>Ga0164294_10001204_pt1 | contig 24159 bp, 17 predicted proteins | sample GEODES005metaG_FD_111479 | JGI IMG/M metagenome (GOLD analysis project Ga0164294, IMG submission 111479) | Oligotrophic lake water microbial communities from Sparkling Lake, Wisconsin, USA - GEODES005 metaG | ecosystem: Environmental > Aquatic > Freshwater > Lake | place: USA: Sparkling Lake...
GGAATCAGCGCGGGATGACGAGGCTCCGGCCATCGCGAATCGTGTCGCTTTTCAGGCCGTTGGCGCTTTTGATCTTGGCCACGCTGGAGCCGTATTTACGGGCGATGCTCCACAAGGAATCCCCCGACTTGACCGTGTGTCGGCGAGAAGACGAACCGCTGCTCTTGCTTTTGCTGGCGGTCGTCTTCTTCGTGCTGCTGGTAGGATTCCTTGATGACGAACTGCTGCTACGACGCGGAGTGGAACTGCGGTAATCGGACGGCCCCGCCGAGGTGCTACCCTCTGCCGCCCAGGCGGTGACGTAGTTGCCGTTGCTGTCGAACGGATAGTCCGCCCGCGCCATGTTGTGCGACGGAGTATTCGCGGAGCCGTTGATGTTGATGCTGGGCAGATTGCCGGGCACCCCTTTGATCTTGGGCGACGACGAGCAGGCGTTCAGGAGCAGGGCAAGGCCTGCGGCCACCACAAGAGGAGCGAGACGGGAAGGACGGGAGTTCATCATGGTCATCAATGGCCTGGCTTCAGAAGATTGCTCAGTTGTTTTCAGGCTGGTGAAAACGGCAGATCACACTGGTGACCTTGCCCTTGTCCAGAACAACGATGCGCTCATGGTAATACTGCGCGCCGCCCACCGGCAGCGAGTAGGCCCACTTGGTGTCATTGTCATGGCGCTCCAGAGGCACACCGATCAGCTCAAACACATCGCGACCGCTCATGCCGGGCTCAATCTGACGGAAGCGAGACTCGCTGAACTTCAGGGTCTGGAACTTGGTGTCCGACTTGCCGATGGCTTGCAGCACCTGCAGCGATTCGTCGAAGTTATAGCCGTAGCTGGCGGAGATGTAGAACGTCATCAGCAGGGGCGTGCAGAGCAGGGCGATCGGAACGATGAAATACCACTTTTTCATAAGGCGAGTTGGCGGCCAAGCTGACAGCAGGCAGGCGAAATTCAACCTCCTTCACGAAAGCCCCAGCGCGCGGCGCGGATTCGTGTCCAGCAAGGTCCGCAATTCGTTCTGGCTCAGGCCGAGCGGCCCCAGGGCGTTGGCTTGAATTCGCGGCACCGTAACGGTGCTGCCGACGAAGTGCGAGCCATCGGGCGAGCGCGCCACCAAGTCCTCGCCAATCACGATGTCCCAGCCCGCGAGCGTGTAGTTGCCAGGGCCGAGACGGGCGGCGGAGATGGCATCCGTGACAAAGATGCTGCGCTCAAGACCCGCGGCGCGCAGGTAGTTCCCCAAGGCAAAGAAATCGACATGAACGCCATCCGGGATGAAGCACAGCCACAGCCTGTCGCGCAGTGCCAGGGCGCGCTGAATGATGTTGTCATGCCGGTGCATCTGCATGGGGCAGCCATTGCCCACGTGCGTGAACATGCTGACGCCATGCTCTGTGGCGGCCTTCAGCGTGTCGAAGCTAGGATTGCAATGCCCGGCCGAGACCACGATCCCCTGCCCGGCCAGCCAGGTGGATGTTTGAAACCCGGCATCGCACTCGGGGGCCAGGGTCACCAGTTTCGCCAAGCCTTGCGCGGCATCGACCAGTCGCTTGGCATCCTCCACCGTCGCCGGTTTCACACAGTGCGGCGGATGCGCGCCGACATAGCCTTTTTCGCCGTTGATGAAGGGGCCTTCAATGTGAATGCCCGCGATGACTTCCTGGGCGAGCGGGTCCCGGGCGCGCAAGGCTGCCAAGGTGCCCATGCGCTGCTGGAGGTTGTCGATGGTGTCGGTGATGAAGGTGGCGAGGATCTGCGAGCAGCCATCCGCGCGCAGGCATTCGCAGGCATGATGCAGGGCGTCGGCAGTCAGGCCGTCGCGGTTGAAGTCTGTGCCGGCATAGCCGTTCACTTGCAGGTCAAAAGGAGACATCGTCGTGGTGGGAAGTTGCCCGCCAGACTGCTCTGGAGAAGCCCGCCGCGCCAAGCCTGAAATCACCGGAACCTATACTTTTCGACGCTGGCCCGGGCTTTCACCTGCCAATCAGGCCTTGGGCGCCGAGTGCGTCAGCTTGTCAATCCAGGCCAGCGCCCAGGCGGAGGCGACAAAGGTGACGTGGATGATTACCTGCCACTTCATGGTTTCAGGCTCCATCTTCTCAGCGTTGATGAAGGTCTTCAGCAGATGGATGGACGAGATGCCGATGAGGGCCATGGCCAGCTTCACTTTCAGCACGCCAGCATTCACGTGGGAAAGCCACTCTGGCTGATCGGGATGGTCTTCCAGATTGAGCCGTGAAACGAAAGTCTCGTAGCCGCCGATGATGACCATGATCAAGAGGTTCGCGATCATGACCACGTCGATCAAGCCGAGCACACTGAGCATGACCAGGACTTCGGTGTTGGTCTCCGTGCCTGCCGGGGCATGGCCCATCAAGGCGAAATCAAACAGATGCCACAGCTCGACCATGAAGCGCCACACATACACGCCCTGGGCAAGGATCAGACCGAGGTAAAGCGGGGCCTGGAGCCAGCGGCTCAGGAAGATGAAGCCGCCGAGGGAACGAGTGAAGGCAGAGTGACGGGAAAGGTTAGCTGGTTCGGTGCTTGGCATAGGCGTCGATGATACGTTGAACCACGGGCAGGCGGACGACATCCACGCTGGCGAAGTGCACAAACTTGACGCCCGGCACATCCTCCAAAGCCTGCATGGCCTCGACGATGCCGGACTTCATGCCGCGCCGCAGGTCGCACTGCGACGGGTCGCCCGTGATGACGCAGCGCGATCCGATGCCCAGGCGGGTGAGGAACATGAACATCTGCTCCGTGGTGGTGTTCTGCGCTTCATCCAGAATGATGAAGGCATTCTTCAAAGTGCGCCCGCGCATGTAGGCGAGCGGCGCGATTTCGATGAAGCCACGCTCAATCAGGCGCTCGGCCTCGTCGGCTTCCATGAGATCGTAGAGTGCGTCGTAAAGCGGGCGCAGATACGGGAAGATCTTCTCCTTCATGTCGCCAGGCAGGAAGCCCAAAGCCTCTCCCGCCTCCACCGCCGGACGAGTCAGCACCAGCCGCTGCACCGTCTTGTCCTTCAGGCACTGAAGCGCCTGCGCCATGGCGAGGAAGGTCTTGCCCGTGCCTGCTGAGCCAACGCCAAAGACGACCTCGCTCTGCCGCATGGCTTGCAGGTATTCGATCTGGCCCTTGGTCTTGGCCAGCACAGGCGGACGCCGCGACGAAGACACGATCTTGAGCTGCATGATCGCCTGCCCCGGCTCCTGGCCTCGGGCCTCCGTGACGGACTTGATCACCAGTTGAAAGGTGGAAAAGCTGATCTGCCCGCCCTTGCGATGCATCAGTTCAATCTGCTGCAGCACCTCGCGCGCGGCACCGATCCCGGCCTCATGGCCTTCCAGCTTCACCCATCCATCCCGGCTGGTGACATGGACATTGAACGCCTCCCCCAGCTCGCGCAGCAGATTCGCATCCTGCTGGGCCGTGAGGGCCTGAAGCAGCTCGGGCGTTTCGTATTGGATGGTTTCGGAAGGCACAGCGGCAAGGATGAATGATGAAGTGTGAAGGATGAAAACGCCGGATGACGATCAGCGTAGCGTATCATTCATCCTTCTGCCTTCATCCTTGTTAATGCCTTCCCATCGCGGCCTTCACGAAGCCGTGGAAGATCGGATGCGGATGGTTGGGCTTGCTGAGGAACTCGGGATGGAACTGGCAGGCGACGAAGAAGGGGTGATCCTTGATCTCCACCAGCTCGGCCAGCTTGCCGTCCGGGGAACTGCCGGAGAGGGTCAGGCCCTTGGCTTCCAGCTGATCCTTGTAGGCTGGGTTGAACTCGTAGCGATGACGATGGCGCTCGGTGATCGTGGCGCTGTGATACAGGTCGAAGGCCTTGGTGCCGGGCTCGATGTCGGTGACCCAGGTGCCGAGGCGCATGGTGCCGCCCTTGTCCACAATCTCATGCTGGTCATCCATGAGCGTGATGACCGGATGCGGGCTGGCTGCGTCGAACTCGGTGCTGTTGGCACCTTTGAGACCGGCCACATTGCGGGCAAACTCGATGACCGCGATCTGCATGCCGAGGCAGATGCCGAAGTAAGGCACGTTGTTCTCGCGGGCGTAGCGGGCGGCGATGACCTTGCCCTCAATGCCGCGCTCACCGAAGCCCCCAGGAACGAGGATGCCCTGCAAGCCGCCGAGGTAAAGCTCCGGCCCGGCTTTCTCGATGCTCTCGCTGTCCACCTTCACCAGCTCCACCTTGCAGTCGTTCGCCGCGCCGGAGTGAGTGAGGGCTTCGTAGATGCTCTTGTAGGCGTCGTTCAGCTCGATGTATTTGCCCACCACGCCGATGCGGACGTGATGCGTAGGGCTGATCACGCGCTGAACGAAATTGCGCCAGCGGGTCAGATCCGGCTGCGGCACGTCCAGGCCCAGCAGCTTGCAGACATAATCGTCGAGCCGTTCCTCGTGCAGCTTCAGCGGCACCTCATAGATCGTGTGCTTCACATCGCGCGCCTCGATCACGCCTTCGATCGGCACGTTGCAGTGCATGGAGAGCTTGTGGCGCAGATCGGGCTCCAGCGGATACTCGGTGCGGCAGAGAATGATGTGCGGGCTGATCCCGATCTCTCGCAGCTTGGCGATGCTTTGCTGCGTGGGTTTGGTCTTCAGCTCGCCGGCTGCCTTGATGTAAGGCACCAGCGAGGTGTGGATGAAGAGCACGTTGCCCGGCCCGACCTCCAGCGCGAACTGTCGGATGGCTTCCAGGAAGGGCAGGCCTTCGATGTCGCCCACCGTGCCGCCGATCTCGGTGATGATCACGCCGTCGCCGATCTTGTCGGCCACGGCGCGGATGCGTTCCTTGATCTCGTTGGTGATGTGCGGGATGACCTGCACGGTGTTGCCCAGATACTTGCCCTCGCGCTCCTTGGTGAGCACGCTGAGGTAAACCTGGCCGCTGGTCAGGTTGTTCATGCGCGACAGGTTCGTGCTGGTGAAGCGCTCGTAGTGCCCCAGGTCCAGGTCCGTCTCCGCGCCGTCATCGAGCACATAGACCTCGCCATGCTGGAAGGGGCTCATCGTGCCCGGATCGACATTCAGATACGGGTCAAACTTCTGCATAATGACCTTCACGCCACGGTGCTCCAGCAGGGTGCCCAAGGACGCGGCGGCCAGGCCCTTGCCCAGGGAACTGACGACACCGCCGGTGACGAAGATGAATTTGGTCATGAAGGAAGAGATAAGGGGTAAGAGAAAAGGAACAAGGAGTGAAGCTCAAGTTTTTGCCGCGAGCAGCATTTCCACGGCTCGCGCCTGCTCCTCGGTGTCGACGCCGGGGGAAAGATCGCTGGTCATGACCACCCGGAGGCGCGCGCCGTTTTCCAAGGCGCGCAGCTGCTCCAGCGATTCGGTCATTTCCAGCATGGACGGCGGCCAGGCGATGAATTGGAACAGGAACTCGCGCCGGAAACCGTAGATGCCCAGATGGCGCTTGTGCACGGTGCGCGGATCGGTGTTGCGGACGAAAGGCAGCGTGCTGCGGCTGAAGTAGAGCGCGTCGCCGCGCACATCGGTCACCACCTTCACCACGTTGGAGTCGGAGACCTGGGCGGGATCATGAATCAAAGCGGCGGCCGTGATCATGGGAATACCCGGCTCCTCGCGCAGGGTGCGGGCGAGCTCGTCGATCAAAGCGGGCGAGATCAGCGGCTCGTCGCCCTGGACGTTGATGATGACATCGTGCTCCGGGAAGGACCGGGCGGCCTCGGCGATGCGGTCCGTGCCGGAGGGATGGGCCGGATCGGTCAGCACGGCGCGGGCACCGAAGCTGCGGGCGCTCTCCACGATCCGCTCGTCGTCGGTGGCGATGATGATGTCGTCCACCGCCCGGCAGTCCTGGCAGCGCTCCCAGACATGCTGGACCAAGGGTTTGCCCGCGATGAGATGGAGCGGTTTGCCCGGAAACCGGGTCGACCCCCAGCGGGCAGGAATAGCGACAAGGGTGCGGGAAGGAGTGGTCAACGGCAAGGCTCTGGTTTCTCTCCTCTGAAACGATTTGGAAGGCCGCGCAAACATTTTCTCGATGGGCACAAGACCCACCCATCGAAAGGCCTGATAACACTTGCGACAAAGGGGGTTGTGGCGTTTCGTTGCCACTGCTGTCAACACTGAAAACCCAGCCCCCTATGCCTTCCCTGTCTCTCCTCCGCCTGCCTGGTCTTCTGTCCCTCGTCAGCCTGTTCGCCGTGAGCCTTCACGGCCAGGGCACAACGGAAGGCGTGGTCGAAGTCACCAGCGCCAAGAACTTCCCTGGCTACGTGGTGGATGACGTGGTCGTGCCCGTGCCAAGCGAAATTTTTTCCGTGCTCGACAAGCTGGGCGAACCCAACTGGCGCCAGGAACTGCGCGGCGTGGACACAGCGGACACCACCGACCGCACCCGGCTCTCCTTGATCTTCGGCTCCGTCGTAGCGGAAGGCTTCGTCGCCGTGCAGGCGCAGGACAAAAAAGCCGTCGAGGACATCGGGCGCGAGGTCATCGACCTGTCCAAGAGCCTGGGCATTCACAAGTCCGTGCTGCCTCACGCGCAGAGCATTCTGGACGCCGCCGACCGCAGCGATTGGCCCGCCATTCGCAAGGAGTTCGACCTGACCCAGAAAACCGTGCGCGACACGATGGAGAAGATGAAGGACAACGACCTGGCCCAGTGCGTGAGCGTGGGCGGCTGGCTGCGCGGCACCGCAGCCGTGACTTCGGTGGTGACCAAGAACTTCTCCGCCGACCGCGCCGAGCTGCTGCAGCAACCCATGCTGGTAAACCACTTCGTGGGCAGCATTGAAAAAATGTCCGGTAGCATCCGCAAGCATGAGCTCGTCAAGGCTGTTGCCGAGGGATTGAAGAGCATCCAGGCCATCATGGAAAAAAGCGGCGAGGGCTTCACCTCGGAAGGCGTCGGCAGCATCGGCAAGACCTGCAAAGGCCTGCTCGACCAGATCGACGGCAAAACGAACGAGTGATCCGCCCGGAGCCAGCACCCACGACCTCATTCTTCCGCTATGAAGCATCTCACCCTCCTGCTTGCCATCGCCCTCACCTTCCTGCCCGGCTCCTTGCATGCCTCGGTGGACGACGCCCACAGTTTCGCGATGGAAGCCGCCACGCCTTTTGTCAGCGAAGGCTTCATCGTCCGTGAAGACTACTGGAACGGCGAGGTGAAGTCCGGCCAGAAACTCATGGTCAAGCACCAGCTCTTCAAAGGCAACGAGTATGCCTTCTGGCTGGGCACCGCGAACGAAGACTGCAAGCTGGAGATCGAAGTGCTCGACGAAAAGGGCAACAAGATCCACATCACGCCCAAGATCGGCATCGGGCCAACCTTCACTTCCGTGCGCGTGAACCCGCCGAAGACCGGCACCTATTCGGTGGTCTTCTCCGTCACATCCAAGACTGAGAAAGGTGTCTTCTGGGCGCTGGCCTACGGGTATCGTTAAGCTGGCTCTTGGTTGTTGGGTTCCTGGTTTTCACGAGCAAGCATGATTTTGCTCTTGGCGAAGTCTTGCGGCTTCCGCTAAACCATGGGCCTTTCTTTTTCAGACTTCATCATTCACCCTTCATCCTTGCCATCCCATGCCCAAGATCAAAACCAACGGAATCGAAATGAACTACCAGGAGCGCGGCTCCGGTGATCCCCTCATTTGCATCATGGGCGTCACCGCCCCCGGAGGCGTGTGGGATGCCCACGCGCAGGCCTGGGAAAAGCACTTCCGCTGCATCCTCGGTGACAACCGTGGCGTGGGCGAGACCGACAAGCCTGAAGGCCCTTACACCACCGACATGATGGCCGACGACTACGCCGGGCTCATGGACGCCCTGGGCATCAAGAAAGCCCGCGTTGTCGGCTGCTCGCTCGGCTCCGTCATCGCGCAGAAGCTTGCGCTTCGTCACCCAGACAAAGTGCAGTCCGCCATCCTCATGTGCACCTGGGCACGTCAGGACCGTTTCGGCCTCTACACTTGGCAGCACCTCATGAAGGCCAAGGCCGACATGCGCCCGGAAGACTTCATGCAGTGGATTCAGATGCTGATCTTCACCAAGCCCTGGTTCGACAACGACGACTGCTGGGCCAACATGCAGCAAGGTCTCAAGGATGCTGCGACCAACCCCGCCCCGCAGCCTCTGCACGCCACGGAAGCCCAGGCTGCCGCCGCCATCACGCACAACACGCTCAACGAGCTGAAGAATATCCAGTGCCCCGTGCTCGTCATCGGCGGCAAGAATGACACTTTCACCCCGAAATGGATGAGCGAAGAAGTCGCCGCTGGCATTCCAAATGCCGACCTGCACCTCTACGACAATGCCGGTCATGCCTTCCACTGGGAGTGTCTGAGCGACTTCAATCCGCGCACAACCGATTGGCTGTTGAAGCACTAATCCAACAACCTGTTTTGCCTCAGCCGGTGATTGGTGGACCATGCGTCCCCTGGTCACCGGCTTTCTTTTTCTCGCTTGCACACAAGCCCACGGCTGGCTTTCTACAGGCATGACATCCTCTCGCTCGCTCTGGCTTCCCGTCACCATCGCTGCCCTGGCTCTGGCCTGGCGCATGGCCAAGCTGCACTTCGGCCTGCATGACACGCTGGCGAACTTCGCGCCCTGGATGGCGCTGGCCTTTGCAGGCAGCATGGTGATGCCCAAGCAGGTGCCCTTCTGGCTCTGGCCTGCCGTGATGCTTGGTTGCGACATGCTGGTGCATCCGCAAGACATCGGCAGCATGTGGCTGGTCTATGCCTGTTTCGCTGTTGCCTCCTTGGTCGGCAGTTACTTGCGCGACAAGCGCAGCATCACGACCCTCGTCGGCGGCACGCTGGCCTGTTCGCTCGGCTTTTACTTGATCACGAGCACACAGGCTTGGTGGCTCAATCCCGTCTATGCCAAGTCGGCCGCTGGCTGGCTGCAAGCCCTGACCGTGGGTGATCCCTCGTGGCAGCCTCAGGCCTGGGTTTTCGCTCTCCGCTCGCTGCTCAGCGACCTCGGCTTCGGCCTGCTGCTGATCATCGCTTACAATGGCGAGGCCAACCTGCGCCGCGTTGCTCCGCTGCACATGGTCGAACGCACCGCCTAAGGTGTTTGTCGTTCGAGCTTCAGCTCGTCAGGGATCTAAGTGCGAGCTAAAGCTCGAACGACGAACGCTGAACCTCGGCGACATACTCGCGGACAGACCGCAGCATTTCGGCTGCGACATCCGCCCGGGCCTTGGCAAACGGAGGCCGGAACCATGGGAAGCTGCCGATCAAGTCCGGCGTGACCAACACCTGCCCATCACAGTCCGGTCCCGCGCCGATGCCAATGGTGCTCATCTTCACCCGCCGTGTGATCTCCGCCGCAGCCGCAGGCACCATGCTTTCCAGCACCACGGCGCAGGCACCGGCTTCGTCCAAGGCCAACGCATCTTCGATCAAGCGCTGCACTGACTCAGGCGTCTTGCCCTTCTTTTTGTAGCCGCCTTCCTCGACCACGCTCTGCGGCAACATACCGATGTGACCGACAAACGGAATGCCCGCTGCGATGATCGCCTTCACCTGCGCGATCATGCTGACACCGCCTTCCAGCTTCACGGCCTGGGCCCCGGCTTCCATCAAGAGCCGGGCATTCTCCACCGCATCGTCCACCGTCGTGTAGCTGTGGAATGGCAGGTCCGCGATAACGGGTGCGCGCGTCTTGGCCCTCACCACAGCCCGCACGTGATGCAGCATGTCCGCCATGGTCACACCCGTCGTGTCAGGCAGACCCAGCACGACCATGCCCAGCGAATCGCCCACCAGCAACAGATCAACGCCCGCATCATCCAGCAACCGCGCCGTCGGGTAATCATAAGCCGTCAGCACCGCCAGCTTTGGACCGCGCTGCTTGCGGGCTAAGAGATCATTCAATGAGGTCAACATGGGCTCGCACACTGGCATCACCACTCGCGCGCCACAAGCCGCACTGCACTGGCTTCATCGCGCAACAAAGCCAGCAGCTCGCCCACCGTCATCTGCTGCCCAGGCAAGACCAATTCAGGACGAATGTCCGCCAACGGTTGCAGCACAAACCGCCGCTGGTGCAGACGCGGATGCGGAATCGTTAGCACCTCATCATCCATGCATTGATCACCTGCATACAGAATGTCCAAGTCCAAAGAACGCGGCGAATTGCGTTCGCGTTTCTCGGGCCGGCCCAGCGCGATTTCAATCTGCTGCAGCACCTGATGCAACGCATGAGCGTCCAACGACGATTCGACCTCGATCACCGTGTTCAGGAACGCCTGCGACCCTGGCGGGCAATCCACGGGATCGGTCTCATAGACGGCGGCCTTGCTGAGCAGCTGAATGTCGCCCCTCAACAGCAAAGCTTCCAGCCCAACGCGAAACTGCTCCAACCGGTTTCCCAAGTTGGAGCCGAGCGCAATGCCGAAGCACGTTGGGTGTTCACGCTTGAGCGTGTTCATAGATCAAGAAGGACACGCTCAAGTGTGAACACCGTGGGTTTCTCACTTCAGTCCCAGCACGTCCTGCATGTCATAAAGGCCGGGCTTTTGCTGCATCAGCCAGATCGCGGCACGCACGGCGCCGGTGGCGAAGATGTCGCGACTGCTCGCCTTGTGCGTCAGTTCCACGCGCTCGCCCATGTTGGCATAGATGACGGTGTGATCGCCGACGACATCGCCACCGCGCACGGCATGCATCCCGATCTCTGTCTTGGTGCGAGCACCGACATCGCCGAAGCGCCCGTGACGCATGTCCTTGTCATAGTCCAGGTCACGCACCTCGGTCAAAATCTCAGCCAGACGATGAGCCGTGCCGCTGGGGGAATCCGTCTTCATGCGGTGATGCATCTCGACCACTTCCAGATCGAAGTCCGGCCCCAGGATCTCCGTGGCCTTGCGCGTCAGCCAGAAAAGGGTGTTCACACCCACGCTGAAGTTGCCCGCATGGACCACCGGCAAGGCGTTCGCCGCTTCATGAATGCGCGCACGTTCCTCGTTCGTGTGCCCCGTGGTGCCCATGACGAAGGCCTTGCCCGCCTTCACGCAGGCGGTGACAAGTTCATCGCTGAAGTGATGGCTGGTGAAATCGATGACGACATCGCACTTGGCCAGAGCATCGGCCAGGGAATCGCCCACATCCACAGCCGCACCGACTTCGGCATCGGTGGTGGCTTCCACCGCACGAATCACCGCCTGCCCCATACGGCCTTTGCACCCGGTCACCAGAATCTTGGTCTTGCTCATAAATAGAGCCGCCGATCAAAGACCCGTTTGGAGCTTCCGCAACTGCTCATTCCTCGTCTGGATGCCCGGACGACCACCCGGCCGCCCGGGCAGAGCCGGAATGTGAAGCTTGGAAAGCCAACCCTAACCACCTTGCCGTTTCCTGCCTGCCGAGTGGGAGGCCCCATGAGCAGGACGGACAAACAAAGCGGAAATTGATCCTCCAACTGCGTATACCCGGGCGGCCTGGCGTTGTGACAAAGTTTCTGAACTTTTCTGAGTGGCCCCAAAATCTAGGCGTCCATGTCTGTAACTCAGGGTCCGCTCTCCGTGAAGTAGCTGGCATGAACCTCCGTGTCCTCATCTCCGGGCTGCTCGCTTCCATCGGCCTGCCTCTTCTGGCCCAGCAAGATTTTGGCGAACTGCCCGAGCCTGCCTACCCCACCCTTCTCAGCTCCAACGGCCCCCGCCACAGCCTCCATCAGGGCGTCTTCTTGGGCAACACAGCCCCTGACATCGAGCCCGATGGGAATCCTTCACCCGTTGCCGATGGCGACAACGTGACTGACACGAACGACGAGGATGGCTTCAATGCCACCGCCTTCCGCCCCGTGCGCGGCTTCCTGCAACACATGCAGGTGAAGGCCACAAACTCCACCGCCAGCGCCGCCACCCTCAGCGGGTTTGCGGACTGGAACGCCGACGGCGATTTCAATGACGCGGGCGAGACGTCCTCCCTTGCCGTGCCGGGCGGGTCGGCGGGGACGCTTTTTCGTCTGCCATGGAACGTGCCACTTTCTGCCGCCACCACCCAAGCGGTGGCTGTGCGGCTGCGATTGGCTACCGGCGGTATGCTCACGCCCATCGGCGCAGCCAATGATGGCGAGGTGGAGGACTTTTTCATCAACGTGCTCGCCCAGGGCGTGGACTACGGCGACCTGCCGGACGCCGCCGCAGGCACGGCCAGCGGAGCCTTCGGAACGGGCTCGCCTCCCGATTACCGGACACGTGCGGCAGACGGCGGCCCCTCGCACCTCATGAAGCCAGGGCTCTACTTTACCAATGACGGCCCTGACCCGCTGGCGCATCTGGATGCGGAAAGCGATGGCCAGCCCAACAGCAATGCCAATGGCGACGACCTGATCGGCGAGGATGACGAGTATGGCCTGTTCACTACCATCACCGGACAAACCATGATTTACGATGGTGTCCATACCGAAGCCGAGATGTCCCTCACGACAAGCTTGGCTGTGACGAACACGACAGGGACAGATGCCAAAGTGTATGCCTTTATCGACGCGAACAGCGACGGCGACTTTCTTGATGCTGGCGAGCAAGCGGCGGCCATTCTGGTGCCGGGCGATGGCTCGGTGACGACGGTGAACCCCAGCTTCATCTACCGTGTCGGCAATCTCACGGCCTCCCCCATGTCACTGACGCACGCCCTGCGCTTCCGCATCACTTCTGACAGCGGCGCGGTGACGGCGACAGGTGCTGCGACGGATGGCGAGGTGCATGATGAACTGATCAGCTACACCATCACCTACACACAACCGGACCCGCAGACGATGATGGACTACGGCGACCTGAACGCCACCCGCTACCCCACCTTGTGGGCCAGCAATGGAGCGCGACACGTGATCAGCGGGCAGACATTGTTCATTGGCAGCAGCGTGCCCGATGGTGAAGCCGATGCTCATGCCTCGCTGACGGCGAATGGCGATGACACCCACGCCAGCGATGATGAGGATGGCTTCGTGCCTACCAGCGTGATCCCTATTGCTGGCTCGGCGATCTCCTTTCCGGTCAAAGTCTCAAATGTTACGGGCAGCCCCGCCACGCTCTATGGCTTCGTTGATTGGAATGATGACGGCGACTTTGCTGATGCTGGTGAATCATCTTCGGTGGGGGTTCCGAGCGGCACAGCGAATGCCACGGTGGCATTACCCTGGAACGTGCCCGCCACCGCATCAATGACAGCCCCCGTCGCCGTCCGGCTGCGTCTGACACGCGATGCCAGCGTCGGCCCCATGGGCATCGCAAAAGATGGCGAGGTGGAAGACTATCTCATCAGCGTCATCGCCGGGCTGGACTTCGGCGATCTGCCAGCGCCCTATGACACACGGTCGATGAACAATGGTGCTTCTCATGCCGTGAGTTCCCAGCTCTACCTCGGCAACGGAGGACCCGACATTGAGACCGACGGCAGTCCCTCCCCGACGGCCACAGGTGATGACACCAACGGCCTAGATGACGAGGACGCGATTGCCGCCGCCAGCCTCACCATTGTGCCCGGCTTCAAGCTCGATCTTCCGGTCACGCTGACCAACAGCACCGGCAGCAATGCATCACTGTCAGGGTTCATCGACTGGAACGGGGATGGCGATTTTCAAGACATCGGCGAGTCGGCTTTCCTGGTGGTCTCATCTGCCGCAGGCGCTCAGAGCGTGAACTTGGAGTTCAACGTGCCGCTGGCAGCCAACACCAAGAAGCCCCTCGGCGCACGCTTACGCCTGGCAGACAATGCGCTGCCGTCCATCGGCTACGGTGCTGAAGGAGAGGTGGAGGACTTCATGGTGACGGCTCTCGAGAATGCGCTGGACTTCGGCGATCTGCCCGACGGCATCACTGGCTCCGCCGCAGGCACACATGGCACCGCTTCACCGCCTGACTATCAAACGAGGCTGGCAGACGGAGGGCCGTCCCATGTGCTGCGCCCTGGGTTGTATTTTGCCAAGGACTCCCTGTCCACCGTCGAGTTCGCCCATGTTGATCCTGAGACCGACGGCCAGCCTAGCAACAGCGCGGATGGAGACGATGCAAACAACAAAGACGACGAATGGGCAATCTTCTCCCAGGTCATCACTGCGAGGGTCATCCCCGACGGAGCGCACAGCGAATACGAGGTGGAACTCATGGTGAACCATGCCGTGACGAACACGACAGGCACGGCGGCCCACCTGTTTGGCTTCATCGACGTGAACAGCGACGGCGACTTCGATGATGCAGGCGAGCGAGCCCCCGCCGTGCCGGTGCCCGACGGCACGCTCTACGCCTCCATGAACATCACCTTCAACTTCCGCGTGCCCTTGGTCGGAACTCCACCCACCACCTTCAACCTCGCTGTGCGCAGCCGTATCACCACCGACCCAACATGTGGCCCGAATGGAGCCGCCAATGATGGCGAGGTGCAGGATGATCTGATCAGCTTCGCTGCAAGCTGGGATCCGGATGACGTCCGCATGGACTACGGAGACCTTCGATCCCCACGCTATCCGACCTTGTGGGCGGACAATGGCGCGCGTCACGTGATCAAGCCCTACATTTATCTTGGGACCATTCCGCCAGACGAAGATAGCGACGGCCACGACTCGATCAGTGCCAATGGCGATGACACCAGCGGCCCCAATGACGAGGACGGATTCAATGCTGCTGCGGTGCATCCGGTGGCAGGCTCCACGTTTTACTTCCCCATCACAGTCACCAACAACACGGGAACCTCTGCCGAGATCTCCTGTTTCGTCGATTGGAACAATGATGGCGACTTTGCGGATGCTGAGGAAAGAGGCACCGCTTCCGCAGCGGGCTTGCCTAGCAGCATAGCCCCGACGACGATCACTTATTTTGTGCCCATGAATGCGCCGCTCACCTCGTCGCTTTCTTCGCCAGTGGCAGTAAGGATTCGTTTCTCCACAGAAACGGGGCTAGGACCGATGGGGCGTGCAGAGGACGGTGAAGTCGAGGACTACTTGATCACCCTGCATCAGGCTGACTTTGGCGACTTGCCTGCGCCGTATCCCACCCAGCTGAGCCAGGATGGAGCAAGGCACTCGCCCTCCGACAGACTCTACCTGGGATCGTCTAGCCCCGATGAGGATGCCGATGGCGCGCCCTCCACGACAGCCAGCAGTGATGACAGCACCGCATCCGACGACGAGGACGCTATTCAGCCCGCTAGCGTGCGCGCAGTGCGGGGCTTCTCCTTCTTCATGCCCGTCACCGTGTTCAATGATCAGACCGCCACCACCACGCTGACCGGCCTGATCGACTGGAATGCGGATGGCGACTTTTTGGATACGGGCGAAATCTCCACCAAGACGGTGAATCGCAGCGCCAGCAGCCAGTCGGTGAAGCTGCTCTGGCACGTGCCGCCAGCGGCCAGCATCACCGGCCCCGTCGGGGCTCGCTTACGCCTGTCCAGCAGCGGCCCGCTGCCCGCCACTGGCCGGTCGAGCGATGGCGAGGTGGAGGACTTCATGATCACGGTCATGCCCCAAGGCATCGACTACGGTGACCTGCCGGATGCCGCCCCCGGCCATGCCAGCGGTGCCTTCGGCACGGCTTCACCGCCGGACTACAAGACCCGCAGCAGCGACGGCGGCCCGTCGCATGTCATGCGCCCGGGACTGTTCTTTGCCAATGATGGTTTCCCACTCAACGAGCTCGCCCATCTCGATCCCGAAAGCGACGCCGTGCCGGGCATAACTGAACCTGATGGTGATGACAACGACGGCGAGGACGACGAGTATCTGTCCTATTCTATCATCACTAGCCAGATCAACACTCTGGATGGCACGCACTCCTACGCTGACATTGAGATGGTGGTAAGCCATGCGGTGACCAACACCACGGGGACCAACGCCAAGGTCTTCGGCTTCATCGACCTCAACAGCGATGGCGATTTCAACGACCCTGGCGAGCAAGCGGCTCCGGTGCCCGTGCCCGCAGGCAGCGCGACACTTGGCATAGCGGTGCCCTACTCGTTCCGCATTCCCTTCACCGGAACGCCGCCGCTGAACTTCAATGTCGCCATCCGCTGCCGGATCACGACTGATCCGACCTGCGGTCCAGAGGGCGCGGCTTCCGACGGCGAGGTGCAGGATGATCTCGTGGCCTTCACCATCACCTGGGACCCAGAGGATCTGCGCATGGACTACGGCGATCATCGTTCGCCACGGTATCCCACGCTGTGGGCAGACAATGGCGCGCGGCATGTGATCGACCCCAATCTCTTTCTAGGCACCGCCGCGCCTGACGAAGACTTGGATGGCTATGACACGATCAGCGCAACGGGTGACGACCTCAACGGCAGAGACGACGAGGAAGGCTTCATCCCCAGTGCTGGTCCGGCCATTCGAGGCATCTATTACACTTATGAGGTCAGAGTGACCAACCAGACGGGGAAAAGCGCGGAGCTGTCCACCTTTGTGGATTGGAATGACGACGGCGACTTTGCCGATGCTGGCGAGTCCGACATGATTCGAGTGCCAACCGGTGTTAACGATACCGTCGCACCGATGCGCTGGCTGGTGCCCAGCTTTGCCTCCACCGCAGCGCCCGTGGCTGTCAGAGTGCGCTTCACCACGGATCCAGGAATGGGACCCGTGGGGCTGGCCAGCGACGGCGAGGTCGAAGACCATCTCCTCACCGTGCAGGACGGCATCGACTACGGTGACCTGCCCGATAGCGTCAACGGCACCGCCCCCGGCGTGGTCACCGATCTGAGCACCATCAGCCAAGGCGACTACCACACCAGGATCGCTGACAATGGGCCTAGCCACATCATGCGGCGTGACTTGACGCTCTCAGGTTCCGGAATTGATGACATCGACCATGAGTCCGACGGCATCCCCAGTGCCAATGCCGATGGCGATGATCTGAACGGTGATGACGATGAAGCGGAAGCCTACTTCGCGGTCATGACTCAGACCTTAGAATCATCCTTCCCCTACAATGGCACGGCAAGGTTGACCTTTGTGCTGCTGGGCAACGTCGAAATGACAAACTCAACGGGCCGCACGGCCTACCTCACCGCCTTTGCCGATCTGAACAATGACGGTGACTTCGGTGACGTAGGCGAGCACGGCATCTCTGACTTGAACTATGATGGCGATGCGATTGACCCTGGCGAGTCCACCATCTTCGCTATCCCCAGTGCACCTGGTTGGACAGTGCGTAACGTGGTCTTCAGCCGCTCCATCACGCTGACCAACCAGATCACCAGCTTCAATCTGAAGGTTCCCGTGCGCTTCCGGCTTTCCACCGCCAGCAGTCTCGGCCCCGACGGGCCTGCGCCAGATGGTGAAGTGGAGGACTACATGGTCAGCCTGAGCTTTACAACGAGTCAATGGTGGCCGAATCCTAACAAGGACAAGCTGACAACGGATTACCTCTTTGACATTGGCACCGCCGGAAACTTGCACTCTTGGCATTTGCCGGGCAATCTCGGCCAAGCTAGCAACATCCAGTGGCGCATCGGCAACACGCCCCTCAGCGGCCCTCAGCCACTGATCAATCCATCCCTGCTGCAAACGCTCGGCACTGGCTTGATCCCCTACTCCGCCAGTTCCTCGTTCGGCCCCCAGAATGTCGCGGGTTATGCAGGCCTGATTCAGGTCGGCGACCTCAGCTCATTCCGCACTTTCATGGGGCAAAGCGCCCTAAATGATGAAAACGCGGCACCCAATGCCGATGCCGACAAGGATGGCCGCACCAACTACGAGGAGTTCGCCTTCGGCACCGATCCCGATGGCATGAACACGCAGCCCAACTTCCAACCCAAGGCCATCGCAGATGGCCAGGGCAACAAGTTCTTCACCGTGCCCTACCTTCGCCGCACGGGCGGCACTAGCAATGGTGCCCAGTATTCAACGGGCGAAGTGATCTACCTGCCGGAAGCCTCCCACGACCTCACCGACTGGACTAAGCCCGTGAGCGACGCACCGCCACCCGCTGGCCTGCCCACGCCGCCCTCAGGCTATGAGTGGGGTGCGGCGAAATTCGCAGCGCCCATCAACGGCGGTGGCAAGGGCTTCATCCGGCTCAATGCCTTTTCGCCCTAGGCCTACGTAATCAGGGCCTTGATCACCTTCCGATGCTCCACGCCCGTGAGCTTCTGGTCGAGGCCCTGGAACTTGTAGGTGAAGCGTTCGTGGTTGTAGCCGAGCAGGTTCAGCACCGTCGCGTGGAAGTCGCTGATGTGCAGCGGATCCTTCACGATGTTGTAGCTGAAGTCATCGGTCTCGCCGTAAATCTGGCCACCCTTGGCTCCGCCGCCCGCCATCCACATGGTGAAGCAGCGGGGGTGATGATCGCGCCCATAGTTTTCCTTGGTCAGTCCGCCCTGGCTGTAGATCGTGCGGCCAAACTCGCCGCCCCAGATGATCAGCGTGTCATCGAACATGCCGCGCTGCTTCAAGTCCTCGATCAGCGCGTGGCAAGGCTGGTCGATGTCTTTGCATTGGCTCGGCATACGACCGCCCACATTGCTATGGTGATCCCAGTTGTTTAGGTAGATCTGGGTGAAACGCACGCCACGCTCGGCCAGGCGACGCGCCATGAGCACGCTGTTGGCGAAGGTTCCGGGCTTCCGGGCTTCTTCACCATAGAGCTTGAAGATGTGCTCAGGTTCGCTGTTGATGTCGGTCAACTCCGGCACGCTCGCCTGCATACGGAAGGCCATTTCATACTGCTGAATACGCGTGTGCGTTTCGGGATCGCCGACTTGCTGGTAATTCAGCTCGTTGAGCGCGTTGAGGCCTTCGATGGTGCGCTGGCGCACACTGCTTGGAACGCCAGGCGGGTTGTTGATGAACAAGATCGGATCGCCCTTGCTGCGGAAGGACACGCCCGCGTGCTCGCCCGGCAGATAGCCGCTCGACCAAAGACGAGAAGAGATCGCCTGCTCCTGCTCGCGGTTGGTCGGCGTCGCGATCAACACCACGAAGGTGGGCAGGTTCGAGTTCATGGACCCAAGACCATAGGAAGCCCAGGACCCCAGGCAGGGGCGGCCCCCGATTTGATTACCCGTCTGCATGGCGCAGATGGCAGGCTCATGGTTGATCGCCTCCGTGTGCAGGGAACGCATCCAGCAAATGTCATCCGCGTTCTTGCCCAGGTGGGGCAGCAGGTCGGAATTCATCCACATGCCACACTGGCCACGCTGGGCGAAGTTGAACTTCGACGGCGCAATCGGGAAGCGTGCCTGCCCACTCGTCATCGTGGTCAGGCGCTGGCCATTGCGAATGCTCTCGGGCAGATCCTTGTCGTAATAGGCCTTCATCTGCGGCTTGTAGTCGAACAAGTCCATCTGCGACGGACCGCCGACCATGTGCAGATAAATGACGCGTTTGGCCTTGGGCGCGAAGTGAGGACCTGTGGCTCCCACTGACGATGCGGAGGCAGAGCCCGTCATCGCATCGCCAATCAGCGAGGACAGCGCCGCATAGCCCAAGGCATTTTTCCCACGGCCAAAGAAACGGCGGCGGGTTTCCAGGGTGTTCCATTCTTGGATGAGTGACATAGGTCGAGAAGGATTACTTGTTGAGGACTTCGTCCAAATTCATGAGCTGGTTGCAAACCATGGTCCAAGCCGCGAGTTCAGGCTTGGGCAGCTTGTCGTCGGCCTTGGACTCACCGACCTTGAGCAGCGCGTCGGCATCGGCAGTGCTCGCTTTGTAGTGGGCGCGCAAATCAGCCAGACTGGCCTGCAAAATCGCCAACTCCTGGTCCTTCAGCGGACGGCAAAGCAGACGCTCGGAAATCGCGTGGAGCTTGGCGTTGTCATCACCCTTCACGACCCCCAGGGCGCGCTGCGCGAGGTTGCGCGAGGCTTCGACGAACTGCGGATCATTCATCGTGACCAGCGCCTGCAAAGGCGTGTTGGTGCGGTCGCGGCGGACGCAACTTACTTCACGCGTCGGCGCGTTAAAGATGTCCATGCTGGCGGGCGGTGCCATGCGCTTCCAGAAGTTGTAGAGCGTGCGGCGATACAGGTTCTCGCCCTTGTCCTGCACATACTTTTCGGTGCCCATGCCCACCACTTCCCAGACATTCTCTGGCTGATAAGGCAGCGTGCCCGGGCCGCCCATGCGCGGGGACAGCGTGTCGCTGACTGCCAGCGCGTAGTCGCGAATCATTTCCGCGTCCATGCGGAAGCGCGGCCCACGGCTTAGCAGAGAATTGTCCCGGTCTTTCTCCAGCTTCTCTGGAGTGATCAGCGCGGCCTGACGGTAAGTGGCGGAGGTGACCAGCAGCTTGTAGAAGCGCTTCACATCCCAGCCCGACTCACGGAACTCCACCGCCAGCCAGTCGAGCAGTTCAGGATGCGTCGGCGCGGTGCCCATGATGCCAAAGTCCTCGCTTGTCTTTACCAATCCTGAGCCAAACAACTCCTGCCACATGCGATTCACGGTCACACGCGCCGTGAGCGTGTTGTTCTCGCTGACCAGCCATTGGGCCAGGCCCAGGCGGTTGCGCGGAGCCTTGGCTGGTAGCTTGCCCAGAGCGGCGGGGACCTCTGCCGGGACTTGCTCGCCAGGCTTGTCGTAGGCACCACGCATCAAGATCGCAGCCATCGGCTTGGCATCCATGCGCTCCTCCTGCACATGCGTGATCGGGCTGCGCGCCTTGATGGCATTCTGCTCGGCTTCCAGCTTCTGGTTCAGGCTGTTCGCCGCCTGATACCCGGCATGACGGGTGACCAGGTAGTGCTCCAGCAGCGCTTCCTTCTGCTTAACCCCTCGCTGGCTTGAGGCCAGCATCTCGCGCAGCGGCCCGACTTTGGCGATCGTCTGCACCTCGGCAGGCGCAAGCTTGCGGTCATAGATGCGCACATCTTGCACGCTGCCTTCGTGGAAGACCTGCACGTGGCTGCGCTGGCCGATGCGTGTGGGCGTCGCAGTCTTGATGCTGCCTTTCAGCGCGTTCGCATCCACCTTCAATTCGGTGTTCACTCCATCGATATAGATCTTCACGCCCTGGGCTTTGCCACTGCCGTCATACGTGACAAAGACATGCTGCCACACGCCCGGTCGAACGCTGGGCTTCCGGGTGCTGACCTTCAAGGCGTCGTCAGGCCAGGTGTTGACAATGTGCACGGCGTAGTTGCGATCGTTCTGCCACAGGTCCCAGCCACGGTAGCCGCCCTTCTCATCCATGCGCGCGATGATGCCGCCAGACATGCCGACCTTCCCCGCGCGCACCCAGGCTCCATAGCTGAAGGCCTGGTTCTTTTCGTAATTGCCGACATCGCCGATTTCAAAGGTGCCGTTGGTCTTCATCACGGGAGCGGGACCGATCTTACCATCGGCCTTCCATGACACTTCGCCGAGGGCTTTGAAGGTCTTCGTCGCGCCGCAGACGCCGGTCACCTCACTGCCGACACCTTCATTCAGCGGCACGTGGGCGACGATGCCCTTGGTGGGCACATCCTTGTCCAAATCCTGCGGCTTCGCCGAGGCAAGCCATTGCTCGAACTCAACCGTCGCCACCGTGCGCTGCTCTTGCAGCTTCGCCTTGGTGGCTGCGATCTCGGTGGACAACGCGTTCCAGCGCGGCGCGTCTTTTTCCGAAGGCAGCACAAGAATCGGCCCCTTGCCGTCCTTCACATTGCCGTCCTTGGGTCCCTGCGTGGTATTGCGAAAGAAGGCCGCCAGCGAGTAGTAATCTTTGGCCGTGATGGGATCAAACTTGTGGTCATGGCACTGCGCGCAATTCGTGGTCAGCCCCATGTAAACCCAGCCTAAAGTCTGCACGCGATCCGAGGCATAGTTCGCCAAGTTCTCCTCGTCGATGGTGCCGCCTTCATTGGTGGTGATGTTGCAGCGCTGGAACCCAGTGGCCACGAGCTGGGCCGTGCTGGGCTTCGGCAGCAAGTCACCCGCGAGCTGCTCTATGGTGAACTGGTCGAAGGGCTGGTTGCGGTTGAACGAGCTGACCACCCAGTCGCGGTAAGGCCACATCTCGCGCGGCTTGTCAAAGTGCAGGCCATGTGTGTCGCCATAGCGCGCGGCATCCAGCCAGTAGCGGGCGCGATGCTCGCCATAGGCCGGAGACTTGATGAGTTCATCCACCAACGCGGAGAGCTGCGCATCGCTGAGCGTTGTGCCCTTCTTTGGCAGATGACGCGCCAGCAGCGCTGGTGATGGCGGCAAGCCGGTGATGTCGAGCGACACCCGGCGAATCAACGCGCTGGCGTCGGCCTCAGCCGCTGGCTTCAAGCCCGCTGCCTCCAGCTTCGCCAGCACGAAACGATCCACGGGCGTCTTCACCCACGCGGTTTCTTTCACCTTGGGTAGCGCGTCCTTGACCGGCGCGATCAAGGACCAATGCGGCTGCCACGGCGCGCCTTGCTCGATCCACTGCCTGACCTTCGCGATCTGCTCCGGCTTCAGCGCCTTGTGCGTCTCGGGCGGCGGCATGATTTCCTCCTCATCCGTCGAGATCAGTCGTTGATACAGGGGGCTGGCATCGGGCTTGCCCTTGATGACGGTGGGTGTCTCGCCCGGCTTGGCCGTGAAAAAGCCAGCCTCCGTGTCCAGTCGAAGCCCAGCCTTGCGCGTGCCTGGATCGGGGCCATGGCAGTGGAAGCAGGCATCGGCCAGGATCGGCCGGATGTCTTGATTGAAACCGGCCGCCATGGCCGGCAGGGCGGCGGTGGTTAATCCAACGGTAAGCAAAGCGGATCGCAACATGGCACAAGAGTTCTGTATACAGGACAAGGGGAGAAGTATGCTTCAACAGGTCCTGATCTTGCAAACGAACGGCCGCCAGCAAAAGAATCAGGCGATTCGCAGCCCGTGCGGAGGCGAAGATTGCCGCCGTGCGCAAGTTCTGCTCTCATCCTCCGTTCCTTCCGCCCCTCACGACTCGCATGAAACGATTTCTACTCCTTTCCCTCCTCGCTCTGGCCTTGCCGATGCACGCCCAGCTGGCCGAACAAGCCACGCCGGTGGACAAGATCAAGGTCCCCAAAGACTTCAAAGTGGAACTACTCTATTCCGTGCCGAAGGAGCAGCAGGGATCGTGGGTCGCCATGACGCAGGATGACAAGGGCCGCCTGATTTGCAGCGACCAATACGGGGCTCTTTATCGCATCACACCACCGGCGCTGGATGGCAAGGCCAGCGACACCAAGGTCGAAAAGCTCAGCATCGACTTCGGTCACTGCCAGGGCCTGCTCTATGCCTTCGGCGCGCTGTATGGCGTGGTCAATGACGCCACCTACAGCGCCAGCGGCACCCCGGGCAAGGGCGGCGCGGATGTGCGGGGCCTTTATCGCCTCACGGACACGGACAAGGACGACCAGTTCGACAAGATCGAGGCGCTCAAAATCTTCCCCGGCAAGGCGGGTGAGCATGGCCCGCATGGCTTGGTCTTGAGCCCCGATGGCAAGTCCATCTACGTCGTCAGCGGCAATCAAACGCCTGTGCCACCCATTGACCACAGCTTGGTCCCTCAGAACTGGGCGGAAGATCAGCTCTCGCCCATGCTTCTGGGTCGGGGTTTCATGCGCGATGTGCTCGCCCCCGGCGGCTGGGTGGCCAAGACCGATCCCGACGGCAAGGAGTGGACCCTGGTCAACACCGGCACCCGCAACACCTACGACATCGCCTTCAGCAAGTCCGGCGATCTCTTCGGCTTCGATGCTGACATGGAATGGGACACCAGCACGCCGTGGTATCGTCCCACCCGCGTCTGCATGTTGCAAAGCGGCGGCGAGTTCGGCTGGCGCACCTGCTCCAAGAAATGGCCCGTGCGCTGGGAAGACAGCCTGCCGCCTGTAGTGGACATCGGCCCTGGATCACCCACGGGCGTGGCCTTCGGCTATGGTGCCAAGTTCCCAGCCAAGTATGCGGACGCGCTCTACATCTGCGACTGGAGCTACGGCAAGATGTATGCCGTGCATCTGACGCCCAATGGCGCGGGCTTCACCGGCGTGGCGGAAGAATTCATGAGCGCCTCTCCCCTGCCCCTGACGGACATTGAGGTCTCGAAGAAGGATGGTGCGATGTATGTCAGCGTCGGTGGTCGCAAGGTGCAGTCGGGCTTGTATCGCGTGACGTATGCGGGCAAGGAAAGCATCGACGACAGCAAATTGAGCGGCCCCACAGGAGAAGCCCAACTGCGCAAGGAACTCGAAGCCTTCCACGGCAAGCAAGACCCGAAAGCCATCGAC
>Ga0164294_10001206_pt1 | contig 24122 bp, 20 predicted proteins | sample GEODES005metaG_FD_111479 | JGI IMG/M metagenome (GOLD analysis project Ga0164294, IMG submission 111479) | Oligotrophic lake water microbial communities from Sparkling Lake, Wisconsin, USA - GEODES005 metaG | ecosystem: Environmental > Aquatic > Freshwater > Lake | place: USA: Sparkling Lake...
TATTCTGACTGTAAAAGAAGGAGAGAAAGTTAAATTACAAGTGTATCGTGAATCGGATATTGGTTATGTTGTGATTGTGAATCAGGTACATCAAGGACTTGTATATAAAAATGAAGTGTTTACCCATTTGCATATTGGTCAAATGATTGAAGAAGGGTTTGTTAAAAAAATAAGAGAGGATAATAAGTTGGATATTGGTATTGGGAAACAAGGGGTGGAGAAATTAGATGACGATCAAGTTAAGTTGATTCAGTTATTAAAATTGCATAAAGGTTTTTTACCGTATCATGATAAATCTTCACCAGAAGATATTTATGCATTTTTTGGTATCAGTAAGAAAGCATTTAAAATGAATGTGGGCATCTTGTACAAAGCAAAAAAAATAACTTTAGAAGAAGGAGGAATCCGTTTGATTCCAGAAGTGCAAGAAAAAACTGAAACTTTAGCATCTCCAGCTTCTCCAGAAGTTTAAAACACAATATTTAAAACCCTAATTATTTACTTTTAATCATTTTTCTATGTCTAAAGAAGTTTTTATAGTAGCAGCGGTAAGAACCCCAATTGGTTCTTTTGGCGGGTCATTAAAAAATTGTACCGCAACGCAATTAGGCGCTATTGCCATTAAGGGTGCATTGAACAAAATCCAATTAGATGCTAATTTGGTAGATGAAGTATATATGGGTTCTGTCATTCAAGCTGGTTTAGGCCAAGCACCTGCAAGACAAGCAGCAAAACTAGCTGGCTTACCTGATAAAGTAATTTGTACAACCATTAATAAAGTTTGTGCGAGTGGTATGAAATCCATAGCACTAGCTGCTCAAAATATTCTTTTAGGGGATGCGGAGATTGTGGTGGCTGGAGGAATGGAAAGCATGAGCAATGTGCCATTTTACAATATGCATCAGCGTTGGGGAAATAAATATGGTGATACATCCTTATTAGATGGACTGGCTAAAGATGGTTTAGTAGACGTCTATGATCAAGTTGCCATGGGTAATTTTGCAGACTTATGTGCTACTGAAAACAAAATTACTAGAGCAGAGCAAGATGAATTTGCCATTGCTAGCTATACAAAATCTCAGGCTGCAATTGAGCAAGGATTGTTTGTGAATGAAATTGTTCCTGTAGTGATTCCTCAAAGAAAAGGGGATCCTATCACAATTGATAAAGATGAAGAACCATTCAATGTTAAATTTGATAAGATTGCTAGTTTAAATCCTGCTTTTACTAAGGATGGCACTGTCACAGCAGCGAATGCAAGTACGATGAATGATGGCGCTGCTGCCATTGTTTTAATGAGTGGGGAAAAAATGAAAGCACTAGGATTAAAGCCTTTAGCTAAAATCACGAGTTATTCGGATGCAGCGCATGATCCTAAATACTTTACAACTGCACCTTCTTTAGCTTTACCAAAAGCGTTAAAAAAAGCCAATTTATCTTCAGCAGACATTGATTTTTTTGAATTCAATGAAGCGTTTTCTGTTGTAGGCATTGTCAATACAAAATTATTAAAGCTAGATGCTTCTAAAGTGAATACAAGAGGAGGCGCTGTAGCACTTGGACATCCATTAGGATGTAGTGGTGCAAGAATTATTGTGACCCTAACGCATATTTTACAGGATAATCAGGCCAAGTATGGCGCTGCAGCGATTTGTAATGGCGGTGGTGGAGCTAGTGCAATGATTATAGAAAGGATATAAGTTCGTCCATCATGATGCCATAATGGCTCTCATCATAAATACATTCCCCATTTTTTATTAAAATGACTTGTGGAGATTCATGGTGCACTTGAAAAAAACTAGCTATTTCATTTGAAATTGCTTTATAATTCAATAGGTCTAAATAATGAAAATCAACCTTTTCTGGGGTTGCAGCACGTTCAAATCTATCCAAAGCCATCCTGCTAATACTACAAGTTGTACTATGTTTAAAGATCACTTGTGGAGTAATAAAGGAGGCCGCCTTAATTTGTTCTAATTGATCTATAGAGTTGATTGGATGCCAATTCATTGTAGCTGATTTAAGTTGTAAAATTACACAATTCTTTTCAAGTATTTTAGCCTGAATCTGTTAATTAGTATAGCAGATTGATTAACTTCGATTTATAATATAATATATGCGTTTACAACTTTCCCAACCTATCTGTTTCATTGATTTAGAAACTACCGGTGTCAATGTTAGCACAGATAAAATTGTGGAAATTGCCATTGTAAAAATCATGCCTGATGGATCTAAAATCGTTAAGCGTAAATTAATCCATCCAGAAATGCCCATTCCGGCTGTGACCACAGCAATTCATGGTATTACAGATGAAATGGTCAAAGACGCGCCAACATTTAAGCAAGTAGCCAATGAGATTAAGCAATTTTTGGAAGACGCTGATTTAGCAGGTTACAATAGCAATCGTTTTGATATCCCCATGTTAAATGAAGAATTTTTAAGAGCTGGCATCTCTGTTGATATTGAAACTAGGAAATTATTGGATGTGCAGAAAGTATTTCATATGATGGAGCAAAGAACTTTAACAGCTGCCTATAAGTTTTATTGCAATAAAAGCTTAGAGGATGCACATACTGCTGAGGCAGATGCCACAGCAACCTGGGAGGTATTGGAAGCACAATTAGAACGTTATCCAGCGATTGGTAATACAGTGGAGTCAGTTGTAAAATTTACAGGAGAGGATCAAATTGTAGATTTTGCCCGCCGTTTTGTAATGGAAAATGGCGTCGAAATTTTCAATTTCGGTAAACATAAAGGCAAACCAGTTACCCAAGTTTTAAAAGAAGAACCGCAGTATTATGATTGGATGATGAAGGGGGACTTTGCCTTACACACCAAACAAAAGCTTACAGAGATTTTAAATAAGACTATATTAAATAAATAATTTATATTTACTCTATCTAAATAAGCATTTTATTATTACCCCCCAATCGAAAGTGAAAAAAATTGTTATCATTCCAACTTACAATGAAAAGGAAAATATTACTGCAATTATTAACGCAGTCATAGTCCTAGGTAATCAATACCATGTTTTAGTGGTGGATGATGGTTCTCCAGATGGCACAGCCAATATTGTTAAAGAATTGATGCAATTGCATACGGATAAAATTTTCATCCAAGAAAGGAAAGGAAAGCTTGGCTTAGGTACAGCCTATATTCATGGTTTTAAATGGGCTTTAGAAAATCAATATGACTATATATTTGAGATGGATGCCGATTTCTCTCACAATCCTTTAGATTTAGATAGATTATTAGCAGCTTGTGAAAATGGTGCAGATGTGGCCATTGGGAGTAGGTACGTTAAAGGAGGTGCTACAGAAAATTGGCCATTAGATAGATTGATTTATTCAAAAGGCGGATCACTTTACACGAGAATGATTACAGGGATGCCTGTGAAAGATCCTACTGCAGGATTTATCTGTTATAAAAATAAAGTTTTAGCAGCGATGCAACTGGATCATATTAGTTTTATAGGATATGCTTTCCAAATTGAAATGAAATTTGCTTCTTGGCGTTTAGGCTTTAAATTAAAAGAAGTGCCCATTACTTTTATTGATAGAAAAATTGGTACTAGCAAAATGTCAAAAGGGATTATTAAAGAAGCGGTGCTTGGGGTATTAAGTATGCAATGGGAATCATTTACAGGACGCTTTATCAAACAAATCAAGCGTGAGCAGCTTTAAGCGATCTTTAATACAATTACATGTATTTGTCTTTTTAGCTGGATTAACAGCACCACTTGGAAATTTAATTCAATTGAATGGTTTATACCTGGTGTTTTACAGAATGTTATTGACTGTTCTTGCATTGTTCCCAATCTACTTATTGCATCATCAGCCGACCAAAATTCCATTAAAAGATAAAGGAAGATTAATGTTGATTGGCGTTTTGATTGCTATCCACTGGGTTTGTTTTTATGGCAGCATCAAATTGGCGAATGTATCTATTGCATTGGTATGTATTTCTAGTGTAGGTCTTTTTACAGCAGTACTTGAACCATTCTTTTTTAAAACAAAATTTATCTGGAACGATATTTTTGTTGGTTTACTTAGCCTAATTGGTATTCTATGTATTTTTCAGTTTGATATTCATTTTAGAACGGGTATTTTGGTAGGGTTAGTTTCTGCATTTTTTGCATCCATTTTTACTATCATCAATAAAAGATTAACAGATCAATATACCACGCAGACCATCCAAACCTTTGAGATGATTGGTGGTTTAGGCTTCCTTACAATTATTATTCTAGGTATCGGTTTCTTTCAGCAGATTGCTTTTGTCATGCCTTCACAAAATGATTGGTTCTGGCTCATTATTTTAGCCTTGGTTTGCACAGTATTAGCCAATCATTTGATGCTTAATGCCCTTAAAAACATTAGTGCATTTACACTGAACATTTCACTTAATCTAGAACCCGTGTATGGGATTATCATTGCAATTGTATTTTTTCAAGAACACAAACAAATGGGCATGGGTTTTTATATAGGGATGAGCCTTATTGCCATTTCAGTCCTACTTCAAATGAGCCGTGTTTTGCGCCAGCAAAAATCCAAATAGTTGCGTTCATCTAGATTCTTGTCTAAATCATTAAAACTTATCGTAAATTAGTTATTCAATTTATTCCAATATGAAGCGTATTTTATGTTCTTGCTTGCTATTGCTATCTATTACAGTACAAGCTCAAAAAAAACCATTAGATCATACTGTTTATGACCAATGGCAGTCAATTAAGGATGTGGTATTGTCCAATGATGGTAATTGGATGTCTTATACTGTTGCTCCACAAGAAGGTGACGCAACATTGTATGTTAGACATCTTAAAACAAATCAAATCATCAAAATCGAACGTGGCACACAGTCAAAATTTACTGAAAACAATGATTTTTTGATTGCAAAGATTAAGCCAAGCTTTGATGAAACAAGAAAAGCTAAGATTGGTAAGAAAAAACCAGAAGAAATGCCAAAAGATAGTTTAGCTATTTTAACCTTAGCCAATGGGAATATCAATAAAATTCCAGCAGTAAAAAGTTATCAAGTCCCTGAATTTGGAAATGGTTTAATCGCTTATTTAAATGATCCAAAGACGGATATCAAAAAAGAAGGTGCACCCCTATATTTTACGGATTTAAATACTGGCAAAGAAAGGGTATTTAATAATATCGTAGAATATACAATGCATCCTAAAGGGGAAGGCTTAATGATGTATCAAGTCAAAACTAAATTAAATGATGCAAAAATTCTTTTAGCTTCTATTGCAGATACAAATTTAAAAACTATCAATAGTCGTTTTTATACAGCAACTAATTTTACATGGGACAAAGAAGGCAAGCAGTTGGCCTATTTAATCGAAAGAGATAGTACAGACAAAGCTTTACAAAAAAATTATGTTCTTGCATATTATAAGCATGAAATGGATTCTGCTCAATTTGTTTTTAACAAAACAGCACTTGCAATGCCAAATCAATATACGATTGGAGGTGATAAAAAGTTGAATTTTAGTAAGACGGGTGCTTTATTGAATTTTGGTGTTCAACCCATCTTGCCAGTAAAAGATACTAGTTTACCAGAATTTGATAGAGTGAGTTTAGATATTTGGAATTACAATGAAGCCATTCTTCAGTCTACTCAATTAAAAAGTCTTGAGACAAGTTTAAAAGGAACAGAGGCCATCATCTATAGACCTGCAAGCAGTCAATTTACCTATTTAGGAAAAATCAATGATCGTCAAATACAAATGACCATGGAAGGCGATGGACAGGTAGCAATTGCCAATATAGATTCTAATTTCACCATTGCTAGTCAATGGGAGGGTTATGGCAAAAGAGATTTATATGCATTGAATACCTTGACCGGTCAAAAGCAACTCATTCAAAAAGGATTAAAGGGCAGTTTAGTCACGCCTTCATACGATGGTAACTTAGTTGTATTTTACGATGAAATATCAAAACAATTTAAGTCTTTCAATACGACCACATTGCAGACTAAGCAAATTGCAAAAGATATTCAATTCCCTTTATATGACGAGGACAATGACGTACCTGATGAACCTAATGCTTATGGTATAGCGATGTGGATGGAGCAGCATAAAAGTTTCATATTATACGATCGCTATGATCTTTGGTTAGTAGATGCTACTGGTTTGAATGCCTCTCAACTTTTAACCAAAGGCCGCGCTTCAAAAAAGGAATATCGATTCGTTAAATTAGATGACGATAAAAAAGTTATTGGATTTAAGGATCAAATTTTATTAAGAGTGTACAGTGAAATTAATAAATCTGAAGGTCTGGCTATTTTAGATTTGAGCAATAAAACCGTATTTCCCATAACAGAACAACCAATGCATTTCACAACGATTGTAGGTGCAAAAAATTCGAATCAATTGATCGTGATGCAAGAAGATGAAAAAAATGCGGCAAATATTTTTCCTTATACTTTCTCACAAGATAAGCAAGCACCAATTGCATTAACTGCGATCAATCCACAACAAGCGAATTACAATTGGATGCAATCTCAGTTGGTAAAATGGAAAGCATACACAGGCAGAACAGCAGAAGGTATCCTATACTTACCAGAAGATTTTGATGCCAAAAAGAAGTATCCAATGATTGTTTATTTTTATGAGAGAAACAATCAAACACTTCATAATTATTTAGCACCATCGCCAACACCATCTAGATTGAATATACCATTCTTTGTGAGTCGCGGCTATGTGGTATTTGTACCAGATATTTGGTATAAAAAAGGCTATCCTGGTCAGGGTGCATATGATTATATTTTGAGTGGTACTAGGGCAATGGTTCAAAAAGGTTTTATTGATAGCACTAGAATTGGATTGCAAGGTCAAAGTTGGGGCGGTTATCAAATTGCATACTTAATTACTAAGACTAATTTATATGCTGCTGCATGGGCAGGTGCCCCGGTTGTCAATATGACAAGTGCTTATGGAGGTATTCGATGGGGTGCTGGTATTAATAGACAATTTCAATATGAAAAAACACAAAGCAGGATAGGTGCAAACTTATGGGAGCGTCCAGATTTATACATAAAGAATTCACCTTTGTTTGAATTAAATAAAGTTAAAACGCCTATCGTTATTATGAGTAATGATGCTGATGATGCGGTGCCTTGGTATCAAGGTATTGAAATGTTTACCGCAATGCGCAGATTAGCAAAACCTATTTGGATGCTGGTGTACAATAATGAAGCACATAATTTAGTGGAAAGAAAAAATAGAAAAGATATACAAATTAGAGAGCAACAGTTTTTTGACCATTATTTAAAAGGTGCACCAATGCCAATCTGGATGTCCAAAGGGGTGCCTGCTATCATGAAAGGAAGAGACCTAGGATTAGGGTTATAATACACACATAATTTTATACCTACTAATAACAAAAAAATAAAGCCCCAAATTGGGGCTTTATTTTTTATAGGATTTTTTTTAATTATACATATTGAAACCATTGTCTATTTTGATCCCATTGTTCAAATTCCTTTGCGACTGCTGATAAGAAACTAGAACCCATTGCACCATCTACAATTCTATGATCATAGCTCATAGATAAGTACATCATATGACGAACAAGAATGGCATCTCCAGAAGGGGTTTCTATCACAACTGGACGTTTCTTAATGGCGCCTAAAGCAAGTATTGCAACTTGTGGTTGTGGAATAATCGGTGTGCCCATAATGGAACCAAATGTACCCACATTGGTTACTGTAAAAGTACCTCCTTGTGTATCTTTTGGTTTTAATTGATTGTTTCTAGCTGCATTCGCCAAATTGTTAACAGCTTTACTCAATCCAACAATACTTAATTGATTTGCACCTTTAATCACTGGAACTATTAAGTTGCCAGAAGGTAGGGCAGTCGCCATACCAATATTGATATCTTTCTTTAAAATGATATTGTCTCCTTGTAAACTACAATTGATATATGGGAATTGCTCTAACACTTTTGCAATACACTCCATGAACATTGGTGTAAAAGTTAATTTAGTACCTTCTCTTTTTTCAAAGAGTTGTTTCACTTTTTCTCTCCATACAACCATATTGGTTACATCCGCTTCTACAAAAGAAGTGACATGCGGACTTGTTTGAACGCTTTCAACCATATGCTTTGCAATGAGCTTACGCATACGATCCATTTCAATAATTTCTGTATTCCCAGTAACAACTACTTCATCTGGGTTAGCAAATTTACCTGCACCATTTGAAGTACTAAATCCATGATCAGCATTTGGAAAAATATTGGAAACAGTTGAATTTGAATTTTGAACTTGTGGAATTGAATTGCTTGTATTAGCAGTAGCAGATGTGGATACAGTACTCATAGCTGGTTGAGCAACTATTATTGGCTGCACATGCCCTGCTTTTTTCTGCGCAACATAATTTAAAATATCTTTTTTAGAAACACGTCCTTGACTTCCAGTACCAGGAATTTGTTGTAATTCATTTAAATTGATCCCTTCATTTTGAGCAATATTTAAAACCAATGGAGAAAAGAAACGAGCGTCATTGGAATTTTCTTGTTGTATTTCAATAGTTGAAACAGCTGGCGTAAAAGGAACTTCTTCTACAACAATTGATTCTGGAACAATTGGTTCTGAAACAGGCGCAATAGTTGCAGGTGCTTGAATCTTTTCAATTGTTGTAGTTTCAGCGATACTACCGCTTGTTTGTATTCTTGCAATAACTGTTCCAATAGGCACAACAGCATTGACTTCAAATAAAATTTCTATAATGGTGCCTGCAGTACTTGAAGGTATTTCGCTATCTACTTTATCTGTTGCGATGTCAAGTAATGTTTCATCTAATTGGATCGAATCTCCCACAGCTTTATGCCATTTTAAGATGGTTGCTTCCATGATACTCTCACCCAATTTTGGCAAAATCAAATCAACTACAGACATAGGGAATAATTTTAGCAAAAATAAGACTAAATCTTATTGATTATGAGTAACCTAAGTAAATTTATAGCTTGAGTGGCGGTCACTTCTATATTTTTTTGTCGATCAAATCTTAGGTAAAAGACTTTTGATACTACTTTTTCTTTATTAGCAACCCCAATCCATACCATTCCAAGGGGTTTTTCGTCCGTTTGGCCTGATGGCCCCATTATTCCACTCACTGAAATTCCATAATCAGTGCTCATTTTAGCCCTTATAGCCACCGCCATTTGTTCCACTGCCTCCTTACTAACAGCCCCTACGGTCTTTAAAATACTGATAGGAACGTCTAAAAATTCAGTTTTTATACGATTGTCATAACTTAAGATACTACCTGTAAAGAAGGTGGATGAGCCTGCATGTTTTGATAAGAGATGCCCAATAAAACCTCCAGTGCAACTTTCTGCAGTCGAAACAGTCTGATTTTGGTCTTTCAAAAGACGACCAACTACGACTTCTATAGGTTCATCTTTATCTGTAACAATAAATTCTTTTACATGCTCCTTTAAGGCTTCAAATAAGCGATCTAATTGACTATTCAAACTAGTTGCATCATCACTTTTTCCTGTCAATCTTAAGCGCACCATACCATAAGAGGGCAGGTATGCTAATTTGATATTTGCTGGAAGATTTTTTTCAAAATCTTGGATGATTTCTGCTAAAAAGGACTCCCCAATACCTGCTGTTAAAAGCGTCCTATGTGCGATCACGCCTAATTTAAATTTTTCAAGTATAATTGGTACTACTTTTTCACTGGTTAACCATTGCATTTCATACGGGACACCTGGTAATGAAAAAATCAAACTGTCATTTTTCTTAAAAAGCATACCAGGAGCAGTGCCTGATTGATTGAATAAGACTTCACAAACATCAGGTACTTCTGCTTGTTTACGATTGCGTTCAATCATTGGTTTCTTTTGAATCTGCTCAAAGATATAGGTGATATGATCTAATGAAGGTTGGTCTACAATCATTTTGCCACCAAAATAACGATTCAATAAGGGTTTGGTGATATCATCTGCAGTGGGACCTAATCCTCCAGTGAGTATCACAATTTGGCTATTTTGAATGGCTGTATCTAAAGCATTGGTGATAGATAGCGCATCATCCCCAACAGCAATTCTTTGTTTTACTACAACTCCAATTGCATTTAACTTTTGAGCAATAAAAGCACTATTGGTATCTATTACTTGACCGATTAATAACTCGTCCCCAATCGTGATGATAGTTGCCTGAATTTGATCCCTCATAAAAATGCTTCAATTAGGTTGCAAAGTAAACCAAAAAAAGGCGGTTTAACTAAAATAGACACTGAGTTTTTCCTTCATATTGGAAGGCATTTCAATTCTATTGTTCATGTTTGTATCCATAAAATAGAGTTTAACCTGTCCAATTGTTAAAAGCTTTCCAGCTTCGTTATACACTTCTTGGTCAAATACAATCTTATGGTCGGTAGGTAAGGTCTTAATTTGAGTCTTTATGGTAATTAGATCATCATATTTAGCAGGTCTTAAATACTTAATATTCAATTCAACAACAGGTAGTATAATACCCATGTCTTCTATGTCTTTGTAGGATACACCAAGATGTCGGATAGCTTCTACACGACCAATCTCAAAATACATGGCATAATTGCCATAATAAACCACATCCATTCTATCTGTTTCTGCATACCTAACCCTAACTGTTGTCGAATGTTCGTACATATTTATTGAATTTGTGTACAAATTTAAGGATTGTATCTGTTTTTCCACAATAAGCTTATTTAACTAAGCGTTTTATAATCATAGTGTAATTTTATAATATTATCCTTAATAACGGCTCCTATGTTAAAAACCATCCCAAAAGCAAGTCCAATCCCATTGCTTTTATCCTTTACACTGCTTTTCTGCGCTCCAGCATCGAGTCAGTTAATGAAATTTGATGCACCTCTTAACCAATTAGATCAAAATGGTTTAAAATCATTATATCAAGGGGATAGTTTAGCGGCTTATCAAAAGATACAATCAGCTCATTTTTTTGATCCAACCAATGTAGATATTGCTTTTTCTTATCATTTATTATCTGTGGCATTGGACAAAGTAAATGCCATAACAATTGCCGAAAATTGGTTGAAAAAAAATACAAATAATATTTATCATTCAAGATTAAATTTTGAATTGGCAAAATATTATTTTAAAAAACACCAAGTAGAATTGGCCATTCAAGCGTATAAAAAAATAAGTATAGATGATCTTGAAAACGAAGAGCTGGCTTTAATGCAGTTTCAATTGGGTTATTTATATTTCAAAAAAGGAGATTGGGACGAATCCACTAGTTATTTATTGAGTATTAGACAGGTTCAAACAAGTCCGTTTTACACAGATGCGAATTATTATGCAGGCTTTGTGGCTTTACAAAAAAAAGATTTCAAATTGGCTTTGAGTTGTTTTAAGATTGCTGAGCAAAGTAATGCATATAAAACCTTAACCCCATTTTACATTAGTCAATTGTACTATTTTTTAGGGGATATCGATGCAGCAATTAAAAATACAGAACAAGCATTACTAATTAAAGGTCAGTTTTATACCGACCAATTAGCGCAACTAATGGGGCACTTATTGTTTGAACAAAAACAATATGAAAAAGCCTTACCTTATTTAGCCAATTTTGTAAAATCACAAAAAGAAGTTCAGTCTCAGGATTTATACCAATTGTCTTTTTGTTATTTTCAATCTCAACAATGGGAGGAGGCCATTCTTGGATTTAAAAAGTTAGCCAATGTAGAAGATTCATTAGGGCAAAATAGTATGTACCTATTGGCTACATCCTATTTGAAGATCAATAATAAAATAGGTGCTAAAAATGCATTTTTGCTGTGTGCCACTAAAAGCCAAAATTTATCCCAAAAGGAAATTGCCTTATTCAATTACGCAAAGTTAACCATTGAGTTAAAAGAATACAGTGTCGCCATTCAATCGATCGAAAAATTCAACCAATTATATCCTAATAGTCTATTCAATAAGGAAGCCAAAAGTTTGTATGTGACATCTTTGGCCTATAGCAATGATTTTAATAAGGCCTATGATGCGTATCAAAAAATGGATACCTTAAATGAGACACTTTTAAAATTATATCCTAATATCTTATACGGTAAAGCAGCACTTTTGATCAATGATGGTCAAAATGAAAAAGCCTATGAGCTCTTTAACCAAGTTAAAAATTTACCTTATAATGATAAAGTTTTAGCTCAAACACATTTTTGGATAGGGGAGCTTGCCTATAAAATGGGAAGAATAGACGAGGCGATCGAACACCTAGAAAAGTATTTATTAGACCCATTCGAAATTGGTGAAATCACAAAAAAACATGCTAATTATACTTTAGGATATTGTTATTTAAAAAACAATAATTATACAAAAGCGTTGCAAACTTTTACAATTGCAGCAGATTTTAATCCCTATGTCGAATCTTCTCCATATCAAAAAGATGCATTAGTGCGATTATCAGATTGTCAATTCATGACAAAACAATATAAACAAGCACTTAAATCATACCAAAAAATCATTGATTTAGGTTGGAATTTTGAAGATTATGCCAACTTGCAAAAAGCCATAATTTATGGAGCCCTAGGATTAAATAAAGAAAAACTTAAAATTTTAATCAATTATGACGCTGATTTTAACAAGTCAATTTATTTAAGTGACGCTAGAATGGAATTAGCAGATACTTATACGAGCAAAGAACAATTTCAAGAGGCTATAAGTCCATTATCTAAAGTATTGGTAGACAATAAGGCTACAGAATTCTATCCAATGGCTTTTTATAAATTAGGCATTGTTAATTTTAATCTTAATAAAAATCAAGAAGCATTACAAAACTTTAAATCATTATTTAGTGCCTATCCAAATGCAGAGGAAAGTAACAATGCTTTAGAATACATCCGTAATATTTATATAGAAGAGCAACAGCCAGAAGCGTATGTTCAATTTATGAATGATTTTGGTAAATCATTGTCTTATAACGAACAAGATTCATTGATCTATAGAGCAGCCATCATTCAATATGAAGATAAAAAATTTAGTAACGCTGCTTTAGCATTCAAAAAGTACATTTCCTTTTATCCAGAAGGTAAATACCAATTAAATGCAATGAATTTTTTAGCCGAAATGGCCTATGCTTCAGAACAATATGATTCTGCTGCCATTTATTTTGGGAAAATAGCAATGAAATCACCTAATCAATTTGCCGAAAGAGCAGCTATTGTTGCAGCAAGATTGCATTATTTTAATTTGAAAGATTACGTTGGAGCAGAACAATATTTTAAGATTGTTTTACAGTATGCAACCCAACAAGAGCAAAAAAATGAAGCCCTTAAAGGTTTATTAAGATGCCAATACAAAGCAGAGAATTGGGCAGAAGCCTCCAAAACTGCTGTATTTATTTTAGCTGAAAAAAATAGTGCTTCGGATGATATTTTAATGGCCAATATGGCTTTATACCACCAATCCATAGCACAACAGGATACGGTAAAGGCTTTACAATTATTAAATACGGTATTAAAATCAAATAGTTCACTGTATACAGCAGAGGCACATTATTTAACAGCTTTGATTTATTACAATCAACAAAAGTACAATCTTGCTGAAAAAACGGCTTTTGAAGTCATTAAAAAACAAGCTTCCTATGAGTTTTGGGTGACTAAAACTTATATTTTACTTGGTGATATCTATTTAGCACAAAATGATTCTTTTAATGCCATAGCAACCTATAAGAGTATTGCTGAAAATGCAACCATTCCTTCCTTACAACAAATTGCTTCGGATAAACTTAAAGCAATTAATGAAACAATTAAAGCTCAATAATATGATCAAATCAATAATAAGACTAGGTGTATTCACCATCGCTTTAATCTGTTTTAGCAATATGGCAATTGCTCAAAAAAAGAACAAAAAGAAAGCAAAAACTTCAGTTAGTTCTAATAAAAAGAAAAAGACAAGTAAAAAATCCGTTTCAAAAAAGAAAAAAATAGTTCAAAAAAGACCTACAGTAACAACGTATGCCATTCCAGAATCAAATATGGCTAAAACAAATGACCAAATAGCTCCAAATAATTTATCTCTCAAGAAAAATTTAATAGATACTATACCAGATAAAGTGGTTACTATCGTTTCTGCTTTTAGGCCTCAATTAAAAAATGTGGCAAAAATAGGTTTCGTAAATGCCACGGCCATTGTAGATACCAATTCAGTTGCATTGGCTTATCAAGTACCGAGTCAGAATTTAAGTTTTCAATATCAACCCATTTCATTAGTTCCTAGGGCAATTAAAATTAATCCAAATTTAAAGACAACTCGATCTGCCAATTTAAAAATTGGGATGGGAAATTATTTTAATCAAGTTATTCAATTAGAGGGCAGTTATGTTGATCTTAAAGACCAAGAACATCATATGCGCTTCCTGAATGAATCAATTGCTGGTGCGCATCCTATTCAAAAATGGAATACCATTGGCTTAAATTACACTGGTGCCTTATCATTGACTAAAAACAAGTTATTACACACACAATTCTTCTTAGATCAATCCAATAGATACCGCTATGGCTTAGTTCCAGATACAACTAATTTACCACTCAAAAATTTTGAACAAAAATTTACAGTCCTTGGTGCTAATTTTTCACTTGCCAGTAAACAGGTTTCAACAAAACCATTTAGTTATACCCCAATTTTAAAGTTGAATCATAGTCAATTATTGGGTCAAGCACAAAATATAGCTATTGACTTGAACAGCCCATTACAGTATAGATACAATAATAATATCAAATTACACGCTGATTTAAAACTTAGTTTCAATCAATATCTTCCTACTAATAGACCCTCCGTACAAAATACAATTATCCAATTTGACCCTTCATTCGAAATCAATAAAGCTCAATTTCAACTTAATGTGGGCATAAGACCAACTTTTGCAAACGGCGAATTTGCAATCTATCCTAAGCTTGAATTGACTAAGCAATTAAAAGATACCAATTATGTTTTACATGCTGGATGGCTTACGAGTGTAACAAGCAATCAGCTAATGCAATTAATGGGTCAAAATCATTGGATATTGGCTCCAAATAGTATGCCAATTAGTTCTATTGAAAAAAAATACATCAACATAGATGTTACTGTTAATAAGCGTTTAAATTATGGATTCATAATGGCATTAAATGATTACCGCGAAATGCCTTTCTTCAATCAATCTAATTCTATGAATAACCCTATTCAGGAAGGCTTGAAATTTGATGTACTATTTGAAAAAAGTGCGATTGCAATTGAGGTAGATGGAGATCTTAGGTATCAATTGAGTGACAAACTATTATGGAAGAATCATTTTAAGTACATTCAATTTAATTTAATTCGTGAAAATACACAAGCATGGGGTATACTACCTTTTGAATTCAATTCACAGTTCAATTGGTTATTTAATAAAAGAATGCAATTGGATGCTTCTGGTCAATTTTGGACTGGTGCTAAAACCAGTGCAGGTTTAGGGAATGCATACAAATTAAACAATACCTTTGTGCTCAATGCAGGAATGCAATATGCCATTTCAGATCATTGGACTTTCTGGGGTAAAGGGGAGAATTTATTAAACCAACAATACCAACGTTGGGCTAATTATCCTTCACTAGGGGTTCAATTTGTTGCTGGAATACAATATAAATTTAGACAATAATGATGCTACCAATTTTAGAGAAATATTTTTTAGCACACGGGCAATTGGTTTTACCAGGTATTGGTCAATTAAACTTAACCCAAACTGATGCGATTCATTCGAATGGCTCATTTCAGCCACCGCTACATCAAATCATTTTTGATGCAATGATAGAACCAACTACTAAACCAAGTAAATTATTTTATATTTATTTATCAGATCATTTAGATTGTACCATTGAACAAGCCATCATAGATTATTCGGTATTTTTCACCAATCAATTAGCATTATCTAACAAGATAGATTTAGGTAATTTAGGTCAATTAACTATTTCTAATGAAGCCTATACCTTTAAGTCTAATTTTGATAGTGCGCATTATTTTCAAACTATTCAATTAGAAAAAGTACAATTAGAAGATCAATCTCAAAATAATTTTAATACCTCATCAAAGCAATGGTGGATCTTGCCTTTGATTATTGCCATCAGTGCCATTCTTGCAATTTTTTTAAAATAAAAAGTATGAATTGTCCAGTTTGCAATCATTCCAATCCGCAAATCGCATTAGAAAGTCAAGACTTTTCATTAACACAAGCAGCCTTTTCAATTGTACATTGTTCAAAATGTAGTCTACGATTTACATGGCCTGTTCCTAGTCAAGATGAAATAGGAGAATACTATAAATTCAAAGAGTATATTTCACATACCGATGTAAAGTATGGATGGATGAATCAGATGTACCATTTTGTAAGAACTAAAACCTTAGCACAAAAAACTAAATGGGTACAATCGCTCTTTACAGGGCATAAGGGGCATTTATTAGATATTGGAGCTGGAACAGGCGCTTTTGCGCATGCAATGCAGCAAAAAGCATGGAAAGTAACAGGTTTAGAACCTGATGCGGTAACAAGGGAGAAGGCATTAGAAATTCATAAATTGAATTTGAAATCTACAGATGTCATCTTTGATTTACCTGTAAATGAATATGAAGTTATTACAATGTGGCATGTTTTAGAACATGTACACGCATTAAAACCTTATCTACATCAATGCTCTAAAAGTTTAAAATACAATGGTAGATTAATTATTGCTGTACCTAATTACACCAGTTTAGATGCTAAATATTATCAAAATTTTTGGGCAGCTTATGATTTACCAAGACATTTATACCATTTTTCTCCTAAAGCAATGACAACTTTATTGAATGAAATGGGGTTTGATATTGTTTCCATAAGGCCAATGTGGTATGATAGCTTTTATGTAAGCCTATTGAGTGAAAAATACAAACAATCTGGAAAACTAGGTATGCTAGTAGCATGTGTAATAGGGGTACTGTCTAATCTTTATGCCTTGAAGGATGCTTCAAAAGGGAGTAGTATCATTTACGAATTTAAAAAGCAATCAAATTCAACTAACAATTAGTTGAATGAAATTGACTAGTTCAATTTAACTTCAACAACGATTGGCCAACATTTCCCTGTTAAAAAGTAGGTATCGGTTGATTTCCTATAAGCAATCCCATTGAATACAAAACCAGCATCAATGGTTAAAGGATTGTAATTCACTTTTGCTTGTGCTAATAAATTACTGCAGTCTATTGTATTGGTAATTTTTCCAGAATTTGGATCAATCACAATGATATTGTTTTGACCATAAATATTAGCAAAGATCTTTCCATCAACATATTCTAATTCATTGAGCATACTTTGGTAACCATATTCATTAAAAACGCCTAGTGTTTTTTGAATTGAAAAATCAGCTGGATTTACAAAATATAGATTGCTACTACCAGTTGAGACGATTAATGCAGTATCGTTATGGGTCAGGCCCCATCCTTCATATGGCCAGTTGAGTGTTTTGATCTTTTTGAATGTGGTTGCATCATAAACAAAAACAGCATGCTCTTCCCAAGTTAATTGATAAATTTTACCATCAAAGACAGTAATACCTTCGCCAAAATAGGGGAGTTCTAATTTGATTTTTTTACCAAATGGTTTAAGTTGATCATCCATTTGATATAAAACACTTTTGCCTTTTAATCCAGTTCCTTCTATCAATCTATTATTATGCCATTCTAAGCCTTGAGTATAGGCTGATGTATCATGTGCATATACTTTTTGTATCGTGTAATTCAAGGCTGTTGGTGGAGTAATAGCAGTATTCCCAGCAACACTTTCATTGTCATTAGAGTTGTCACTATTGTTTGTATTGTTACAAGCAATAGCAAATAAACCAATCAATACAATTAAGTTTTTTTTCATGTCTTATTAAACATTAAATCTAAAGTGCATTACATCTCCATCTTTTACAATGTATTCTTTTCCTTCTATTCTTAATTTACCATTGTCACGACAAGCAGCTTCACTTTTTAATTTAATATAATCGTCAAATGCAATCACTTCGGCTTTAATGAATCCTTTTTCAAAATCTGTGTGAATCACACTTGCTGCTTGTGGTGCTTTCCAACCAGAACCAATTGTCCAAGCACGCACTTCTTGAACACCAGCTGTAAAATAAGTTTCTAATTTTAATAACTTATAAGCAGTTTGAATCAATCTATTCAATGCAGGCTCTTTCATTTGGTATTCTTCCATAAACAAAGCCTTATCATCCGGATCTTCCATTTCAGAAATTTGTGCCTCAATATTATTACACATTACAATCACTTCTGCACCTTCTTGTTTTGCCATAGCCACCAATTGTTCAGAGTAGGTATTGCCTGTATGCATGGATGCTTCATCTACATTGGCCACATACATGACTGGCTTAGCCGTTAATAAAAAGATATCTGCAATGGCGGCGTGATCCTCCTTGGATAAATCTAAAGAACGGATACTTTTCCCAGCTTCTAAATGGGTTCTACATTTTTGTAAAATTTCTAGTTCTACTTTAGCTTTAGGATCTGTTTTAGCCATTTTCTCCGAACGTTGCATTTTTTTCTCTACACTATCTAAGTCCTTTAATTGCAATTCTGTTTCAATGATGTCTTTATCAGCAATTGGATTGATTTTACCTTCTTCTCTTAATACATTTTCATCTTCGAAACAACGGATCACATGAATAATAGCACTCACTTCTCTAATATTGGCTAAAAATTTATTGCCTAATCCTTCGCCCTTACTTGCGCCTTTCACTAAACCAGCAATGTCAACTATTTCTAATTGAGTTGGGACCACTCTTGTTGGATTAATCAATTCGGCTAGTTGGCTTATACGAATATCTGGTACATCTACTAAGCCTACATTTGGCTCGATGGTACAAAAACGATAATTACTTGCTTGTGCTTTTGCACTATTACTCACTGCGTTAAATAAGGTTGATTTGCCCACGTTTGGTAAACCTACTATGCCTGCCTGTAAAGCCATGTTATTTTAGATTGTTATGGTTGCAAAAATACAAATCTAATCGCAAAATGGGCTATATTAGTACCATAAACAATTAGATATGGCATTGAATATCATCTGGATAGCATTTTTTGTAATCGCTTTTGTAGTTGCACTCTTTAAATTGATCTTTTTAGGGGATACAGAGATATTTAAGCTATTAGCAGATGGTTTATTTGATTCCGCTAAATCCTCAGTTATTGATGTGGCTTTCCCATTAGCAGGTACCATGGTCTTCTTTTTAGGCTTGATGAATATTGCTGAAAAAGCAGGAGCGATTCAAAAACTGGCTAAATGGATGAATCCATTCTTATGTCGTTTATTCCCAGAAGTGCCACAGAACCATCCTGCCATGGGGCAAATGGTGATGAATTTTAGCGCCAATATGTTAGGTTTAGACAATGCAGCCACGCCCTTTGGTTTAAAAGCCATGGAAAGCTTACAAACTTTAAATCCTGAGAAAGAAAAAGCCACCAATGCGCAGATCATGTTCTTAGTCTTGCATACAAGTGGCCTCACAATTATCCCATTAACAATTATTTCTTATCGTTTAGCAGCAGGTTCACAAGATGCAGCAAGTATTTTTATCCCATGTGTTTTAGCAACCATTGGGACCACTTTAGCATCCATCATTGTGGTTGGAACTTACCAAAAATTGAAATGGGATAGGGTATTAATCAGTTGGCTAGCTGGATTAATGCTTTTGATGGGCACAGTCTTATTTGCTGTAAATAGCCTTTCACCTATTCAAAAAGAATTGTTTTCTAAAATAGCAGGATCTAGTATTTTAATTGGAATTGTAGTGGCTATTATTCTTGGAGGGGCTTATAAAAAAGTATCTGTATTTGATGCTTTTATTGAAGGCGCAAAAAATGGATTTGATGTGATTGTGAAAATCATTCCATATTTAGTGGCCATGTTAGTTGCTATACGCGTATTTAGAGATAGTGGTGCCATGATTTATGTATTAAATGGGATTAGTTTTTTAATTCAGCTTACAGGAATGAATACAGATTTTGTTGGTGCGTTGCCTGTTGCCATTATGAAACCATTGAGTGGGAGTGGCGCTAGGGGAATGATGCTTGATATTTTTCAAACCCAAGGGCCAGATTCATTTGTAGGCAAATTAGCCTCTATATTCCAAGGCTCTGCGGATACTACTTTTTATATCATTGCCCTGTATTTTGGCAGTGTTGGTATCAAGAAAGTAAGGTATGCAGTTTGGGCTGGATTATTTGCAGATTTAATAGGCGTGGTGATTGCCATCTTTATTGGCTATTCCTTTTTCCATTAAGAACTAAGATCAGTCAATGATCTTTAAAAGATATTATTTTCCTAAGCTCATCTTCATCACTTCTTCCCATTCAGCATCTGTAACGGGTTGTACTGATAGTCTACCTAATCTTACTAATGCCATATCTTTCAAATTGGTATTGGCTTTTACATCCGCTAATTTAACTGGATGCTTTAATTTTTTATGCGGTGCAAAATCAACTGCCAACCATGCTGTTTCTTCGGTAGTAGGATCTTGATAGGATTCCTTAACTACTTTTGCAATCCCAACAATTTCCATGCCTTCGTTGCTATGGTACCAAAATGCTAGATCCCCTTTTTTCATGGATCTTAAATTATTTCTTGCACTATAATTTCTTACGCCATCCCAAAAAGTACGTTTGTCTTTATTGAATTGATCCCAAGAATATTTAAAAGGTTCAGATTTGATTAGCCAATAAGCCATAAAAAGTTTTATTATGATTGATTAATATCCACTTGCAAGTATATCCGCTAAGTGAATGACTTTAATTTGTTGTCCATTATGATTCATACGTCCATCTAAATGCATTAGGCAGCTCATATCTGTGCTAATAATATATTCTGCTTCAGTGGCGATTGCATTGTCAATTTTTTGATCGGCCATAGCCACACTAATAGTATCATATTTTACAGCAAAACTACCTCCGAATCCACAACAGGTTTCGGTATCATTCATTTCAATCAATTCAAGTCCTTCTACTTGTTGTAGTAAAGCTCTTGGCTCAGCTTTGATATTGCATTCCCTTAATCCAGCGCAACTATCGTGGAAAGTGACTTTACCATTGAAGCTAGCACCTAAGTCTGTAACACCTAAAATCTTGACCAAGAATTCAGATAATTCAAAAATTTGTGATGATACTTTTTTAGCTGGACTTTGAAAAGCATTGTTTTCGAAAAGTTTACCATAATTATTTCTAATAAATCCAGCACAACTTGCACTTGGACTTACTATATAATCTACGCCATCAAAATCTTGCACAAATTTTGTACAAACATCTTTTGATTCACCCCAAAATCCTGCATTAAAAGCTGGTTGCCCACAACATGTTTGTTGTGTATTATACGCCACTGTACATCCTGCTTTTTCTAATATTTTAACAGTATTAAATGCAACCTGAGGGTATAATTGATCTATAAAACAGGGTATAAAGAGTTGAACTTTCATCCTCTAAATTAAGGATTTCTTTTCAATAAATTAAAAAGGCATCCTTTTTAGAAAGAATGCCTTTTTAATATTTTGATCAACTAAATTAAGGTTGAACTTGAAGTCTGGAGATATATTTATCAATGCTAAATCCTTTCTCAGATTTTGGATAATCTTGCTTGATTTGCTTGTAGATTTCTAAAGCAGCATCGTTTTTACCATTTAACTCTAAGAATGAAGCAGCACGGAATAAATATTCAGATGAAATGGCTTCATCTTCTGGAAAATGTGTTCCAGCTTTTTTATAGTATTCTATAGCTTCATCATTTTTCTTTAATTCAGAATAAGCATCCCCAATAGAACCATAGGCAACAGCTTGAACTTGTTTTGCATTCGAAGAAAAATCTTTTAAGTACTCAATGGCCTTATTGTAATCTTTCAATCTGTAGTAGCTCATACCTGCATAATAATTTGCAAGATTGGCTGCTTTAGTACCACCAAATTCTTTAATGATGTATAAAACACCTTTGCTTGTACCATCACCTTTTAAAACCAACTCAGAAGAATCATTGGCAAAATATTTTTCTGCAACATACATTGCATCTGCCGCTTTTGCTTCTAAAGGTTTTTGATATAATTCTGTGTAACCAAAAAAACCTGCAACAGCAATCATTGCTCCAGCAAATAAATAGATGATTAGTTGTTTGTTTTTTAAAGCAACTGGTGCTTGTTCTTGTTGTACTTCGCTCATATAGGTTTGTTAAAATAATTAGTCTACAATAAATGGATAATTTTGATCAATATACACATCCTTCAATACTTCGCTATCATCTGGCCAAGGACTGTCCTCAGCAAATTTTACAGATGCTTCCACAATACCATTGATTTTTTCGTCAATCTCTTGTAGTGTTGCTTCTGTTGCAAAATTATTGTCTAAAATGGTCTTTCTGACTTTAATAAGTGGATCTTGATCTTTGTATTCTTCTACCTCATCCTTGGATCTATATTTTTGAGGATCTGATACAGAATGCCCTCTGTACCGATAGGTTTTCATTTCTAATAAAGTAGGGCCTTCGCCATCCCTTGCACGCTTAACAGCCCTTGCCACACCTTCATGCACTATTTCTGGTGTCATACCATCTAATTTGTCAGAAGGCATTTCGTAGGCGTCCGCTAATTTATAAATATCAATCACATTACTTGTTCTTTCTATTGAAGTACCCATGGCGTAGTTATTGTTTTCACAGATAAATACAACAGGTAATTTCCATAACATGGCTATATTAAATACTTCGTGCAACATACCTTGTCTTGCGGCTCCGTCTCCAAAGAAACACAATACCACATTTTTAGATCCTCTATATTGTTCTGCAAATGCTAAACCAGCACCTGTTCCAATTTGAGCACCTACAATTCCGTGTCCACCAAAAAAATAGTTCGCTTTATCAAAAAGGTGCATACTTCCACCTTTACCTTTTGAACACCCTGTAGCTTTACCATATAGTTCGGCCATGGCAGCATTGGGACTCATTCCTTTAGCAAGTGCTAATCCGTGGTCGCGGTAACCGGTGATAAAAGGGTCTTCATGATTGGTAGCTGTCATACAACCTGCAGCAATTGCTTCCTGGCCATTGTAAACGTGAAAAAATCCACGGATTTTACCCGCCATTTTATACATTTCCTCTGATTTTGATTCAAACTGACGTATTAATTGCATCAATTCGTACCAATATAGATAGGTTTCTTTAGAAAATTTTTGCGCCACAGTCCTTATTTTTTGAGTAGCAAATATAGTATTTAAAGACTATAATTTGGCCTTATGCTTCGTTTAAAAATGGATACTTATAATCGGTAGGAGGGTTGAAAGTTTCTTTGATTGTTCTTGCACTTAACCAACGGTATAAATTCAATGCACTTCCTGCTTTATCATTCGTGCCAGAACCTCTTGCCCCACCAAATGGTTGTTGTCCAACCACTGCACCTGTTGGCTTATCATTGATATAAAAATTGCCTGCAGCATGACGTAAAACATTGGTTGCCAATTCAATAGAAGCTCTATCTTGAGAAATAATTGAACCTGTTAATGCATACTTAGAAGTACTATCCAATACTTTTAAGGTTTTCTCAAACTGAGCAGCTGGATAAGTATAAATTGTTAAAACTGGCCCAAATATCTCTTCACACATCGTGAGTGATTTAGGATTCTTAGTGTCAATGACAGTAGGCTCCACAAACCAACCATTTGATTTATTTAAATTGCCTCCAACTAAAATCTTTGATTGCTTGTCTTTCTTGACTGCTGCAATGTATTTTGAGATATTATTAAATGACTTTTCATCAATCACCGCGTTCACAAAATTACTAAAATCTTCAACCGTACCCATTTTCATGGTTTGTACCGTTTTAACCAATTTCGCTTTTACAGCAGCTGCTATATTACTAGGTAAATAAGCTCTTGAAGCAGCAGAACATTTTTGACCTTGGTATTCAAATGCACCTCTGGCAAGTGCTGTCACCACTGTATCTACATCGGCACTTGGATGCACCATCACAAAATCCTTTCCACCTGTTTCACCTACAATTCTTGGATAAGATTTATAGTTTGGAATGTTCTCTCCAATCTGCTTCCACATATGGTTAAATACCCCAGTTGATCCTGTAAA
>Ga0164294_10001207_pt1 | contig 24118 bp, 31 predicted proteins | sample GEODES005metaG_FD_111479 | JGI IMG/M metagenome (GOLD analysis project Ga0164294, IMG submission 111479) | Oligotrophic lake water microbial communities from Sparkling Lake, Wisconsin, USA - GEODES005 metaG | ecosystem: Environmental > Aquatic > Freshwater > Lake | place: USA: Sparkling Lake...
GGCAGCCGCGCCGCCAGCCAGTGGCGGACCGCGCCGAAGCGCAGCGACGATGCCGCCGCCACCGCGACCACGATCGCGTCGACCAGCGCGCCGATCTCGAACATCGAGATCCAGCCGGCGATCTCCGGCATCGCCATGGTGAACAGGCGAAGGCCTTCCTCCTCGAGGAACCAGAAGCACAGCGCGCCGAGTGCGCCGAGGATCATCCAGGTGATCACCGCGCCGCGCCGGATCCGCGAAAGGCGCGTCGCCGGCCATTCGACCAGCGCCCGGCGCAGCAGTCGCCCGATCGGGGTGCCCTCCGCCAGCAGCAGCATGCACCAGAGCCCGAGCAGCGCGACGATCATTCGATTTCCCCCGATTGCCTCGCCGAAGCAGATGGGGAGGCGGATGCCGCCGCGCCAGTGCGGCGCTATTCGAAGACTGCCGCTACCTCCTCGGTGTCGAAGCCGCCACGGCGCAGCGCCCAGGCGCCGCGCACGCCGTTGACGATGCCGACCAGCAGCACGCCGTTGATGACGATGCCGACGATGTTGAGCCCGGCGAGCTTCAGCAGCAGCTCGAGCAGGATCACCAGCGCCGCCACGCTGCCCCACACCAGCCCCTTGCCCGCGCGCAGGCGGAAGCCGGCAATCGAGAGAAGCGCGATCTCGACGAGCACCGGCACGAAGAACAGCAGCGACACCGCCGATCGCGCCTCGGCGAGCAGGCCCGTCGCGAAGAGCAGCCCGAACACGCCGAGTGCCGCTCCAAGCAGGCAGGCGAAGCCGCCCGTCTGCGCTGCGCCCAGCGCCCCGTCCTCGGTGGTCAGGTCGGTGTTCCAGAAAGCCATTTCGATCCCCCTCTTGCCCGATGCCACGCTAGCACGCGGCGGCGCGGGGTCCATGGGGGCATTTTCGCTTTCCTACCTATGCTTGTTCCGCTTATGTACCAGGCGTGATTACGCACCTTTCCCCCCGGCCGCGCGTGCGGCGCGCGCACATGCGTAGAGACTCAACGGATTCAACATTTTTGCCCGGGCGGCGGAGGCGGACGGCATGATCGCGCATCTCAAGGGGCGGCTCGAAGCGACCGGGCTCGATCATGTCGTGATCGACGTGAACGGCGTCGGCTATCTCGCCGGGGCCTCGGCCAAGACCATCGCCGCGCTCGGGGCGATCGGCGAATTCGCCACGCTGCACACCGAGATGCTGGTCAGCGAGGACTCGATCCGGCTGATGGGCTTCGCCACTGCGGCGGAGCGCGACTGGTTCCGCCTGCTCACCAGCGTGCAGGGCGTCGGCGCCAAGGTCGCGCTGGCGATCCTCTCGATCCTGTCGCCCGAGGAAGTGCAGACCGCCGTCGCCCGTGCGGATTCGGCGATGATCGCCCGGGCCAACGGCGTCGGGCCCAAGCTCGCCCAGCGCATCGTCAACGAGCTGAAGGACAAGGCGGGCGGCGTGGCGCTCGGCGCTGCCGGTACGCCCGGCGCCCCGGCGGCGGGCGGCGCGGCGCAGGACGCAGTCTCGGCGATGCTCAACCTCGGCTTCAAGCCGGCCGAGGCGAGCGCCGCGGTCAATGCCGCTGCCGACGAACTGGGCACCGGCGCCACGCTCGACGCGCTGGTCCGCCTGGCGCTGCGCAAGGCGGCGAAGTGAGCCTGGACGATCGCCTGACCGATCGCTGGAGTTCGTATCAGCTCTCCTGGATGAGCCTGATCCTGCCGCCCCTCGCCTTTGCCGCGGGAGGCATCGGCTTCTACCTGTTGCCCATGGGCCTGTTGTGGCTGGTCCTCATCCCGGTGCTCGCCGCCGTCGGGAGTTCCTTCTACCTGACGATGCTGTCGGTCTGCTCGAATTGCGGCAAGCCCAATGGCACGCGCTACGATCCGTGGCCCGCGCGCCGCTGCAAGGCCTGCGGGCACGATCTCACCAGGCCGCTCGGCAATGGCTGAGGCCCACTCAGAGCAGCGGCGTCACCAGCGGCCGGCCCGCGAAATGCGCGTCGAGATTGGCGAGCACCAGGTCGCGCATCTCGGCGCGGCCTTCCTCGGTGGCGCTGCCCTGATGCGGGGCGAGCACCACCTGCGGCATCGCCTTGAGCGCGTCGGGCACCTGCGGCTCCTCAGCGAACACGTCGAGCCCGGCGCCGGCGATGCGGCCCTCCGCCAGCGCCGCGACCAGCGCGTCCTCGTCGACCAGGCTGCCCCGGGCGATGTTGACCAGCACGCCGCCGGGGCCGAGCCGGTCGAGTATCCCGGCGTCGACGATATGCTCGGTATCCGCGCCGCCGGGCGCGGCGAGGATCAGCACGTCGCTCGCCTCGGCCAGCGCGGCGATATCGGGCACGAAGCGCCACGGCACCGGCTTTTCGGAGCGGGCGGTGTAGAGCAGTTCGCCGGCAAAGGGTGCGGCGCGCTCGGCGATGGCATGGCCGATCCGGCCGAGCCCGAAAATGCCGATCCGGCGCCCGCTTGCCCGCCGGCCGAGCGGCGCGGCCCAGCCGCCGCCGCGCACCAGCGCATCGTTCGCCGCCACCCGCCGCAGCACCGCCAGCATCAGCGCGATGGCAAGGTCGGCGACATCCTCGGTCAGCACATCGGGGGTGAGCGTCAGCCGCACGCCGTGGCGGCGCAGCGCTTCCAGGTCGATGCCGTCATGGCCGATGCCGTGGATCGCGACGATCTCGAGCTCGGGCAGCTGGCCCAGCAGCGCCGCATCGATCCGCGCCATGCCGCCGCCCACCACCGCGCGGATGCCCGGCACCGGTGCGCCCTCGTGCAGCGTGAACCGCTCGGCCAGCGCGGTGCGCAGCGGGGCGGGGATGTTCGAGACGAGCAGCAGGTCGGGCAGCGGAACGGGATCGGGCATGACCCGGACCTAGGCGCATCGCTCCGGGCAGGATAGGGCAAGGCCATGGAAATCGAAGTCAGCGCCGAGGCGAAGGACAAGTCGCTCAACCGCAAGGTGGCGATCACCGTGGTCGTGCTCTCGGTGTTCATGGGGCTGTGCGGGATCAAGGACGGCAACATCGTCCAGGCGATGCAGCAGGCCCAGTCCGATTCGGTCGACAAGTGGAACGAGTATCAGGCGACCAAGACCAAGCAGCATGTCGCCGAGGCGAGCCGCCTGCAGATCGCCGCGCTCGCCGATCCGAAGCGCGCGGCACCGGTGCTCGCCGGGCTCGATGCCGATATCGCCAAATACAAGGCCGAGGCGCCTCGCCTGGCCGCCGACGCCAGGGCGCAGGGCGACCAATATGACGCGCTCAACGTCCATGACGACCAGTTCGACGCCAGCGACGCGGCGGTCTCCACTGCCATCTCGATCGCCGCGGTGGCAGCACTGGCGGAGAGCGGCTGGCTGCTCTGGGCCGCCTGGGCGTTCGGCGGCTTCGGGGTGTTCATGGGGCTGTGCGGGTTTCTGGGCTGGGGCTTCCACCCGGCGCTGCTGAGCGGGTTGCTGGGATGAGCTGCATGCGTTTCGCCCTGGCCTTGGCCGCCGCCCTGCTCGCTCCCGCTGCGCATGCCTGCGTCGACGGCAGCAACATGAAATATTACTTCTTCCGCGAGCGGCCCGAAGGCACGCAGGACGTGATCCAGGTTGAGATTCTCTCGATCGACGGCCAGCAGGTCGTCGCCCGTCTTTCCGAGCCGTTCGCCCGTGCGCTCGGGCGCGAAATCGTCACGATCGCACTGCCGATATATCCGGATGGCGGCAATTGCGTCAGCGAGGGCGAGATCGGGGGACTGGTGTTCGCGCCGGTTTCCGGACTGGTCGAGGCGGGCGGCAAGGCGCGTTTCTTCGGGGTGCCGACGAAGCGCAAGCCTGTCGAACGCCGCAAGCTGTCGGAGATCGACCGCTACATCGTCGATCCCGCAATGAAGAAAGCCGCTGCCGAGAGCGGGCGCCGAAATGACTGATACCGATCGCCTCCTTTCCTCCGCCCGCCGCGCCGATGACGTGGATGCCGCGCTGCGCCCCAAGAGCCTCGACGAGTTCGTCGGCCAGCGGGCGGCGCGCGAGAACCTCCGCGTGTTCATCGATGCGGCGAAGCAGCGCGGCGACGCGCTCGACCATGTCCTGTTCTTCGGCCCGCCGGGCCTCGGCAAGACCACGCTTGCCCAGATCATCGCCCGCGAGATGGGCGTCGGCTTCCGCGCCACTTCGGGCCCGGTGATCGCCAAGTCGGGCGACCTCGCGGCGCTGCTCACCAATCTCGAGGACGGCGACGTGCTGTTCATCGACGAAATCCACCGGTTGAATCCCGCCGTCGAGGAAGTCCTCTACCCGGCGATGGAAGACCGCGCGCTGGACCTGATGATCGGCGAGGGGCCGTCGGCGCGTTCGGTGCGGATCGACCTGCCGCGCTTCACCCTGGTCGGCGCCACCACCCGCCAGGGCCTGCTCACCCAGCCGTTGCGCGACCGGTTCGGCATTCCGGTCCGGCTCAATTTCTACGCGGTCGACGAGCTGGAGCGCGTCGTCACCCGCGCCGCCTCGCTGCTCGACCTGCATGTCGCGCCCGATGGCGCACACGAGATCGCCAAGCGCTCGCGCGGGACACCACGCATTGCCGGTCGGCTGCTGCGCCGGGTGCGCGACTTCGCCAATGTGTTGGGCGAGGAGACGGTGCACGCCCGGGTGGCGGACCAGTCGCTCACCCGGCTCGAAGTCGATGCGCTCGGCCTCGATGCGATGGACCGGCGCTACCTCACCATGATCGCCGATATCTACAAGGGTGGCCCGGTCGGGGTGGAGACGCTGGCGGCAGGCCTGTCCGAGCCGCGCGACACGATCGAGGAAGTGATCGAGCCCTATCTGATCCAGATCGGGATGATCGCGCGGACGGCGCGGGGGCGCTGCCTCAACGCCGCCGGGTGGAAGCATCTCGGCCTCACGCCTCCGTCCACCGCGCAGGAAGGGCTGTTCGACTGAGGCAAGGGGTTCCCCCGGCGGAATCGCTGCGTTAGGGCCCGGATATGGACGTCCGTTTCGCCCCTGGCCGGTTCGAGGGCCTCGAGCATCATTTCGTCCTGCGTGTCTATTTCGAGGACACCGACCTCAGCGGCGTGGTCTATCACGCCAACTATCTGCGGTTCATGGAGCGGGCGCGCTCCGATATGCTGGCGCTTGCCGGCATCGACCAGCGCGCAGCGCACGAAGCCGGCGAAGGTGCCTATGCGCTCCGCGAGGCGAACATTCGATACCGGGCGCCGGCGCGCCTGGGCGACGAACTGGTGGTGGTCAGCCGGCTGGTCCGGCTGCGCCCCGCCGCAGTGGATATTCATCAACGAGTCATGCGCGACGTTACCATAGTGGCCGAAGCGGAGATCGAGGCGGTGTTCGTCGCCCCGTCCGGCCGTCCACGCCGCCAGCCGGCGGAATGGATGGAACGTTTCGCGCCGCTGGTCTCAAAGGGAAACTGAACCGATCATGGAATTCTTCAGCACCGACGCCGCAACCATGTCGCCGATCGGCCTGTTCCTGCAGGCCGACTGGGTGGTGCGCGCCGTGATGATCGGCCTGCTGCTCGCCTCGCTATGGACCTGGGCGATCATCTTCTCGTTCGGCTTCCGGGTCAGCGGCGTGCGCAAGGCGATCGACAAGTTCGAGGGCGACTATCGCGAGGCCGACGATATCGACGAGTTCCACCGCCGCGTCGCCGGCCGTGACCAGCCGATCGCCCGAGTCTTCGCTGCCGGCGTCACCGAATGGCGCCGCTCGACCAGCGGCAAGGCAATCGACCGCGAAGGCACCCGCGAGCGTCTCGCCACGGCGATGGGTGCCACGATTGCCCAGGAGATCGACCGTCTCGCCGACCGGCTCAACTTCCTTGCCACCGTCGGTGCGGTCGCGCCGTTCGTCGGCCTGTTCGGCACGGTCTGGGGCATCATGCGCAGCTTCACCAGCATCGCCAAGGAGCAGAGCGCCTCGCTGGCAGTGGTCGCGCCCGGCATGGCCGAAGCGCTGTTCGCCACCGCGATCGGCCTGTTCGCCGCCATCCCCGCGGTGATCGCGTACAATCGCTATGCGCACGGCGTGAACCGCGTCGAGCAGCGGCTCAACCGGTTCGCCGATGGCTTCCACGCGACGCTCAGCCGTCGCCTGGAGATGGAGGCCTGAGCGCATGGCGATGCACCTCCCTTCGAACAAGAGCCGCGGCCGCCGTGCGCCGATGGCGGAGATCAACGTCACGCCGCTGGTCGACGTGATGCTGGTGCTGCTGATCATCTTCATGGTCACCGCGCCGCTGCTCACCGCCGGCGTGCCGGTCAACCTGCCCGAGAGCCGTGCCAAGCCGGTCGATCAGGATCAGAAGCCGGTCCAGATCTCGATCGACGACGCGGGCCAGATCTTCGTCGATGACGAGCTGACCTCGGAAGCGGCGCTGCCCGGCAAGCTCGACGCGATCGCCGGCCGTGCGCCGGGTGCGGACGGCAAGCCGGTGCCGGTGTTCCTGCGCGCCGATCAGGGCCTGGGCTATGGCAAGGTCATGAAAGTGATGGGCGAGCTCAATCATGCCGGGCTCAACCGCGTCTCGCTGATCACCGATGCGAGCAGCAAGCCGTGATGGATCGTACTGAGGGAGCAGGGCTGACGGTTGCGCTGATCGGGCATGTCGCCCTGTTCGGCTTGCTGTCGGTCGGCTTCCTCGCCACGCCCAATCCCGACAAGCTGAAGGCGCAGCCGATCGAAGTGACGCTGGCCGACAAGGTCGCGCTCGAGAGCGCCGCGCCGGTGGTCAGCAGCGAAGACCAGAAGATCGACTATGCGCCCGAGCCGACGCCGGGTGCGCCGCAGCCCGCGCCTGCTCAGCCGGAGCCCGAGCCGGAAGTCGCCAAGCCCAATCCCACGCCGCCCAAGCCGGCACCCGCGCCTGCACCGAACGCCAAGCCACAGCCGCCGTCCAAGCCGGTCAAGGCGCCGACCAATCCCAATCCGAAGCCGCAGCCCGATCGCAAGCCGACGCTCGATCTGGGCGATGTGATGAAGGATCTGCGCGGCGGCGGCCCCAAGCCGAACAACGCGACCAATCCCAACCCGCCGGGTGCGACGATGTCGCGCGAGGCGGCGACCAATATCGGCTCGGCGATCCAGCGCCAGGTTCAGCCCTGCGCCGATCGCCAGGTGGCGCCGGGCCCGGGCACGGATCGCATCTGGGCTGTCGTGCGTCTGCAGCTGAACCGGGACGGCTCGCTCGCCGCGCCGCCGCGGATCGTTGGCCACAAGGGCGTCGATGAGGATAATGAGCGCTATGTCGGCCGTGTCGATGACGCGGTCCGTGCGATCTTTGCCGGTTGTTCGCCGCTGCGCGGGCTGCCGGCCGAGCTCTATGACGTGCAGAACGGCTGGAAGAGCTTCACGATGAACTACCGACTCAAGTCCTGAGGAACATGATGATGCGCACCATGACGGCGATGGCCATTGCCCTTCTCGCGACGGTTGCCGGCGGCGCCGCGCAGGCGCAGGTCACTCCCACGCCGACCCCCACGCCGTCCCAGGATGACGGTGGCCTGGTGGTCGATGTCGAAGGCGGCATGACCGCGCCGCTGCCGATCATCATCCCGGCGATGCCTGCCTCGGCGGTGGCCCAGACTCCGGCCGGCCCGACCGACCAGCTCGGCCAGAAGCTCTCCCAGATCATCGATGACGATCTGCGCAACACCGGCCTGTTCAAGACGATGGGCCCGAATGCGACGCGCAGCATCGCCTATTCCGAAGTGGCGGCACCCAATTATTCGGCCTGGGGCGGCGTGACCGGCCAGGCGCTGATCCAGGGCTATGTCCGCGCCAATGGCAACGGCTCGCTGACCATCGGCTGCTATGTCTATGACATGGCGGCGCGCACCGAGCTGGTGCGTCAGGGCTTTGTCGTCTCGCCCGGCGACTGGCGCCGCGCCGCGCACAAATGCGCCGACGCGGTCTATTCGCGCCTTACCGGCGAAGGCCCCTATTTCGACAGCCAGGTCGTCTACGTCGCCGAGACCGGGCCCAAGAACAAGCGCCGCAAGCAGCTGGCGATCATGGACCAGGACGGCGCCAACCACCGCTTCCTGACCAACGGCCAGTCGATCGTGCTGACTCCGCGCATGTCGCCGAAGCAGAACGCGATCGTCTATATGAGCTACACCCAGCGCAAGCCGTCGATCTATGTCTACGACATGGCGACGCGCGAGAACCGGCTGCTCGTCTCGAACGTAAGCCTTAGCTTCGCGCCGCGCTTCTCGCCGGACGGCCGCAACATCCTGTTCTCGATGGCGCAGGCCGGCAACACCGATGTCTATCGCATCGCGACCGCGGGCGGCGAGCCGGTGCGGCTGACCAACTCGCCGGGCATCGACACCGGCGGCAGCTATTCGCCCGACGGCTCGAAGATCGTGTTCGAGAGCGATCGCAGCGGTACGCAGCAGCTCTATGTGATGAACGCCGACGGCTCGAACCAGCACCGGATCAGCTTCGGCGGCGGCCGCTATGCCACGCCGGTATGGAGCCCGCGCGGCGACCTGATCGCCTTCACCCGCACCGGCGGCGGCGCCTTTCGGATCGGCGTGATGAATTCCTCGGGCGGTGGCGAGAAGCTGCTGACCAACAGCTGGGGCGACGAGGCGCCGAGCTGGTCGCCCAACGGCCGCGTGCTGATGTTCTTCCGTACGGCCCAGGGTTCTGGCCGTCCGGACCTTTGGTCGGTGGATCTCACCGGCACCAATGCGCGGCGTATTTCGACGCCGCTCGACGGATCGGATCCCAGCTGGGGACCGATTCGCCCCTGAAACGTTACCGCATCTGTGCTATGGCCCCGGGCAAGCGGGTCCGATGCGACTTGAGGAGGAAAAGACCATGTCCAAGATCACGACTGGCCTGGTGCTCGGCATCGCGCTGATCGCCACTGCGGGTTGCACCAAGAAGCGCGACGCCAACACCATTCCGCCCGCGCCGTCGGAGACCGGTCCGGTCAACGCGGGTGAGGGCGACAGCGACACCGTCGCGGCGCCGATCAACGAGCAGTTCCGCCGCGAAGTGGCGAGCGACACGGTGCATTTCGCGTTCGACCAGTATGACATCGATCCCGAAGCGCGCGCGATCCTCGACAGCCAGGCCCAGTGGTTGGCGGCGCATCCGAACACCCGCGTCACGATCGAGGGCCATTGCGACGAGCGCGGCACCCGCGAGTATAATCTCGGCCTGGGCGATCGCCGTGCGAACGCAACCAAGAACTACCTCGCCTCGCGCGGCATCTCGCCGGCGCGAATCACCACGATCAGCTACGGCAAGGAGCGCCCGATCGCGCTGGGCTCCGACGACGCCAGCTGGGCGCAGAACCGCCGCGCGGTGACCATCGTCATCAGCTAAGGGGCGTCACAGCCAAGGCGCTTCGCCTGACAGGAAACGGGCCGCCGGGAGCAATTCCGGCGGCCTTTTCCTTGGGTCAGGGCTGGCGGGGAAGCGGGAAGGCCGGGCCCTCGCCGCGCGCGAAATAGTCCAGGCGGATCACTGCTCCCGCCGCATCGCGCACCGGCATGAAATAGCTGAGCTCGTCGGGCACGAAGCGAAGCCCGCCGTCGCTGCCCACCACCGCCGGGATGCCGGCGCGGTTGGGGCGGCGGATCGTCAGCTTGCCGTCCTGCACCGTGATCGTGCGGGACGTTGCCGGATCGCTGCCATAGGTACCCGCCAGCCCGGCCAGGGTCTCCGGCCGGACGGCATCGGCGCGGGGCAGGGGATAGGGCTTGCCGATCACGATCGCGGCCATCCGCCGGGCAAGCGTCTGTGCGTCGAAACTGTCATTATTTGCCAGCACCACCACGGTCGCATCCTCGGCCGGCAGGTAGAACAGGGCAGAGGTGAAGCCGTTGATCTGGCCGGTATGCCCGATCGCGTCCTGCCCGCGGATCTGCCAGCGATAGAGGCCGAGGCCGTAGCGCTCCTGCACGCCGGCGCTGGCCAGGGCGGGCTTGCTCATCTGCGCAAAGCCCGCAGCGCCGACCACCTTGCCTTGTGACAGCGCGCGCATCCAGCGCAGCAGGTCGGCGGCGGTCGAGCGCAGCGACCCGGCGGTCTTGGGGATCGAGAGGTTGAACGGCGTGGCGTTGTGCAGCACCCCCTTGTCCATTGAATAGCCATGGGCCCGGCCGGGTACGATCGCATCGGGGCGCTCATAGCCGGTTTCAGCCAGCCCCAGCGATACGAACAGCCGTGTCCGCATCGCCTCGTCCCAGCTCTGGCCGGTGATCTTCTCGATCACTGCGGCGAGCAGGATATAGCCAGCGTTCGAATAGCGTTGCCCGGTGCCGGGCTCGAAGCTCAGGGGACGGGCGGCGATCCGGCGGACCTGTTCGGCAGTCGGTACTTCGTCATCGCCGAAGGGCGGCTGCGGCACCGCGTCGGACTCGGCAACCCCGGCGGTATGGCTGAGCAACTGGCGCAGCGTAATGCGCGGATCGAGCGGTACGCCGGGCAGGTAGCGGACCGCGGGTGCATCGAGCGAAACCTCGCCCCGCGCCGCCATCTGGACGAGCAGCGCACCGGTGAAGCTCTTGGTGATCGAGGCGATGCGGAAGACCTGCTCGGGCGCCAATGGTACGCCCAGCTCGACGTCGGCCATCCCGCGCGCGCTGCGATAAAGCACCGTGTCGCCCCGGGCGATCAACACTACCGCGCCCGAACCCCGCGGATCGATCGCCGCCGCCATCGCCGCATCGGCATCGCGGGCGATCGCGCTGGCCGAGGGCTGTGCCGATGCCGGAACAACAAGCGCGACGGTACACAGGACGGCAGGCAGATAAGGTCGCATCGATTCCCCTCGAACGGCGCCGCGCACTCTCCCGAAGCGCGATGACCCCCGGATGAACCGCTTTCCGATTCCGCTTGCAGGGCGGTCGGACTCGATATAAATACGATATCATAATTTCGGGAGGCAATGATGACGGACCTACGTAGCGCCGCACCGGCCCTGCGCCAGAGCAGCGAGAAATCGGCAACCACGATGAGCGGCTACGGCATGCTGCTCGTGGCGCTGCTCGCCATCGTCGCGGCTGGCGGCGCGATCTCGCAGATCGACCGCATGGCCGACTGGATCGTGATCACGACGCTGCTCGTCGCGATCCTGGTCGAGCTGTTCGTGCTGTGCGGCTTCTATCTGCTCCAGCCCAACCAGGCGGCGGTGATCACGCTGTTCGGCGACTATCAGGGCACCGACCGCACCACCGGCCTGCGCTGGGCGCTGCCGTGGCTGAGCAAGAAGAAGGTCTCGGTCCGCGCCAACAACATCATTTCGGAGCGCATCAAGGTCAACGATCTGCGCGGCAATCCGATCGAGATGGCGGCGCAGGTGGTGTGGCGCGTGACCGACACCGCGCAGGCGCTGTTCGACGTCGACGATTACAAGGCGTTCGTGAACGTCCAGATCGAAGCGGCGGTGCGCACCATCGGCTCGCGCTATCCCTATGACGATTTCGAGCATCAGGAAGTCACGCTGCGCGGCAATCACGACCAGGTCGGCACCGAGCTGCGCGGCGAGCTTATCGAGCGCCTGCGCGTCGCCGGCATCACCGTCGACGAGTGCGGCTTCACCCACCTGGCCTATGCGCAGGAAATCGCCGGCGCGATGCTCCGCCGCCAGCAGGCCCAGGCGGTGGTCGCCGCCCGCCAGACGCTCGTCGAGGGCGCGGTCGGCATGGTCGAGATGGCGCTCGCCCAGCTTTCGGCCAAGGATGTCGTCCATCTCGACGACGAACGCCGCGCCGCGATGGTTTCGAACCTGATGGTCGTGCTGTGCGGCGAGCGCGATACCCAGCCGGTGGTCAACACGGGCTCGCTGTACCAGTAAGGCGTAACCCGTGTCCCAGCCGCCGCAAAAGAAAGCCTTTCCGCTCCGCCTCGATCCCGCGCTCTACGCGGCGATCGAGCGGACGGCGGCGACCGACCTTCGCAGCGTCAACGCGCAGGTCGAGTGCCTGTTGCGCGAGGCGCTGGGGCGGCGCGGGGTGAAGCTGGCCGAGCCGGTGCGGGCGAAGCGCGGCCGCCCGCCCAAGGCGAAGGAAGACGAGGCATGAGCGAGATCCGCCACGAAGATGCCTGGTTCGTCCGCCGGCGGCGCGGCACCAGCTACAAGATCGTGCCCCGCAGGCTGCAGGGCTGGCTGGTGCTGGTGTTCTACATCGCCTTCACGATCGCGATCACGCCGGTTCTGCGCCCGCCCACCTCGGTGCGCATGGCGATCTGGTTGATCCTGATCGCCGCCGCCACGATCCTGTTCTCGCTGCTCGTCTGGCGCACTTCGGTCGCCCTCGAAGACTAAGGGAGAAAATCGATGTCGATCTCGATGCCTGCTCGCCGCGCGCCAGCCGCCGGCGGTACCTGGGTGCTGCCCCGATGATGGGCGCCCGCTTCCGCGACGCCGACAGCGTCCGCCCCGGCTACTGGTTCCGCCCCAAGCGCTTCGGCTTCGGCGCGGTGCCGGTCACCTGGCAGGGCTGGGCAGCGGTCTTCGCCTTCGGCGCGCTCGCCGGGCTGCTGGTGAACTTCGCCTCGCACCGCGATCGGATGTGGTTCGTGCTGCTGGTGCCGCTGATCGCTGCCTTTGTCTGGCTGCTGGCGATCAAGACCGATGGCGACTGGCGCTTTCGCTGGGGTGAAGATGCCTGACGATCGATCGGTGCCCGGCACCGGAAGGAGAGGGACCGTGCGTTCGAACAGTTGCCCAAAATGCCAGAGTTCGATGGAGGAAGGCTTCACGCTCGCCGACCGCGACAGCTATCGGCGAACGACGGGCTGGGTAGCCGGCCGGCCCCGCAAGGCGCTGCTGCTCGGGCTCAAGCTGCCGCACGAGCCGCTCGGCATCCAGACCTGGCGTTGTTCGCGCTGCGGCTTTCTCGAGCACTACGCCAAGGCGTGAGCGCCGACGGCGCGGATCGATCGCGCGCGATAAACCCGAAAAGGAAGAATTGTCATGATCCGCAAGCTTCTCCGTGCGCGTCCCGGCCGTCTGTGCCTGAAACCGCTGGCGACTTTCGCCATAGTCGCGGCGCCCGCTGCCTTTGCCCAGGAAGCGCCGATCGGCACCGAGTTCACCGCGCCGGGGCCGCAGGGCAATCTCGCGGGCACGCTGATTGATTCCGATGGCAAGGCACCGCTGCTGCTGATGATCGCCGGCTCGGGCCCTACCGATCGCGACGGCAACAACCGCCTGGGCGTGGCCGGCGATCCCTATCGCCAGCTGGCCGAGGCGCTGGCCAAGCGCGGCGTGGCGACGCTCCGCGTCGACAAGCGCGGGATGTTCGGTAGCACCGCCGCCGTTCCCGATCCCGCCCGCGTGACCATCGCTGACTATGCCGCGGACGTGCGCAGCTGGGTCGATGCCGCGCGCAAGCGCACCGGCCGCGCCTGTGTCTGGCTGCTTGGGCATAGCGAGGGCGGGCTGGTGGCGCTCGTCGCCGCGCAGCAACCGCAGGGGATTTGTGGTGTGGTGCTGGTCAGCGCCGCGGGCCGCCCGCTCGGCGCGATCATGCGCGAGCAGTTCCGCGCCAATCCGGGCAATGCGCCGCTCCTGCCCCAGCTGCTCGGGCTGATCGACACGATGGAGGCGGGCAAGCGCGCCGATGTCTCGGCGCTGCCCCAGCCCCTGCCGGTGATCTTCTCCGACGCGGTGCAGGACTTCCTGATCGACGCGTTCCGCTACGATCCGGCAAAGCTGGCGGCGACGCTCAAGCTGCCTTTGCTCGTCGCCCAGGGCGAGCGCGACATCCAGGTCAGCGTCGGCGATGCCCAGGCGCTGGCCGCGGCTAAACTGGGTGCGCAGCTCGCGCTCATCCCGGCCATGACGCATGTCCTCCGCCTCGTCGACAGCGACGACCGGATGCTCAACATCGCCAGCTACAGCAACACGCAGCTGCCGGTGGCCCCGGCGCTGGTCGATGCCATCGCTGGGTTCGTCACCGCGAAACGCTAGCTCAGGCGAGCGCCTCGTCGAGCAGGCGGGCGAGGCGCAGGCCGCCCTTGATCACCTGGTCGCGGGCCTCGGGCACCCACTTCTCGATCATCGCCTCGGTGATCGAGACGCGGCCGTTGATCGGCTTGCACGCCTCGCCGCCATTGAGATCGGCATAGACGGTCTTGGAAAGCTCCCAGCTGTCCTTGCCCCAGTCGGTGACGGTGCCGCCGCCGAACTTCGCGCGGTCGGCGCGGCTGTAGCTGCGCACGATGTTCGGGCCCGACGTGATCGCGCGCTCGGCGAGATAGCCGTCCCACACCGAATGGAGGTTCAGCCGGTCGGTGGTGAAGATGCCGTAGCTCACCTGCACCTTGTTGCCGCCGGCGTCATGATCGTGCTCGGCGCCATGCAGCGGCTGGCCGATATCGCCGACGAAGTGGACGAGGAACAGCAGCGCCTTCACGCGCTCGACCTTGGGCGCCTTGCGGTCCTTGAGCAGCGCCACGTCGCGCTCGATCTGGGCGGAGACGCAGTTGCCGTCCTTGCATTCTGCGGTCACGTCGAACGGCTTGCAGATATCGGCATCCTGATAGTGCCACACCGATGCGTAGCGCCAGTCCTTGCCCAGCTTCTTGATGCAGTCGGCCCAGACGGCGGCGTCCTCGATCGTCGTCGCCGGGCAGCCCTCGGTCTTGAGCAGGTCGGTCTGGCGGAGCAGCTGGGTGACCTTCAGGCGGGTCGCCGGGGTGATGTTGCGCCAGGCGATCGCGGCGACGGTCTGATGGCCATATTCCCAATAGGCGTTGGCGGGGGCGGCGAACCCGATCAGGGCCGCGAGGATAACGAGAAGGCGCATCAGACTACTCCACTGGCAGGCGTCGCCTCCCTAGCAGAGCTTTTGCGCTTCGCCAGCGGGTTGAGTCCGATCAGCGGCCGCAGCCAGCCGATGCGCCCGCCGATCAGATAGGTAGCCGCGCACACTGCGCTGGTGCCGGCGAGCAGCAGCGCGAAATCGGCCGGGGCGCTCAGGTGGAGCGGCAGCGAATACCATGCGATCAGCACGATCGCCGGATGATGGACGATGTAGAAGGGGAACACCGCTTCGGCGAGCGGCTGGCGCAGCGGATGGTCGCGGTTCCAGCGGGTCTCGGCGATGTGGAACAGCGCGAGGATCATGCCCCAGGCCATGGCGATGCGCGCCGCCCGGTCGAGTGCCATCACGTCGTGCGGAGGCACCCCGGCACCGGGATAGGCAAGCTCGACCGCGACGATCACCGCGCCCGCCAGCGCCGCCATCGCCAGCCCGGCCTTCCAGCTGCGCGCGATCGCCGGCCAGAGCTGCGGGCTGCCGGCCAGCGCGAAGCCGAACAGGAAGATCGGCACATATTGCGCGTGCCCGCCCCAGTCGCGCAGCAGCCCCTGGCGCTCGGGCGCGACGAACAGCAGCGCCAGCCGCGCCGCCGCCAGCAGCAGGACGGGTGCCCAGAGCAGCCGCTGTCCTTGGCCGAACCAGTCCGCCGCCCGCCCGATCGCGCCCAGCACGCGCGGCCCGCGCCATGCCAGCGCGCCGGCGAGCAGCAGCGTATAGGCGGCGAGATAGGCGACGAACCACAAATGCTCCCAGCTCGGGAACTCGCGGCCCCAGAAGATGCCGGAGCGCCAATAGTCGAGCGTCCAGAAGTGGAGATATCCTTGGCGGTAGCCATTCTCCATCACCCGCACCCACATCTCGAGCGGCACCAGCACCGCCATGCCGAAGGCGAGCGGCACCAGCAGACGCAGCGCGCGCGAGCGCGCGAAATCGCCGGGATTGCGGTCATAAAGCTTGCGCGAGGCATAGCCCGACACCGCGAACAGCAGCGGCAGGCGCCAGGGGGTGAGCAGCGCCATCGGCGGGATCAGCCACTGAAAGGCGTAGCCCGTCTTGATCACCCAGTCCCAGGGCGAGAAGGCCATGGCGATATGGTAGAGGATCAGCAGCGCGAAGGCGGCGATGCGCAGCCAGTCCATGCCGTAATGGCGCTGGCTGGGCCTAGCCGGGGCAGCAGAGAGAGGGTCGTGCTGCAACGCGGGCCTCGAATAGCGAACAGCCCGGAATCTTAGCGCAGGTTGCTTAGCAAGGCGTAAAGCGCCGCCCCGGCGATCTGCACGAAAAGTCCATCCTCTGGCGGCTGGCCCCTGCCACGCAAAGCGCCTATATGGCGCGCATGTCCGTACGTCCCTGGCGCGATATCGTCCGGCGGCCCAGCCGTCAGATCATGGTGGGTAATGTCCCCGTAGGCGGCGATGCGCCGGTGACGGTGCAGACCATGACCAACACTGCCACCTCCGATGCCCGTGCGACGATCGACCAGATCCGCCGCTGCGAGGATGCGGGCGTGGACATCATCCGGGTGAGCTGCCCCGACGTCGAATCGACCGCGGCGCTCAAGCAGATCGTCCGCGCCAGCCGTGTGCCGATCGTCGCGGACATCCATTTCCACTACAAACGTGCCCTGGAGGCCGCCGACGCCGGCGCCGCCTGCCTGCGCATCAACCCGGGCAATATCGGCAGCGCCGACCGCGTGAACGAAGTGGTCAACGCTGCCAAGGCAAACGGCTGCGCGATCCGTATCGGCGTCAACGCCGGCAGTCTCGAGAAGGACCTGCTCGAGAAGTACGGCGAACCGTGCCCCGAGGCGCTGGTCGAATCGGCGCTCGATCACATCAAGCTGCTTCAGGACCGCGACTTCCACGAGTTCAAGGTCGCGGTGAAGGCTTCCGACGTGTTCCTCGCCGTCGCCGCTTATCAGCAGCTCGCCGACGCGGTGGACTGCCCGCTGCACCTCGGCATTACCGAGGCGGGCGGCTTTGTCGGCGGCACGGTCAAGTCGGCGATCGGCATTGGCTCGCTGCTCTGGTTCGGCATCGGCGACACGATCCGCGTCAGCCTTTCGGCGGAGCCCGAGGAAGAGGTCCGCGTCGGCTTCGAGATCCTCAAGGCGCTCGGGATTCGCAATAGGGGGGTCCGCGTCGTCTCGTGCCCCAGCTGCGCGCGCCAGGGCTTCGACGTGATCCGCACCGTCCAGGCGCTTGAGGACCGGCTCCAGCATATCCGCACGCCGCTGTCGCTCTCGGTGCTCGGCTGCGTCGTCAACGGCCCCGGCGAAGCGCGCGAGACCGATATCGGCCTCACCGGCGGCGGCAACGGCAAGCACATGGTCTATCTGTCGGGCGTGACCGATCACACGGTCAACGATGCCGACATGCTCGATCACATCGTCAAGCTGGTCGAGAACAAGGCGGCGGAGATCGAGGCGGCCAACGAGGCTGCCGCGCAGGCCGCCGAATAGCGCATGGCCAAGCCACCCCGGGTCTCGAAGCATAAGGCGGAAGCGACCGGGGCTTCTGCCGTCGGCGCGGCGAGCGTAGGCGCATTGGCGCTCACCGCCGCGATGATCGGCGGATTCGCGCTCGGTGCGGTCGCCGTCGGCGCGGTGGCGATCGGGCGGCTACGCATTGGCCGGGCGCGGATCGGCAAGCTGCGGATCGACGAGCTCGAGGTCGGCCGGCTGGTGCGGCTCGACGACGACGGCAAGCCCGACACCCGCGACGCGTGACGCCGGCCCGGGCGGCGGCTAAGCGCGGCTGATGCGCGCCAACGTCCTTCCCGCCCTGCTCGCCGCTTGCGCCGGCATCGCGCTCTATTCGATCATGGACGCGGTGATGAAGCAGATCAGCCTCACCGCCGGCGCCTATGTCGCCTTGTTCTGGCGACTGGCCGCGGGCGCGGTGATCATGACGCCGCTCTTCGCCTTCACCCGGCCGCGCCTGCCCGAGCCTCGCGTGCTGAAGATTCATGCGATCCGCAGCGCGGTGATCGCGGTGATGGCGATCGCCTTCTTCTGGGGGATCGTCCGCGTGCCGCTGGCCGAGGCGATCGCGCTCACCTTCATCGCCCCGCTGATCGCGCTCGCGCTCGCCGCGATCTTCCTGAAGGAGAAGATCGGCACGCGCTCGCTGCTTGGCTCGCTGCTCGGGCTGGTTGGCGTGGGGATCATCCTCACCGGCCAGCTCGGCGCGCCTCACCGGCCCGATTCGGCGCTCGGCATGGTCGCGGTGCTGGTCTCGGCGGTGTTCTATGCGGTCAATCTCGTCATCGCCCGGCACCAGGCGCAGCATGCCAGGCCGATCGAGATCGCCTTCTTCCAGAACTGGATGATCCTTGGCCTGTTCGCGCTGCCCGCGCCCTGGCTGCTCGAGCTGCCGGCGCCGGGCCAATGGTGGCTGGTCGTGCTGGCCGCGAGCCTCGCCATCGTCTCGCTGCTGCTGCTCTCCTGGGCCTATGCCCGGGCCGAGGCGCAGGTGCTGCTGACGGTCGAATATACGGCGTTCGTCTGGGCCGCGATCATGGGCTGGCTGTTCTTCCGCGAGCCGCTCACGCTGGTGACGATCGCCGGCACCTTGCTGATCGTCGCCGGATGCTGGATGGCCGCGCGGAGCCAGCCCGGCCTTGCCGAGCCCGAAGTGGAGCCTGCCCTGTCATGATCGCCATCCGCCCCGCCACGCCCGAAGACGTTGCGCTGATCCTCGGCCTCGTCCGCGAGCTGGCCGTCTATGAGCGCGAGCCCGATGCGGTGGTGGCGACCGAGACGATGCTCCACGATGCGCTGTTCGAGCGCCGCGTGGCGGAGAGCCTGATCGCCGAGCTCGACGGCAAGCCCGTCGGCTTCGCGCTGTTCTTCCACAATTTCTCGACCTGGACCGGCAAGCCCGGCATCTATCTCGAGGATCTCTATGTCACGCCCGATGCCCGCGGATCGGGTGCCGGCAAGGCACTGCTCCGGCACATCGCGGGGCTCGCGCTCGATCGCGACTGCACCCGCTTCGAATGGTCGGTGCTCGACTGGAACACGCCGGCGATCGATTTCTACCGGGCGATGGGCGCGCAGGCGATGGACGAGTGGACCGTGCAGCGCGTCAGCGGCGATGCGCTGGTTGCGCTGGCCGGGCGCGGCTGATGGCCGTCGACGAGGGCCTGGTCGAATGGGTGAAGGAAGCGCTGGAGCCGCTCGGCACGGTGACGATGCGCAGGATGATGGGCGGCGCGATCCTCTATCTCGACGGCAGCGTCTTCGCGCTCGTTCATGATGGCGAGCTGTGGATCAAGGCTGATGCCGAAAGCAACGCGATCTGGGACGAGGCCGGGCACACCGATCGCTTCACCGTGTCCTTCAAGGACGGCAGCGTCGACCAGATGAACTATCGCCGCGCGCCATCGGACACCTATGACGACCCCGATGCGCTGCGCCACTGGGCGAGCCTGGGCATCGCCGCGGGGCTTCGGGCACCGAAGAAGAAGCCCAAGAAGAAGATTGGCTGACCTCGCCTCTTCCTCGTCATCCCGGCCTTGAGCCGGGATCCCGCTCCTTCTTGGGCGGGCAAGACAGCAGGACCCCGGCTCAAGGCCGGGGTGACGGGTAAGCTCAACCGCCCAGCACGTTGATCGTGAACGCCAGGATGCCGAGGTTGAACACGAAGGCCGCCAGGCAATGCGCGGTCACCACGCGGCGCATGCGGCGGTCGTTGATCGTCACGTCGCTGGTCTGGAAGGTCATGCCCAGGCACACCGCGAAATAGATGAAGTCCCAGTAATCGGGCTCGCGCGTGTCGGGGAATTGCAGGCCGCCGGTGTCGCCGCCGCCGCGCTTCTCGACATAGAAGAGATGCGCATAGTGCAGCGCGTAGATCATGTTGCTGAACACCCAGCTCAGCACCAGCGTGCCGACGATCACCGGCGCAGCCCAGGGATGCGTCTTGGCGTTGCTCATCAGCTCGCTGGCGATCGAGACGAATACCGCCACGCCCACGATCACCGTGATCAGCAGCAGCATCGGCCGGTTGCCGTCGTTGCGGCAGGCGCTCTCGCGCATGTGCCGGGCGCGGTGGCCGAGCAGCGGGATCAGCGAGAGCAGGAAGACGATCGCGCCGGCATCGAAGGCGGCCATGATCCCGAAGCGCAGGCCGAGCGCGGGCAGCGCGAACCAGCCGGCGGCGAGCGTGGTCGCGATGAACAGCAGGAAGCGCGGCGGCGCGATGATGTTGCCGACGCTGCGGATGCGTTCGTGCTTCTGGCTCATGCGCGGCTCACCCAGCGTCGGTTGATCGACCCGATAACGGCCAGCGCGAGCAGCGCCATCCAGGCATAGCGGTGGCCGAGCATCATCGCGGGATCATGCGGGTTGGTGAACAGGAACCAGAGCGAGGCGATCCCGCCCGCCGCCATCGGCAGTGCGGCGATCTTGCCGAGCAGCGGCCCGCGCCAGGCGAGCGCGGCCAGCAGCATCGATCCGATTCCGAGCAGGGCGAATTTGGGGCGCACCGAGAAGAACAGCGCGCCGAACAGGTCGGGCGAGCTCTGCCAGTTGGGGATGAGCTGGAACAGCACCAGCCCCTCGATCTGGTCGAGCAGAGCAGCGGCGAGCAGCGCGGCAACGGCGATCGTCGAGAGCCGGCGCGCATCGTTCCGCAGCGCCAGCGCGCCGAGGATCAGGAAGGCGGCATAGGCCGGGATGAAGGCCAGCGCGTCCCACCAGCTGGCGCGCAGCTGGGCGGCCTGGAAGGCGGCGGAGCAGGCGGGCGGGCCGAACAGCTCGGCAAGCTGGGCAGGGGTTCGCACCAGTTCGAGTGCGATGATCGGTCCCGCGCCCTGCGTGGGACCGCAGGCGTCGACAGGCGGGAAGCCCGTCGACGCCGCGAGCGTCGCCAGCCCGGCCACTGCGCACAGTCGCCAGGCCAGCGCGCGGTTCAGGCTGCCGCGGCCTCCTTGGCCTTCTTTGCGGCTTCGATCGCTTCGATCACGATCTTGCGGGCTTCCTCGGCATCGCCCCACTGGCCGATGCGCACCCACTTCTCGGACTCGAGGTCCTTGTAGTGCTTGAAGAAGTGCTCGATCTGCTGGAGCACGATCGACGGCAGGTCGCCGCGCTCACCGATGTCGGAATAGTAGGGGAAGGTGCTGTCGACGGGGACGCAGATCAGCTTCTCGTCGCCGCCGGCCTCGTCCTCGAGCTTGAGCACGCCGATCGGGCGGGCACGCACGACGCAGCCCGGCACGAAGGGCGAGCGCGCGATGACGAGCGCATCGAGCGGATCGCCATCGGGAGAGAGCGTGTGCGGCACGAAGCCGTAATTCGCCGGGTAGCGCATCGGGGTGTGCAGAATCCGGTCAACGAACAGCGCACCGCTCGCCTTGTCGAACTCGTACTTCACCGGCTCGCCGCCGACGGGAACTTCGATGATCACATTGAGGCTGTTCGGCGGATCATCACCCACCGGAATCAAATCGATACGCACGCTATGTTTTCCTTAGCTGGGCGGTTTGGCGCCCCTCTAGCCTCATTTCGGCTGGAGGAGTTTATCCAGGCCAGCCTCTCCTTCGGTTGTTTTCTCGAGGTGCGGATAGCGCAGGCCATCATGATAGTCGATGGCAACATCGCGGTAGCGCGTACCGCGCTTCACGGTGAGCTTGATCGGCACGTTGGTGCCCTTGGCCGCCTTCACCGCGTCGCGCAGCCGGTCGCCGGTAAAGGTCTGGCCGTTCACGGCGATGATCTCGTCGGCAAGCGTGATGCCCGCGTCGAAGGCCGGGCTGCCCCACATCACGCCCGAGATGCCCTTGGCGCCGATGGCGAGGCCGATCGAATAGCTCAGGTCGGTGGTGGTCTTCGGCGTCGCCTTGTTGGGCACGTCGCTATAGACCAGCTTGTAGCCGTTGCGCTCGAACCCGCCGAGCGGCGCGCGCTGCGAGGTGCCGTTCACCCGCTCGTCGAGCAGCTTGCGCCAGTCGTATGGCAGCACCTGGTTGAGCGTCGCGACGACCTCGTCGAGATTATATGCCGACTGGCCATAGTCGCCGTCGCGCCCGCCGAAGAAGATGCGCGCGAAATCGTCGATCGACTTGGTGCCGCCCGACTTCTCGCGGAGGATCGAATCGACCTCCATCCAGATCAGCAGACCTTCGTTGTAATAATCCTCCGAGCGCTGCCAGCTCACCCAGCCCTTGGGCGCGCGCGGGCTGATCACCGGATCGTTGGTGGTGTCGCCCATCGGGCGCCAGGTGCGGCCCTGACGCGCATCGAGGTTCGCGGCGATGCCGGCATATTGGTCGAGCGTGTCGGCCTTGCTGACCAGGCCGGAGCGCGCCTGGAAGACATAGCCCCAGAACTGGGTCTGGCCCTCATAGACCCACAGCAGCGAGCCGCGCATCGGCACCCGGTAGTCCGGGGTCCACAGATCGGCGCCGCGGCGGAACTTGCCGTCCCAGCTATGGGTGTATTCGTGCGGCAGCAGGTTGCGGCTGGTCGCCTTCTCGTCCCACTTGGTGAAGAAGCCGGTGCCGGTGCCGTTCTCCGAGCTGCGGTGATGCTCCACGCCGATCCCGCCCAGCTCGTCGCTGATCGAGAACAGGAAGCGGTAATGGTCGTAATGCTCGACCCCGAAGGTCTTCACCGCCTGATCGACCAGCTTCTTGAGCGCATCGACCTGCTCGGGCTTGGCGGCAAGCTCCTCGGGCGTGTCGGCATAGGTCTCGACCGAGACGCGGTCGGTGAGCTTGAGCTGGCGATAGTAGCGGCCGGCGAGCACCGGCGAGTCCATCAGCACTTCATAGTTGGTCTTGTCGTAGCTGTAGACGTTGCCGCTCACCTTGGCGTCCACCGCCGAGCTGGCGGTCCAGCCCTGCGGATAGGTCACCGTCGCCTGGATCGGGATGCGGCGGACATAATAGCCGGCCGGATAGAGGCTGAGCGAGAAGAACTGCAGGCTCATCAGGTTCGGCGTCATCACGATGCGGCCCTGATCGCTCACCGTCGCCGAGACGAAGTTGAAGCTCGCCTCGAGCTTCTTCACGCCGGCCGGCACGTCGATATGGAAGGCGAAGACGTCGACCGGATCGCGCTTCCACGGGATCACCTTGCCGTTCGCCTTGATTACCAGGCCGCCGAGCTTCTCGATCTCGCCGCGCGGGCCGTGCTTGCCGGGGATCCACTTCGGATAGAGCAGCACCATGTGTCCGCTCTTCGCCACCGGGATGGTCTGCTTCACATTGAAGATGCCGCGCGTCACGTCGGTCGCGTCGATGTCGAGCGTCAGCGTGCCGGGATAGGCCACATCGCGCGCATCGGGGATCGTGTTCGGATAGGGCGCGGTCTGCGCCGGCGCCGAGTTCTGGGCGAGCGCGGGAGCGGAAACGGAAGCGAGCAGGGCGGCTGCGGCGAGCGCACGGATCATGATGGGGGAGCGACCTCTCATTTTGAAGCGACGGGTCATAGGAGCCTGTCGGCAGCGGTGCAATTCTCCCTCTCTCCGCCAGTGGGGAGAGGGAGGTGCTAACGGGACGCTAACCATTGCGCGCTACCTGTTTCCGCCATGTATCACGATCCCCAGCTGGCCGCCGAAGCCAAGGCCGATCCGCGCCCCCGCTCGGCGGTGAGCACCGGCGTCGGCATGGCGGGCCTTGCCGGCATGTCCGCCTGGACGCTGTTCGCGACGCTCTACGGGCTCGATGGCCCCTATTCGGCGATGGTCAACGTCGTCGCCTGCGCGGTGCCGATGGTGCTGTGGTCGATCTTCGTCGACAAGGTCCACCGCAACCCGAGCACCGGGATCGACTGGTCCTCGACGCGCACGCTCAAGGACACGCTCGACATTTCGGTGACCAAGCTCACCGGCCTGTGGCTCACCTGGGGCGGGATCGCGCTGATCTATGCCACCTTCCGCTTCTGGTGGACCGGCCGCTACGCCAATTTCGCCTGGTCGATCTGGTGCATCGAGATGGCGGCGCCGGCCTTGTTCCTGCTCTCGATTCCCTACGTCCTCTGGCTCGATCGCAAGCTGGAGAAGCCCAAGGACGGCGCCTGGCATCTCGGCGCTTGGCTGATGGGCCTCAAGGAGCCGATCGACCACGCCGCGATCCACAACCATCTGCGCAGCTGGGCAGTGAAGGGCTTCTTCCTCGCCTTCATGCTGTCGATCGTCCCGCCCAATTTCGGCGACTTCGTCGGCTGGAACTTCGCCCGGATGTTCGAGAGCCCGGCGGTGATCGCGAACTACTGCATCAGCTTCATGTTCGTGATCGACGTGGCCTTCGCCACTGCCGGCTACATCCTGACGATGCGGCCGCTCGACTCGCACATCCGCACCGCCACGCCCTATGCGGCCGGCTGGA
>Ga0164294_10001208_pt1 | contig 24104 bp, 22 predicted proteins | sample GEODES005metaG_FD_111479 | JGI IMG/M metagenome (GOLD analysis project Ga0164294, IMG submission 111479) | Oligotrophic lake water microbial communities from Sparkling Lake, Wisconsin, USA - GEODES005 metaG | ecosystem: Environmental > Aquatic > Freshwater > Lake | place: USA: Sparkling Lake...
GACGAGAGGCACCTCCCCTGTCGGATTGCGTCACGGAGCATTCCTGAAACAGGGAGGAATCGGGCACGGGCTGGAACGAATTAGAGGTGATGAGCCCCCGCTACAGCCAGTCGTGCTCGCGGAACCAGGTCGCCGTGTCGCGAAGGTGAGCCTGGAGCGGCTTCCGGGGTGCGAGGCCGAGGTCGGCCCGAGCCTTGGCGCTCGAGCACGCCCAGCTCCACGCGGTTGCCTCGCGAACCTTGTCGACCGAGAGTAGGTTCCCCTTGCCGTCGGGCGTGAAGAGCGTCTGGGCAGCGAATCCCACCGTCTTTCCAACCCACCGCCACAGGGGCCAGACCAGCACGCGGCGATCGAGCGCATGGGCGACGAGCTGCCCGAACTGCCAGTAGGTGGGATGCTCGCGGTCGTCGCAGGTGAGGTAGTACCCGGCGGGCGACTCGTCGCCGTCAGCGCAGTGATCGAGCCGTTCGCCACGATCGGCGGCGGCGATCAGGGCATCGACCATGTCGTCGACATGGATCAGCGAGAGTCGGGGCGTCTGAAACCCGATCGTGAAGTGCAGGCCCGTCTTGGCGATCGCCTGGAACACGGCGGCTACTTTCGGATCCCGGGGGCCGTAGACGATGCCGGGACGGAGGATGGTGATAGGCAGCCGGTTGGCACGCTGCTGAAGGGCCACCTCGCCGGCCCGCTTGCTGCGGCCATACTGCGAGATGGGGGCCGATGGATCGGCCTCGTCGCGAAATGCTCGGTCGATCGGCGGCGGGCCGGCGGCGGCGAGGCTGGAAAGGAATACCAGCCGGGGCGGCGTCGGCTGGGCGGCGCAGGCATCCGCAAGGAACTGGGTGCCGGTGCCGTTGGTGCGAAAGAGGTCGGCCGGACGCGGAGCCGCCACGAGGCCGCCGAGATGAAACACCACATCGCAGCCAGATACCGCATCGCGGTAGGAGGCTGGATCGTCGAGCGTGCCCGTCACGGGAATCACGCCCAGGGTCGACGGCAGCGAGCCAATCGATGTCGGCCGCGCGAGGCATCGCACCTCGCACCCCCGGTCAAGCAGTCGCTCGATCAGATGCAGTCCGATGAATCCAGTCGCACCAGTGACAAACGCTGTAGGAATCGCCATCACCTCTGCCCGACCGCAGCGACTGTATCTGAGGAGTGATAATGCTTGGAGTCTGGTGACGATGCAACCCGAACGCGGCGGGATGACGAACGACCCATCCGTACGGCTTCTGCCTCTTCCGGAACTCAGAGGCCGAGACGCCCGTGATCCCGCCCGAGGGGCGCAGGGTCACGTCGCCATGGGCCGGGATGACAAGCCGGGTCGGGACACTCACCCGTGGGTCCCGTGCCACAGCAGGCCGGGCAAGCCGGCCTTCCGCCGCCGGCGCCGCCTGGCTACCGTTCCGACCCTGAGGGCAAATCGAGGGCACGGTTTCAACTCGTGAGGTGCTCACCATGGCCGGGAGCCGTCGTCGTCTGCTGATCGCCTCCACGTCGTGGCTCGCCGCCACGGCCGCCGTCCGGGCACAGTCGTTCGGGCCGACCTCAACGGAGGCCGCGACCACCGCCGTCGCCTGGCCCACCTCGCCACCACTGCGGATCTACGTGCTGCCGTTCACGATCGATCCGGCGCTCCAGGAGGAACTCCGCCAGCAGTCCTCGTCGGGCCTCGTGCCACAGGGGCCCGTGCGGCAGTTGATCGCCTCCCGGCCCCGAGTGACCGACATGGTGACGGGCTACGACCGCAGTGAGCCGCCAGGCGTGGGCGTGTCGCGGCTCGTGGCCGAGGAGATGGCGCGGGCCGGCTGGCCCGCCATGTTCTGGACCGAGGCCTCGCCGCCGCCGAACGATGGCTGGCGGCTCACGGGGCAGGTGGTGGGCCTCGACGAGGGGAGCGCCGCGGCCCGCAACGTGATCGGCTTCGGCGTGGGCAACAAGCACGTCGGGCTCGACGTCATGCTCTCCGATCCCAACACCGCCGGAGGCAGGCCGTTCCTGATCCTCGACAGCTCCGACAAGGGCCGCATGATGCCGGGCACCGTGGCCGTCGGCGCGGCCGCGGGCTTCAACCCCGCCGTGATCGTCGGCAAACACGTGGTCTCCACCAGCGGCATCGCCGACGTGACCCAGCAGCAGCGGCTTGCCGACGAGATCGCCGGCGCCCTTGCCGAGGCGGTGAACGCCCACGCAACCGGCAGGAGCCGGTGAGGTGGAGAGCGGCGTGGGGGGCTATGCTTCACCGCGCGGCTCTGGCACGTCCGTGGACATCAGGTTTCGCGCGACCCGCGAACTGGCTTCGATGATGACCGATTGGGAAGAACGCTATCGCGGGAACGATACCCCCTGGGACAAGGGCTCGGCCCATCCCGCGCTCGGGCAGTGGCTCGCGGCGAACCCGGGGCGGATGACCGGCGAGGTGCTCGTGCCGGGCTGCGGCAGCGGTCACGACGTGCGGGCCATCACCGCCGCCGAGCCGGCCGCGCGGGTCGTCGGGCTGGACATCGCACCCTCGGCGGTGGCCTTGGCCCGACACCATGCGGCGGTCGCTGGCGAGACGTTCCGACAGGGCGATCTCTTCGACCTGGCCCACGACCTTCGCGGCCGATTCGCGTGGGTGTGGGAGCACACCTGCTTCTGCGCGATCGACATCGAACGCCGTGACGAGTACGTGCAGGCCATTTGGCAGGCGCTGGTGCCGGGCGGCCGCCTGCTCGGCGTCTTCTATCTCGATCCGTACCGGGGCGATCACCGCCCGGGTGGAGGGCCTCCCCACGGCTGCTCGCTCGCGGAACTCTCCGATCGCTTTGAAAGGAACGGCCGGTTCCGTGTTGTCGAGCAGTACGCTCCGCCTGCGACCTACGAGGGCCGCGAAGGATGCGAGCGGCTGATCCTCATGGAACGCTTGCCGGCTTCGCCGTGACCGCCCGCGGGCCTCGTCGACCGTGGCTGGTTGCCACCTGAACCGCCCGGCGGCTCCCCGCGATCAGGCGATCCTTCTCGCTCCGCCGCAGCCTCTTGATCGCCGCCTCCCGTTTCAAGGCGGGCGACCTGCCGGCCTGGGGCTCAACGTAGACGACCTTCACCGGGAGCCGGCTGCGGGTGTACCGCGACGCCTTGCCGGCGGCATGGGCCTTCAGCCGCTTCGGCAGGTCATTGGTGATGCCGCAGTACAGCGAGCGATCGCGGCAGCGGAGGAGGTACACGACCCAGCCACCATCGGCACCACGGTTCCATGCTGCGACTGTGCCGCACGGTGTGTCGCTCGCCGGTGCCACCAACGATGCCTCCCGCTGCTCAGATCAGCCCACCGCCGTCCATGCGGAGCAGCCTACTCCACCGCTCGCCCCGGGCGGGCCCCCGCTCAACGGGCGGGCCGCCGAGGTGGCCCGGTGGCCGCATGACCTACCCACGCGGTGCAATCGGCACCGGCTACACGTCACCACCTGCCCGTGAAAGAGGGTCACGATTGTGGAATCGGCCCAAATGCCGACAATCTCTAGGTCATCAGGATCCCCAGTCTTTCGACTGCCTGCCGAAGGAATCTCGCTTGGCAACGTCCGTTCTTCCGGGTCGATCTGCTGCCCGTGCCATTCACTGGGAGTACGTGGTGCCGATCGCCACGGTGCACCTGCTCGCCTGCCTGGCTTTACTGCCGTGGTGTTTCAGCTGGTCGGGCGTGGCGCTGGCCGTGATCGGCGTCAACGTGTTCGGCACGCTGGGCATCAACCTCTGCTACCACCGGCTGCTCGCGCACCGCAGCCTCGTGGTGCCGCGCTGGCTGGAGCGGTCGCTGGCGACCCTCGCCCTCTGCTCGCTGGAAGACACGCCAGCTCGCTGGGTGGCCAACCATCGCGTGCACCACCGTCACTCCGACGAGGTCCCCGATCCCCACTCGCCTCGGGATGGCATCGTCTGGTCGCACATGGGCTGGCTGTTCCGCCGCGTGCCGGAGCGGAAGTCGTTCGCCTTCTTCGATCGCAACGCCCGCGACATTCTCTCCGACGACTACTACCGCTACCTCGAGCGGCATCCGGCAGCGATCGTCTGGATCTACCTCACTCACGCGGCCATCTATGCGGTGGCGGGCCTGCTGGTGGGCCGCTGGACAGGAGGCGACTGGGCCCACGGCCTGCAACTCGGTGCCAGCTGGCTCGTCTGGGGCGTCTACGTGCGGACGGTGCTCGTCTGGCATATCACCTGGAGCGTGAACTCGCTCACGCACCTCTTCGGCTACCGCACCTACGCCACCGACGAAGACAGCCGCAACAACTGGCTGGTCGCAGTGCTGGCGAACGGCGAGGGATGGCACAACAACCACCACCACGATCCGGCCAGCGCCAGTGTGCAGCACAAGTGGTGGGAGTTCGACGCCACCTACTGCATGATCCTGGTGCTCGAGAAGTTGGGGCTCGCCACCGACGTCATCAAACCCCGCCACCTCAGGAAGGCCGTCGCCGCCGAAGCCAGGCGCATGGCTGCCGAACCGAGCGGCAGCAGCATCGGCTAATGGGGCCGGCCGGCATCCGCCGCCGACCGTAGCCGGCCATACCCTCGACGCCGCTGCATCAGAGATGCTCCCGGATCAGCCGCTGCAGGATCGGCCGCACCTGCTCGGCGAGGGCAGCGTTGGCGTAGCCCATCCACGAGACGGGCGACGTGGTGTCGAGCGGCGCCCGGAGCGGTTCACCCCACGGTGTTTCCACCACGCCCCCGGCTTCCTGGAGCAGCATCGCGGTGCAGATGTCGTAGGGGTGGCAGACCAGCGCCGATGAATAGCCGAGTTTTCGGTGTGCCAACGGCCTCAGGTCGCCGAGCATGCGGTCGTGACCGACCATGATCTCGTAGATCTGACCACCCGTCGTCATGTACTGATCGTCGAAGACCAGCGGCGATGCACTGCGACCCAGGCCGTAGAGCTCGTCCCACAGCCTCTCCTCGACTGCCGCCAGCAGGGCCTTGCCTTCGGGAAAGAACCTCGCCAGTGAGGCGAAGCCATGCCGGAAGTCGGTCGCCTGCGAGGGCTGCGGCGCAAGCGGGGTGCGGCAGCCGTCGCGAACGTCGATCCGGGCGGCGCAGAGTCCTCCGGGGCCGCAGCCCCGCACTCCGCTGATCTGGTCCGACGCCCACTGCTTGCTCGTGGGGAGCTCGGTCATCGCGGCCACCAGGATATCGTCGAGGCACGTTGCCTGGCCTCGCTGCGGCGCGACTGCCGCGAGCATCCACGCCGAGCGCTTGTCGTACATGAGGTTGCGGGTGCCATCGATGGGGTCGAGGATGCACACCAGACTCGTTCGCTCCACCGGCGTCCCGCTGGGGAACGTGTGGGCGTCTCCCCCCTCGGCCCCCTCCATCACGAGCTCCACACTCCAGCCCGCAGGCCAGGACCGACCGAACCACTCCAGGATGACTTCCTCGCTCACCTTGTCGATCCGATAGATCGTGTCGGCAGCGGTCACCTCCGCCACCTCCGCAAGGGATGCCGCAGTCTTCGAGTCTCGGGCCCTGATCAGCGCGTCGCGGACGGTGTCTTGAAGCTGGCAGAGCAGCCCCCGCACGCCATCCAGGTCGATGTCGGTCATCGCGTCTCCTCCGCCAGACGGTAATCGTCACGGGTCTTATCGTACGGCCCGGCGGCGGCCAGCAACTCGTCCGTGCCGGATGGTGGGACCGGCCGGAATCACCAGTAGATCAGACGGCTCAATACACGCCGCCGTCATCGATGCTGCCCAGCACGGCCCAGGCCTGCTTGTCCATGGTGAACTCGAGGAAGCTCACGGAACCGTCACACATCACGGCGTTCATGCCGCCCGGATGCAGGCTGTACCAGCCCGACATGCAGGCCCTCAGGCTCATGCCCGTATTGGGTTCGGCTCCATCGGGAATCGCCGAGCACTTCCCGTAGTCGCCCAAGAGCGTGCGATCCTGGGGTGTCGTCTGCGAGGCCAGGGAGTTGCCCCAGGAGTAGGCCCAGTACGTTCGCCGGGCCCATTCGGTGTTGGCGCCAGAAGGGAGCGTGTTGCGGTTGGTCGACTCGGCGACGAGCAGCGTCTTCGACAGGCCGTCCTTGATCGACTTTGTCCGCTCGCTCTTCATGGGCCACGTCTCATCCACGGCGTTGGTCGTCGAGCCCGTCTTCTGCTTGACCGCATGCATGGGGCCACCCCAACCGGCGTGGATACCACCTCCTCCGGAGTTGGCTCTCGAGGTGTCGGCTTGATACGGGGCCGGAAGCGCTTCCCAGAGGTACCAGGTCGCGAATCCGTTGCCTCGACCGGCATTCGCGCGATACGAGCCGGGCCAGAACTGCACAGCCGTGCCGGGGCCTGAGGCGGGCAGCCCGAGTTGCATGGGGTAATCGGACGGGCAGGCGTACATCGCCACCGACGACTCCCGAACTCTCCTGACATCCGGATCGTTGTCGGTGATCAGCCTGGTCGGCAGATAGAGGTCGCGGAGCTGCTTGTTCTCGGAATAGGGCAGGATTTCCATCGTCCAGCCGGTGGAAAAACTCGCGCTCCCCAGCGCATATCCATTCGCGAGCGACGTCGCCGGCGTGACGATCATGTTGCCGTAGGGAAAAGCCCGCTTCCCACTCTCGTAGGTCAAGCAGGCCACGCCGATCTGCTTGAGGTTGTTCTGGCACTGCGTGCGTCGGGCAGCTTCGCGGGCGCTCTGCACGGCGGGCAGGAGCAGACCGATCAACGTCGCGATGATCGCGATCACGACGAGTAGTTCGACCAGCGTGAAACCAAGCCGACCACGGAAATCCTTCTCCGTGCGGGCAATTTTATTCGACATCACAAGCCACGCCTCGTACGAGAGCCGCAGACCTCTGAACTGGCTTTGGTCCCACAGCCCCCTCGGTTGGGGATCATGCCGTCTGGATCCGCCAGAGTCAATATCGCACGCCGCGGGTTCCTGCCAGTCCAGCCATCGCGACGCGATCACGCTCGATGTGCCGCTGCCGGTGGCATTCGACGCGGCGTTTGCGCGGGTCATGGTGCGGCGCCGCGACTGACACGGCGACGGGTTGCACGTCAGTCTGCGGGCGAGCATCGGCAAACAGCGGCTCCAGACCCGCGGCGCGCGGATGTCATCATGAGGCCGCGCGAACGCCTCGCTGACCAGCCCCGGTTCCCAAAGGCTGAATCCCCTGTTCGCCGGCCGCGGCGGGCCCCATACTCCAGGGCACGATTTCCTGGTCGCGTCGCCATCGACGGTCAGCGATCGCGGGAGCAGTGGGAATGATCTGCCGAATCGTGCTCGGGGCGATGGTGGTCCTGACGGCCACCGCTGCGGCGGATGCCGTCGAGGCCGACTCGCTCCTCGACGGCACCCGCGTGGTGCCGATCGAGATCACGCTGCCCGCCGTCGACTGGGAGACGCTCCGGCGCGAGTCCCGCGGCCCGGTGGGCCTGTTCGCCGCAGGCCCACCGCAGCCCTTCACCTATCACCGCGGCCACGCGGTCGTCGACGGGCTGGCGATCGCCGACGTCGGCGTGCGCAAGAAGGGCTTCTTCGGGTCGATCGATTCGGTCCGCCCGTCACTGATCGTCGACTTCAACCGGTACGTGCCGCAGCAGCCGATCGACGGGATCGGTCGACTGACGCTCAACAACAACAAGCAAGACACCTCGTGCGTGGGCCAGTACCTGGCCTACTTCCTATTCCGCGCGGCGGGCGTCCCGGCGGCCCGGGCCGGCTTCGCCTCGGTGACAGTCAACGGAGAAGTGCTCGGCATCTACACGCTCGTCGAGCCGATCAAGAAGCCCTTCCTGTCCCGCGCGTTTGGCGACTCGGCCGGAAGTCTCTACGAGGGCACGGTGGCTGATCTCGTTCCGGAGTCGCTCGGAAAACTCGAGGTCGAGACCCACGATCGGGCGCGGCCGCAGCTCGAGGAACTCGCCGCCCTGCTGGCGGCCGACGGGCCACTCGATCTGCCGCGCGTCGAGCAGCTCGTGGATATCGATCAGTTCCTCTCGTACTGGGCCATTGAGGCGATCATCGGCATGTGGGACGGCTACACGTCGAACCAGAATAACTACTTCGTCTACGCCGACCCTCGAGATGCCAGGTTGCGATTCATCCCCTGGGGGGCCGACTCGGCGTTCACGCCGATCCCAGCGCTGCTGCCGGGATTCGGCCGCGGCCCGGCCCCCGCCATCTACGCGCAGGCGGCGCTGGCCAACCGGCTGATCTTCACCCCCGGCCTGGCAGCGCGGTATCGACAGCGGCTCGAAGGCCTGCTGGCGACCGTCTGGAACGAGGACAACCTCGTCGCCGAGGTCGATCGTCTCGAGCTCCTGCTCATGCCGCACGTCGCCGCAACGCAGCGGAACGCGACCACATCGCTGGCCGCCGTCCGCGGGTTCATCCGCCGCCGCCGGGGCGAGCTCTCGAAGGCCCTGGAGTCGTGGCCGCCTGAGCTTCCCGAGCGGTACCGTCAGCCGATGACGACCCGTCGCGTGGGCACGGTGAGCGGATCATTCGCGACCATCCAGCGTGAGTCTGCCACCGGAGACTCTGCCCCGGGGGAGATCGCCCTCACGATCAGGCTCAACGGCACGGCGGTGGCCTTCGAGCCGACGGGCGTGGTGGCCTATCCGCTGCCGATCCCGGGTCCCCCGGGGCAGGCGACGGCACCGGCCACCCCGCCCCGCACTCCCGACGGCCCGATCGGTGTGACCATTTCCGGCACGCGGCCCACCGGCACGCCGCTCTCGCTCACCTTCATGCTCGACCGACGGCTGCTTCGCGACACGACCAGCGACGTGGCGACCGGCGGCATGCTTACCGAAGGCACCGGCTTCTTCGGCACCGGACCGATGCGGATCGTCGGTGGCACCGCGGCCCTGACCGATCGCGGCAGCGATCCCGGCAGCCGCCTCGCTGGAACCTTCGAGTTCACCGTTGACGAGACCGCCGGCGGATTTACGAATCCCGCAGCGAAGCGGCGGCCGATCGATACCTCTCGCGACGACCCCGACGTCACCACCAGGAACAACCCATGACCGACCCGACGACGAACGACATCGAGGCCCTCGTCAGGCAACTCGGGGCCGCTGACGCCGGCCAGCGGGCGGAGGCCGCCGAGCGACTGTGTCGCGCCGGCACCGCCGCGATCTCGGCGGCCGTGCCGCTCGTGCGGGCCTGCGGCGACGCCGACGATCAGACCCGCGAGTGGGCCGCGGCGGCCCTGGAGGAACTCGGCCCCCCGGCCGCCGAGGCGATCGGGCCGCTTGTGGAACTCGCCCAGAGCGACCATTCCCTCGTGGCGTACTGGGCGATCACGCTTCTCGGACGTTCTGGGCAGGCTGCGGCATCGGCAGTGGACGTGCTGGCCCGCTGCCTCTCGGCGGCCGACCTCTCGGTGGCCCAGCGGGCCGCCTGGGCCCTCGGCAAACTCGGCCCTGCCGCCGCAGCCAGCCGCGCCGCCCTCGGCGTGGCCGCCCAGGCTGCTGATCCCCGGCTTGCCCGCCTCGCCGCCGAGGCCCTCGACGCGGTAGGCCCGTAAAGCCGCTCCGGCCGGGCGAAGCCGTGGCATGAAGCCGTCGCGCATCCGCCGATACGAAGGACGTGTCGGCCGCATTCTCCCCAGCACCGCTGCGACCCTCCTGGCCCGGGGCGGTTGTCTGCGCTGCGATCGTGGCCTACGGGCTCGCCGGCCTGTCGCCAGCCCAGGCCCAGCAGCTGCCAGCCGGACCGGCGGTGAAACCCTGGGATGCCGTCCTCGTCGCCAGCTTCAACATCCAGGTGTTCGGCGAGTCGAAGATGGCCAAGCAGCAGGTCGTCGAGGTGCTCGCCCGCGTCGTGCGGAAGTTCGACATCGTCGCGATCCAGGAGGTCCGCTCGAAGTCCGACGAGGTGATCCCGTCGTTCGTCCGCGCCGTGAATGCCGACGGCAGCCAGTACCACTACGTGATCGGTCCCCGCGAGGGCCGCACGGTCAGCAAGGAACAGTACACATTCGTCTACGACACGCGGCGGATCGAGGTCGATGCCTCATCGCTGGGCGTCGTGCCCAATCCGGGCGGCGCCCTCCACCGGCCGCCGATGCACGCCCGGTTCCGGACCCGGATCCAGCCCGCCGAGATGGCGTTCACGTTCTGGCTCGTCGACATCCACACCGACCCCGACGAGGTGCCCCAGGAACTCCAGGCGCTCAGCGGCGTGTTCCAGCAGATGCAGGCGCTCCGCCCCGACGAGGACGACGTGATCCTGCTGGGTGACCTAAATGCCGGCCCCCCCGAGTTCTCCGCTCTCAAGCGGATCCCCGGAATCGGCTGGGCGGTGTCGGGGGTGACCACCAATACTCGGCGTTCGAAGACCTACGACAACCTGATCTTCACGCAGCCGCAGACGAGCGAGTACACGGGCCAGTGGGGCGTGCTCGACCTGCAGAACACGTTCGGCCTGCCACTGGAGAAGGCGCTCGAGGTCTCCGACCACAATCCCGTGTGGGCGGCGTTCTATCCCGCGGAGCACCGCGGCCAGGCGGCCGGACTGATGGCCACCCAGCCGACGACTGTCAAATGACGGCAGGAGCCCGTGGCCCGCGGATCACTCCGCGATCCGCTCGAATGTCACCAGGACATGCCCGGATCCCTTGGCGGCCGAGAAGGCCGTGGGCCGCTCGGCCCCCGGCGGAGCAAAGCAGAGCTGCTGGGCTGATCCCTCGACGGACAGGACGACGGCGATGATGACCCCGATGACGACCCTGAGGACGGCGGCGACGACGCGTGAGCGGGGCATGGTGGAAGGCTCCTGAGGGGGGAGTTGGATTCTACGCCCGCCGGCTTCGCGGACGCATCAGCAGACCTGCCGGGGGATAGTTTGTCGGCCCGGGAACACGGTCGTTACCATGGCCCCCATGCATGCCGAGTCGCCTATCCTCACGACCGTCGACTTTCTCGGGATCGGCGCACAGAAGGGGGGCACGACCTGGCTCTACCACCAGCTCGCCCGCCATCCGCAGGTGGCCTTCCCTCGCGGCAAGGAGGTGCACTACTGGGATTCTGCCGACGACCGCGACGCCGAGGAATGGGTTCGACTGCTTCAGCCAGCCTCGAGGCGCTCGAAGACTGGTCGCCCGATCAAGACCGGCGAGATCACGCCCGCCTACGCGACGCTTTCGGTGGAGAAGATCCGGGCCATCAGGCACCGCTGCCCCGACCTCCGCCTGTTCATCAGCCTCCGCAACCCGATCGAGCGCGGCTGGTCGGCGGCCCTGATGGGCCTGGCCCGCGCTCAGATGCTTGTTCACGAGGCGAGCGACCAGTGGTTTCTCGACCATTTTCGCTCCGCCGCGTCGCGGGCGCGGGGCGACTACCTCGGCTGCCTCGACCGCTGGTGGTCGGTGTTTCCCCGCGAGCAGCTGCTCGTGCTCTTTCAGGATGACATCGCGGCCCGGCCGGCCGAGGTGCTCGACACGCTTGCCGCCCACCTCGGCATCGACGCCGTGGAGTTCGCGGCACTGCCGGCGACGGCCCTCAGCGAAGTCGTCGTGCCGGGCCTGGGTGACGACGTCGTGTCGGCCATGCCGCCACCGCTGCGGCCGTCGCTCCTCCGGCCGCTCGTGGACCTCTACGGCGGCGAGATCGCGAAGCTCGAGCGGCTCACCGGCCGTGATCTCTCCGCATGGCGTGCCGGACGGCCGGCCCCCCACGCCGGTCCACGGAAGACGTCCGTCGGCGGCGCGACTCAGGCGGCGGATGCCGAGGCGTGACCAGCCTCAGGCGGCGCAGGCACCCCTCCCGCCACCGTAGGCGGCGTTGACGACGGCCAGTGCCGACTCCAGCCGCGCCCGCCACGACGTGCCGGCCGGCCCCTGCATCATCTCCACCGACACGTAGCCCTCGTAGCCAACACCCCGCAGGGCCGTCGCGATCGCGGCATGGTCCACGCCGCCGCTGCCGACCGCCGCGAGGCCCGGCTCGCTGGCGTGGAAGTGCCGCCACCGCGGGCCGGCGGCGGCCATGATCGCCGGCGGCGATTCGGCGGTGAGGGCCATCGCCCCGGAGTCGAGGTGCACGCCGAGGCCGTCCTTGCCGACACGCTCCACGAACTCGATCACCTCTCGGGAATCGACGAGGAAGTCGCAGCCATACTCGACCGGGTTGGGCTCAATGCACAGCCATACGCCCCGGTCGGCGGCGACCGAGCCCAGTTCGCGAAAGAAGGCCACGGCGATCGTCTCAGCCTGCAGCCGTCCGAGCGATCCTCGACGGCGGTTCTTCGGCGACCCAAAGACGAGCCGCTGCGCCCCGAGGCCGGCTGCCAGGTCGATGATCGCCACCACCTGCTCCCGGAGCAGTCGGCGGGCCGCCGCATCGCCGAAGAGTACGAGATCCGGCCGGCCGAAGAGCAGCGCCTGCAGCGCCACGATCGGCAGGCCGCGATCCTCCCAGAACCGGCGGTAGGCCATGACGCGGTCGGCCGGCGCCTCCCAGGGACGATCACAGACCCGCGCCGGCGCCACCTCGACGCCGGCCACGCCGTGGGCGACGAGCATGGTCGCCGCTTCGGCATCGGCGTCAGCGGGCCAGGCGATGTTCGAGACGGCTAGGCGCACAGCCGCACCTGACGCTCAGCCGCGATGAACGCCCGCATCCCCGCGAGCACCTCGTCGGCCTCGGCGATGTACGGACCCCCGCGGCCGAAGACGGCAGCGTGCTCCGTGCGGACGTCGTAGGTCGCAGGCGCGTCGGAAAGCTCATTGTCGAAGTCAATGCCGAAGGCGTCGCGAGCCACGCGGCCGACGGTGACCGGCTCGGTGGCGAAGTGGACGAGCCTCAGGCTGGCCGCCTCGGCCACGTCGAGATCGTGCGAGAGCCGGGCGAGGTTATAAAACTGAAAGCAGCCGCGGGAGTCGATCTTGTCGGTCTGATTGCCGTGAAGCAGATCGTAGACCGCATTCTTCTTCAGGCCCGTGCCATAGAGGGCCGGCAGCCGGACAACGAGCGTGTCGAATCGCGACGCCAGTTCCCGTTCCAGCTCCAGCCGGTGGCGGCCGTAGGGAGTGGTGGCCGTCGCCTCATCGTGTTCGGTGACCCGCCGAGGGTCGCCGAACACATCAACGGTCGAGATCAGCACGAGCTTCCGGGCCTTCGCCCGCGAGACCGCGTCGATGAGCCGCCGCAGGTTTCCACGGTCGGCGTCTGGGTCGCGGTTGGCCTTCCACTTCTCGGCCGGTGCCCCGGCGCAGTAGATGCGGTCGAACGTGCGGCCGGCAATCCCGTCGATCGTGGTCGAGCGGTAGGCGGCCGCGAACCGGCGGCGGGCCAGCAGGGTGCCACCCACGAGTCCTGTGCTCCCGATCAAGGCATCGTTCATCTGTTTCTCCTTTGTGCTCCGGGTCAGGTCGAGTCAGGTCGAGTCAGGTCGAGTCAGGTCGAGTCAGGTCGAGTCAGGTCGAGTCAGGTCGAGTCAGGTCGAGTCAGGCGGCCCGCGCCGCCGGGGGGTCATAGCCGCCCAGGCAGGCCCGGGCGAGTGTCTTCAGGATCAGCGCGTTGCCTCGCAGCCCCTTGATCTTCGTGGGCACGCCGCCGTGGGCGGGATAGGCCCGCGTGACGGGAATCTCCGCGACACCCAAGCCGAGGCGGGCGGCGCGGATCGCGAGGTAGTAGTGCAGTTCGTAGCCTGAGAAGGCGTCGCGAAATGGGGCCACGCGGGGATCGGTCAGCAACCGCCGCGAGTAGCCACGGAAGCCGTTGGTGGTGTCGGTGTAGCGGCGTCCGGCTGCGAGGCTGACCAGCGGCGCGTGGACGAGCGTGACCGCGACATGCCGCATGAGCGGCGTGTTGATCGCTCGTCCACCCGGCACGTACCGCGACCCCTGCACGTGGTCGACACCGCGATCGAGCGCGGCCACGAATCGCGGTAGGGCCTCAGGGTCGTCCTTGTCGTTGCCATCCATCACGACCACGCCGTCGTAGCCCTCATCGAGGCACCAGGCAAGCCCCATCCGCATCTGGGCGCTGAGCCGGCCCGGCCCTCGCTTGACCAGCAGTGCCCGCACGCCGGCGGCCGCCAGCCGGCCCGGATCGGTCGAGCCGTCGGTGCTGCCGCCGTCGGCGATCATCACGTCGAGGCCATGGTCGACAGCCCGCATCTTCGCAAGCTGCCGGTGGAGCCGCTCGGCCTCGTTGATCACGAACAGGCAGACGGCATACCGCGACCGGCGCTCGGCAAATGCCACGTGGTCGTGATCGGGAACCGACCAGTCGGATCGCTCAGGCGGAGCGGTGTCGAAGCGGCACGGCGTCATGCTCGTCCTCCAGGGGGTCGACGGTCGTCATCCGAATGTTTCGCTTGCGGGCGTCGGTGACCGCCGTGGAACTCGCGGTCTCTTCTGCGACGTGGTACAGCGGGCAGTCCTTGACCTCCTCGAAGGCATGGGCGAGGTACTCGGCGATCACGATCAGCGTGGTGAACAACAGGAAGAACATGATCGCGATCTGCAGGGAGAGGGTGGTCCAGCCTTCGACGACGCGATCCTTCCAGGTGTTCACCACCACGACCCAGGCCACGCAGAACACGTTGAGCAGACTCGCCGCCCCGCCGACGTAGCTCACCAGCCGCAGGGGCGACGGCGAGTGCGTGACGAGCATCGATACCGCCTCGCCCGCCATGGCCACCCACGCCTTCCGCCGCAGGGGGGCCGTAGGCTCGTAGTCGAGCACGACCGTGCGGAAGCCGACGGAGCAGCCGAGCAGACGCAGGTGGACCGTCTTCTGGCGGATGCGGGTAAGCGCGTTGAGCGCCCGCCGGCTGAACAGCCGCATGGTGGCGGCTCCCGCGACCAGCCGGAAGCCCGTCATCCGGCGGAACACGCGATGAAAGGCCTTCCAGGCGGTGCGCCGCAGCCACGACCGCCCGCGGCGTCCGGTCGTGCCGATCACGACGTCGGCGCCCCGATCACCGTTCGCCACGAAGTCGGGGATCCGAGCCGGCGGATCGGTGGCCACCGCCATCACGATCGTCAGGTCGCCAATGGCGGAGTCGAGGCCGGCCGTCACGGCGATGTCGGCCCCGAACCGTCGCGACAGCCGGATCATGCGAACGCACTCGTGCTCCTCGAGCACCGGGTCGCAGGCGATGCTGGCGGCCCGCGGCCCGCCATCGTCGATCAGGATCAGCTCGTAGTCGGCCGTCGTGGCGGCGAGCACGCCAAGCGTGTCCCGCACGAAGGAGGGCAGCCGCTCTGCATCGCCGTCGACCAGGGCCACGACCGACACGAAACTGGTGGATGGAAACGTCATGCAGACCTCCGGCGCTGATGGACCACAGGCACGGGCACCGCGTCGAGCATGTCGAACACATTGTCGATCTTGGCGGCGAGCACGCACGACAGACCCGGCAGGCCGACGTCGTGCTCCATCAGGATGGGACGACCGTCGTCCCGCTCGCTGGCCGGCAGCACGGTCTTCACCTCGTAGAGCGAATCGACATGCCGGCAGTCGGCCAGTGCGGGCAGGTAGCGGGCGGCATCGCGGCGCATCAGCGGGAACCTCGACCGCCAGGGTGTCTCCGCGAGCAGCCGGTGGGCATCAAGCAGGTCGCCGCCGCTATCCCGCCAACTGGCATGCGGCGTGTAGCGAACGTGGCTCAGCGAGTGCACGCCTCGCGACGGAAACGGCATGCAGGAAAAGAAGGGGCCGCACATCACGGTCACACCGATGCCGGCGAGTTCCTCCGGCACCTCGACGAGTGCCAGTTCGGTGACCTCGTGCTTGAGCGGGATCGGCGGGATGCCCGAGCGGGCCAGGAGCGGGTTGATCTGCGAATAGGTGCAGTTGAAGGCGCGGTTGGCCGCCAGTGGCTCCGGACCGTCGGGTCCCTGCACGTCCAGCCGCAGGCCGTCACCCTCCGCCGCGATCCGATGCACCTCGGTGCCGAGCCTGACCTCGACACCGCTTGCCCGCAGCCTCGACCACATGGCCTGCCGGAGGCGCACAGCGTCGAAGGCGAATTCCTCGACCGCGAACACGGCCTCGACGTGGTGCGGATCGAAGAGCTCGCGGATCCGCGGCGCGGCGCGGCGCAGCGGGGCACCGATCCGGGTACAGAAGTTGACGAAGTGCCGGGCGGTGACGTGCGAATGCCGGGCGGCGATCGCGTAGACCTTATCGAACGACGAATCCACGCAGTCGCGAAACTCCTGCACGAACCGGGGAAGGTTGACCCGCGATCGCAAGCCGGTGAGCAGGCTCCGCGGATAGTGGTAGCCGTTGTGGACGCGGGCCTGGTTGGTGTGCGAGGCCCGCGTGAGAATGTCGTCGTGCTTCTCGTAGAGCACCACCCGGCCCCCGGCGGCCCGCAGGTGCGCAGCGAGCATGCAGCCGTAGAAGCCGCCGCCGATCACGGCGGCGTCTGCCCGAGAGGTGGTGAAAGACGAACGGTGCATGGTGGAAGTCAGCGGCGAAGCGGGGAGGCACGCATCGCCAGCCGCGACCGGCGGTCGGCCCGGGCGGCGAGCGACCGGGCCACGGTGCGGCGTGGCAGGATCAGGGGCAGGCAGCTCTGCGAAGACGAGACCATCTGGACGAACTCGCCGCTCGCATCGGGTCGGCCAGCCGCATCGACGAAGCAATGATCTCGCATGGCCCGCGCGGCGGTGGCCTCGAGCATGCCGCCATCGACGACCAAGAACTGCGAGGCCGCGAGCTTCCAGATCGGCTCATGACCAGCGGCTCCCAGGGCCAGGCAGCCAAGGGCCACGGCCGGCAGCGCCGCCAGCCAGCCGCGGCCGCGCAACCGCTCGGCGACATCGGCTGCGAACACCACGAGCAGCACGACCACCACCAGGTTCTGTCCTATGTAGTAGCGGTCGGGGAAGGTGCTGCGGTAGCCGTCGAGAAAGGCCGCCAGTTCGCCCCTGCGGAGCACGAGCACCGCCGAGACGAGCGCCACCGTGCCGACGCCGGCCATCATCACCGCTCGATGCCGGGGCTGGCCAAACCGCCAGCAGACGACGGCCGCCACCGCTGCGATCGCCAGCGTCGTGCCCGTGGACAGCCGCTGATAGATCGGCCACACGAGTGGATAGAGCAGCCCGCGGGCCACGCCCATCTCGACGGCGGCGTCGAGCGACACCGGCGGCGACGCGGCCCCGAGATGCGGAGCTCTCGCCGAGGGGAGTCCGTTGACGGCCAGGCACGCGACCACGAACAGCAGCAGGCTCGCGAGGGCTCCCTCGCGGATGATCGTGGCCGGCGACTCTCCGGCGACCAGCCAGCGGCGGGCCGCGGGCCAAGCCGCCGCCGGCAGCATCAGGATGCAGAAGGGGTTGGTGGCCGTGCAGACCAGTAGCGCCGCGTCGACCGGCAGCGCCTGCCACAGGGTCCGTACGGACGCGCTGCGATGCCAGAGGAGCACGAAGGCGATGAACAGGAACACGTAGCCCACGTTCACCGTCCGGCCCAGGATTTCGAAGCCCGACCAGAAGGGCGCATGGATGCCCAGCGGTAGGAGGCAGGCCAGCGCCCAGGCCAGCCAGCGGTAGGTCGGGGGCAGCTGCCTGCGCAGCAGCAGGATGGGCAGCGAGACGGCGGCGGCGAAGAAGAGATACGAGACGACGGCGAGGCACTGCGGCAGCACGAGCACGTCGCCCCCGCAGAACCACTCGCAGGCCTGCAGGCCCAGCCAGACGAGGATCACGTTGCCGAGGATGCAGTAGTCTTCGCGGGCATGCAGGGCCGTATCCCAGAAACCTCGGGTCACCACCATCGACGTCCAGGACTGGTCTTCGGCAAAGAGCAGAGGCGAGAGGTACGCCGCGGGCGCGCGGGCGAAGAACACCACGAAGGCCGCCGCCGTCGCCGCGAGAAACTGAAACAGCGGCGAGGCGAGCACCCGGAAGAGTTCCTCGCGGAATGGTCGCGTCGGGTGGGCTTCGCTTGCTGCCATGGTTCAGGTCGCCCGCTCGTCGAACACGAACTCGAGGTTGAGGCATGCTGCGGGAGGGATCGGGGGCGGTGTCGCCTCCTCCTGCTTCCGCCGCACGCTCAAGGTCGCGGGCTGACCCACCGCAGTGAACAGCGGCAGCCCGGCCGGCCGCTCGGGCTGGCCGGCCGCAGCCACGATCCGCAGGGCGTACCGCCCGGCGAAGCTGTCTGGAATCGGGGCGAAGGCGAGGTCGATGAATCCCCAGTCGCTCGTCGCGGCGGCATCGAGGGTGCCGCTGCGAACGACCTTTCGCGATCGACCATCGGCGGCGATCTCGAGCAGCGACCAGGTGCATTTATGGGCATCGGGCACGTGCCGCCAGGTGACCGTTTGGAGTCGCAGGCCCGCCAGGCCATCGCGACCCACGTCGAACTCCTGCCGCACGACGAGGCCGTTGGAGAGTTCGACCGGCCACTGAAACCCACCCACGCGAACGCGGTCGTCCCATGCCTTCACCTGCGCTCCAAACGCTGGCCTCGCCCAGGCCTCCACGGACCGAAAGGTCGCCGCCGTCGCGAACCCCAGGGTGGCGAGGCAGAGAGTCCAGGCGGTGGCCCGTTGTGCCCAGCGGCCCGCCAGCCGCGGGATGTCGTGTCGGGTGCTCGTCATGGTGTTTCTCAGGCAGCAGCCTGCGGCCGCGGCAGGTCGTCGTGCTTCGTCAGGTCGGCGAGCCGCGATGAAACCGTAGGATCGAACGTCTGAGCCATCGAGAGACTCTCGACGGCGGCCTGGATGTCGGTGCCCACGGCCTCCCACGAGGCCAGCCGGGCCTGCAGCGCCGCCAGTTCGTCGTCGGCCTCGGCGCGGATCCTCACCCATTCCCGGCGCACATGAGCGTTCTCCAGCTCGAGCCTGGCCGCCCGCGCCCACTCCACCACGGCCATGTCCGCGGTCGTCATCGGCACGTCCACAGGCAGCGTGGACGACGAACCCGCGGCGTCGCGGAGCCGGTGGTAGACATCGACGGCCTCGGCACAACTGGCGGCCAGCAGCGCCGCTCGAAACCCGTCCCGATCTCCCTGGAGCAACTCGGGACGGAAGCGGTTGGTGGGTTCACCGAGGGGGATGCCGAACCGGTCGCGCACCGCCGTGAACACCTCCTGCGGATCGGTCGCGACCTGCGTCATCTCCCGGATAACGCACCGCTCGGGATGCCGGGTGATGAACCGCAAAATCAGGCGGTTGTAGTGCAGCCAGACCCGGGCCGCGAGCGCCGGGTTGTAGACGAACGCGGGATCGCCGCGCCGAAAGAAGGAGTCGACCACCTCCCAGGGCCTGCGGAAGACGAAGACGAAGCTCGCGTCGGGGAGCAGGTCGGCCCAGAACTCGAGAAATAGGATGGTTCGGGGATCCTTCCACCCCCAGACGCCCCCCTGCCGTCGCCGGATCTCGACCAGGGTCGTGGCCTCGGCCCGCATCGGCTCCGGCACCACGGGGATCGCGTCGGCCGTGAAGCCCTCCGCAGGCAGGCCGTTGCCCAGCAGCGCCCGTTGGTGAAACTCGTAGAAGTCGAGATCCTCGAAGTGACCGACATCGTTGCCGTTGCCGGCGCCCAGGAGCCGGGCACCCACCGAGACACCCGCCCCGTCGAAGAGCGACGCGAGAAGAGACGTCCCCGAACGGTGCATGCCGCCGATCACAAGCACGCGGTCGCTCCGCGGATCACTCGCGTCGGGAGATGGACATGCCGTCATGGGAACGACCACACGGAGTTCGCTCCCGTGAGCAGGAGCGGTCGGACAACGCTGGGGGCGGGTTTTTAGGCCGCGGGGGGCGACGGCTCAAGCCCAGTGATGGTCGCGGCCCCTCCCTGGGGAGGGAATCTCGCGACTCCCGAAAACCCCGGGGGTTACGACCTTGATCCGCCCCCGCGGCTTTCGCTATCACCCCACCGTATCCCCCGCGGCCACCAACCCGAGTCCGGACAACAGGCGGGGATCATGCCATCCATCGACCCGCAGCAGATGACACCAGGGGCACCGACGCCATGAAGATCGGCAGGGCATTCGCCGAAGTGGCCGAGCAGGTGCCCGGCATGGCACCGCTCATCACGAAGATGCAGTCACGGATGCGGGTTTCGCGATCGCGGCGGCGGCTCCGGCGGATACAGCAGGCGCAGGCTGTCGCCGACCAGCCTCCGGCCAAAGTCGAAGAGCTCGTCGGGATGTCGGCCTCGCCCGCCGAGTATGCCGCCTGGATCGTCTCGCAGGAGGTGCCCCGTGACCGGCAGCGGGAGCGAACGCATGCCCGCCACGACACCACCGCCGCGGCTCCGCTGGTCAGCGTGCTGATCCCGGTATATCGCGTGAAAACCAGGTTCCTGGTCCGGACGCTCGAGTCGCTCGCCGCCCAGACCTTTCGTGACTGGGAAGCCTGCCTGGCCTGCGCCGCCCCCGACGATCTCGACAACCGTCGCCTGCTCGAGGAGTGGGCGGCCCGCGACCCGCGGTTCCGCGTCGCGTTTCTCGACTCCAACGGCGGCATCTCGGCCAACTCCAATGCCGCACTCTCGATGGCCCAAGGCGACTTCGTCGCCCTGCTTGACCACGACGACGAACTCGCCCCCTTCGCACTCGCGCGGATGGCCGAGGCGATCGCCGCCGATCCTGAGGCTGACTTCCTCTACTCCGACAAGGACAGCATCGACGAAGACTCGACGCTCCGCCAAAACGCACTGTTCAAGCCCGAGTGGAGCCCCGAGATCCTGTTTTCGGTCAACTACCTCACGCACTTCAACCTGATGCGGCGCAGCATCGTCGACGAGATTGGCGGCTTCCGCAGCGAGACCGACGGCGCCCAGGATTGGGATATCTTCCTGCGGGCCTGCAGCCGGTCGCGGCACGTGGTTCGCGTCCCCGGCGTGCACTACCACTGGCGGATCCACGCCGCCTCGACGTCGACGGGCATCGCCGCCAAACCCTACGCGCTCGACGGGCAGCACACGGCACTACTCGACCACGCCGCCCGGCTCGGCCTGCGGGCCGACATCGTGCGGAACGATGACTCGGGCTTCCACGTGCAATGGCCGGCGCCCGCCACGGGCATGCACGTCGTGATCGATGGCACGGGCTCCGACGCGGGCCACCTCGCCGACCTCGCCCGAACCGCAGCGGCGATCGCTGCCGACCAGGGGGGCGGCCACGTGACGGTGATCACGGAGGCAGCGACGGCCCAGGGGATGCCACCACTTACAAGCGTCGACGTCATCCCGGGCACGGCGGAGTCGTTACCGCGACTGGTCAATCAGGTCGTGTCGCGGTCGCTCGCCGACACCCGCTCGCTGGTGTTCGTGTCGGGCCGCGTGCGGTCGATCTCGCCGGGTGGCCTGGCGGAACTCGCCAACTGGACGACGTGCCACCCTGAGATCGGCTTCGCGAGCGGTCTGATTCTGGACGCCGCGGGCAGTGTGGTCGAGGCCGGCCTCGTGGTGGACCGCTTCGGCGTCGGCTCGCCGATGTTTCGGGGGTCTCCGCTGCGGCAGTGGGGCTGGTTTGGCGGACCCCTCTGGTACCGCAACTGCACCGCCGCGAGTCCGTGGGCCGTGGCCGTCAACGCGGAGTGCTGGATCGCGGCCGGCGGCTTCGACGAACGGCTGGACTGGCAGGGCGCCTTCGTCGATCTCTGCCGCTCGCTCCGCCGCGAGGGTCGCCGCGGAGTGGTCGATCCCCATGCCCGGGTGGCGCTGGGCGAAGGGGAACTGCCGCCGGTTCCGCCGTTCGACGACAGCCTGCGGTCCGATCCCTACTTCCATCCGGCCTTCTCCGCCGTCGTGCCCCTCACGCTCGACGCCGTGCCCGCCGGCGCGACTGCTCGGCCCTCGCGACCGGCCGCGCCAGCAGCGCGGCAGCGGTGGACGCTGCCATCACTCCGCTGGTCGCGCGGCACGCTGGTGGAATCGGGCCGGCCACAGCCGGGCTCCTATGCCGCCGACGCTTTGGTGCTTGCCCAGATCAACGGGCTGTCGCTCGCCGACCTCTCGGCCCCCCAACAGCACCCGGAGCGGGTCGGTCGCGGCAGCGGTGCCGGCTGGTGCAACTGGTATCTGCCCCCGTTCGACAATCCGTACTACGGCGGCGTGATGACGATCCTCCGGTGTGCCGATCACGCGCAGCGGACGAAGGGGCTCCGGCAGCGGTTCCTGATCTGCGGGGGCTGCGATGCCGAAGCCCTTCGCGACCGGATTGCGGCAGCCTTCCCCGGCCTCGCGCACGCGGTCGTGATGCCGCTCGACTCGTCCGAGGCGATCCAGATGATCCCCGCGGCCGACTACTCGTTCGCCACGCTCTGGACCACCGCCTACGTCCTCCAGAAGGTCCGCAACACCGGGCTCAAGTTCTACTTCATCCAGGACTGGGAGCCGCTCTTCTATCCGGCGGGATCGACCTCGGCGCAGGCCGAGCTCACCTACGACTTCGGCTTCTACGGAATCACCAACACCCGCACGCTCCGGCGGCTCTATGAGGAGGAGCATGGCGGCACGGCGGCCCACTTCGCTCCTCAGGTCGATCCGAACGTGTTCAACGGGCATCCGCTACGGCCCGCCGGCGGACCGCTGCGGCTGTTCTTCTACGGCCGGCCAGGGCATGCCCGAAACGGCTTCGAACTCGCGGCGGCGGCGCTCAAGGACCTCAAGTCGCGGGTGGGCGACCGCGTGCAGATCCTCTGCGCCGGGGCTCCGTGGAACACCCGCGACTATGGCCTCGACGGCGTGATCGAGAGCCTCGGGCTGCTTGACTACCGGGCCACGGGCGACCTCTACCGCTCATGCCACATGGGCTTCGTGATGATGATGACACGGCACCCCTCGTATTTACCGTTTGAGTTCATGGCCTGCGGCGGCCTGCTCGTCTCCAACGACAACCGGGCCAACCACTGGCTGCTCCGCAACGGTGAGAACTGCCTGCTCGCCCCGGCCAGCGGGCCGGCGATCGCCGACCGCCTGGCCTGGGCGATCGATCACTACGACGACTTGCTCCCGGTCCGCCGCAACGGCTGGGAAACGATTCGCCGCAACCACTCGAACTGGGACCACGCGTTCGCCGATGTCTGGGAGTTCATCGACGGCCTGTCGGTCCAGCCGCTGCGTCGCGCCGCCTGAAGGAGACCCGCACTATGATCGTGATGGCCGCCGAAGACTCGCTCGCGAATCCCGCCACGACGCCCGTCGATCCAACCGACATGCTCGCCTGGCTCGCGCGGGAGGGTGTGGTGCTGCAGTCACGGGGCAGCGGGTTCGGCGAGCAGGTCTATCTCTGCGCGCGAGGCCGACGGCATCCGATCGTGTCGGCTGCCCGGCTGGAGGAACTCGGCTTCCGCTGGCCGGCCGACGTGCAGCCCGTTCCCGAGAAACTGCTGGCGAGCTACGCCCCCGGCGGCGGCATACCCACGCCCTGGCGGGCCGCGATCGACATCGCGGCACTCGGCGACGCCATGGCGGTTCGCGAAGCCCTGGCCTGCAGCCTGTCGGGCTTCGGGCTGGAAATCGGGGCCGGGGCGAGCCCGTTTCCGCTGCCGCCGCGGTGCCGCGTGATCTACGGCGACCGGCTCACCTACGAGCAGTTGGTGGCCGAGCCCTATCCTGGCCAGCGGCTTTGCGACTTCGTGATCCCCGACGTGCTCACCGACTTCGACACGATCGAGAACGTCGCCGACGGCAGCCTCGATTTCCTGGTCGCCTGTCACGTGATCGAGCACACCCGCAATCCCATCGGCTCGATCGCCGCCGCCTGGCGGAAGCTCAAGCCTGGCGGCCGGCTCGTGCTCGTGGTGCCCGACAAGGAGCGGACGTTCGATCGTGATCGACCGACGACCACGCTCGAGCACCTCATCGAGGACCACCGCGCGCCCGACCGCGCGAACGACTACGCCCACTACGAGGAGTTTTACACGCTGGCCCAGCCGATCCGGGAGTTCGCCCGGGCAGCGAGGGTGGCCCGCCACTTTGCCGAAGGCTACGCGATCCACTACCACGCCTGGACCCACGACACGTTCGCCGCGATGCTCGAGTACGTCGACCGCGAGATCTGCGGCTGGTCCCACGTCTGGACGCACCCCGCGGTGGCCGACGAGTCGCGGTGCATCGAGTTCTACGCCGTGCTCGTGAAGTGAGCCGCCGGGTTCGAGCCGCGGTATCCTGAGGGCTGTCGTCGCCC
>Ga0164294_10001210_pt1 | contig 24100 bp, 25 predicted proteins | sample GEODES005metaG_FD_111479 | JGI IMG/M metagenome (GOLD analysis project Ga0164294, IMG submission 111479) | Oligotrophic lake water microbial communities from Sparkling Lake, Wisconsin, USA - GEODES005 metaG | ecosystem: Environmental > Aquatic > Freshwater > Lake | place: USA: Sparkling Lake...
CACTCAAGAGCTCGATGCAACCATCGCTGAGGCGCTGTCCATCATCGACGGCGCCCTCGGGGAGATGCTCAACCGGGAGCTCGTGAGTACCAGCGAGGTCGCTGACCTCCTGCTCGATGTGCGCACCATCCTCAAGCACGACTCGCCGGTTCTGACCTCGAACTGATTCCGAGCGGGCTTCGCCCGCAATCTGTAGTCCGATCGAGGGCGCGGCTCAGTGCCGCGCCCTCGGCGCGTGTGGGTTTCAGCGCATTCGGGTTTCAGTGCATTCGGGTTTCAGGGCGCGCGGGCCTCAGCGGTCGAGGCTGGTGTGCTTGAACTCGTTGAGCGCCGACCAGTTGATGACCATGTCAACGATCCGCTCGATCGACTGCCGGGCATCAGCGCCATCGACGGGAAGATCCATGAGACGCACGAATGCCGCCCGGCCGGAAGCCATGAAAGTGGGGACACCCCACACGTCGAGTTCGGTGGCTACCCGGGTGTGTTCATCACGGATGAGTTCGAGTGGTCGTCCCGAGGCGACCTCGGCGAACACCGGATCGGGATCGACCCCATTGGCCTCGAGCAGGCCCCGAAGCACGGGCTCATCGCGAAGCTGCGCCCCCTCGGCGTGTCGGGCTTCGAACAGCGCTCGGTGTACGACGGGGAACTGCTCGGGCATCGTGTCACGCACCACGACGGCGGCTTGCAGAGCGAGGATGCCGGTGTCGTCCTGCGGGCGTTCCCAGATGGGGGCCTCGCCCTCCTCGACATGCACCTGTCCCAGGGAGAACGGAACGAAGTCGACCTCCCAGTCAGCTCCGTCGAGCAATCCGTCGACAATGTGCTTGTGCACGATGCGGGCAAAGGGGCAGCGGTAATCCCAGGTGATGCCGAAGTGGAGAGTCATGGTGTGGTCAACCTGTCTGGGAGGGGAATTGTTCCGGGGCCACAGTGTGGAGCGTTCAGCGGTTGCGGTAGAGCGGCCACAGTTTCCGGGCCACGGCGCCGAGGGTGAGTCCCACGGCGACACCTCCGACGACATCAGAGGCATGGTGAATGCGCACATGGATCCGACTGACCGCTACGAGTCCACCGAGGCCGAACAGGGCGAACTTGGTGGGCTTGCTCGACCGTTGGCTGAGGAGGATCCCGGCGACCATTGCGGTGCTCGAGTGACCGCTGGGGAAGCTTGTGGTGAGCGGAACGCGCATCTTGTGTGGGCGCGGTTGCTGCACAACGGGCCGTTCACGCTTGAAGCGGGTCTTGATGATTCCGTTGATGAGCACGGACTCGGCCGCCAGCGCTGCGGCGAATCGCCATGCCGCTCGTTCGTCCTGTTCGGATCGCAGCCCGCGCACGAACGCCAGCAGTACCCAGATGAGGCCGAAGTCGCCGAGCTCGGTCAATGCGTAGAGGATCCGATCGGCGGGTTCGGTGCCCCGGAGGCGATCGAACCATCCGTCGACCACTGCATCGAAGCGATCGATGGCGGAATGGTTGACGACCGGCTGGTCGAGCGGCGCTTCAGTCTCGGGGGGAGTCACGGGGGAGGACTCTAGGGGAGGGTGGTCGGGTGGAGCACGGGGAGGGCTCAGTCCTCCCGCGAGGCTCGCAATTTCGCCGCGGTCTTGACGCCCAGCTCGATCGACCCGCCCTGTTCGGGACAGAACTCGCGGTAGTCGCACCATTTGCACAGCGGCGAGACCCGAGCCTGGAAGTTCTCGCGTTCGCATGCGGTGGTGATGGCTTCCCAGATGGCGCCGACTTTGCGCTCGATGCCCCGGGTGGATTGGTCGGTGGGGAGATCGGCCACGACCTTCTGATCGCCCAGGTAGAGCAACTGCACGCGCTTGGGGCGATGGCCGTAGTTCTTCTCGACGAGATAGGAGTACACATGAACGCCGACCATCCGGGCCTGCGCGTATTTCGGATTTGGTGACTTGCCGGTCTTGTAGTCGGTGACAACCAGACCACCGTCGGACTCGGTCTCGAGGCGATCGATGATGCCCCGCAACAACATGCCACTTGTGGGATCGGTGTACTCGAGGTGCAGCTCGAGGCCGGTGGGTTCCACGCTCGTGGGATCTTCGACATTGAAGTAGGCGTCGACAAGTCGTTCGGCATCGGCGAAGAACTGGGCGTGTTCATCGGCAGGTAGCGCAAGCTCGATCCACTCGGCGTCGGCGGGCAATTCAGCGCTGGCGGCAGCGAGGCATTCCTTCGCCGCCGCACGGTCGCGGGAAGCCGCGTCGAGTGTCATGAGCCGTTCGAGTGCCGAATGGACGAGCGTGCCCTTCACCGTTGGGACAGTGGGCTTGGACGGCATGCGCTCGATGGCTTCGAACCGGAAAGCGAGTGGGCAGTCAGTGAACGAGGAGATCTTGGACGGTGACAGCGAGGAGGGGAGCGGGAGAGCCATAGGGCAACGCTACGTGGAGGTTGTGACAGACGCAGCGGATCTCAGCGGTCTGCGTGCTGCTACGCGAACGCCGTGGCAACTGATCGGGCCACGAACTCTGGATCCTCCAGGGGTCCGAAGTGGGCGAGTGGGGGGAAGGATTCGACCACGGCGTCAGCAAGGTTCTCAGCGATCGCTCGTCCGAATACCGCCGGCACGCTCTCCTCGAGGCCGAGAGCGATGGTGACGGGGCAGCGAACCGATCCGAGTTCGAGGAACGCCTGATGAGCCGAGCCGTGGGCGTACACATCAGCTTCGTTCTCCGGACGGCACTTCAGGGTGACGAGGCCGTCATCGGTCGGAGCGAACCCATGCTCGACGTAGGTGCGCAATGCATCGGGGTGCAATGTCGAAAACGGAAGCTTGGCGGCGTAGTTCGCAACTGCGTCTTCAATGCTGTCGAAGGTGTCCCGCCGTCGACGGGCCCCGTTGGACAGCGGATTGTCAGGGTTGTGTCCGAGTGCGTACTCGGGGGGCATCACCACCGGTTCGTAGAGGTACAGGGCCCGGAATGTTCCCGGCCGGCGCTGCTCGGCGAGCAGAAGCGCTGCGCCACCCTTCGAGTGACCGACTCCGTAGGGCTGTTCCAAGCCGAGTGCATCGACGACGGCGAGCACATCATCGGCGAACCCCTCCCACTCGAGTGGACGATCGACGGGTGCAGTGGAATCACCGTGGGCCCGCATATCGAGTGACCACTTTGAAAACTGCGGGAGATACGCAGCCAACGGTTCCCACACGCGCCCGTGGAAACCTGTGGCGTGGGCGAACAACATCGGCGGGCCGTCGCCGCCCAGTTCGTGGACCTTCAGATTGACGTTGTTGCTGGAGCGGACTCGCATGGCTCAATCATGGCGCTACGGTGCGACCGATGTCGCACGATGACCATCTCCCCAGTTACGAACCGACTCGCTACGAGGTACTCAACGCGAATCGCGAGTTCTATGAAGCGTTCGAGAGCAGGGATCTTGATCGAATGTCCGATATCTGGGCGCACGATGATCGGGTGTCGTGTGTGCATCCCGGGTGGACCGCGTTGCGGGGTTGGGCTGCAGTCGGCTCATCATGGGCGGCGATGTTCAATGGCCCGCAGCAGTTGCAGTTCATCGTCACCGAAGCCGAGGTCGTTGTCGCCGGAGACCTCGCCTGGGTGACCTGTGTCGAGAACCTGCTCGCCGATGATGGGAGTGCGACGATCGCTGCGCTCAACATCTTCGAGCGCGACGAAAACAGGTGGCGCATGCTGGCCCACCATGGTGCTCCGGTGATGGCCTCGCACGGCCTCGATCCCGATGTCGGGACCGAGACCTGAGCGAACCCGATCAGTTCGAGCCGCCACCCAGAACGGTCTTGACGATCTTGGAGATCTCGCCACTGGAGTCGTCGGGCACGATGTAGCCCTCTTCGTCACGGATGATGTCCCAGTTCGTGGCGATGTCCTCGGCGGTGAGGTTGGGGTTGTAGTAACCCGGGGTCAGGCCGATGAAGAAGCGAGAGATGATGCCTCCGGCTGCGGAGTAGACCTCGCCGCTGACATCGCAGGCCTCGGAGGCCAAGTACGCAACGAGCGGGCTCACGAGCTTGGGGTCGAGGGACTCGCCGACGGATCCGAACATCTCCTCGGTCATACGGGTGAGGGCCACCGGAGCGATGGCGTTGGCCTTGATGCCGTTCTTGCGCCCCTCGATGGCAATGACGCGGGTGAATCCGACGAGGCCCATCTTGGCGGCGCCGTAGTTGGCCTGACCGAAGTTGCCAAGCACACCGGAGTTCGAGGAGGTGGACACGATGCGTCCGTAACCCTTCTCCTTCATGATCAGGTACGCCGGTTGGGTGACATAGAAGGCGCCGAGAAGGTGCACGTCGATGACGGCCTCGATCATCTCGGGGGTGAGGTTGTGGAACGACTTGTCACGGAGGATGCCTGCGTTGTTGACAACAATGTCGACAGTGCCGAACGCGTCGACTGCGGTCTGCACCACGGCCTTGCCGCCTTCGGCGGTGGCCACCGAATTGGTGTCGGCAACGGCCTCGCCGCCGAGGTCGATGATCTCCTGGGCGACACGCTGGGCCGGGCCGGCGTCGCCGCCCTCGCCGCCGACGGAGCCACCGAGATCATTGATCACGAGGCGGGCGCCGCGTCGGGCCAGTTCGAGCGCGTGCTCGCGGCCCAAGCCGCCGCCGGCTCCGGTGATGATCGCAACCTTGCCGTCGAATCCAATGTCAGTCATGGGGGGCCTCCTCGCGCACTTCTGCGCCGGGATGAGAGTGATGGAACCGGCGAAGCGTAGCCATCGAAGGGGTATGGCGACGGAATCAGACCGGGGCCCTCGTCGTCCGGACGAGGAATCCGCGGGTGAGGTTACCGTTGGGTAGCATCGCAACTATGAGAGCCACGATCAGCACCACCAAGGTCTTCAAGCGTCGCCAGAAGGTCGTCGCTGCAGTTGACCTCCCCGGCGTACCAGCCGGAACTCCGGGGAAGATCTGGATCGTTTCGGGTGTCACCTGGATCCGCTATCACGTGGCCTTCGAAAACGGTGGCGAGCTCGCCAATCTCGATGCCGCGCAGTTGTGCGATCGCAAGGTCTGGCTCGCCGAGCAGAAGTCAGCCCAAGAGGCCGATCTCCAGGCCTCCCGTGCCGCGGAGCGTGAAGCCCTGCGGGCCGAGGCCCTTGCCAATCTGGCCGACGGTCCCGTCGGTCACTGATCTCCATCACTCGTACAGGAACGGACGGAACATCATGAAACTCGGAATGCAGATCGATTACGCGGGGGGCTTCAAGGAGTCCGCGCAGAAGGTCAAGGACTACGAGAAGGCCGGTCTCGATATCGCCTGGGTCGCCGAGGCCTATGGCTTCGACGCTCCCACCTTCATGGGTTTCCTCGCTGCCTGCACCGAGACCATCACCATCGGTGCGGGAATCCTGCCCATCTTCACCCGCACGCCCACGCTCATGGCCATGACTGCCGCCTCGATGGATTCACTCACCGACGGTCGGTTCATCCTCGGTCTGGGTGCGTCTGGTCCGCAGGTGATCGAGGGTTTCCATGGCGTGAAGTACGACGCACCGCTGGGCCGCACCCGCGAGATGATCGAGATCTGCCGCAAGGTCTGGCTGCGCGAGCCGGTGACCTACGAGGGCAAGTACTACACGCTCCCGTTGCCCGCCGATCAGGGCACCGGACTCGGCAAGCCGCTCAAGATCATCGCCAAGCCGCTGCGTCCGAACATCCCGGTCTGGATCGCCTCATTGGGCCCCAAGAACGTCGAACTGACCGCTGAAATCGCCGACGGCTGGATGCCCATCCTCTACATGCCCGAGCGCGCCGCCGATGTGTGGGGTGCCGATCTCGCTGCTGGTGCCGCAAAGCGCTCCGCAGATCTCGGCCCCCTCGAAATCACTGCCGGCGGCCTCGTGGCCATCGGTGAGGATGCCGCTCGTTTCGCCGAGTACGCCCGTCCGATGGTGGCGCTGTACGTCGGCGGTATGGGAGCACGCGGTCGCAACTTCTACAACGACCTCATGTGCCGGTACGGCTATGAGGCCGAGGCCAAGCTCATCCAGGATCTTTACCTTGATGGCAAGAAGGAAGAAGCCGCCGCTGCGGTACCGGCTGAGTTCCTCAAGCTCATCAATCTGTGTGGTCCCGAGGGTTGGGTCAAGGAGCGCATCGCGGCCTTCGCCGAGTCCGGTATCAGCGTGCTCAACATCGTGCCGGTGGGTGGCAACCCGATCGAGACCCTCGAAAAGCTCAAGGACTGGACCAGCTGAACTCGTGGTGCATCGGCTGACCCGTCGGCAGACGGGTCAGCCTCCACCAGCATGATCAACGCAATGAGCCGACCCGGTCGAGCACCGCTTCGGCCTCAGCCATGAATCGGCGGACCAGTTCACCTGCAGGAACAAGTTCGCCGATCGCGCCCACGCCCTGGCCGGCGGGCCAGAACTCGCGAGCAGCATCGACATCGGTGTCGGGTCCGGCGCCGAGATGATTGGCGCCATCGTTCATGGATCGAATGAATTGTGCGGGGAAGGGCTGGATCTCGTCGAGATGTTCATCCCAGTACTGGGTGTAGTCGTTGCGCGCCACGCGGCAGGTCTTTCCGGTGAAGCCCTTGGTGATCACGGTGTCGTCCTCAGCCATCGCCAACAGGCGATCCTTGTAGCCGGGGGTGCCGTAGGCCTCAGGGGTGGCGATGAAGCGGGTGCCGACCCAAATGCCATCGGCGCCGAGCGTGAGCGCAGCGGCGAGGCCACGACCGTCGAACAGGCCGCCGGCGGCGACAACAGGAACCTTGCCTTCGACCACATCGACGATCTGGGGCACGAGTGCCATCGTGGCCACAGTGCCGGTATGGCCACCCGCCTCGGTGCCCTGGGCGATCACGAGATCGCAACCGGCGGCCACTGCGGCGACGGCATGGCGAACCTTGCCGCACATACTGGCCACCAGCACGTTGTTGTCATGGCACAGATTGACGACATCTCGCGGCACACCCAGACCGGCCACGAACACTCGACCTCCGTGGTCAATGATCGATTGAACCTGCGCCGGCATATCGCCGGGCATGGCGGTGAGCAGATCGACACCGAAGGGTTTGTCGGTGGCGGCCCGCACGGCGGCCATCTCGGCTTCCATGCGTTCCATGCTCATCGTGGAGGCACCCATGCAGCCGAAGCCACCGGCCTCGCTCACGGCGGCGACGAGAGCGCTGTAGCTCACGCCACCCATTCCGGCGAGCATCACGGGATGCTCAACCTCGAGGATGTCAGTCAGTCGTGTTTTCACGTCGCCCACGGTAGGCGCCCGCACCGGTGAACATGTGCCGTTTCCAGCGGCGGGGCGTGAGGATGAGTGCCCGGGGGTAATCCTCGAACAGCCACCGGGCGAAGTTGCGACGGGTCCAGGCGGTTGCGCCAGCCACGCGCACGGCACCGCGAGCGCCCCATGGGCGGCGGAGGACCGCTGTGAGTTGTTCCGCGAACCGATGGTCAACGGCCAACTCGTCGTGCACGATGTGCTCGTACTTCCCGCAGACCCGCACCGGACTTTCGGGGTTCGCAATGATGGCCTCCGCGGCCCAGCGACCAGTAGCGAGCGCCTGCCCGATGCCCTCGCCGGTCATGGGGTCGGTGGCGGCAGCGGCATCGCCCACGAACAGCGTTCGGTGATGGGTGAGCGTGATCGAATCGACCCGCGCGGGGATGGGCCATGCCCGATGCGGTCCCTCGGCCACAGCGTCGGGCCCGAGAAACTCGCGCACGTGCGGGCGCTGGAGCAGATCGCGCCACACCGCAGCCATTGCGGGCACTGAGTACGACCCGCCGCGCTGGATGCCGAAGCCGACATTCGCCGATCCATCAGCGAGTGGGAACGACCATGCATAACCCGGCAGTAGATCAGGTTCGAACCACACGACCAGTTGCGAAGCGGCCTGCGGCGACACGGAGCGGAAGTACTGACGGAATGCGTGCCATTCGCCGCGGTAGCCGGGCGGTGCGGCACCGACTGCCTTGCGCACCGCTGACCACATGCCGTCGGCGGCGATGACCCACTTGCTCTGCACCGTTCCGACACCGTCGACTGCCACGAGATTGTGGTCGGGGGTCTCGGTGAGGCTGGTGAACGCCACGCCCTCGATGATTTCGATGCCGAGCGAGCGAGCGTGCTGCACGAGTGCGAGGTCAAGATCGCGACGCCGGCACACTGCTCCGTAGAGTCCTGCCCCATCGGGGAACGGGAATACGACTTCGCGCCCGCTCGGAGAGCGCACCAGTGCCTCACCGACGTCGATCCATGAGGGCACGGTGGCCGGATCGAGTCCAAGCGCATCGAGTTCGCGCAATGCCGCGGTGGTGAGTCCGTCGCCGCAGATCTTGTCTCGCGGGAACGTGGCCCGATCCACCACCAGCACACTGTGACCCCCGCGTTGAGCGGTGATGGCGGCGGCGATTCCAGCGGGTCCGGCCCCGACGATGAGTACATCGACGACACGAGTCGGTTCAGTTCCGGAGTCGCTGAGGTCATGGTCAAGAAGAGTCATCAGAAGGTCAGGTTAGGGGTCGTCCTTCGCCATCGCCCCGCTGGGGGCCGTATCCGGGAGCTACCTCGCCGGGTTCGAGGGGGCGGAAGATCAGATCGATGGCGAGCCAGATGGTCTTGGAGAACGGGAAGAACACCAGGGGAACGAATCCAGCGATCGAGATGGCCACGATGAACAGCGAGATGCCGGGCGGATCGGGCCAGGTCAGGAGGAACCCGACGATCAGGGCGATGAGCAGTGTGCCGAAGCTCACGATGGTGTTGATCCCGAGGTCGCCGGTCCAGTGGCCCTCGATCCGTTCGAATCGGAGATCGCAGCGCGGGCAACGCTCGGCGAAGGTGAACCATCGGGAGAACAGACGGCCCTGATTACAGACGGCGCAATGTTTGCGACAACCGCGCAGGAATGCGACCAATTTGTGGTCACCGATATCGAACGGTTCGGACCGAGCGCCGGACTCGCTGTTCGCGGTGGTCAACGGATTCGCGCTCAGAAGTCGATCGATGGGTCGATGTGCGTGATGTCGAGCGGCGTGTCGGGAAGTCGACCGGCCACGAGGTCGGGGAGGAACTCACGCAGTCGACGGGGGAGGACTGCATCTTCTGATGCGAGTAGATCGTCGATCTGCCACCAGTTGTGACCACCGAACGCCATCGCCTCGAACATCTCGAGACCACCGGGCTTGATCGTGTCGGGATCGATGCGGTCAGTCCACGCCACATGCACATGTTCGTGCTGATCGAACTTCCAGCCGGCGAACGTGAACTTGGAATGCTGGGTCCAGACACACGGGCCGATCTCGGCGTCGACGATGCCGGTCTCCTCGAACAGTTCGCGCCGCGCCGCTTCGGCACTGGTTTCGCCATGCTCGATACCCCCGCCGGGGATCTCCCACCAGTGTCCTTTCGAGGAATCCGCGGGGTCCTTGGCCCGCAGCAGCAGGGTGTGGCCGTACTGGTCGAGAACGACAACTCGCGCCGCTGTTCGCTTCAGTACCCAATCAGCCATGTCACTGCTCCATTTCGGTTTCATTATCGAGCCACGCCATCCAGCGACCGTGAGGGTGGCACAGGGCGGCAGCCGAAGTGTGGCATCGACCGCCGAGCCACATGCGGAGGCCGAACACAGTTGGCGTTCCGTCGTCAGCACCGAGCGCCAGTTGCTCGCCTGACAGTTCCGGAACCCACGGTGTGACCCTGGGAGACTCACCGGTGACGAACGCGATGTCGCGGCCCTCACCGAACTCGTCGATGATTTCGCAGACCTTCAGGCGGGCTTCCCGGCTCAGATACGCGAGCACCCAGGTCGAAGTCACGATCGGGAACACGTCGGGCGGAAGTGAATCCAGCAGGGCGCCGAGGTCATTCACGGCGTCACCCTGAAGAAGGAGGGGTGGATCCTGGCGGGCGAGGTCGATCGCAGCGGCGAGTCGTTCGGGTCGATCCGGAACACCCGGCCATACACAGGCCCGCAACCAAAGCGCGTCGTCGGGGTCGGTGATGTCGACAGGAGCGGGGTCGAGCCCGGCGCGGCTGGCGATGGAGTGCATGCCGGCTGCGCCGGGGAACGCGGTTGCGCCCCGCAGTTCGCATCGGAGCTGCACGGGCGATTCCGGGTCGCCGGCGGCAGCCGTGACCGTGTCGCCGACGAAGTACTGCACGTGAAATCGATCAGCGAGCAGATTGAGCCCGGCGCTCGGTCCGATCTCGATGATTGCGAGCGAGCGGTGATCGCCGCGTTCGGTGAGGCGGCGCGAGATTGATGCGTAGACGGCGAGCAGGTTCGCGCTGCGACCGACCTCATTGGTCTGAGTCGTGCGAGCACGCATCGTGGCCGCGATCTCCGACGCGTGGTTGACAACGAGTGCCCGGAACGGCGGCCATGGGTCATCGTCGCTCTCGCCTCGGAACATGGCCGCCAGTTCGCTGTTGGGATCGCGGAGCACAAGGTCGTGGGTTGCGCCGAATGCAAGTACCGCCGTTCGGGTGGAGCCCGGCCGATGCTCGGTGATCAGCGAGAGGATCTCGTCGTCCTCAGCGATGGATCGGGCGATGTGTTCATAGATCGGGCAATAACCCGCAAAATCCTGCTCGGCCAGAACGAGGAACAGTGTCCGAAGTTCGTCGATGCGGGTCGCCATGCTCATCGAAGCGAGGTTATCTGGCACCCGACGAGAGCCACAGCGCCGAAATCGGGCCACACTTGTGCCATGACGGTTCCGGCTTCGAAACTTCTGCGCCGTGGCGCAATGCGTCGGTGTCCGGTCTGTGCCGAGGGACACCTCTTCCGCCGCTGGGTGATGATGACCGACTCCTGTCCCGGGTGCGGACTCAACTTCCGGCGCGAGCCCGGGCAGTGGCTCGGTTCGTGGTTCCTCAACGTGTGTCTCGTGCAGACGGTGGTCATTCTGATCCTCGCCGTCGGTGTGGGCGTCACGTGGCCCGACCCTCCGATCGTTGCCATCGGGATCCTCACCGTGGTCAGCGCACTGGTGGTCCCGGTCTTGTTCTTCCCGTTCTCCCGCACGATCTGGGTGGCAATCGATCTCGTCATGACCCCGCTTGGCTTCAACGACGGCGTTGCCCCGGGGTTCGAACTTGCCGCAGATCTCGAACGCCTCAGGATCGAACGATCAAGCGATGGGGTCGGCGACTGACTCAGAAAGAAATTGGGCGCACAACAACAGTGAAGGTGGTGGCCCGAGGGTCGCGATTCGAACCGCCGATGCGCTCATAGCGAAGGCGGATCTCGGTGGTGGCGATCGATCGGGCGGCAAACGAGATTACCTGGACAAGTGGAGCAGCCTCCGGGGAGTCCGGATCAATCGTTGTCGTGGTGGTGGGAACCCAGGTCACTGTCGGTTCGGTCGTGCTGCTCGTACTGCTGGTCGTCGATGATGTCGAGGCCAGAAGATTCGGATCGTCCAGGAACTCGCTCGAGAGTGGAACGACAACTGCTGTGTCCACCGGTTCGAGCACCCATCGCCAACCCCGGGTCGGATCGGCGGGCAGGAGCAGTTCGAATCGACCGCTGAGGTTCACGGACACGGGTTGGGTCGGATCGGTGAACCGGCTCGGCGCAAGCGGATCGACCGTTGTGAGGTCGGCGGCGGTGCTCTCTGTGCTTTCCGTGCTTGACGGACTCGATCCTGAACCCGAACCCGAAGCTCCGCAGGAACCGAGCGAGAGAGCGATAGCGATGAACACCGCAATGCCCGCGGCGACGGAGAGTCTGTTTCTGCGGAGTAGGGAGATCGCGGGCACCTCGGCACACTATGCCGTCGGCCCGCCTCCATTCCGTGCCGGATTTCGCTCCTTGCTGACCCATCCCGGGTCGATCTCCGGCCCATCCCCGGACCTTGCCGTGAGTGCCGCCACTGCCGGTTGCGGAACATCTTCAGGGGGCATCTAGAGTCCGAATCCGTGAACTTTGATGAATCCCCGGAAGAGACAGCCCTGCGCACGGAGATCCGTGCCTTCCTCGATGCCAACGCAACGCTGAAGACGGGCACGGATGCCGACTGGTCCCGGGGTCCGGTCGACGACAGTCACGAAGCGGCCGAGGCGTACATGGCCAGATGTCAGCAGTGGCAGCGCACTCTCTATGACAACGGTTGGGCGGGTATCGCCTGGCCGAAGGAGTTTGGTGGGCGGGGTGGCACTGCCTCCGATTCGATCATCTTCGGTCAGGAAGTTGCGGCGTATGACGTCACTGCTGGTTTCTTGAACGCGGCACTTTCGCTGGTCGGTCCGCCGATCATGCGCCATGGCAACGCCGCCCAACAGGAGCGCTATCTCAAGCCGCTCCTTCGTGGCGATGAACTGTGGTGCCAGTTGTTCAGCGAGCCCGGCGCCGGTTCTGATCTCGCCGCCCTCGGCACCCGCGCCGTTCGCGACGGCGATCAATTCATCATCAACGGTCAGAAGGTCTGGAACTCCGAGGCCCAGCATGCCGATTACGGCATCCTGATCACCCGATCGAATCCCGATGCCCCCAAGCACCGCGGGATCACCTTCTTCATCGTCGACATGCACACGCCGGGCATCGAGGTCCGGCCGCTGCGACAGGCCAACGGTCAGTCGCATTTCAACGAGGTCTTCTTCAATGACGTCGCTGTTCCTGTCGAGAACGTCATCGGTGAGATTGACAACGGATGGCCGGTCACTCGTACGGTGCTGACCAGCGAGGCAGGGCTGATCGGTGGTGGCGGAGGCGGTGTCGCCGGGTTCAACGCCCTGCTCGAGACCGCTCGTCGCTTCGGTCGTACTGATGATCCGGTCGTTCGTCAGGGACTCGTCGACATCTATGCACGCGAGCGCATGCTGTCGCTCATGGGCCTCCGGATGCAGACCTTCATCATGCATGGAACCGGTCGGCCGCCACATCCGTCGGTCATGAAGAACTTCATGACGCAGTCGGCCGAGATCAAGACCACGCTCGCCCTCGAGATCGAAGGCGCTGCGGGCATGCTCGACCGGGCCGATGCCCCCGATTCTGGGTTCTGGCAGAACGCGGTGCTCTCGCAGTTCGCCTCGCGTATCGGTGGCGGCACCAACGAGGTGCACAAAAACATGATCGCCGAAGGTGGTCTCGGGCTTCCCCGTGATTCACAGCCCGATAAGGACCTGCCGTGGAAGGACATCCTCAAGGCCTAGAACGACGCCCGGGTGAGAACCCCGGGCGGGCCAGCGAAGAAGCAGATGAGCGGCGCCCGAGGGCGCCGCTCTTGCGTTCGACAGCAGGATCGGTCCGATCTCAGTCGAGCTTGAGGACCTTGCGGGCGTTGTCTCGCAGGAACTTCGGCCAGACCTCGTCCTTGAACGGAACATTCGGGAGTTCGGCGAAGATCCGGTCGTAGCTCAGCCCGGCCGGGAAATACCCCGCGTAGATGATCTTGTCGGCGCCGCGCGAGTTCGCGTAGTCGATGATGTTCTTCGGGTAGTGCTTCGGAGCGAATGCCGAGGTTGAGTAGTAGAGGTTCGGCCACTTGAGCATGAGCTTCATGGCCAACTCGGTCCAGGGCTCGGCACCATGACGCATGACAAAGGTGAGGTCGGGGAAGTCGTACATGACCTCGTCGATGAGTTCGACGTGCTGCGGGGCGAACGGGACTCGCGGCCCGGGAATGCCGGCGCAGACGAACACGGGGAGATCCATCTCAACGGCCGTTGCATAGAACGGATACATCCGCTTGTCGTTGATCGGGGTGCGATAGCCCGCGGGGAAGGTGCTGAGAGCGCTGAGTCCGACCTTCTCATGGGCAGCTGTGATCTTGCGGATCTCGGACATCACGTCGTTCGGGTCGAACTCGAGACACGTGAGGAACCGATCGGGATGCAACTCGAGGGCTCGCACGCAGTCCTCGTTCTCGGGCCGGTATCCGAGCATGGCCTTCTCGATGTTGTGGCGATCGAGATTGTCCATGAGGAACGCAACCGGATCGATGCTCTCCTCGATGTCCGGCGGGACGTCTTTGAACATGTACTGGGCCGGGAATCGGAAATCCTTCGATTCCTGGTCGCGCAGGTGAGGCGCCAGGAACTTGTAGATCTCCTTACGGTTCCGACTGGGCATGCCCACGAAGGTCTCGATGATCTTGATGTCGGTTGGGAAACCCATGGCTGCGCTGGCCTTTCACTTCGGCGGAAATGCCGAATCTAGGACACAGCGAGCGACTCCAGCGGCGTGCGATCAGGCAGCGGTGTGGATGAGTGACTCGGGGAGTCCCGAGCGCACCTCAAGCAGCCATGCCTCAAGCTGTAGTTCGCTGGCCCGGCGACGGTAGGAGGTGGCGAGGAACGAGTCGAGATGCTCGGCCTGCTCGCGGAGTCCGATGGCTCGATCCCGCAGGTGCTGCGCCTCGGCGACCATCTGATGATCGATCATCGAGTCGAGGTCGAAACCAGCAACTGGTCCCGAGGTCGAGGAGATGGTGCGTGAGCGGTTCTTGGTCTGGTTCTCGCTGATTCGCATTGTCTGCTCCCTTTGGTGGCACTTGGGTCAACATCAGTGATCGACGATCCATTCCGATCACTCCCGATGTATCGGCAGGGCCACCATGATGTTGAGCGCTGCGCCTCAGATTTCTGATCGATGGGTCACCGCCGTTGAACTCGGATTTCTCAACGCTTTGGCCGCAGGCTGCTGTCCTCCGTGCCGGGTGCGTATGCCGGAATGCGCGCGCCGGATTCGATCGAATCTTCAGGAGGTGACGAGCGAGTCAGAGCCGCGTCCGTATCGGTGACGGAACAGGAGATGGGCGACGAGACCGGCTGGCAGCGGGAGCCAGTAGGACACCACTCGATACGCCAGTGTGGCGAGGAGTGCTTCGGCCGAGGGAACCCCCGAAATGACGAGCATGGCAGTGAGGCCGGCCTCGACGAAGCCCAGCCCGCCCGGAGTGAGTGGGATCATCCCGAGCAGTGCCGTTGCTCCGTATGCGAGCAGCACAAGACTGAGTCGGGGACGAACCCCAACGGCCATCAGTGCGGCAACCAGCGCGAAGTAGTCGAGGAGCCAGTTGCCGACCGAAGCGAGCAGTGCTGCCTTCCACCGGGCTCCGAGGCCGGCGACCATTTCATCTCGTTGGTGCACAAGGCCTGCAGCCGTCGGACCGCCCGTTCGATGCAGTCGACGAAGGATCGGGCGCGAGATTCGCTCGAGGAAATCACCGAAGATCCGCAGCGGACGGTCGTGGCGCACCAGCACGTATCCGAACGTGAAGAGCACGATGAACAGCAGGGCACCGCCCCACGCCACCCGGTCGAGACCGTTGGGAACCGGTGCGCCGACGATTGAACCGAGGAGCGCGACCATCGGCAGACAGAACAGCACGCCGTTGGAGATGATCGCGTTGGCGGTGAGTGCAGCCCCGGCCGTACCGCGCTCGATGCCTGACACCGACAGCATGCGGAATCCGGTGGCTCCTCCCACGGCGGCACCGCCCGGCACCACCTTGGCGACGGCGTTCGAAACGAGTTGTGCGGTTCCGGCGACGAACCATGGAACCTGGGGAAGGGCGACTCTGGTGAGCGCCCATGCACTGACATATGAGCCGCTCTCAAGGGTGATCATCACGGCGAACCAAAGGATGCTCACGGTGCGCAGCCGGGGCACGGTTCCCCACATATCGAGCAACTGGGGCGCAAGGCCGTACAACGCGAACGCCGCAACGGCGAGCAAGAGGATCCGCGCGATTACTTTCCCCGCAGACGGGAGCCGCGAGGTCTGACCCTCACCGCCGGAGGGGGCGAGGTCGGGGCCGGGTGTGGGATTCAGCCGAGAACGCCTTTGGCGCGTAGCTCTGCGATGCGAGAAGCGTCATAGCCGAGCACCTCGGCGAGGATTGCCTCGCTGTGCTGTCCGGCAGTGGGGGCTATGCCCGGATCGGGGAGTTCTGCGCCGACGACCTTGATCGGACTGGGCAGCATGTCGGCGCCATGCGTGCCCTTCGACAGCCACGGGAGTCGATCTTTGAACTGGGGGTCGTCGGCGAGAGTCTTAGGGGTGTTGACCGGAGCAAGGGGGGTGTTGAACTCACCACCGAAGGCCATCCATTCATCACAGGTCTTCGACTTGAAGATCTCCGTGAGGATGGCGAGCAACTCGCGGTTTCCGCGGGCGTGATCGGCGTATTTCGAGCCGGGCCACTTCTCGAACAGATCCGCACGGCCGATGCCGTTGCAGAAGTTCTTCCAGAACTCCTGCTCCGACGCCATGAACAAGATGTGGCCGTCGGAGGTCTCGTACATCTGGTAGCGCACACCCTCCTTCATGCCGGCGGTTCCCGGTGCTCGTCGCTCGTAGTTGTCGGCTGCGTTGCCCGTGACCTCGGACTCGGGGCGCTCGTAGGCCCGGTAGGTCTCACTGCGCAGCCAGTCGACCGATGCCGCGGCATCGGACTGGGCGATCTCCATGTAGAGGCCCTCGCCGGTCGAGCGGGCGTGGAGGATGGCCGAGAGGATCCCGATCGCACCAAGCAGTGGACCGGCGTTGATGCCGACCGACACATGCTCGGGGATGTAGCAGAAGCCCTCCTCGTCGTACGCCGGGGGCACGATGCCCGCCCAGGTGTCGTAGGCGATGCCGTGGCTGGGGAGGTCGCGATAGGGGCCGGTCATCCCGTAGCCGCTGATGGTCATGAAACAGATCTTCGGGTTGATCTTGCGGAGATCGTCGAAACCGAGGCCTCGACGGGCGAGGGCACCCGGACGCATGGCCTCGACGACAGCGTCGGCGCCGGCAACAAGCTCCTTGAAGGCTTCGACACCCTCGTCGGTACGCAGGTCGAGCACGATGCTGCGCTTGCCCCGGTTGGCATGGAGGAACAGGAGCGAGGTGTCCTCGATGATGGGCCAGGTCATCTGTCGGCCGTAGTCGCCACCGGGTGCTTCGACCTTGATGACATCGGCGCCGAGGTCGACGAGGTTGGTGGTGATCGATGCTGGTCCGAGCATCGATGCTTCGATGATCCGGACTCCGGCCAGAGGAGAGATGGTTGTCATGGCCATAATCTGACACGCCGTCAGGGGACGCGTCACCTCCCGAGGCGCTTCAGTCGTCGGGCCCCGCCGTCATGGGGCATGATTGAGGGGTTGTTGCGCCTGTCTGATTCCGACGGGCCGAATCCGAGAAGGGGACCGAAATGCGAGTTGTCGTCGACTTTGACCTGTGCGAGAGCAACGCGGTGTGCATGGGCATCGCTCCGGAGATCTTCGAGGTGCGTGATGACGACTTCCTCTACATCCTCGATGAGAACCCCTCGGAGTCGCTGCGCGCCAAGCTTGAGGAGTCGGTGCAGCGCTGCCCGAAGCAGGCAATCTCGATCGCGGAGGACTGAGACCCCTCGGGGTGTCGGTCCGAACCTGTTCCATTCATGACTTCTACGGCTGTCGTTGTCGGCGCGTCACTCGCCGGGATGAACGCGGCTCGAACGCTCCGACTCGAAGGGCACGAGGGCGCGATCATCGTCATCGATCCGGACCTGCGCGCCCAGTACGACCGTCCGCCGCTGTCCAAGCAGTTCCTTGCCGAGGATCTTGATCCCGAACGGATCATGCTCCAGTCGGCCAAGGAGGACCTCGGGCTCGATGTTCGACTCGGCACGAGGGCCACGGCTCTTGATCTGGGCGAACACCGCCTCTCGACGCAACACGTCGACGGCGCACTCTCGTCGCTGCAGTACGACTCCTTGGTGATCGCCACCGGTGCATCGGCCCGACGGCTTCCCGAGACTGCCGGCGTGGCCGGGGTGCATGTCGTGCGCACGGTCGACGACTCGCTGGCCCTGCGGGCCGATCTCGATGCCGGACCACGAAGGGTCGTCGTCATCGGCGCCGGGTTCATCGGCGGCGAGGTCGCGGCGACCTGTCGCGGCCGCGGCCTCGAAGTCACACTCGTCGAAGCGATGCCCGTGCCGCTCGAACGCGCACTTGGTGCAGCTATGGGTGAGGTGTGCGCGCGCGTGCATGTCGAGCATGGCGTCGACGTCAGGCTCGGGACCGGGGTTGAGAAACTTGAGACCATCACCGTCGATGGGATCGATCGCGTCGTTGGCGTGCATCTGACTGACGGCACGCTCGTCGAGGCTGATGTCGTCGTGGTTGGTATCGGTGTCACTGTCAACACCGGTTGGCTCGAAGGCTCTGGTCTCACGCTTGACGACGGGATCGTGTGTGACGACACACTGCTCGCCGCTCCTGGCGTCGCAGCCGCCGGCGATATCGCTCGCTATTACAGCCACCGGTTCGACCGATCGTTCCGGATTGAGCATTGGGAACACGCGATCGCCGGAGGTGAAGCGGCGGCACGTCGGTTGCTCGCGGAACAACGGGGCGAGGCACCCACGATCTTCGACCCGGTGCCATGGTTCTGGAGCGATCAGTACGACCGGAAGATCCAACTCTCAGGGAGACCCGAGGCCACGGACATCGCCCGTGTCGTCCACGGCAGTGTCGAGGAGTTCCGGTTCGTCACGATGTACGGACGTGAGGGTCGCCTCGTCGGTGTGCTCGGCATGAACCGACCCCGACATGTCATCCAACTACGCGGACTCATTGAGGAAGGCGCGTCCTTCGAGGATGCGTGCGCCCGAGCGGAGGCGATGTGAATCCCGGAACCGACGAAAGTTCGGAGATCATCGATCACGTCGACGACACGGGCGCTGTGATCGCAACGATGACCCGGGCCGAGATGCGTGCCGCGAACCTGATGCATCGTTCTGTTTTCATCGCTGTGATCAACGATGCCGATCAGATCCTCGTGCATCGCCGGGCCGATTGGAAGGATGTCTGGCCCGACGCATGGGACATCGCCGTGGGTGGTGTTGTCGCAGCTGGAGAGGCCTGGGAACTCGCTGCTGCCCGTGAACTCGTCGAGGAGGTCGGCATCAGCGCAGAACTGAGTTATCTCGGCGAGGGCGTGTATGTCGACGATCACGTGCAGGAGTTCGCGCGTGTCTACATGGCCCGTTCCGAGGGACCGTTCAGCTTCGATGACGGTGAAGTGGCTGAAGCGGCGTGGGTGCCGATCTCACAGCTGCGCGAATGGCTCGACGGGCGACCGGTGTGTCCCGACAGCATTGCGCTCGTGCTTCCCCGACTCGACGCTCCCTGATCCAGGTGTCATGAACGCCGGCGCATTTCTGTTCTTGGCGATCGCCGTAGCGATCGCCGTGCTCGACTGGCTTGCCGTCGCCATCGGCAATCGTTTCATGGAGTACATCCTCAAGCCGCTCACCATGGTGGCGTTGGTGTGCGTCGCTGTGAGCCTCGATCCCTCATCGAACAGTGCTCGTTGGCTGCTCGTGGCAGGTCTGGTCCTCTCCATGGCCGGCGATATCTTCCTGATGCTTCCCACGGATCTTTTCGTTCCGGGACTCGCCTCGTTCCTTCTGGCCCACATCTTCTATGTGGTGGCCCTCGCTGCGCTCGGTGTCAGTCTCGGCGGCGTCATCACCGGTCTGGTGGTCGCCGGTATCGCTGCACTGGTCGTCGGCCGACGGATCGTCGGAGGCGCTGCGGCCGCTGATTCGGCATTGCGTGTACCGGTGATCGCCTACATGGCGGCGATCTCGGCGATGGTCACGTTCGCGTTCGGCACTGGTGTGTTCTTCGCCATCGCGGGTGCATTGCTGTTCTTCGTGAGCGACGCGGTGCTCGGCTGGACCCGATTCGTGAGCGAGTTCGACCGCAGTCGCCAGTTGGTGATGGTGACGTACCACCTCGGACAGATGGGTCTCGTCCTCGCTCTGATTTGATCTGATCCGAAAGAGAGTGTTCCCCGTAGGCTCCCAAAATGGTCCTCGTGGTGATCTTGGCGGTCGTGGGTGTAGTGCTCGTAGCGGTGATCGTGTTCGATCTCATCCAACGTCAGCATGCGATCCTTCGAAACTTCCCCGTGATCGGCCATCTCCGGTACATCCTCGAACGGGTCGGTCCGGAGTTGCGCCAGTACATCGTGACCGACAACAACGAGGAGCGTCCGTTCAGTCGTGACGAGCGGTCCTGGGTGTACTCGTCATCGAAGGGTGAGAACACCAGCGTCGGATTCGGGAGCGATAACGATCTCGATCACGCTTCGGATTACGTGATCATCAAGCACGCTGCGTTCCCCATACCTGCTCGTGCGGGCGAGCCGGATCACCCCGATGTCTCGATCACGCTTCCCGCGGGGAAGATCCTCGGCGAATCGCATGGCAGGGCCGCGGCCTTCCGACCGGCGTCGGTCGTGAACATCTCCGGAATGAGTTTCGGTTCGCTCAGTGCGAGAGCGGTCGAGGCGCTCAACCGGGGTAGCGCTCTGGCGGGATCGATCCAGTCAACAGGTGAGGGCGGGATCACGGATCACCATCGATACGGAGGGGACCTCATCTGGCAGATCGGCACGGGATACTTCGGATGTCGCGATGCCGATGGGCGGTTCGATCTCGCCCGTCTGATCGACGCCGCATCCTCGGCCCCCGTGCGGGCCATCGAGATCAAACTGAGTCAGGGGGCGAAGCCCGGACTCGGAGGAGTACTCCCGGCGGCCAAGGTCACCTCGGAGATCGCAGCAATCCGGGGAGTCCCGGTTGGCGAGATATGTCGGAGCCCGTCGGCCCACAGCGCATTCCACGATGCCGATTCGCTCATCGAGTTCGTCGAGCGGATAGCCGGAGCAACAGGGCTGCCGGTCGGGATCAAGTCAGCGGTCGGTGAGCAGTTGTTCTGGGTCGACCTGGCCGATCGCATGGCAGCGACCGGTGGCGGACCAGATTTCATCACGATCGACGGTGGCGAGGGCGGAACCGGCGCTGCTCCAATGACCTTCAGTGACCATGTGGCGCTTCCCTTCCGATGGGGGTTCGCACGGGTGTACCGGGAGTTCGCACAACGAGCGCTCGCTGACGACATCGTGTTCATCGGCTCCGGTCGGCTCGGCCTCCCCGAGACAGCGTTGGCCGCAATGGCGATCGGTTGCGATCTGGTCAACGTCGGGCGAACCGCGCTGCTTTCCATCGGATGTATCCAGTCGCAGCGCTGCCACACCGATCGATGCCCCACCGGGGTTGCTACCCAGAATCCGCGACTCGCCAGGGGACTTGATCCCGAACTGAAGTCGGTGCGCTGCGCCATGTACATCGCCACGTTGCGTTTCGAACTGCTCCGCCTCGCCCGAGCCTGCGGGGTTGCCCATCCAGCACTGGTTCGAGCCGATCAGCTCGAACTGCTCGAGCAGCGGTGGCGGGCAACGCCGTTGCAGGAGATCGTCGGGTACGAAGCAGAGTGGGGGCTGCCCTCCGAACGGCAGGCGGCGGAACTGTGTCGATTGATGGCAGAGCCGCTGAAGTAGCCTCACCCCTGTGTCTGCGGTGATCGAGAGAGTGCGTCGTTCCATCGACGAGTCACCACAGCTCTCACACTGGTTGGAACGCCTCACGGTGCTGGTCTACGGCAATCCTGAAGCTGACGAGTCCAGTCGCCGTGAGCAGATTCCGAGGCAGCCTCCGGTCTCTATTGACCCCGAACATTGGCAGACCGTCGTGTTCGCCGTCTCGGGGTTCCTCGGTGGGTTGATCATCGCCGCCTCCGCGCCCGTATGGCGTCTCGCCGTACCCACATGGCGGATCACCATCCCCGGCCTCGCGCACCCGGGTTCGAGCACCCAGAGCACACTCGTGTTCCTGCTCGGATTGATCCTGCTCGGTGTGGGTTGGCTCGGTCTGGTGTTCCGCGCCGGTCGTATGCCCGATCCCCGCCGGGCTCTCATCATCGTCGGGATCGTCATCGCGTTCTGGGCAATCCCCGTGTCACTCGGGCCGCCGTTGTTGTCCAATGATGTCTACAGCTACGTCGCCCAGGGCGAGATGGCCAGCCGGGGAATCGATCCGGGCTCCAACGGGCCAGCGGCCCTCGGACGCAACGACTGGACCTCGGCGGCTGATCCTGTGTGGCGGGCCGCAGCGGCGCCCTACGGCCCTGTTGCGGTGTTCACGAGTCGGACCGTTGTCCAAGCCGCTGGTCACGATCCGGCGCTCGCCTTGTGGTTCTATCGGGTCGTGGTGCTCACGGGCATCCTGATGGCCGCCATCGGAGTCTCGCTCATCGCCATTCGCAACGGCATCTCGCCTGCGGTTGCCGTGGCTATCGGCATCGGCAATCCGATCGTGATCCTGCATCTCATCGGCGGCGCCCATAACGACGCGCTCATGTTCGGGTTCCTTGCCCTCGGTCTCGCTGCCGCTCAGCGAGAACGTCGCAAGCTCGCTGTTGCGCTTCTCACAGCGGCCACGGCGACCAAGATTCCCGCCGCGCTCAGTCTTGTCTATCTGGGTTGGTGCTGGGATGGCCCTATCGCCACGAACCGCCGACGCATCTTCACGACGATCGCAGTCATGCTCTCGGCGATCACCGCGATTGCCGTCGGTTGCCTGCTGATGGGAATGGGCACCGGGTGGCTGACAGCGCTCACCAGCACCGGCAAGGTCAACGACACCTATTCGCCCACCACGAAGCTCGGATTCAGCATCTCCGAACTGCTCGGCGGGGTTGGTATCTCGGTCGATGGTGCCACGCTCACCGCTGGGGTTCGGGCGCTCGGGCTTCTCGCGGTCGTGGTGTTGGCACTCATCGTGATGCTTCGCAGTCCGCGTCTCGGAGTTGTACGTGCGACCGGGATCATGCTGGTGGCCTACGTGCTACTCGGTCCGGTGATCTGGCCCTGGTATCTCGCTGCGGGATTCGCGCTGCTCGCGGCGTGTGGACTGGGTCGTTACCAACCGTCGTTCCTCATCGTGTGTCTCGCGGTGAGTTGGTTCGTGTGGCCGACATCGGTGGTTTCCCTCCAGGAACTCGGCGGGGGATACCAGCATCTGCGTGGATTGGGTGTGGTCTTCCTCGTGGGAGCGTTGGCCTGGGGCGCGCAGCGGTTCGCGTCCCGGTGGGAACGCCGATCTCATCCGGCGATGCCGACCCCACTCTCCGATTGAGCGGGTCGGAGCGGTAGCGAACTCTCCTCAGTGCCGGTGAAGGAAGCGATGGTGCTCGAGCAGTTCGGCCGAGAGCCGCTCTGACTCACGAGCACGTAACGCGACACTGACCTCGAGGCGCTCGAGATGCTGGGCCAGGATGCGGTCGCCTTGGGGAACTTCGTGGGTCTCGAAGAATGCAAGCACCTCGCTCGCGACCGATGGCTTCGAGAGCGACCGGATCCCTTCGAGCATCCGGGCGATCGAGTTGGACGGGAATCGTTCGTTGATGGTTTCCCATTCCTCGGCGATGAAGAACCATGCGAGCTCACCGTTGTTTCGGTTGGTGAGCGCCCGACGCAGCACCATCGGGGCGTTCTGGGTGCGCACTGCGTCGGTGATGCTCATTGCGAGGAGTCGTCGCATCGAGTCCGGATCGGGGAAGTCAGCGAGCGCGGTGAGGAACCGCACTTCGTCCTGCGGTGTTGCCGCCGATGTATTTCGCTCGAGGAAATCGTCGAACTCGGCCGATGATCCTGTTGCCGCGACAATGGCTACGGCGGCAGCTCGCATTGCCGCGTCGGCGGCTTCGGCGAGGTCCGCACCATCTTCGGTCTCGGTAGCGAGTCCGAGGATCGCCCGGGCACGCTCGCATGAGGCGGGGTCATTCCCGAGAACGCCGAGTGCTTCGAACAGCACGCCGCGAAGCGCCCGATCTCGATCGGATTCCCCCTCGATGGGCTGATCGCCGAGACGGGTGATGCACGGAGCGATGAGCGCTCGAACGCGACTCTCGAAGGCATCACGAGCGCTGTCGTCGAGCAGTCGATCGAGAGATGTGAGTGCCGAGATGATTCGCTGCCAGACCGAGAGGTCAGTCTCTCCATGGAAGGCATCGACGGTGTGCATGAAGTCATGCGCCGAACTGCGCCCGGCGAGCACACTGGCCCAGGCGTCGTCGATGAGGCCGTAGCGCTCGATCGGGGAGAGATCGCTCTGGGCATGCGAGACGAGCGCGGCGAGGAGCTGGGGTGCGTAATTGACCCGGTAGAAACCCGTGCCCTCGGTGTTGGCCAGAACCCATAACGCCGGCTCCACCAGTTCAACATCCATCGATCGCTGATCGAGGAGCACCTTTTCGAAGGTGATCACGCCGTCGGGC
>Ga0164294_10001214_pt1 | contig 24053 bp, 20 predicted proteins | sample GEODES005metaG_FD_111479 | JGI IMG/M metagenome (GOLD analysis project Ga0164294, IMG submission 111479) | Oligotrophic lake water microbial communities from Sparkling Lake, Wisconsin, USA - GEODES005 metaG | ecosystem: Environmental > Aquatic > Freshwater > Lake | place: USA: Sparkling Lake...
AACGCCGGCGGCAGCCTGACTGTGGTCGACAACTCTCATGTCGATGTGGCGGGCAACAATGTCACCATCACGCTGGGCAATAACGATACGCTGGGCTACGGCAGCTCAGGGGGCAACATCACGGTCAACGGCATCAATGACGCCCTTTGGGTCGGCAACAATGGCCAGTATGCAAGTTCGGCCAATGTTGACCGCCTGATCTTTAACGCCACCGGCAGCCTGACTGTAGTCGACAACTCAAATGTGGATGTGGCGGGCAACAATGTCACCATCAGCATGGGTAATAACGATACTCTGAGTTTTGGTGGGAGCAGCAGCACCATTACCGTCAATGGCAACAATGACGCACTGTGGGTTGGAGGCAACGCCACATCATCCAACTCAGCATTGGCGGATACCATCAGTTTTGGCGCGAATACAAGCGGTGGCAGTGTCAATGTCTCTGCAACTTCTCTAGTCACAATCAACGCCAACAATCTGGCAGTCACGAGCAGCAGCAATGATGGCATCACCATCACCGGGAACAACAATACAATCAATCTCGGCACGAGCAGCAACAGTACCGTGACCCTAACCGGCTCCGGCGATACCATCAATGTGTCTCTGGGCGCCAATAACGATGTGATCACCGCCTCGGGTAGCGGCAGTGCAGACACACTGAGTTTTGGCTTTGCCAGTACCGCCATCCAAAGCATGACGCAATCCGGCAATAACCTCACATTTAATTATTTAAATGGATCCACCACCGATAGCGTGACTGTGGCCAACTATTTCACGACCATCAACGGTGAGGCAACCCAGACAGTCAATAGCAGCAACCTGCTATCCAACTTCAGCTTTACTGACGGCACCAAGACCCTCTCGAATCTCACGACCCATATGACGATCACACCGGTCTTTGATTCCAGTTGTACAGCCAGCTATGAGACAGCCGTCAATAGCGCCATCCAGTTTTTTGAAAATACCTTCACTAACCCAATCTCGCTCACGATTGATTTCAAAGAAGGTACCTCCGGCTTCTCGTCCAGCAGCTTTGGGATCACGTCGATGTCGTATGCGACGCTGACCAATGCGATGAAAAAGCTCAATTCATCGGCGATTCAGCAGTCAGTAGTTCAGAATATTCCATCGACTGACCCGATTGCGACCAACTCGATCTCCAACACTTCCTCATGTTATGCATCGGTAGCCGATGCACTGGCACTCGGCATTACCTCTAGCCTGTCCGGCGCCGCAGGCACGGTAACACTCAACTCAACGGTCAATTGGGATTACAATCAAAGTGACGGCATCACCTCAGGCACCTATGATGCAGTAGGATCCATTGAGCATGAGATCACCGAGATACTGGGCCGATTTTCGGGGACAGCCGCAAATGGCTCGACAGCGGGTGCGCTGGACAATACGCCGGATAATCTGCTGATTTATACCGCATCGGGTGCTGTAGACTCCTCCACCTCACCTTCCAGTCAGACTTATTTCTCGATTGACGGGGGAAAAACCAATCTGGGCAATATCGGTGAGCCAGGCAGTGATCTCAGCGACTGGTACAGCAACATCCTTGGCGATAGCTTCGGCTACGGTGTGTCTGGCAAAATCGGCGCGGTTTCGCTGGTTGATCTGGCCGAGATGAATGCACTGGGCTATAACCTTGCTGTCAGCCCAACCTCGCTAACCAGCCTAAACTCTTCAGCGACAACATGGAATGCCAGTAGCTCGCTCACCAGTGCCATGTCATCGTTTGCGGTACCGGCGGCCAGCACAGGCAGCGGAACCACGGCATCCGCTCAACCTACAGACACACCGATATTGCTCGCCACTTCAGTGTGAGTCTTGCATGAGTCTAGTGCACATTGAAAACGACTGATCTAAATCACCCCTAAAGCGCCATCTAACAAATCGGCGCTTTTGGGTGATGTCGGATCTCTATCACGATGGACGATCCGCAGCCGCACGGGCAAACCATTCAGCGGCTTTTTGATCATCCTGTGGTACGCCCAAGCCGTGCTGGTACATCTTGCCTATCCCGAACTCCGCATCGCCGTTATGCTGCTTGGCCGCCTGCTGCAGCCAGTACATGGCATGCTTATAGCTCTGATGGATCACATGACCTTCGGCATACATATTGCTGAGCTCGAGTTGTGAGCGGGTATTGCCTTTGGCCGCAGAGGCTTTGATCTGGCCGATGCGGGCATCATCATCGTCATCATCGTCGGCATGCACGCTGCTGCACAGGCAAGCCGCGATCAGCATGGCGACAAGTAAAGGTTTATACATGGTCATTCCTGATGTGATGAATGGTGAACTTCCCTGACTTAAAGACATTCGCGCTGGTTACATCCGCTTGCGGGCATTGATGCCTCGTGACCCGGACCACTCGGTGCGTCGGATGTCAGTACCACGGGTTTAACGCTATCGGGCAGTGCCGGCACATCTGACGTTTTGCTGTCAGTTGCAAGGGCAGTTGCCTTGACGACGGCTGCTGCTGTTGGCGGCGTCTCAGGTACAGCTCTCATCGAGGCCGTTAATGAAGAGGCAGCAACCGATGATGCGACAGGCTGAGATGCAGCGTTCGGGGTCGTATGACTTGCGGCCTGCGCGACGGCCTTGGATACCGCTTGAGACGCGGCGGTGGTCGTGATGCTGGCGGCAGTCTGGGCATCATCACTCTGGTGATCCGGTGCCGGACCGCAGGCTGTCAGCAACAGCCCCAGCATCACTGCATAGCTAAGCCGTGTGCGCAGACTAAATCGTGTATGGCGTAAACATAAGATCGACTTCATAGCGGCTGTCCTCAGACTAAATATAAAGCAATATCAATGCGATGAGCAGGCGTTATCACGCCTGCTCATCACGGATTAATTATTTGAAAATGTCATTAAACGGCAGCGCATACTGGTCGTTCGGGGTGATTGAGCCTACACCCAGCGCGGCTTCCATGGTACGTAGCGAGCTATAGTGGTTATAGCGCACTGGACTGCTGTAGCCGGCCTTGATGGTATTGGGCGATCCCATCACCAGCGTTGCGACTTGATTGTAGGTGCCACTGACCCATGAGCCGGTCGAGGATTCATCCCACGTGACGATCAGGAGCGATTTGTCCTGTGTCCAAGCTGGCGAGTTAAACAGCATCGGCAGGGTTTGCTTGAGCCACTGGTCCTGTACCTGAATGCTGCTATTGATACTCATACCGCTGCTGTAGTAAGCGTCTTCACCGTTGTTGTAGTTGTCGGCGGCGATCCAGGCCAGATTCGGCGTGGTTGCGGCGGACTGCAGATCGGTGGTGAGCTGGGTCAGATCCACCAGATGCGCCTTGCAGCGGGTCAGATTGCCCGAGATATTGGTGTAATTGGCAAACGGTGCATCATCGGCATGGAAATGCGAATCAGCGCTGTTGGTCATATTACATGGCGTACCCATACCCTGCTCGTAGGACTTCCAAGTCTTGCCAGCAGCTTCAAGGACATCGCCGATATGCGGGTTCGGATCATTCACGTTCGGATAGTAGGTCGCACCTTGGGTATAGGTATCACCGCCCGACAGTGCAAGATAGTTCTCATCGCTGGGATGATAGACGCCGGTATAGTTGTTCAGGAGCGTGCCTTGCGCCAGCAGTGAATTGAAGTAGGGTGCATAGGTGGTATTGCCCAGAACTTCGGGTGCATCGGTGTTTTCCAGAATGATCATAAAGACGTGATCATAGTGTGGTACATTGGATACAGGCGGGGTCAGGACTGGGGCCGTGACTGTGGTCGAGAGCGTCAGAGACAGATTGTCTGCATAGCCCACATTCTGTGAGCCATTGGTGTTATCAAACAGTAGGACGACCTGAATGCTGCGCGTGCCGACAGGGACCTTGCCGGTCTGGCTTTGCGCGATCAGTTTGGTTGAGTAGCCGCGATCCCACGCCGTAACGGGACCAATCTGTCCGGTCCCGAGCTGATTGCCATTAGCATCCATGAATTTCAGCGAGACGGTGGCTTCACCGCCATAAGTGCTGTAGCCGCCCAGCCAGCCGTTCAGATTGTAGGTGATGGTACCCGTATCGATGGCAACACTTGCCGAGGAGACATTGACGGTCTGGTAGGCGGACGAGTCACCATAGGGGCCATCAGCCAGAAAAGCATTGCCTTGAGTGCTGCTGCTGGGGGTGCCAATAGAAGCAACCGAGTAACATTGCACGACGGGATTGCCCGCCAGCGTGGTCCAGCCGGGAAGGCTTGTAGCCTGATCCCATTCGGTTGCGCATTTACCGACTTCGGCATTGCCGTTGACGATCAGATTGGCGCTGGTGGTGGCTAAAGCATGCTGGCTGAGTGTGGCAATTACAGTCAGTAGGGCGGATTGAAGCAACTTCCGAGTAAACATAATTTTCCTTGTGACGCAGTCGGCATTTATGCAAAAAATGTGATAAAGATCACGTTAATTAATCTGTAAAGCACTCATATATATGAATAATTTTCAGTTTAAGCGAGCGCGATCGTAGAGATGGAATATGTCAGGTTGATGACAAAATAGCCACAACCACCGGTCGGAATGATCGGTCACACAGACCGCCAATGAGAGACGGAAACCGTAGAAAAACGACCTGAAATGCTTGCGGACATTGGGTGGATGATCGAACTGATCGGCAATGACCAGCCGTTTTGGAATCTTGAGCGCTTAAGTCGTCGCTTGGGACTTGATTTCTTTGAGCAATCCGTTAGCGCATGCGTCAGAGTGAAATGAATAAAAAAAAGCGACCTGTGGAACGACATCCAGATCCGGGCCCGAGTGTCGTCTTTAGAGCAGGTCGCTTGCAGCCTAACAAAGGCAAACGGGTATCTAGATCAGCAGTAGCCCCAGGCCATGCCGTTCCAGACAGCGTGATCGTCAATATAGAGGGTGACGTGCAGACCGATGGGGACTCCCATCGAAGCGCAAGTATCGCCGCAGATTTTGAGACGGGCTCTGGGCGGGATATGGACAGGTGCAACAAAATCGATATGACCCAGCAAAGGGTAATTAAATGAAATCCGGCCATGCTGACAAGAGGCCGTCACACAGGCGCTGATGCCTAAGGCTAAAATCCCCCGATCACGCAATTGACCCTGAAAACGCTCGACCATGGCTGCCGCCTCTACCGCCGGCATGCTGGCCATGGACTCTTCGTCAAAACCGACACGCGTGTAGTCCGGCACACTGATGCTTTCACAAGAAACCTTGGTCATGTTGTCAACCTCTCACAGATTGTCATATTCATCCGGCAAGTACGAATAACATCCTGTCTACAAGATTTCCCGTATGGGATATCTGAGGCTTCTGGCATCCATGCACAGACCCTGTTAGGGACGGCTGATGAGCTTAGGCGGGCCAGTCTGGTACCACGCCGGTCGCCATCTTGCGTGTATGTTCGTTGTAGACCAGCACGGTATCGGCTGAGATCATGCTGGAGTCTGCCACGGTCAGGCCAAATTCGCCGACCAGCGTGCCGTCGCCATGAATGGTATTGGACGGCGTTAACAGCGCGTATCCATAGGGAATCTGAAAAGCCGTAAAGCAATAGAGATCGTCTTCTAGAGGTTTACCGATCACGATATAGCCACCGCATTTGGGCGACAGCGGAATATGGATATGCGGAAAACCATGCGTTTCCAGAAAGATGCCGCCGCCGCCCTGCTCCTGCATGAGAAAATCTTTCTTATAGATGGCGGTATAGTCATAGGCCATCATGACGATATCAACGTTTTCGGTGCGGACGGTAAACGGGAGGCCGTTTTTGATCAGCTCCAGACCATAAAACATGACGTTCTCAGGGGTCGCAAGCACAGTCGGAATCGAGAAGCCATCTGGTACCAAAAAAGCGCCCATGCCGCCAAAGACATTGGCACTACCGCCCGAGACGACCTTGATATTGGCCTTGAGGGCCTCGGTTGCGTTGTACCACGGTGCCCGAACCTTGACCATGGGCGGCAGATTGCCCTGCCAAGGCTGCATCGCCTGTGGCGTACCCAGATCAACGACCCAGTTGGCGACGCCCTGATCAATGAAACGCATGCCTGCATCCGTGCTCATGGCGACCCGATCTTTATCCGGATGGCCGTCCTTGATGGCATAGCGGGTAATATCAACGCTATGCAGTACCGCATCGGTCAGCAAGGTCCTGGGAAAATAAATCGGGAAATCAAACGGGTCACTCATTGTCCACGCTCAGGTTACTTGATGATGACAAACATCCTTATGGGTGAAATATTAGATTAATTAATGGCATTCAAAAGCATATACTGACAGAACAGTCTGTTCTCTAAACCAGAACAATCTCAGCACTTATCATGGGCAAGGCGAGCATGGATAAACACATCAGGCACATGCTGTTTTTCAGCGAGATCGTCGATGCGGGTAGCATCAGTGGCGCAGCGGTACGATTGGGCATTTCCAAATCCGTCGTCAGTCAGCATTTAAAAGCGCTAGAGCATGAGCTCGGACTAACCTTACTCACGCGCAATACCCGACGGCAGGCCCTGACCCCAGCCGGGCAACTGTTTTATACCCGCTGTCGAGAGATGAATGAGGTGGTACATCAGGCATGGCAGGAAGTCCGCGAACAGCAACGGCTCGCGCTAGGGACCCTCCGCATCAGTGCGCCCAATGCCCTGATCGGCCCGATCGTGGCACCGGCGATTGGCAATCTGGTCCGTGAAAACGCGGGCATCCTGCCGGTACTGATGGGCAATGACAACCGTGTCAATCTGATCGAAGACAAGATCGATCTGGCGATCCGCGTGGGCAAGATGCCCTCTAGTGAATACAAACAAAAGAAGATCGGCGGATTTCACGATGTGCTCTGCGCCAGTCCTATTTACCTGAAACAGAACAAGATTTCTCCAGACGCCATGCTGAGCAATGGACTGGCCGTGCAAGACGTGGATTATGTCGCCAATAGCTGGCAGGGCACGCATATCACTCACTTGCTCACGCATCTGCAGATACACGAGGAGATCAAGCTGGCCTTTACCGCCAACCGCAAATGTAACTCCCTGCCGGCGGTCGTTGAACTAGCGCGGGCCGGATGCGGTCTGGCCTTTATCCCGGATTTCGTCTTTCGGCCCTATCAGCAGTCTGGTGAGCTGGTGCCGGTGTTTCCCGAGCATGTCTGTGAATATGCCGCGATCTATGCGGTCTATGCGGATAAAGGCTCGCCGTCGACCCTCGTGCGCATGGCGATTGATGCCATCAGGAAGACCTTAAGCGAGTCGCTGGCGAATTAACCGCAAAAGCAGAGCGATCAGCATTTATTCGTGCAGGACCTTGTAGATCAGGCGAGCCATGGTCGGACCCAGTCCCGGCACACCGGCGATTTCACTTTCTGAGGCTTTGAGCACCCCTTGTATGCCACCGAAATGCGAGAGCAAATCGCGGCGGCGCTTGGGGCCCAGTCCCGGGATGACTTCTAGCACCGAGCCACCGCGCTTCTTGTCGCGCTTGGCACGGTGCTTGGTGATGGCAAAGCGGTGCGCCTCGTCACGCACCTGCTGGATCAGATGCAGCGCTTTGTCATCCGGCTCCAACTGAAAAAAACTCCCATCGGTCCGATGCAGCGTCTCAAGCCCCGGTCTGCGCCCTTCGCCTTTAGACACACCAATCATAAAGGGATTAAGCTCAAGCTCGGCCATCACCTCTTTGGCGATATTAAGCTGGCCTTTGCCACCGTCGATCAGGATCAGGTCGGGTAAGGGCTGTTTTTTATATCGTCGGGTCAGCACCTGACGCATCGCCGCATAGTCATCGCCGCCCGTGATGTCAGTAATGGCATACTGGCGATAGTCACGTTTGCGCGCACCACCCTGATCAAACACCACGCAGGATGCAATCGGCGACTCACCCATGGTATGGCTGATGTCGAAGCATTCGATCCGGTCCACTGGCTGACCTAAGACCGCCTGTAGGATACGGAAGCGCTCATTGAGTTCGATCTGGTTGGAGAGCTTGGCTTTCAGTGCGCCTTCGGCGTTGACTGCGGCAATATCGAGCCATTCGGCGCGTTTGTCACGCACGCGGGTCTTGATATTCACCTTCTGCTGAAACTCGGTGTAGAGCGCCTCTTCGAGTGCCGCCTGATCGGGCAAGGCTGTGCTTACAATCAACTCTTTAGGCAACTCATCGGCATACTGGAAGTAAAACGACGCCAGAAATTCGGACAAGAGCTCCCCAAGGTCATCCGCCACCTCCATATCGGGGAAAAAACTCTTGCCACCCAATACCTGTCCGTTGCGCACATTCATCACCTGCACGCAGACAATACCCGCCTGCTGCGCAATTGCGAGGATGTCGGCATCGACGCGACCGACGGTATCTACCGCCTGCTGCGCCTGTACCTCGCGCAGTGCAATGAGCTGATCGCGATACAGCGCCGCCTGCTCAAAATGCAGGTCATTAGACGCCTGCTCCATCTGCGCGATCAGCTTCTGGTCCAGCATTTTGGTATCGCCCTGCATAAAAGCGATGGTATTGGCGACATCGACAGCATATTCCTCAGGTGTCACCAAACCCACACAGGGTGCCCGACAGCGTTTGATCTGGTACTCAAGACAGGGTCGCTCGCGCTGGGCAAAGAAGGTATTTTCACAGGAGCGCATCATGAACATCTTGCGTACCGTGGTCATCACGTCGCGTGCGCCAGTAGCACTGGGATAGGGACCAAAGAAGGTGCCTTCGCGATGGTTGCGCTTGCCCCGTCCGGCAGCAAGCCTGGGATAAGGCCGATCCGCCGAGACGAAGATATACAAGTAAGACTTGTCGTCCCGCAGCATGATATTAAACGGCGGCTTATTGGCCTTGATCAGGTTCTGCTCAAGAAGCAATGCCTCGGTCTCGCTGCGTGTGATCAGCGTCTCGATATGGCGAATCCGCGCCACCAGTGCGCGTGTCTTGGGATGTTCAACGGTCTTGGCAAAGTAAGTGGTAACGCGGTTTTTGAGGTTTTTGGCTTTGCCGACGTAGAGCAACTCGCCGCCAGACCCGATCATCTTGTACACCCCCGGCAGATTAGGCAGGGTCGCAAGGATGGCGCGGATATGCGCGTGATGATCGGCGGTCGGGTCCGTGGCTTGATCTTCGGGATGATCTGGCTGCGATTCTAAGGAGCTGCTGTCGTTCATGAGGGTACAAATAGCTGATAAGTAGCGCGAATAGCGATGAATACGTCCTGTTCAGTGTGAGCATAACGCCAAAACATGGGGTCAGTACATTGAATTGGTAAGCATTTGTCAGTAGCAGTAGCACAGGGCGGATTTCTGGCTACAATCAAACGGATCTGTAACGTCATTCCATTTTCCATGCTGATGATTCAAAGGAAGGAGCACGCCATGTCCTACAGCCCCCAGTCCGGCATTATCCCTGAGCCGTCGCAGCATTCACGCTATATTGTGCTCAAGGTCAAAGATCTCAAACTCGATACGCTCAAGGAACGCTTGGCCGACTTCGAGACCACCCGCGCACGACTCCTGTCCCAATATCCCGAATCCAAGCTCTCGACCGTCGTGTCCTTTGGCTGTCAGCTCTGGCAACGGCTGGGACAGAAATTACCGGCGGGCTTTCATGATCTGGCCCCGATCCAAGGTCAGGGTACGGCACATCATTTCGTGCTGCCTGCCACCGGTGGCGACCTGATGATCTATATCCATGCCGAGCGCGCCGACCTGTGCTTCCTGATGTCGCAGACGCTGCTGCATGAGCTGGATGGGATTGAGGTGATGGATGAGCGCACCGGCTTTCGCTATCTGGACCGTCGTGATCTGACCGGCTTTATCGATGGCACCGAGAATCCTGCGGGTGATGATGATCGTATCGAGGTTGCGCTCTTGGATGAATCCGCAGGTGAATTTGCAGCCTCCAGCTTTGCCTTCTCGCAGCGCTATGTGCATGACCTATCTGCTTGGCAGAAGCTCAAAGTCGATGCGCAGGAAGCCGTGATCGGACGCAGCAAACTTGAGAGTATCGAACAGCCCGAAGGCATCAAGCGCACCAACTCCCACATCGCCCGTGTGGTGATCGAAGATGAGGACGGCCAGGAGCTCGAAATCCTGCGCACCAGCGCACCCTATGGCGATGGCGGCGGGGAGAAAGGCTTGTTTTTCCACGCTTATACGCGAGATCTGACGATCATCGATCGCATGCTGGCGCGCATGTATGGGGTGGGCGATGCAGTGAGCGACCGCCTCTTGAACTTCGTTACGCCGGTCAGCGGGGCGTATTTCTTTGCGCCGTCGCAGGAATTGCTGGATCAGGCCATCGGGGCGGATTAAGCCTCTTCTAGTCAATTAAAAAAGCGCTTCAAACCATTCGGCTTGACGCGCTTTTTTGTGACGGAAACAGTGGAAATTATTAATTAAAACCGGGCGTGCCAATCGTCAGATAAATATCCACTTTGTCCAGCCGTGGATCATCATTCTCCATAGTCACTGTAAAAATATAATCTCCCTTTTCCGCCATGATGGCACCAACCTGAAAATCACGACCAGATTGCGTGGTATCCAAATAAAGATGATGTGTTTCTTTGATGATGTCTTTCCTTTCAGGACTCACGACTTTTTCAATCTTAGAATCCACAATCAGGCCATTATGTAGCTTTTTGGTGCCACCATCACCGCCAGAAATTGATTCAACAATTTCACGCATGATTTTACTCTGAACTTGCAAATCTTCCAGTTTCATAGATCCATTGGCTGGTGGTCTCATGCCTATATCTAAAGACGCGACCAACAATCTTTTCGGCTCAATCACATGAACCATAACTGATTTCGTCGCACCTGCTTTAGAAGCACCTAAAAACTGGGTCTGCGCAGAGAATGTACTCGGCAATTGCGTGTGCGTCATTGCACATCCTGCGGTTGCCGAAATGATGGGCAGGCTCATGGGGATACATATTTTTATTATTCTCATATCAGTGCATCCTCACGAGATACAGTACATTCTTGAATCAAATACGTCTGGCACCACAATGCCATAAAAAAAGCCCAATTGCATATCGCTATTGGGCTTTTTTAACTGCTGTGTTGATTAAGCTGCAGTAACCTTACGATCAGCGTAGGTATTCAGCTTGCCTGCTTCGACTGCCGACACCCACTCGTCGATGTACTGCGCGACCACCGTACCTTCGTGGATCGCCTTCCAGTGACCGGAGTCCAGCTCGCGACGATACAGGTCTTTGACCCATGTGGTCAGGTCTTCAAACAAGAACGAGTTTACATAGAGGTCGTTCTTCAGCACGACCAGTTGCACGGGGCAGTGGGCGTAAAGTTCCTTGGGTTTGAGCAACGCCGGAATAAAGTTGGCGCGATACAGACGCACGCCATACTGACCGTCGTCAGTCTGCGTCGGGCTGACCACCGCATCCTTGACACCTTCACGCATCGCCAGATATTTGTTCCAATGTTTGCCCAGACCGTTTTTCCAGATCAGCTCTGGCAGGAACGGCACTTGGAACATCATGATGTACCACGAGCTCACGAGCTGACGATAGGCGTTGTGCTTCGGATCGACTTTAGGATTGAGCAGACGACGGCGCATCCAGTGGGCAGCGTGATCGAGCGATGGGCCCGACAGGCTGGTATAGGATGCGATACGGCCTTCCAGCGGCTTGGTGGTGACGGACTGCCAGCTCTGGATGGAGCCCCAGTCATGCGCGACAAGGTGGAATTGACGATCTGGAATGATGGCATCGACCACGGCTTTGAGGTCACGTGCCAGTTGCTCAAGGCGATAGGCGGAGACCTTGGGCGGCACATCCGATTCACCGGCGCCGCGCACGTCATAGGCGATCAGATAGTATTTGTCTTTCAGCAGGTTGATCACGGGTAGCCAGACGGTATGCGAGTCGGGATAACCATGGACAAAGACGATCGGGGTATTCTTGGCGTCGCCCCAGGTGGCCACATGCAAATTGATGCCATCGCTGGAGGGGACCAGTTGATGGGTATCGGCTTCTGGGCCTTGTGTGGTGTGTGACGTTGGAAGCTGAGCAGACATGGCTTTACCCCTATCATAAAACATGAAATATCAAATCATTGGTCAGTGTGGTTGCGAGCTTTATGCGTCTATCTCGCCCAAAGCCCGTTCATATCCTAAACCCACGCAGTCTAACGGATATAACGGATGAAAGAAATGGCGATAAGTTCATCAGATAATCGTATGAGATTGCATAATTCTTGCTTTATGATGATTCAAAATTTTTGATTATATGGTTCACAATGACACAGCTCACCTCGTCTAGTACAACGGAACGTACTTTCTTTGGCCACCCGCGCGCGCTGGCGCCGCTCTTCATGTCGGAGATGTGGGAGCGCTTCTCCTACTATGGTATACGCCCGCTGCTCGTGCTCTTTATGACCGCGACGCTTTTGCAGGGCGGCTATGGCTTTGATCGCCCTACGGCAGCGTCGATTGTCGGCATCTTTGCCGGTAGCGTCTATCTGGCTGCACTGCCGGGTGGCTGGCTGGCCGACCATATTCTGGGTCAGGCCCGCGCCATGTGGTGGGGCAGCATCCTGATTGCGCTCGGGCACTTCAGCATTGCACTGTCGATGGGTATGGGCAAACCTGCGTTCTTTGCGGGTCTCGGCCTGATCGTGATCGGCACAGGGCTGTTTAAGACCTGCGCCACGGTGATGGTCGGGCGTCTGTATGATTCGACAGACCCGCGACGTGATGCGGGCTATTCGCTGTTCTATATGGGCATCAATATCGGCGGTCTGGCTGCGCCGCTGGTGACGGGCTATCTTGCGGACCGCTTGGGCTGGGAATGGGGCTTTGGTGCCGGGGGGATCGGCATGCTGATTTCCCTGCTGATCTATCGCTTCGCAGCCAAGGCGACCTTTGATCGTCTCGCCAATGATCTGCCGCCAGTACAGACCCAGACCTTGCTTAAAATTCTGGCGGTCGTTGCAGTGGTGGCGATTGCCGTCATTGGGCTCGTGCTGAATTTCCCTGCGACGGTGCTTGCTGATGGCATGGCCTATGCCATCCTGACTGTGGTAATCGCTTATGTGGCATGGCTGTTTACCTTTAACGGCCTGACGTGGAATGAGAAGAAGCGCGTCATCATGTGTTTGCTCATCTTTGTCACCTGCACCATGTTCTGGGCGGCCAGCGAGCAGCAGCCGACCGCGCTCAACCTCTTTGCACGTGACTTTACCGACCGTAATGTGATGGGTTTTGTGATCCCGACCGCATGGTTCCAATCGCTCAACCCCGTGACCATCGTGATCTTTGCCCCGATCATCGGTGCACTGTGGCAGCGCTGGCCACAGCAGGGTCTGACGGCAAGTCTGGGTAAATTCATGATCGGTTTCCTGCTGTGTGCCATCGCCTTTGGCATCATGTATGTGGCAGCGGGGCATATCCTCGCGGGTGCGCATGTGGTGTCACCGTTGTGGCTGGTGGCGGCTTATTTCCTGTTTTCGGTCGGGGAGCTGTTTGTCGGACCCGTCGGTATGGCGGCGACGTCTTTGCTGGCACCCAAACGTCTGCAGGGTCAGATGATCGGGATTTATTTCATGTCGCTTGCCATGGGCAATCTGATCGCCGGGATTCTGGGGGGTAGCGTCAATCCTGAGCATATCGCCGAGATGCCTATCCTCTTTGGTCAGACAGCGGGGGCGCTGATCGTGTGTATTATCGTGCTGCTTGTACTGGCACCGGTGATGAAGCGCTGGGTCAGGGAATAACAGGTTTATCACATTAAAAAAGCCCCATCAGGGGCTTTTTTAATGCTGCGTCTAGTGTGCCGCAAGGGCTCACCCGCTTTAACAGAACTTCAGCCCGCCATAGCAGTTTGGCACCGTATTCTGCGAAGCCAATTGAATATTGGTCAGATTCAGGTTGATCGGCGTTAAGCTCATTGAGCCGAAGTTGACCCCGACGGTGGTGTTCTGGTTGTTGTTGGCCGCTGCACTGAGCAGTCCAATGATGTCGCTTGAATAGACCGTGTGTGTCTTCAGGTAGCTGTTAAAATTGGCCGCAAACTGGGGAAAGATACAGACATTGACGTTGGTGGGGTCCGAGCACAGGCTGACCGTATTACTCGGCACCAGCGGCCCCAGATTGGCAGGCTGATTCATGGTCAGCCACCAGCCCGGCTGCGCGACATCACCCGCAGGCGTGCCGGGCCACGCGATCTGGGTACTTTGCAGACTCAGCGACAGCGGCGTATTCACCGGCAGCGAATGGACAAAACCCAGTGGCTCGACAAAATTCACCTTGGCCTGAATATTCGACACCGTGCCGTACATATTGACCCAGAGCTTGTTGCCTGCACCGGCAACCAGCCCGCAGGCTATACCGAACAGCACATCACTACACGAGGTGACTGTCGCCTGCACGGGTCCACCCTGCGTGCCGGTGGAGCCGCCGTTCACGGGATAGTAGCCATTCGCTGGTGTGTAGCCGGTGTTTTGCTGAGGGCCGGGATTTGGATTACACGCGCTGGCACCCGCACCGCAGTCATTATTGTCCGTGCCATTACCCACGATGACATTGGGCAAGGTCACGGTTGGAGAGACCGTCAGTTGACTGATACGGCTGCCATTGATCAGCGGTCCCGGCACACTGAAATACAGATTATGTCCGTTATTAGCACTTGGCCCCCCCACACCACCAGGTCCACCGGGCTGCCCCAGATTCGCATCGCCAAACCCCGGTATCCAGAACGACCCCTGCGTCAACTGAAAACCCGCAGTCACCGCAGAAAACAGACTCAGAATCTGGCCTTGGAGTGTGCCATTGATCGTGTAATAAGGTGAGCCGGCCTGATTGGTGGTTTTACCCGAAGGATCTGGATAATAGACAGGGAACTGGATCGGCGATGTCGCCACATAGCCGTTTAGCGTACCGCTGCTGTCTGACTGGATCGGGATATAGCCCGACAGGGTACCAATCCCATTGGGAATGGTCGTATTCTGCCCGGCCTGGAGCAGACCATTGGCCGCAGCCGCACCTAACTGGATACCGACGACTTGCCGCTGCGACAGTTGGGTCGGATTGGCGATCGCCAGACGCAGGAAAGGACTGGTTAATATGGCATCACAACTGGCGACACTGCTGGCCGAGCAGGCCGAATTGGTCGCAGGATTGCCGCTCAGGCTGACATTGCTGAGATCAATATCACAGCCCGGACCATTGACCCCGCCACAGCCCAGTTGAAGATGCTGGATGTTGGCGTTGAGGTTGACTGTCGCATTCAAACCCAGCGTAAAAAAACCAAAATTAGAGGAGCCCGAGCCTGAGGGCGCGGTATAGGTCGTGAAGTAGGCGGCCTGACCGACGACATCGCGCAGATGCGCCTCATCCAGCGGTGCCAGCGTCGCGTGAGCAGCGTGGCCTGACAGCAACAAACCGGCGAATGGCATCAGGGCCATTGTGATCTTGCTCATGGGTGACAGGTATCCTGTGATCTGTAGAGTTAGCCTCATCCGAGGTTGACACATCCAGCAAAACGGTCTAACCCATACTTTACCATCTGATTAATAAACTTAATATGACATTACGTCATTAAAATATTGTAATTAAAATGAATTTTTTAACTTTTGTCGAACAATTATGCGCCATTCTGTACAACACTGTCATCTTGAGCCAGGATTTCTTGCACGCCTTGGCGATAGGCACCGGGACTCGTATCGGTCCAGAGTTTGAAGGCGCGGTGAAATGAACTCGGCTCGGTAAAGCCCAACTGATGAGCGATCTCCGCGATACTTAAGCTACTGTCGGTCAGCAATCCGATAGCCTGCGCGCTACGAATCTCATCCTTGATCGCAGCAAAGCTCTGACCTTCGTCGTGCAGACGACGACGCAGGGTGGATGACGTTGTACGCAACTGTCGGGCGAGCTGGGTGAAATCAGGCCACTCTGCGATGGGCGTAGTTTTGAGAATGCGACGAATGCGACTAACCCAGCCATGGTCATGGCGATAACGCACCAAGAGATTGCCCGGAGAATGACGCAAAAAGCGTTTGAGCGCCTCTTCACTGCGGATGGTCGGCAGCGACAAATAAGCCGCATCGAAGACGAGGCGCGTATCCATCTGCTCAAAATGCACCGGCACGCCAAAGAACTGATGATAATCGGTACGTCCCTCAGGCGCAGCACAGGCGAAATCGAGACGCTGCAGCGGGATACGACGTCCAATCAGCCAGCACGATACCCCGAGCAGAATCAGCCAATAGATGCGATAGGCCAACGCCGGATGCGGCGTCTGCTCGCCGACCAAGACAATATGCGCTTTACCATCCACCACTGTCATCTGCCCATAGGGCTCATCCAGCACGACGCGCAGGAATCTCAATGCACGCTGCAAGGCTTTCTGCAGTGTCGCGGCATGCAGCATGACCTGACACAGTAGCACAAAGCTGCCGGGCCGCATGGGATGCAGAGACATGCCCAAAAACTCATCATCGCAGGCATCAGCCATGGCGAGCCATAACTGACCGTACTGCTGCTTACTGAGCGTCGGACTGATGGGTGTTGTGAATCCGACGTCATCAAGGATCTGGCCGACATCAATCTGTTGATTTTGCAGCCAGATCAAGGCATCTTCGATGAAGCGGGAGGAGAGCGCGTGCTGTTCCATAGGCCAGACTTCGGTCTCATGTGGTAAATCTGCTCAAAATTCTAGATTGAGTTTGTCATTGATTGCAACGTCGCCCCTGCCTACCATCGCCCTAAATCTATCTGGAGTAGCTGTAATGAATGTCAATGGCGTAGTAGCACTGGTCACCGGCGGTGCATCGGGACTCGGCGGCGCGGTAGTCCGGCAGCTCGCTGCGGCAGGCGCGCAGCTTGTGATCGTCGATCTGAATCAGGGTCTGGGCGAGCAGTTGGCGCAGGATGTCGGTGGTATTTTTGTCAAAGCCGACGTCACCAGTGAAGCACAGATCGAAGAAGCGCTAGATACGGCAGAAAAACATTATCAGAAAAAAGTACGCGTCGTGGTCAACTGCGCCGGCATCGGCCCACCCGGCAAAGCCGTAGATCGTGACGGTAAAGCCCTGCCGCTGGCCGATTTTGCCCGTATCATCAATATCAATCTGATGGGCACTTTTAATGTGCTGTCCAAATTCGTCGCCCGTCTGCATCAGGAGCCGGTCGATGGCGAAGAGCGCGGCGTGATCATCAACACCGCCAGTGTAGCCGCCTTCGACGGTCAGATCGGTCAGCCTGCCTATGCGGCCTCCAAGGCGGGCGTGGTCGGTATGACGTTGCCGCTCGCACGTGAGTTTGCCCGCTATGGCATCCGGGTCATGACCATTGCCCCGGGGATCTTCCTCACCCCACTGCTTGAGAGCCTGCCACAAAACGTACAGGACGCGCTGGGTGCACAAGTGCCATTCCCGAGCCGTCTGGGCCAGCCCAAAGAGTTTGCACAACTGGTCGAGAGCATCATCGCCAATCCCATGCTGAACGGCGAGGTCATCCGTCTGGACGGCGCGATCCGTATGGCACCGAAATAACACCGGCCCAGTATGACGGGGAACGATGAGGCGCTAAGTCTCGACGTGCCCCTCGCTATTTTTACAAGATAAAGGGAACAGATGATGAATATTCAAAAACGCTGGATGGATGCGGAGCTGGAGTCGTATCGGGATTCGGTCCGCCGCTTTGTCCAGACCGAGATCGCCGCACACAGCGAGAAATGGGCCAAGCAGCAGCATATCGACCGCGAAGTCTGGCGGCGCGCCGGCGACCTCGGCTTGCTGCTCGCCGACATCTCCGACGAATATGGCGGCAGCGGCGGCAACTATGCCCATATGGCGGTGATGTTTGAGGAGCTGTGCTATGCCGGGGACCGGGCTTTTGGACTGCATGTACATGCGATTGCTGCCCACTACATCCTCAATCTCGGCACCGACGCGCAGAAACAAAAATACCTGCCGCTGCTTGCCTCAGGCGAGATGATCGGCGCGATTGCCATGTCGGAGCCGGGTGCCGGATCAGACCTGCAGGGCGTGCGCACCAAGGCCGTGCGCGATGGCGATGAGTATGTGATCAGTGGTTCCAAGATCTTTATCTCGAACGGCTATCTGGCCGATCTGATCGTGGTGGTCGCCAAGACCAACCCGGACGCGGGGGCCAAAGGTATCTCGCTGTTTCTGCTGGAAACCAAGAACGCCAAGGGCTTTAAGGTCGGTCGTATCCTTGAGAAGCTGGGCCAGAAGGGTCAGGACACCTGTGAGCTGTTCTTTGACGAGGTGCGCGTACCGGCCGATAGTCTCTTGGGTGGTACTGAGGGCAAGGGTTTTTATCACCTGATGAGCGAACTGCCCTACGAGCGCCTGATGCTCGCGGTGGCGGCCATGGCGGCCATCGAGCGCGCGCTAGATCTGACCGTGACCTATGCCAAAGAACGGAAGGCCTTCGGTGCCAAACTGATCGACATGCAGAATACCCGCTTCAAACTCGCCGAAGTCAAAGCGCAGGCAGTCATGGCACGGGCCTTTGTCGATGACTGTATCCTCAAGCAGATCGACGGCAAGCTCGATACCGTGACGGCGTCTATCGTCAAACTCAATCTCAGTGAGCTGGAATGCAAGGTGATGGATGAATGCCTGCAGCTCTTTGGCGGCTATGGCTATATGCTGGAGTACCCGATCGCACATATGTATGCCGATGCCCGCGTGCAGCGCATCTATGGCGGCACCAGCGAGATCATGAAAGAGATCATAGCCCGCTCGCTGTAATATGCATAACAGATCAGATCTTCGATGTGGGACATCGCTGATTCAGATCCTCAACCCCTTGCCAATCCTCAAGCGCCGTCTATCTTGCTAGACGGCGCTTTTTTTAGGAAATTCAACTGATGGGCAACATATACCAGTCAAACCCCACGTGGTAACAATATTCATATTTGCCAGATTGTTAGATCATCTGTCCGATCCAGATCAGGGACATCCGCTAGTATGCGCTACACGCTGATCAATCATGCGGCCCAATTGAAGGCGCTGGCCCAAAATTGAAGTGTAAACCTGTGGAGCCTCGTTGGCCGAATTTCTGACGTAATGTGTACAGAGATGATATTGAAATATCATGGCAAACCGTGGAACATAGCATACGCCTAATGGGGAAAATGGATTCTTTGGCAATAGGTTAAAAAGGACATACACCTAATGAACGGACTACTTTTGGATACAGTCAAAATGGACTATCTGACGCTTCCAGTTGACACGGGTATTCAGCCACCATTTTTTGCAAATCAATTAAAGCCGCATCTTGCGATTGCACTGGATCAGCTCTGCGCGCGCACGCGCACAGAGATCACCGAAGAAGACAAGCGGCTGGCCGTTGAGCTGCTCATCGAGACCAGTTGCGAAATCATCGATACCGGTCTGCTGGCATTGCTGGATGATTTAAGTGCCAAAAATCCTGCGCTCGACTTTGCCGAAATGCGTGAAAAAGCCGAAGAGGTCAAAGCCAAGGCTCATCGCTATATGCGCTGGGCGAGCGGCTATATCGCCAAAGACCGCCTGACGCCGGTGATCGGACATTATCAGACTCTGATTCATCGGCTAGATCTGGGCAATCGCCCGCACTATTATCTGGCGTTTAACATTTCTGCAGCCTTTGCGGCTGATCTGCAGCGCGGTTTATCGACGCTTGCAGATGGGAATATGGATGCGCTGGATGATGTCATCGCACTGATGGTACAGGCGCTAGAAGAAACCATGAATGAGCTTCTGATCAAGCCTAAAGATCTCATGCAGCTCAGCTTTGTAGTGGATAAAACCTTAAACGGCGTGCTGTCGCTGGTGATTTCACTCTATAAACATGTCCTGCGTAAGACCATCCGTAAACTGCCCAGAGAGTCCTTTCCGCATATTGCGTCGCATCTGAGTACCTTTCTGATCGTCTAAGGACACGGTACGGCGCGCCTGAGCGTATTCAGGCGTATCGCCGCGACAGATCGCAGATGCTGGCCTGTGCAATCGTTTTAAGCCGCAACACCTCATCTAAAGCGCTCTCGAATGAGAGCGCTTTTCTTTTTGGCGTCCAGGTCTGTGAACGCGGCACAATCAAACTTGACAATGATCGTAGTCAACTTTATTGTTGAGTGATCGCTTATTCATATCCATCCAAACGTCATACTTATAAAAGGATCTCCCATGCTCAGTATTCAGGCCCGCTTTGCGCGCTACTATATGGCTCGGAAACTGAAGCACGCCCCAAATCACAACCCGCTTCCTCATCACTCCAGACGCCTGCTGGCCCAAGCATTAGGCTATATGCCGGTACCCAAGGGACTGAGTGTGACGCAGATACAGGTAGGTCATGTGCCTGTCGAAATCATCCGTCCCGCACAAATCAGCACGACCCATGTCCTGATGTATATTCACGGTGGCGGCTATGTCGCAGGTAGCCCAGAGACGCACCGCGCCTTTACCGCGCGGCTGGCCCGAGAGCTGGGCTGCGAAATCTGGGTGCCGGATTATCGTCTCGCGCCTGAGCATCCGTTTCCGGCTGGTCTACACGATGTGGCGGACGTATGGGTGGCGTTTATCCAACAGCATCAGGGCAAGCGCGTGATACTGGGCGGGGAGTCCGCCGGTGGTGGGCTGAGCTTGGCGCTATGTTACTTTTTACGTGAGCAGGGCTTGGCCATGCCGGATCAGTTGTATCTGTTGTCGCCTTGGCTTGATATCCGCATGGCAGGTGACAGCTATCGCCGCAATAATGCCCGCGATGTCATTTGCGACGCTCAGGCGACCGAGATGGGCTTTGCTCGTCATTATGCCGGGATGCATGCACGCACAAATCCGCTGATGTCGCCGGTCTTGGGCGATCCCGCTGGACTGCCGCCGACATTGATCCAGTTCGCAGATCAGGAGATTTTTGAGGATGACAGCAGGGCTTTAATACGGCAGGCCCATATTGCGGGGGTTAACATCGTATCCGAGATCGGACATGGTCTGTGGCATGCCTGGCCATTATTTGCGCCCTTTATCCCAGAGTCCAATCAGGCGATCCGCCAACTGGGACGTTGGGTACGCGAGTATGTCCCACAGACTCAAGCCGCGCGGACGGAACATCAGAATAAAAAAGGCCTGCATGAAGCATTGAGCGATCATAATCATGCAGGCTAACTGAGAACTCAGTATTTCTTTTGCCATCGTGCAGACATGCTCTGCATGATGGCGGTATATAAACTTAACTACGATTTAATAAACACCTGACCGGCTATTTATTAATCTTTGATATTTTTATCAATATCAATCCAGCACGCAAAAAGCGGATAGCCATTAATAATCATGGGTGGTCCTGCACGATGTGCATAGAACCCTGCTTTACGCAATAGTCTCTCTACACCCACTGGTGACACCGTAATCAGGCGTTTAGCACCTCTTTTGGCTGCACATTCAATCGCAGCCTGTAACAAACCGATGGCGATAGAGGAAGAAAACTGCCCCTCATCCACGGCATTCTGGTGGCTTAAATCAACCGCCGCAAAGCGGGACAGCTCCCAGATCTCACTGGAGCAAGGCAAAGCAAAACCTTGCGGCAACAGCTGTGGAAACACTTCACCCAGCAAATACGGCTTATCCGTGGGCAATAACCGGGCACAACCGGAAATCTGATCATCCTGATCCTGTGCCACGACATAAACCGTGTCTGCGCGATCAAATTGATCTGCCTCTTTGCCATTCTGGGAAACCAGAGACCAGCCTAATTTTTCTACAAACACCTGATGCCGATAATGCGCAACCCGAAAATAGAGTTCGCTGGTTAAGTTTTCACAATTCCCTGTGATAAACCGCATGTCCCACCACCCTGAAATATAGTAAGTCCGAGGCGGCATTTCAGCGCATAAACAACGTATGAATAACTGATAAGTCTTACAGGTTGTTATGAGTAGTTCAGTGACATATGATCCCGCATTTGCGATCCCAGAATCTCATTTTTTAATGTGGACTCCCATGACAAATAACGATCAACCCATTGCGCAGTTAAATCTAGGGTTGCTTGTAATCCGAAATCCTGATTTAAGTGATTGATCAGCATGTGATTACCGCGCGGAAGACCGATGCGGCTCACCGTGACAAATTGAGCGGTATGAATAAGCTCCCAATCCCATCCGATGCTGATGATGGGTGATGTGGCACTGACCCATTCCGTGTAGCCAAAGAGAATAGATGGCGAATCGCTCGATGATGAGCCTTCTTTGATGGAAATCAGATGGTGGAACAAGGTCTGAATCAGCGTTTCATAGGTCAGACGTACAAATCCATCCTCTGACAGCATGACTTCACTTGATTTATCGTAAATGCTATGCTGTAGCACCGATTTTGATATATATGAATTTTTTTTCATTATCGCCTGACTCAATGATAAGGCTGTTAACATTATACCTTATTGCAGAAATGCAATATCGCTATATCTAACAGGTTGCTATGCCATTTTCCGCCTAAAAATAGACGTATTTTAGTGCGCACTCATCATTTACTCATGATATAAATCATATGATTTAACATCTTCTCACGAGCTTGTTCATGGAAATCTGGCAGGAAGGGCAACTCTCGATACTTTCCAATTTATCGTCAAAACAAGAGGTATTTTCTGCGGTTCAAAAGATTGCTTATGATTTAGGTTTTGATTATTGCGCCTATGGTTTACGTGTGCCGATTGCGATTGCCACGCCTAAGACCGTGATGCTCAATAATTATGACGAGAACTGGCAGCGACTCTATGCAGAGAAGAATTACATTCTGGTTGATCCGACGGTCAGACATTGTACCCATTCATTGCAGCCGGTGATCTGGAGTGACCCATTATTCGCCTCATCCCGTGAATTATGGGAAAGTGCGACGTCGTTTGGTTTGCGTCATGGTTGGGCGCAATCCTGCCGAGATGCCAATGGCGCACAGGGCATGCTGACATTGGCACGCTCCCATGAGTCCATTTCAAACTCTGAGCTTAAAGATCATTATTTGCAGATGTTTTGGCTCGCGCAAACTGCACATATTGCGATCTCGAAATTAGTTCACGCCGAGAGCATACCTGAGTCGCAGGCCAGATTGACTCAGCGTGAGCTCGAGATATTACGCTGGACAGCCGAAGGTAAAACGTCATATGAAATATCCTGTATTTTAAATACTGCGGAAAGAACGATTAATTTTCATATAGCCAATGCCATATCAAAGCTGAATGCCAATAATAAAATTGCGGCTACAGTAAAAGCCGCTATGTTAGGCTTGCTTTAAAAAGAAGCATTTACTGTATTCAGATGGAGAATACTGCATCATGAGCCACTGTCGTAAATCCTTGGCAATGAATCCTCCAGCCACGATTATTCATTGGCATGTTGGTGATGCCATGCGCACAAAAAAAATCCAGTATGCAACACTTCTCCGGGAATGATCTTCGTCTGCTACGTAGTAATAAAATGGCCTGGTGGTCAGTTACCTTTGTTTTTACATCTGATTCAGAGATCGAGAGAACCAGCTTCAGACCCTCAGAGCAAGTGCGTTTGGACGAGTTATTAGAAGTCATCCGTGATCATATACGCGGACGTTACCAAGACACATGTTTAAAAAAGATGAAAGATATTTCGGCTATTATTGCACTCTGTAAAAACAGCCGGTCTCCTGATTTTAATCATATTTTTTATAAGATCTATGAGCTGGAAAAATCCCATATCGGATGATCGAGTCTCAGATTAAAACCATGCCAGATATATTCAATATTTGTTGAGTCTGGTCAAGCTAGCAATCTGGTTAATCGGGCGATTTAAACATCGCCATCCCGATGATTTCCATCCCGAATAATCTGATCCGTAACCGTACAACACACTCATAAGACCTTCAGTCACCACACACCAAGTCCATCCAGCCAAGCATATCTGTATCCGCTTATATAAGGCATCCATTGCAGGCGGTCTTTGCAATAACATGGCTTGGACAACAGCATCTACCAGGCTTTGTTGCACAACTCCCGTTGTTAGGTTGCAGCAGTGGCGGATAATTGAAGGATGACAAAGCCATCAACTCAGAAATATCGTACCAGCAACTGGTCATCCTACAACACCGCTCTCAAAT
>Ga0164294_10001217_pt1 | contig 24017 bp, 22 predicted proteins | sample GEODES005metaG_FD_111479 | JGI IMG/M metagenome (GOLD analysis project Ga0164294, IMG submission 111479) | Oligotrophic lake water microbial communities from Sparkling Lake, Wisconsin, USA - GEODES005 metaG | ecosystem: Environmental > Aquatic > Freshwater > Lake | place: USA: Sparkling Lake...
ATTATCTCGAATTTGCTAGGAGGCGGATTTGAACTTAACGGTCTGGTTGGCCCCGGTGTGCACTCTCAGGAGTTCTCAGGTAACATGAACGTGAAGAGTGTGAGTTTGCCGAGATTTGCCCAAATTTATTCCAAAAACAATGATACGGAAGGGGACATGACGGGTCACTTTAAGTTTTCAGGAAGACTCAATGATTGGCCTGCCTTGAAGGGCGAGGGTGCTTTAACGATCTTGAATGGGAATTTGTATTCGGTGCCGATCGTGGGTGTTCTGGCGCCTGTTCTAGGCACTGTTCTGCCCAAGCAGATTGCTGGATATAATGTGGCTAAAGAAGCAGACTGTACGTTTAGGGTGGCTGATGGTTTTGTCATGACGGAAGATTTCGAGGCACTGACAAGCACGTTTAGAATTTTACTCAGCGGAAAAATCGACTTCATTCGCGACGTCGTGGACCTATCTGCGCAAGTGCGTGTTCGTGGACTGCCGGGTATTGTCTTTTTGCCATTCAGTGAGCTGCTCCAGTATCACGGGGATGGCTCATTTTCGGATCCTAAATGGACGGCAATGGTTCTCAAAGGCGGCTCTGGGAGTTTTAAGCAGGCTAGAGAAACTCCGAGTGAAGCTGCAAATCTGGAGGCTGAACGCATGGCCGAAGACTCCGCGAAGACGCTGCTGCCAATGCTGAAAAAGATTATTCCACCGATTTTCAATCGTCCTGGCGGAAGGTGATTTTGCCAGCGGCTAAAAAACCCGAATAAAAATCTGCGGGCGTCTGTCCATAGATCTGCACTCAATCGTGCATCCATAAAAAACAGCACGTTCTCCTCCTCGGTTCTCGAATCTTCGGAATCTCGCCTAGCTCCTGCGGGCATCGTCACACTCAATATGTCGGCTGTTACGATGCTGTGGATTTCGCTTGAACCAGTATTAATGGAACCACCTCTGTCCGACCTGGGAATGGTAGCGATTACTTTACTGCTGGAGGTAATCTGTTCTTTGGTAAAGGCCTCTCAGTGGGTCTCGGCGCTGGCCAAAACACCTTTGATCTCAATGCCCGTTCACTGATCTCCAATGGAAGTCTTAGCGCTATTGCAGGTGGTTCGGCTATTGATAAGCAGACCTTTATCTTGGCGGCTGAAGTAGCGGATGTGAAAGGCGGTGTTACTCTGCGGACTAGCACGACTAGTGGGACTGACTTTGAGATTGGAGCTCTAGAAAATCATAGCCTGCGCATCAGCGGAGGGCTTTCTCTCATCTCGACTTCTTGTGACGATAAAGTCATGCTGGCTGGCCGCATCGAGACCTTCGGTTCGCTCAACATGAATCTTGTTCACGGCAGCAATAGTGTGCTGAGTGCCAATACCGCACTGATCAAAGCCAACGTCTTGACCTACATCGGCGGTAGTCAGGAAGATAGTGTCAGTGTCCTCAAGTTTCTTCCATCTACAGTGTTTTTGATGGCTTTGTGCAGATCAATCTTGGAGCTGGGAATGATATCTTTGCCGATGGATCTACGCCAACAGTAGCCACCGTTGGAAACGACTTTAATAGCTACATCGATGTCAATGGCGGTTCGGGCTATGACCGCGCCTACTTCATTCATGCTGGCTACAACAATGGGTTTAATGGACCGCTCCCATGGACTTACAGCATTGAAGAGGCTTACTAGCCAGCTTTTGAAAACTAGCGCAGAGACGAATCTCGTGCTCCCATAGCGTGAGATGCTGACTTCCTATGAACTTTCTCCACAAGCTATCCCAGAGCTCACGCCTGCTTTTTCAGTTGGGCAGGGGGCTGAAGTCAGGTTTCTGGGAACAGTCAGAGGACTGGAAGATAACCGTCTTATTTCCGGCATCGACTACAGTGCCTATCAGCCCATGGCGGAAAAAATGTTGGCTGAGTTGTTGGAAGCCGGGCGGGCAGCGCATGGCTCGCATGAGGTGTTTATTCAGCATCGGTTGGGTTTTGTGGCCGCAGAGGAGCCTTCCATTCTCATTCGCGTCCGCACCAAGCACAGTGCGGCCGCCTTTGACCTCTGTCGCTGGTATTTGCAGGAGGTGAAAACAAGGGTGCCTATCTGGAAGCGGCCTGTTTTCGTTCCCTAGATTGCTGAGGGACTTAGTCTAAATTTTGCGCGGAATCGGCTCGCTGAACAAAAAGCGGCTGCAAAGTAGCCCAGTTCATGCTACTGCCACGACCCCCATGCTGAATCTTCGCGCCGTTACCAAGACCTTCAATGCCCGCACGCTCTTTACCGGAGCTAACATGACCGTGAATTATGCGGAACGTGTCGCCCTAGTCGGGCCGAATGGAGCTGGTAAATCAACCCTTTTTTCCCTGATTCTCAAACAAGATGAGCCCGATTCGGGAGAAGTCGCGCGCGATGAATGGACCACTCTTGGCTATCTCCCTCAGGAAAGTGAGCCTGTCGGTGAAGAAACCATTCTTGACGTAGCTACCGGAAAAGCGGGTGAGATTGAGCGATTGGAGGTCGTATTGCGCGACTATGAGGCCAAGGGTGACGTGGCTTCTCCTGAATATAATGAGGCCCATGCTAAACATGATGCTCTTAATGATCCGCAGGCCGAGGCTAAGGCCAAAAAGATTTTGAAGGGCTTTGGTTTCAAGGAGAGTGATTTTAACAAACCTGCGCGTGAGTATTCCGGCGGCTGGGTCATGCGCGCGCATTTGGCTCAGTTGCTTGTCATAGAGCCTGATTTGCTCCTGCTGGATGAGCCGACGAATCATCTCGATTTGCTTTCACTCCTGTGGTTTAAAAACTATCTGAAAAATTATCCAGGTGCGATTTTGCTCATTTCCCATGACCGCGATTTTATGGATGAGCTGATAGAGAGTGTTTATGAGATCGATGAAAGCAAACTTCTGCAATATCAGGGGAATTACACCAGCTATTTGAAGCAGAAGGAAGAGAACTACGACCGCGCTTATCAATCCTGGAAAAATCAGCAAAAAGAGATCGAGCACATTCAGGAATTCATCGACCGTTTCCGTTCTGTGGCCTCGAAATCTGCCCAAGCGCAGAGCCGTGAGCGCCAGCTGGAAAAGATGGACAAGCTGGATAAGCCACGTCCTCTGCGCAAAGCCTTCCGCTTTAATTTCCCGCAGCCTCAACGAAGCGGCCAGCGTGTGATTGCACTTACGGACATCCACCAGGCTTATGGAGAAAAGAAGATCTATAAGGGCCTTGATTTGGAAATTGAAAAAGGCGAGCGCACGGTTCTTGTCGGACCTAATGGTTCAGGTAAATCCACGTTGATTAAGATCATGGCAGGCGTGGTTCCGTTCCAGAAGGGCGATCGCAAATTTGGCACCAATGTCAAGATGGGCTACTTTTCCCAGCATCGCAGTGATACGCTCGATCCTGAGTGCACGATTCTCGAAGAATTAAAGCGCTGCGCTCCTGAGTTGCGTGAAGACGACGCACGCAGCATCCTTGGTAGTTTCCTCTTCAAGCGTGAGGATGTGCATAAGCGCTGTAAAGTGCTTAGTGGAGGCGAAAAAAGTCGTCTAAACCTGGTGAAGTTCCTCGTCGATCCGCCGAATCTTCTGCTCATGGATGAGCCAACGACGCATCTCGATATCTGGGCTATCGAAGGTCTGATCCTCGCCCTACAAAAGTTTGAAGGAACGCTGGTTTTCATCTCCCATGACGTGCATTTTATTCGCAGCATCGCCACCAAGGTTCTGCACATCAGCAGTGGTATCGTCACGCCTTACAGCGGTGGTTACGACTACTATCTAGAGAAGACTGGCGCAGAAGAGAATGCGCGTGCTGCGGTGATCGCAGAGTAACGGCTTTTTGGAGTGGAATGTGCTTTGCAACTTGAGGTTACAAATGGTGACCTCAAGTCATGAATTGATTTGGCTAGAGGTGGCGTTTCCATAGCGTATTAACGGACAATGAACCCCGTTCTCCACGATCGTCTCCAGTTTACCACGCGCCGACAGTTTATCACTGGGGCAGGGCAGTTTAGCCTCGGCGCCATCGCCATGCAGGCGATGCAGGCCGAGGCTGCGACAAAAACGGACAATCCACTCGTTCCCAAACAGCCACTGACAGCCGCTAAGGCGAAGCGTGTGATCTACCTCCACATGTCTGGTGCGCCACCGCATTTAGATCTCTTTGATTATAAGCCTCAACTGGTAAAGCGGAATGGACAAGATTGCCCTGACAGCGTTCTAAAAGGTCGTAAATTTGCTTTCACGACTGGCGTGCCGAAGCTCATGGGCACACCGCGAACCTTCAAGCAGTATGGAAAAGCAGGCATGTGGATGAGTGATGCCTGTCCAAACTTTCATGGTATCGCAGATGACATCACCATGGTGAGGTCAATGTACACGGATCAGTTCAATCACGCGCCTGCCGAGCTATTGCTATTCACGGGGCACATTCGCCAAGGTCGCCCATCCATGGGTTCATGGGCCACCTATGGTCTCGGAACAGAGAATCAAGATCTGCCTGGATTTGTCGCTCTCATTTCCAGTGGAACACAGCCGAGTGGTGGTCAGGCTTGCTGGGGCAGTGGATTCATTCCTAGCGTGTATCAGGGCGTGCAATGCCGTAGTAAAGGCGACCCCGTTTTGTATGCCAATAATCCAGCGGGCATGAGCCGTGATCTGCGCCGCAAAACGCTAGATGCGCTCAAGGAAATCAATGAACTGCAAGCTGCCGAACTGGGTCACTCTGAGACGATGACCCGCATCTCACAGTACGAACTTGCCTTCCGTATGCAGACTAGTGTGCCGGAGGTGATGGACATCTCCAAAGAGCCAGCCAAGGTTCTTGAAGACTACGGTGCTAAACCTGGTGAATCCAGCTTTGCCAATAACTGCCTGCTGGCGAGACGTCTCATAGAGCAAGGTGTTCGGTTTGTGAATCTTTTTGACTGGGGTTGGGACTTTCATGGCACAAGTACAGACAATGGCATCACGGACGGGTTAACCAAAAAAATGGCTGCAACTGACAAGCCTGTCGCCGCATTGATTAAAGATCTCAAGCAGCGTGGATTGCTTGAAGACACCCTTGTCATTTGGGGTGGCGAGTTTGGGCGCACCCCCTTCCGTGAAGGTCGCACAGCCGCTGGCAAGATTCTGGGACGCGATCACTACCCTGATTGTTACACACTCTTCATGGCAGGTGGTGGTGTGAAATCTGGATACGACTACGGCAGCACGGATGAACTAGGCTTTCACATCGCCGAAAACAAAGTCCATGTTCATGACTTCCAAGCCACCATCATGCACCTGCTCGGCTTTGATCATGAACGCCTCACGTATCGCTTCCAAGGCCGAAACTATCGCCTCACTGACATCCACGGGCATGTGGTGAAAGAGCTTTGCGCATAAATTTTGGACCTATGAACCGTCGTCACTTTCTACAGATCTCTGCCGGGGCTGCGCTCTCTTCTTGCTCGGATGTGAGTAGGCCAGATTCGCTGATCATAGATACCCATCAGCATCTTTGGGATCGGAGCGTTCTGAGTCCGCCCTGGGTGGCGGGTGCGCCGGAAGTGCTGAATCATGATTTTGTGAACGCAGACTATTTAAAGGCAACCGCTGGTCTGAATATCAAGGCAATCTACATGGAGGTCGATGTGGCCCCAGAGGATCATATCAAAGAGGCTGATGCCTTGGTCGTTCAGTGTCTTTCTGAGAAGACGCCCACCATCGCTGCGACTATCGGAGGTCGGCCTGCCTCAACCGATTTCGAGAGTTATGTGAAGCGCTACGCAGGCAATCATCGGGTCAAAGGTCTGCGCCAGGTGTTGCATGGAGCCAGCACACCTCCGGGATTTTGTTTGAGTAAGGAGTTCGTGCAGGGTGTGCAAGTGCTCGGAGATAACGGTCTCAATTTCGAGCTGACGATGCGTCCCACAGAGTTGTTGGATGGCGTCAAGCTGATCAAGCGGTGTCCGGCGACGCGATTTGTGCTGGATCATTGTGGGAACGGCGACCCAAAAGCATTCAACCCAAAACTGGGTCCCGATTTGAAACGGAGTTGTACATCAGATGAATGGAAGCGCGGCATCGATGCCGTAGCGGCGCAGCCAGGGGTGATGTGCAAGATCAGTGGCATCGCGGCTTTTGTGCCACCAGGACAATGGCATGCAGAAGATCTTGCGCCCGTTGTGAATCATTGTCTGGATGCCTTTGGACCTGATCGTGTTTTCTTTGGTGGCGATTGGCCTGTTTGTCTGCTCGGAGGTCAATTGCAAACTTGGGTTGATGCATTGAAACAAATTAGCGAATCACGCACGGCGAATGATCAACAAAAGCTTTGGTCCGAGAATGCGATTCGCTTTTATGATCTGAAGGTGTGAGTAAGTCTGTATTGGAACTTGATTCTTTTTGTCAAACTCGTTCTCTCAAGACATGACTGTCAGTTTGTCTGATTCAAACTCGATAACGCGCCGAAATTGGCTGCGTGGATTCGCGGTAGCGCTACCTAGTTTGTTTGGCGGTTGTACGGCTCCCATGGGTTCATCTCTTGCTGGCGGCGCCTCAAGAAAGCTGCGAGCGCAGTGGGAATTTCAGCACTATTTTTTGGCTTCGGGCGCGCGTTTCCGTTATCATCCCTATGGTGGTCAGGGGCGCACCTGGACCTATGACTTGCAGCGTTTTTATGAAGCGCATCGTCACGATTCAAGGGTGGGTTATGTGGTAAAAAATTTACATACAGGTGCCTATCACGCCGCATTTCAGGCTGATCGACTCTTCATAGGCGGCTCTATGCCAAAGCCGATGATCTCTGCCATGCTGCTGGAAAAACGCGGCGGAGCACTCAGTTATGAGGAGTTCATGCACGTCGTGCAGGTTTGTGACAAAAGTGTGAACTCATCCTGGATGGCGCTGCAATCTCGCCTGACTTCTGCCGATGAAGCCTCTTTCGATGCGAAGTATCATCTGCCGACTTCGCATGTGTTGGCCAATCAACTTTCACCACGCTTTGTCGCCGAGTTTTATGAGCTCTGTGTAAACTACCAATTTGATCACGGAGGTGAGTTCTTGCTAGAGGCGATGAGACGTGATCAGTATGGCTTTGGTCGCCTATTCCTGCCGCGCACTGTTAGTTATGTGGGTGGGAAAACAGGCAACTACGGCGAGTGGGATCACGAGTCGCTTTTCTTTTACTATGGCAGCGTTCCTTACTCGATCGTCGTCTTCACGAGTGGGAATTTTTCACCTGGGAAAATGAACTGGCCCATCGCTGCACTGATCGGTGGGCTATTCCGTGATTATGTTGCGGGGGTGCCTAGCCACACGATTGCGGAGGAGGTGCGTCCTGCGATCCGTTCCTTTTAAGTGCATGACAAAGCTGTCATTAAAGTTGTGCTCACTCTTTTGTGCCGCATCGTTCTTCCTATGAAATCATTTTCTATTCTGTTGTCTTTATGTCTGCTCTTTCTTGTGGGTTGTTCTGAAGGGTTCCATCCGCAATCTTTGATGACCAAGGTGTTAATCATGCCAGCCAGTGAATTTGGACCTGAGGCCATGAGCAATTCATTGTTAGGCGCTGGTGACCAAAGTGATTCCGTCGTGGTTCATTATGGATTATCGCAGCGCTATTTGACCGAAAAGTATCCAGCCTATCGTTACGCGAGTGTGGTGCCGGCAATCAAACATCTCAATCAGAGCATCAAAACGATGCCTCACGATGCAGCCAATTCAGGTCTTTACACGCGATTGGTCGCTACACGCTCTCGTTTGATGGCGTTCTATAATACACGTCGGGTGGCCTTTAATTCAGTGCCACCATTTGTTGGGCGTGGTTTCATGGCGCGTCAGGCATTGATGCCTGCGATCGGGACCACGCGCTGAGTGCCCCTCTCAGTGACTATTTCCTGCACGTCAATGTCGTGCTCCTCTGTTGGAATGTCTGGCAGCATTTGCAGGTGAAAGGCCACTCCAATCAGCTTTGCCTGTATCTCTGGGTGGGAAAGCAGGCGGTCGTAAAAACCACCACCGCGTCCCATTCGTGCGCCAGTAGCTTCATCAAAAGCGAGTCCGGGAACAAGAATCATATCTAGCTGGCCGAGGGGGATGGTTTGATCTCCAAGTGGCTCCCAGACACCGAGATAGCCACGTTTTAACTCTTCTTCATTCTGGACGATGACGGGCCGCAATTGGGTCCCTGAAATGGTGAAGAGAGCCGTTTTCCAGCCAAGCGCCTGTAGCCAGGGTAGAAAAAGGGAGATGAGATCAGGCTCACTGCGTAAGCCCCCAAACAGGGCGACGATGCCAGGCTTTTGCCACAAATCTTCTCTGGACTGTAAATGAGTTACGAGTTGGATCGACCATGAATGAAGGACCGTCTCGGGCGTCTCGCGCAAGCGTGACCGAATGAAGCTTCTAAGGTTTTTCTTGGTCCATTCTGTTGGTGTTGCTGGCTTCATCAGGTGGTCAATTTGGCTTCTGCAGTCACAACTGCCAAGCGTAATGAAGCAAAAACAGTGTTGTCACAGGCACCACAGGCCCTTAGCATTCCATCGTATTGGGAAATCGCGATAATGATTCATGATTCTGCACCGGACCAGGAAGGGCCAGCTTTAATAAGCCGCCCTGGCAGGATGCGCATCCCTTTTACTCGTGGTCTGAAGCATGAAAATCATGTGGGGCTCCTTCCGACAGAGGGTTGGCGTAAGCGTAATTTGCAATTCATTGGGGACATTCTGATCCCCACGATCCTAGCTCCGCGAAAGCCGAAGCGAGAGATTAATGGGGTGCCTCTGGCGCAGTCTGATCAGATCGGCGTCACTTGGCTGGGGCACGCTGGCTTTTTTGGACAAATTGCAGGAGTGAATTTGATCATCGATCCTAACTGGGCGCTCTGGCATGGCCCTGTGAAACGCATCCGCCATCCGAGTCTATGGGCCAGTGATTTGCCTCCGCTGGATTTGGTTCTCATCACTCATGCGCACTTTGATCATTTGCACTTGCCTAGCTTGCGCAGGATTGCACGCGGACAGCCGATCATTGTTCCTCAAGGTGTCGGCAGTGTTGTCAAACGTTGTGGTTTTGGCCAAATAGTCGAGTTAGAGACTTGGGGACAGGCTCAATTTAAAGATCTGAAAATGACACTTACTCCAGCGCGTCATTGGGGGGCGCGTATGATTCATGACACTCATCGTGGTTTCGGTGGTTATTTAATCGAAGGTCCCGAACGCACACTGTTTCACTGCGGAGATAGTTCGATGTTTGAGGGTTTTCAGGAAATCGGTCAGCGTGCTCGGATCGATGTAGCTCTGATGCCTATCGGTGCTTATGACGCACCCAGCGGCCGGCCAGTTCACATGAATCCTGAGGAGGCACTGGATGCCTTTGCCATGCTCGGTGCTGATTACATGATTCCGATGCATCATGAGACTTTCCCTCTCGGCAGTGAGCCGATTCATGAGCCTGCTGAAAGATTAGCCTATGAGGCAGCTCAGCGTCATCTTGAAGATCGTGTTCGTATCTTGCATGAAGGTGAAACAGCGCTGTTTTAGCGACGTTTACTTCATCATGCCTAATCGCCGCACTTTCCTCCATCAGGCCTCACTTTTCGCAGGTTCACTCGCACTCGCTCCGAGCGTGAAAGCCGCATCGAAGGCAGCCAACCCAATCTGCTTTTTCACCAAACATCTTCAAGGGCTGTCCTATGATGACATCGCTAGTCTGGGTGCTGAAATGGGTGTGAATGGCGTGGAATCCCCCATCCGTCCTAAAGGGCACATCGAGCCGGAGCAGATCGAAGTTGAATTACCCAAGTATGTCGAAGCGCTCAAAAAACAGGGTTTGGAGCTAACCATTCTGACCTCAGGCATCAATGAAGTTAGCAAAGAACAGCGAACTGAGGCCGTGCTTCGGACAGCAGCACAACTGGGCGTTAAGCGCTTCCGCATGCTGTATTACAAATATGATTTGAAGAAGCCCATCTGGGAGCAAGTTCAGGAGCTGCGCCCGAGGATCAAGGACTTGGTTCAACTCTGCCAAGAGATCGGTATCCAGCCGCTGGTGCAAAATCACAGTGGGAAAGACTATGTCGCCGCCCCCATCTGGGACATTTACACAATCATGCGGGAATACACACCTGCGCAATTGTCCTTTTGCTATGACATCTACCACGCCACGGTTGAGGGTGGTTCCCAATGGCCCCTCAGCGCGGCGTTGACGGCAGATCATTGGGGCGCGATCTATTTCAAAGACTTCAAGTGGGAGGGCCGGAAGGCTGAAGGCTGCCCACTTGGTCAAGGACAGGTGAGTCCTGATTTTGTGAAGCTGGTGAAAGAGCGTGGTTTCGCAGGTCCAATCTCATTGCACGTCGAGTATCTTAAAGGCGACCCGAAGTCTTCAGCAGTGCTTAAAGAGTTTCGCGAAGCGCATGTCCGCGATCTGAAAGTGCTCAAGGAATGGTTGGCTTAGTCTTCCCTGCGTGATGCCTTTGGCTCTGCCGGTAGGCCGTCGGAGTCATGTCTGTGCGTTTACGGAAGTGTTGCGTGAATGAGCTCTGATCAATGAAGCCGCACTTTCTGGCTACTTCTGAAATGGAGGCTGCCGAAGTTTCCAGCAGACGCGCAGCCGAAAGGACTCGAGTTTTAAGTAGGAATTCCTGAGGAGTCAGTCCAAAGGCGGTCTGAAATCGGCGTTGGAGTTGACGCACCGATTGTCCACAGGCCGTGGCGATCTCTTCGATGAGGAGAGGCTTGCTATAATCACGCCGCATGATTTCCACCGCTTGGGCCACTGTTTGAAACACAGGTAACTGGCGCTCGGCATCATCGGGTCGGCGCAGCAGACCCATCACCCCTCGGGGACGGCCTTTTTGATCCATGAGAGGCATCTTGGTCACAAGAAACCAGTCCGGCATACCTTGGCGGTCCCACCACAACTCGATTCGTTCGACGAGTTTGGCTTTGCCGCAAAGCAGGTGCTTGTCGTCATCGACATAGGCCTGCGCCATTCTGCCAGGGTTTAGATCGAAGTCTGTTCTTCCCAAAATTTCCGAGTCATCCAACATCTGGTAACGGTTTAATAGCCCCTGGCTGGCATACATGAGATGGCCATTGGCGTCTTTGGCAAAGAAATACACGCCAGGGATGTGATCGAACAATTTTTGGAAAAGCAGACTTGGCTCAAGTGTGTTAAACCATTGACTGCGGTGTGTGCGCCAGCGTGCGATCTCGGATTTCGTTCTTAGAGAGCGCTCGCGGGGGCGAAGAAGAGTCGTATTTCGCATAGATCAGTTACCATGAGCTAAACTGGATTGAGTGCAAACTCTGCCTCAAAGCTTGACCTCAGACAGAATGACCGCTTTGACTGCATGACATGCATTACTTTATCACGGGCACCGACACTGACGCAGGAAAAACATACGTGACTTGCCTGCTGATAGAAGCGCTCCGCTTAGCGGGGCATAACGCCGTGGGTTATAAGCCTTTTGCTTGTGGGGATCGGCGTGATCCGTTGGCGATTCAGCAAGCGAGTGGCAGTGTTTTATCTGTCGAGGAGATCAATCCCGTTTTCCTGAAAGTGCCCGCTTCACCGTATGCGGCAGCATTGCTGGAAAATACAAAGGTCGATATCGAAAGAGCGCGTCAGGGTTTCTATAACCTCACTGCTAAACACAGTCATGTGATCGTCGAAGGCGCAGGCGGTTGGGAGGTGCCTTTAGCTGGAAAGGAGACGATGGCTGATTTTGCTGCTGTCTTAGGGCTGCCAATCATTGTCGTGGTGAATAATAAATTAGGCTGTTTGAACCACACGCTTTTGACCGTGAAAAACATCCAAGCGCGTGGCCTCACCTGCGCCGGAATCATCCTCAATTATGCTCACGATGAGCGTGATGCGGCCAGTATTTCTAATCGCATGGTTCTCCAGAATTATCTTGATATCCCAGTTCTTGGCGAGGTTATGCATGGCGAGACTGAGATCAATTGGCCAGATGATCTGCCTGCCTGAAGGCGTCGAAGAGTCAATATTTAGTCTTCTTATTTACGGTGCTTTTGGTGGACTGCGGGCGCTGTTTGAAAACGCCAGTCAGGACAAAAGGCTATCGAATTTCATCGTTGCTGATCAGGCTTTGAAGACCAAGATGCTTTCATTGAACCTGACCGATGCTCCATTGACGCAGGCCATCGAATATGTGGCTAGAATCGTTGGTGCCAGCGCTGCCTATGATCAGCATGGGGTCATCTTCAGCCCAGCTGGTGGATAGCTCTGGGCCATCGTGAATGAACCTGATATCTGCATCCGTCCTCGACAGATGGCCAGATTTCAGGTTCATTCAGGGCTATGATTTCCGACGCTTCGCTTTCCATCGTGATCGGTTTTGTTCCTTTGGCCATGGAACACTGGATTCTTCTGGTTCTTCTCCTGTGTTCGGGTGTAGGAGGCGCTTGGTTTTTGCAGGAGAAAAAAATCAAACGTCTTGATGAAGCTTCCGCCCTGCAAAGCGCACAGCAACTGAAGGCCCATGCCGATACCGTGAAGTCTCTCTCTGAGGTGGCAGCGGCTGAAGTGTCAGTTTTGAAACTACAATTATCCGAAGCGGTAGCAAATTACAATGTGTTAGAGGAACGTCAAAATCTCCTGCGTGAAGCGGCCCAGCGTCGCGAAGATGAGGCTACAGTACGGATTGAAACACTGGTCAGTGAGTTGGCAAGCTTCCGAGAAATTGCAGCGCAGTTAGAACCCACTCGTGCCCGGATTGGCGATCTGGAAGCGGCCCTTTCCTCTGAGCGCGGGCGTCTGAGTGCCATGGAGCAGACCGTTTTTGTTTCCAGCAAACGCGCTGATGATTTTCAGCAGAGGTTGGATCAGTCTCATCGTGATCTGACCCAGCACCGCCAGCAGGCCGAACAACGTGAACGTGAGCAGCAGGCTGAAATCACACGATTGGAGCAGACTTTAAAAGTCAATGCCTTCACGGTGGAGACGGCTGAAAGGCAGATCTCGCAGGCGGGCGAAACTTTGGAATCTTACCGCCAGCAATCAGAGACGCGAATCACTAATCTCCAGCGTCAGCTTACCGCATCTGAGGCCAAGGCCGCCTTAGTGCAAAAAGAGTTCATGAGTGCGGTGGGTGTGCTACCTGATAAACCTGTCTTAACCGGGCGCATGGCTCTCGCCGTTGATGATAAAAGAATCACCGACCTGGAAGCCAAGCTCCATCTTGTTGAAGCCGAATCACGCAAGAAAGCCCGGGAAGATGGCTACAAGATTGCCGAGCTCGAATATCGCCTCAGTGAAGCTCTGGACCAAGTGAAGGAGTAGACCCAGGTGGCCTGTTTATGGTTGCAACTCCATAAGGAAACGGGATTGGCTGGAGGCGTGAACGGTAAAGTGGTAGGTCAGACTACCCTTGAGTGAGAACTAAAACACCATTCATACTCTGTATCGAACAGATGAAACTAGAGTCAGGAATAGCATTGCCTAGTTCTCTGCACAGTCAGGACATTGACCGAAGAACTCCAGTTCATGATAGAGTTTTTTGAAGCCTGAACTTTTGGCGATCTGCTTTTCCAAAACCTGAACAGGGCAGGCGATATCTAGCTTTTCAATGCGACCACACTCATTGCAGATGAGGTAATCACTGTGTTCTCCTGGCAGGATCATGGTGTAGTAAGCCGCACGATCATGCAGGCCAAGTCTGCGGATGAGCGACCGCTGCTCTAATTTCATGAGCAGACGGTAAACCGTGGCTTTATCTGCACCCGTGTCCAGATCCTGATGCTCAGCGATGTCTGCCAGTGTGAGTGGCTGACAGGCATGGATCAGGATGGAAAGCACATTCTCCAGAGCCTTCGTTCGGCGCAGGCCTGCTTCACGCGCCTGTTTCACAGCATCCTGCAGCAGCTTTTTAGGCTCTGGTCTGACGCAGCCGGCATGGTGATGATGGTGGTGCTTACTCATGGGTTACTGTTCCACTTTGAAGAGATGCATGAAAGTGCCATCTGGGTTGAGGGAGACATAATTGTCGCTGCCATTCCATTCGTAACTGTTGCCGTGCATGAGGTCGGTGGCTCGGTAGGGCTTGCTGGCATCTAGACCTAGGGCGTGAAGATCGACGTGAATCGTCCCTGCTACTGTGGTGTGGCCATTGAGGCTGATAATGGTCAGGAGTCGGTTTGCGAAATCAGGTGTGCTTTTGCTGTAGGCGATGAGTTGCTCGTGGTTGGTGCTGTGGAAAACGAGATTGTCGTAGAGGTGCATCGCTCGGTTTTCCCGGCGAATGTGGTTGAGTCTGGCGATGAAGCCTTTGATGTTACCAGGGCCGTTGTAGTCGCGTTTCTTGAGCTGAAACTTTTCTGAATCGAGATACTCTTCTTTGCCGGGTAGCGGCGCATTTTCACAGAGTTCATACCCGGCATACATGCCCCAGGTGGATGAAAGTGTGGCGGCTAAAGCTGCGCGGAGACGGAATAGGCTGGCTTGGGCGTTTTGCAGGTAAAAAGGGTGGATGTCAGGTGTGTTCGGCCAGAAGTTTCCGCGATAATACCAGCGCATCTCACCCTGAGTGAGTTCTTTAGCATACTCGGTTAGGCCTGCCTTGTCCTCACGCCAGGTGAAGTAAGTGTAGCTTTGGGTGAAGCCGATCTTGCCCAATGCTTGCATCATTTTGGGTTTGGTGAAGGCTTCCGCCAAAAAGATAATGGATGGATCTTTGCGGTGAACGGTATTGATGAGTTCTTCCCAAAAGGAGACGGGCTTGGTGTGGGGATTGTCCACGCGGAAGATTTTCACGCCTTTATCCACCCAGAAAAGCACGACGTCGATCAACTCACGCCAGAGATTTTTCCAATCGGCGCAGTGAAAGTTGATGGGGTAGATATCCTGATATTTTTTGGGCGGATTTTCTGCGTAGCGGATGCTGCCATCTGGGCGTTGATAAAACCAGTCGGGATGATCCGTGACATACGGATGGTCTGGCGAGCAATTGATGGCGAAGTCGAGAGCGATCTCCAGGCCGCGTTTGTTAGCCTCGCCGACGAGCCAGACAAAATCCTCAATCGTGCCCAGCGCAGGCTCGACATCCCGATGTCCGCCTGCCTTGGCTCCGATGGCCCAGGGGCTGCCGACGTCATCTGCATACGCAATCAGCGTGTTGTTTTTTCCTTTTCGAGCCGTTGTGCCGATCGGGTGGATGGGTGGGAAATAGATCGTATCAAAACCCATCGCCTTCGCGTCATCGAGACGTGGCAGGCAGTCGCGGAAGGTGCTGTGTTTATCGGCACGACCTTCAGCACCACGCGGGAAAAATTCATACCAAGCAGAGAATCGCGCGCGTTCACGCTCGACGATGACTTTTAATGAATCGCTAGAGGTTGCAAGGTTGCGGTCAGCATAGCTATCCATCAGGGCCTGAAGGTCATCGGAGAGCAGAACATCTAGAACTTCCTCTGGTGGGAGTGTGCTGAGTAGATCTGCTACGTCTTCGATCTGGGTGCCACAGTCTGCTGCCCCAGCAGCACGAGCGCGCTGAGCGGCCTCGCGAAGCAGTCTGGCACCTTCCAGGACTTCGACCGGCACGTCGGGATCTTTGGCATGGACGCGAATGGCAAAGGTTTTTTTCCAGCCACGAAAACTGTCCGACCAGGCTTCAACCTCGTATTCCCAGCGGCCGACGGATTCAAAGCTGCACGTGCCCTGCCAGCGATCATTTTCAGTAGGCATCATGGGAGCTTCAAACCAGCGCTTGGCTCCAATGAGACGCCATTTGAGCACGGCAGACATCACGACATGTCCATCGGTGAAGATATCACACCACAAAGTCAGTGGTTCTGCGACGACACGTTTGATCGGATGGCGGCCACCTTCCAGGCAGGGATAAAAGTTCTCGATGACGACGGTGGGGGCGTGCGTGGCAGTAGGCATGATACAGTTGAGTACAATCAGCGGAGACCATGCTGGGTGGCAAGCACAGATATGCCGAACAGGAAATCTGGTGAAATCCAGCGGCACTTGTCTTTTGCGCCGTCTCTTGCATGTGAGTCCAGCCGTGGTTCAATGCAGCCTTACCATGAAGGACGATCCTACAGTTCCAAACGACGCGCGCTTTGAAACGCGTGCCATCCATGTCGGTCAGGACTACCGCAGCGAGACTGGCGCGGTGATCCCACCGATCTACATGTCATCCACCTTTGAGACGGGGAATCCTGGGAACTTTGATTACACCCGCAGTGGCAGTCCGAATTTCCGGAATCTCCAGACCACACTAGCGAGCCTGGAAAACGCCCAACATTGCACCGTCTTTGCCAGTGGCGTGTCTGCGATTACAGCGATTGCTTTTGGTCTGAAGGCAGGAGATACGATCATCTCTGAGCAGAACATTTACGGCTGCACGTATCGTCTCTTTGAGCGTGTGCTGCGGAAGTTTGATGTGCATATCAAGTATGTGAATTTGGCCAATCCGGCGAATTATTCACTCATTTCGCAGATCAAGCCGGCGCTTGTTTGGCTGGAATCGCCGACCAATCCGCTGTTGAAGATTCTGGACATCAAAGCGATCTCAGCTATGGCCCATGCCGCTGGTAGCACTGTTGTCGTGGATAATACCTTTGCCTCTAGCATGCTTCAGCAGCCGCTGGATTTGGGCGCTGATTTGTCTCTGCTGAGCACGACGAAATACACGAATGGTCACTCGGATGCTCTGGGTGGGGCTGTGTGCTCCAACTCGGACGAGTGGCAGGAAAAGATGATCTTTGCCCAAAAAGCCTTGGGTTTGCAGCCGAGCCCATTTGATACTTGGCTGACCTCTCGCGGAGTGAAAACCGAAGCTCTGCGCATGGAGCGGCATAACTTCAATGCATTGACTTTGGCTCAGCGTCTGGAAGCCCGTAAAGGGGTGAAAAGTGTTCGCTACCCCTTCTTGCCTAGCCATCCGCAGTATGAACTGGCGCGAAAACAGATGAGCGGTGGCAGCGGCATGTTACTGGCTGATTTTGGTCATACTCAGGAAGAGGCGCTCGCGTTCATTCGTCGCTTGCATCTGTTTACACAGGCAGAGAGTCTGGGCGGCATCGAGTCTCTCGTCTGTCACCCTGCCACGATGACTCATGCATCTATCCCGAAAGAGATTCGCGAAGAAGCCGGTGTCACGGATGGCTTGATCCGTTTTTCTGTCGGTATCGAGCATGTTGAAGATCTCTGGTCAGACATTGAACAAGCCCTGAATGCGAAGTCCTGAACATGTCTGATCTTCTCACCCACCCACTATGGGAAGCTGATAGTCTAGGCAGTCCGCTGCCTGATGATGAGTATGGCGTCAGCGTCAGTCTGCCGCTTTGGAAGCATGTGATCGGTTATGAAGAAGGTGATCCTGACATCGTTTCCAAGTTCCGTTCTGGTTATCCACGTTTTTGCTGTCCACCAGCCGTGAGTTCGCTCTTTGCTGCAGCGGAAAAGGAGTTCGCCATTGAAGACGAGCGCTGTTTGGTTTTTCCTCGTCTTCTCCATGCGGAACGCTGCGTTGAGTTCATCGCTCGTCATGGTTTTTCAGGTCGTGCGGTTGTGTGGACTGAAGCGCTGGGTGTGGTCATTTTTCCAGCGGATGCCTATGTCACTGCCCGCAAATTCTGGCGCTTCTGTGGGGAGGTGGTGAGCACACGCCAAGCCTGCGATGTGCTTGGAAGAATCAAGAGTGATGTCAGCGAAGCCGAAGGCAGGGCTGCTAGTCTCATCTTGCGTCAGCGCTTGGCCGAGCTTTCTGGGCAACAACCTGAAGATGTGTTTCTTTTTCCTTCAGGCATGGCGGCAAACTTTGCCGTGCATCGCATGTTGACGACTCTCTTCCCAGGGCGTAAAACGGCGCAGCTAGACTTCCCCTATGTCGATGTCTTGAAGCTCCAGCAAATGTTTGGCCATGGGGCGCACTTCCTGCCCTTACTGACGGAGAGTGAGTATGCGGATCTTCACCGCTTGCTCCAACATGAGCCCCTCGCAGGTCTTTTTTGTGAGGCTCCGAGCAATCCGTTGCTGCGTTGTGTGGATCTTCCGCGATTGCTGGAAATCCGTGCGAAGACACAGCCTGACGTGCCGATCATCGTCGATGATACAATCTCCACCGTGATTCATGTTGATGCCATGCGCGTGGCAGATGCGGTTACCTCCAGTTTGACCAAGAGTTTTTCTGGGGCAGGGGATGTCTTGGCTGGCAGTGTCATCCTGAATCGTGCCTCACCACACTATGCAGCCTTCTCTGCGTTTCTAACAGCGCATGCTGACCACACTCTCTGGCGCGGGGATGCAGTTGCTTTAGAATTGAATAGCCGCGACTTCGCTCATCGGGCCCGAATCATGAGTCGAAATGCTTTAGCGCTGGCTGATTTCCTGAAAAATCATCCTCGAGTCGAAAAAGTCTGGCATGCACGTCATCAGGGTGGACTGGGCTATGAGTTTATTCGTCGTGAAGACGGTGGTTATGGCTGTTTGTTTTCTTTCTTGCTCAAAGATGCCGCGCAGACCAGCCCTGCTTTTTATGATGCCTTGCGGGTCTGCAAAGGCCCAAGCTTGGGCACGAATTTCACCTTGGTCTGTCCTTACACCTTGTTAGCCCATTACGACGAGCTCGACTGGGCTGCTAGCTGCGGTGTGCCAAGTCACCTGATTCGTGTTTCCGCCGGATTGGAAGATAGCGCTGATCTTATAGCGAGATTCGCCGAGGCTCTTGGCTAAGAGTCTGGCTTATCCTGAGTGCAGATGTCGGCGTCGTGCCGACATCCGCCCCAGATGGCAGGGTTTACGCACCAAAAACAGGGCACCAAATATTACGGGATTAACAAGAAGGCAGGATTAACAGGTCTGAAAAAATCCTGTTCATCCTGACAATCTTGTAAATCCTGTAACAAAGCCCAGCTTCTAGGTTTAAAGCCTCATTTCATGCGTAAGCCCTGCCCCAGAGGGTGGAGATTAAAGGCCCATGTCTGTGACGGCACCCAAGCTGGCGCTCGTGGTCAACTTGGCATATTTAGCCAAAACTCCACGGGTGTAGCGTGGTTTGGGCTGCTTCCATTTGGCCAAGCGATCTTTGAGTTCCTTGGCGGAGACGCCCAGAGTGATGGCACGCTTCTCGGCGTCGATGGTGATGGCGTCACCATTTTTGATGACGGCAATCGGTCCACCCACAAAGGCTTCAGGTGTGACATGTCCAACCACGAAACCGTGGCTGCCACCGCTGAAACGCCCGTCGGTGATGAGGGCGACATCTTTGCCGAGCCCTTTGCCCATGATGGCACTGGTAGGGGAAAGCATTTCTCTCATGCCTGGACCTCCTTTGGGTCCTTCCATGCGGATGACGATGACGTGGCCTTTCTTTACCTTGTCGTGCAGGATGGCCTGAAGCGCGGTCTCTTCCGACTCAAAGACAATCGCCTTGCCGGTGAATTTAAGACCTTCTTTGCCGCTAATCTTACCCACTGCACCTTCAGGGCAGAGATTGCCACGGAAGATCACGAGGTGGCTGTCTTTCTTGATCGGATCACTTAGCGGGCGGATGATGGTCTGGCTCTTCGGATAGAAGATCTTGGATTTTTTCAGGTTCTCCTTCATCGTGCGACCCGTGACAGTCAGGCAATCGCCGTGCATGAGACCTTCCTCGACGAGCATACGCATGAGTGGCACGGTGCCACCAATCTTCACCAGATCGTTCATGAAGTATTTGCCGCTTGGTTTCAGGTCGCCCAGAACGGGAGTCTTTTTGCCGATGCGAGTGAAGTCATCGATGCTCAGCTTGACATTGGCTGCATGGGCCATCGCAATGAGATGAAGCACGGCATTGGTGCTGCCACCGAGGGTGATGATCAGGGTGATGGCATTTTCAAAAGCTTCTTTTGTCATGATGTCACGGGGCGTGATGCCCAGCTTGATCATGTTCATGACGGCGACGCCTGCATCGAAGCAGTCGATCAGTTTGTCGTCACCGACCGCGGATTGCGCGCCTGAGTTGGGTAAAGACATGCCCAGAGCCTCGATTGCGCTAGCCATCGTATTCGCGGTGTACATGCCGCCGCAGCTGCCTTCTCCGGGGATGGAGTTTTCTTCGATATCGATGAGGTCTTTGTCGTTGATCAGGCAGTTAGCGTGCTTACCCACGGCTTCAAAAACGGTGACGATGTCGGCATCCTTCTTTTCGTGGCCGACACAGCCTGGCAGGATGGTGCCACCATACACAAACACGCTGGGGCGATTCATGCGCGCCATGGCAATCAGGCAGCCGGGCATGTTTTTATCGCAACCGCCGATGGCCACGTAGCCGTCCAGCCCTTCGCAACCTACGACAGTTTCGATCGAGTCAGCGATCACTTCGCGTGAGACGAGAGAGTATTTCATGCCCTCTGTGCCCATGGAGATACCATCAGAAATGGTGATGGTATTGAAGATGATGCTTTTCCCACCGGCCGCATCCACGCCTTTGGCGGATTCTTTGGCTAAGCGGTCAATGTGCATGTTGCATGGGGTGACCATGCTCCAAGTGCTAGCGATGCCGATTTGAGACTTTTGGAAATCTTCACGTTTGAAGCCCACCGCATGGAGCATCGCCCGGCTTGGGGCACGCTCGACGCCGTCGACGACGCAGGCGCTGTGTTTGCGGTGGAGGGACTCGGGTTTTTTAGATGCTGCTTTCTTGGCCATGATGTAGGATATCTAGACTGGCAGTCGTCCTGCGCCCGCGCAAGTAGCAGGTGAGTGGGATTATTGACTGCGATAGGCTTTTTGTTCGCAAACCTAGCTGCTCATTAACCCCCCATGCCGTTCCAATTACGCTCATTATTACTGACCCTGTTTCTTACTGCGTCTGCATCGGCTCATCAGGTGCCGAACATGACCATTGAGGCTGATTTTGACTCGCAGGGTCATTTTGCAATGCAGGTCAATGTGGATCCGCGTGTGATTCTGTCCGATCAGCCGACTTCACTGCCGCCAGTCGTGGCTGCTTGGTTCCTGGAGCAGACGCCTGAACAGGTGAAGGCCACCTTTGAAAAGGCGGTGGCCTATCTTAGTGAGAATCTAAAATTGCAATTTGGTTCCGCCGTTTTACCGCTGCCAGAGATGACATGGCAGGCCATGGATGGCACCACAAATCTACCGCTGACCACAGCAACGACGGAGGTGCATTTGCTTGCGACGATCAAGGGCACCGTCCCTGCGGCGCAAGGAACTTTTGCCTTGGGTTTTGGTCAGGCCGCGCAAGTCAGTCTGATTTTGCTATTGAAGAACCCGAGCCTGACCGAGCCCAAGGTGATGGTGCTCTTTCCAGGTGAAACGAGCCGTCCTTTTTCGGTGGCGGCCCCATCTGCTAAAGAGCCGATGCATTAAGTCGAAACAAAAGCTGGTGTCGGTAGTTCGCGGCCGATTTCGGCAACCCGGTAGCCAAAGCCGCTGCCAGTCAGGGTGCTGAGATCGACGATGCCATCACGGCGACGATAGAGGCCGGGATGAACGCGCTCTTCAAGGATGGACGCATCGGGGTAAAATTGCATAGCATTGCATTCCACGCCTTGGATCGTGCCAGCGTGGGCGGCGAGTTTGACGTGCGGAATGATGGCCAGCATGGGATTGGTGAGATCCTGAACCATGAGCGGCATCCCATGGGCCTTGGCCCAGCAGAGACTTAAAAGAGCGCCGGTCTGTGTTTTGCAGGTCTTGAGCGCCACGCCGCTCCAGCCAAGTCGGCGACCTAGGCGGACAAATTCCCAGTCGTGAGCGCTTTCATCGAGAAACAGGGGTTTGCGGGCAGAGACGCTACGGACGTCGATCTGGTGTGCCTCTAGATCATAAGGGAAAGGTTGCTCAATGTACAAAGTGCGGGCATAGATCTCAGGTTCTTCAGCTAGGAGGCGATCGCTGATGGCATTCACATAAGCTGGATCTTTGACGGTGCAGTTGAAGTCCGCACTCAGCCAGCGCACGCCATTGGCAAAGCCGATGCGACCGACGCGGACCATGCGTGCATAATCCCAGGCGGCATCGGTGCCACGGAGTTTTATTTTGAGGCACTTTAGGCCATCACGCTGAATCCAATCGGCTAGTAAAATAGGGTGCTCGTCGCTGGGTTCGCTCCCGTTCAGATCCGTGGCTTCCAATGCATCTACACCGCCGACGAGGTGCCAGACAGGCAGGGAAGTCTCCGTTTTGGCCGCAAAGTAATCTTGTGGATAACGACCCGTGAAGTCGATGCCACTGCCTACTTCAGCTTCAAGATAGGTGCTTAGATCGCGATTCATGAACTCCGGTCCATAAGTCTCATACACATCACGCCCCAGTAGGTTGCCAAAAGCATCATGAATGGCGATGTCAAAGGCGCTGAAGGCAACGAGTGATCCTAAATAAGGCATCTCCGCATCCGCCGTTTGTGCGCCTGCTGCGGCATTGGCTGCGCGGGTTTCATCGGCTAGGTGATGATGAATAAAATCAGATCCGATCTCCATGGGATGTCCCTGAAGTCCGCAGTTCATCAACCGTTGGGCTAGACGTATGGAGAAGTCTTCCATGCGCTCAGTTCGCTCGGCCACACTGATGGTGCTGGGCCAGACCCAGGATACACTCAGTGGCGTCTCTCCCCAGCCTTCGGCTTGACGGCCTTCACGATCTTGAACGCCGACTTTTGCCCTGAGGCAAACGACGCGAGTCACCGTTTCTGGACCGAATTTCAGCGGAACGCGCATGTTGACTGGAATCAAGTAAACGGAGGCAGAGGTAATGTGAATGTCGCTGGACTTCATGGAGCGAATGACTAGAAAGGTTGTGCTTGTATTTACAATGAATGAGTTGCAGAAATGCCAATCTTGTCGCTTCAGAGAACTTTAAAATCGGCTCAAACTTGTGGAACAGATCGTGAATTGATGACTATGGCCTCTAATCTTAAAGAGCCTCAGCAATCTAGCCGCACAGTCAAAGCAATCTTTCAGGGTTGTGTGATGACGGTTCCGTTCCTCTTCAGCGCCTTGTATGGAAATGAATTGCCATCGCTAAGATCTGCAGCTGCTTGTTTTGCGCAGGCTCCGAAAGCTTTACCTGAACCAGCATCCACTCAAAAGAATGCGACAACGCAGTCCACTGATGCTGAATCTAGGGGCTGGGCTGTTTTTCGAGACGATTTGATCGAGAAATTTCGCACGGAATTGCCTGAGATTGGTGGACTTCCTTTGCTGCATTATGCGGTGCTGATAGATGATGATGAATGGGTCAATGACCTTTTAGCGCGTGGGGCAGATGCCAATGAGCCAACGCCTGGAGGGGACACAATTCTTTGCACCGCAGTTCGTGTTGGTTCTGCAAAATGTGTGCGGGCTTTGCTGCATGGCGGAGCTAAAGCGACTCAATTAGGTTATGAAAAACAACCCCCGCTGGCGCTGGCGTCACTTCGCCGTGGTGCGGATATCTATCGGGCGCTGATCGCGGCGGGTGCAGATCCAAACACGCGCTTCAATTCACCACCGACAAAGGCTTTGATGGATCGCGTCACCATCAAGGATCTCAAAAACAGTCTGGAAGATGACCGAGGCCTGACTGCCTTAATTGCTTGTGCTGCGCGTGGTGATGTTGAGGGAGCCACTGAATTGCTGAGATCTGGAGCAAGCACCTCCAAAGGCACCACTCGATATCATCGTTACCCAATCAACTTTGCGGCGGATCAAGGCTATCTTTTCCTCATGCGGATCCTTTTAGGTCGGCAGCCGGAGTCTGAGCCAGAGGTTTTGGTCACCATCGACCTTTCCAAGCAGCGTGCCTGGGTGATTCAAGACGGGGCATTGCTCGACACCTGCTCCGTTTCTACCGGACGTGCAGGTTATAACACACCCGCCGGCCGCTATGTCATCACGGATAAACACCGGCATTGGACCAGCACACTGTATCACTGTTCCATGCCTTTTTTCATGCGCTTGAATTGCAGCGCTATTGGTCTGCACAGTGGTTATGTGACAGGTCGTCCGGCTTCGCATGGTTGCATTCGACTTCCGTATGAGAAGGCTCAGAAGTTCTTTGAAATCTGCCGTGTCGGGGATGAGGTGCAGATCGTG
>Ga0164294_10001218_pt1 | contig 24000 bp, 22 predicted proteins | sample GEODES005metaG_FD_111479 | JGI IMG/M metagenome (GOLD analysis project Ga0164294, IMG submission 111479) | Oligotrophic lake water microbial communities from Sparkling Lake, Wisconsin, USA - GEODES005 metaG | ecosystem: Environmental > Aquatic > Freshwater > Lake | place: USA: Sparkling Lake...
AGGGACGATCGCCACCGTCTACCTGCCGGTGGCCGAGGGCGAGACGGAGGAGGTGGAGGTGCGGCCGCGCCGCCTGGAGTCCGGCAGCGCCGTGCGCATCTTGCTGATGGACGACGACGACACCGTGCGCGAGCTGCTCGTCGACCTGCTGCGCTCGCTCGGCCATCAGGTGGAGTCCTGCGCCGACGGCGCGGTGGCCATCGAGCGCTACCTTGACGCCCAGCGGATCCGGGAGCCCTTCGACCTCGTCTTCCTCGATCTCACCGTGCCGGGCGGCATGGGCGGCGTGCAGGCCGGCGAGCAGATCCTGGAGATCGATCCGCGGGCCCGCCTGATCGCCGCCTCGGGCTACGCCGAAGACACCGTGCGGGCCGAGCTCCTCGCCTGTGGCTTCCAGGAGGCCTTGAAGAAGCCCTTCACCCTGGCCGAGGTCCAGCGGGCGATCGCCGAAGTGATGGCGGGCGGCTGAATAGTCCCCCGGTGGGGCCGCGTCGGCGGGGTACCTTGCCCCCTCTCCCAGGTAGACCCATGAAGCGATCGCTGGCCCTCCTCCTCTGTCTCACCGCCCTCGGATGCCGCAAAAAGGGGGAGACCGAGACGCTCGGCGCCCTGCCGGGCAGCAATGTCTACCTGCGCAGCTCGATCGACGCCGATCCATCTGTGTATCTGGGGCGCTTCATCCCCACGGGCTCCACCGACGTCGATGAGGCCGGCGCGATGTCGCTGGCCTGCTCCAAGTTCATCCGCTACCGGGCCATCGATGGGGGCGGAGTACAGTATACAGAGTCGCTGAACATCAGCTCCGACGCCGCCCTGCGCCTGGGGATCCCGGTGGTGGCCAGCGCCGAGGGGGCCCACAGCGCCAGCCGGATGGTGGACGTCTCCTACACCCTCACCGGCAAGATGGTCGCCGAGATCCCCGATCCCGACGGCTTCGCCACCTGCTGCAAGACCCAGCCCGATCAGTGTACAGACCGCTACATCGGCGAGTTCATCCAGGGCACCGGCGCCGTCCAGACCGCCAGCGCCAGTCAGTCGAGCGCCAGCGGCAGCGGCATCGCCCCCAATGGCCTCGCGGGCGGCGCCGAGGCCTCGCGCAGCAGCGCCTACAGCAAGGGGATCCGCTTCGACCAGCCGGTGTACTTCGCCTTCAAGGTCACCCGCACCCCCTATGTGCAGGGCGCGGCCAGCACCTGCGGCGACTGGGTGCGCTCGCCGCCGATCGCCGAGTCGGGGCTCTATGTGGTGGGGCAGTCCGATCCGGCCCGCTCGGAGTCGATGGCGCGCAACCGTGCGCTGTGGAACGCGATTGTTCAGGCGGCGCCCTCGCTGGGATCGACGCTCTCGCCGTCTGAGGATCTGTCCAGCTCCTCGGCCCTGGCCGGGATGCGGGCCGAGCAGTGGTGTGTGGACTCGCGGATGGAGGAAGGCGACCTGCGCTATGTCGCCAAGGTGCTGGTCTACATCCCGCAGGAGTCGGTGGAGGCGGCCTTGGCGGCGGCGCCCTCGGCCGGGGAGCCGGCGCCGGGCCTGGCCCGCCCGCCGCGGCCGATCGAAGCGACCCGGCCCACCGAGGCGACCCGGCCCGCCGAGGCGACGAAGCCGTCGCCGACGCCCATGCCGAAGCCCTCGCCGCCGACGTCGCAGACCCCTCCGACGAGGCCCACGCCGCCGACGCCTCCGGCCTCGCAGAGCGCTCCGACGAAGCCCACGCTTCCGACGCCTCCAACCTCGCAGACCCCTCCGACGAAGCCCACGCCGCCGACGCCTCCGACCTCGCAGAGCTCTCCGACGAAGCCCACGCCCCCCAGCCAGGGCGACGCCTCCGAGGCCCCCGCCCGTCCGCCAGCCCCTCGGCCCGATCCGACCAACCCGCACCGCCCCACGCCGATGCCCCAGGGCCCGCGCCCCGACGGCGTGCCCCCCGCCGAAGAGGCCCAATCCAGCGAGGCCTCGGCCCCCGCCCGGCCCACACGCCCCGGCCCGGTCCGCCCGACCCCCGCCACCGGCCCGCGCCCCAGCCCCTCCGAGGAGACCAGCACCCCCGAGGAGAGCGCCGAGTCCGAGCGCCCCGGTCGCCCCGGCCCCGGCCGCCCGCCCCAGGCCACCACCGGCCCGCGGCCCAGCCCCGGTCAGCTCAGCCCGATCCAGCGCACCCTTGTGGAGCTGCGCGCCGAGGACTTCGAGTCGCGCCGCTTGATGATGGCCAAGCAGAAGCTGGCCGGCCAGCCGGTCACGGTCGCCGAGGCCGCGATGGTGCTGCGCCTCTTCGACATGGAGGCCAACCGGCTGATGATGGTGGAGTTCCTGGCCCCCAACATCACCGACCCCCAGAACGGCGATGCCCTCATCGCCCTCTTCGACTTCGTGGCCAACAAGCAGCGCGTGCGCGGCCTCTTCGACTAAACGGCCCGGCGGCGGCGCCGGAGCCCCCAGGCGAGGGCCGCCAAGGGCAGCAGGCCGGCGGCGCCGACGTTGCTGCGCCCTTCTTCGTAGATGGTGGTGTCGCGGTACCCACGGTCGGCGCTGTCGATGGTGAAGCGGGCGTCGACGGTGTGGGCCGAGGCCGGCGCCAGCAAATCGAAGCGGGTGATGTAGCCGAGGCTGGACTCGCCCGTGTAGGTGCGGGCGCCCACCGGGCCGCCGTCCGACAGCGCGCGCAGGGCGTCTTGAAAGGCGTCCTGGGGATCGCCGCTGGAGAAGACCTGCTCCAACTCGGCGGAGGTCCAGCCGCTCAGGCTGGCCGCGCCCTCGGCCTGCACCCAAAGGGTGGTGCGCAGCTCCACCGGCCCTGCCGTGCGGCCCATCTGCGAGGGGAAGACCATCCGGTTGTCCGACAGGCTCAGCGTGATCGGCGGCAGGGCCCCGCCGGTGACGCCCCCCGACTCCACGCGCAGCAGCACGAAGGCCCAGCCCCCTTCGGCGACGTAGGCGCCCAGGGTCTCGGTGAGGGTGGCGCCGCTCCAGCCGTTGTCATCGAGCCAGACGCTGAGCGAGGCCTCGGCGTCGGCGGTGACCACGGTGTAGCTGTAGGTGCCCGAAAAGCCCTGATCGAGCAGGGTCACGCCATTGTCCAGGGCGGTGTCGCCCTTGCCACCGGCCAGCGCGTCGCCCTTGCCGGCGCCGCAGCCGCAGCCCTCGTCTTCTGCGCCGGTGTCGTCGGACTGGGTGAAGACGGTGGGGTTGGTCTGCTCCTCCAGGGCCGCGAAGATCGCCGGATCGGCCTCCGCGAGGCTCAGGTAGCTGTCGGGCACGGCGACGACCCAGCCAAAGTCGGCGGCGTCGCCCTCCCAGGCCACCCGGTAGGTCACGGTGGAGCTGCCGTCGGCGCCCAGGACGAAGAGGGCCTGCTGCTCGGCCGACTCGGCGAGGGTGGAGGTGCTGTGAACGAGCATCGCGCAGGCTTCGGCGCGCGGAAATGCGCCGAGCGCCAGGGTCAGCGCGGCGGAGAGGGTCAACATGGGGGCTCCAAGGGTCAGGTCGTCCGTGCCGGCTCAGTGTTGCACAGGATGTTCACCTTCGCCCTCAGCCTCTGACTGCGCGCGATCAGGCAGGCAGCGCTGGCGCGGCGCCGGCTCGACATGGCCCGGGTCCCAGCCGAGGTCATAGGCGGCCCAAAGCGGGTCGCTGCGCTTCCAGGCGCCGCCGGTGCGCAGGCCGTGGTCGGGGGCCAGCGCGCGCATCGCGAGGTAGAAGCGGGCCGCGTGGGGCAGGTCGAGGATCGGCCACAGGTCGTAGACATCGGCGGCCAGCGCGGCGGGGTTGCCGTGACCGTCGGTGCGCTGGTGCAGGCTGTGGGTGGAGAGTTGGGTGCCGCCCAGCTCGTAGAAGAAGCGCTGGCGGGCCTGATCGCGGTAGGTGGCCCGCAAGCGCGGCCGGTAGCCCGCCGCCTCCAGCGCGCCAAAGAGCCCCTTCAAGCAGGCGGCGAAGCGGGGGTGGAGCGCGGCCTCGTCGCGCCGCCCTTCGCCGGGGGCGAAGTCCAAGATCCGCAGCCAGAGCCCCGGATGGAGGGCCAGCAGGCCGAGACCGCCAAGCAAGAGGGCCAGGGTGAGGAGCCGGGTGCGACGCATCGGGGTGGCTAACGAATGTGGGTACGGCGAGCCTGTCTCGACAGTTGACAGAGCATCGTCTCTATGGTCTAAACGGAGCGTCTCGGATCGGGAACGATCAAAGGGTCTTAGGATCGGCCCGCGCAATTCCGAGACATGCTGAGACACTCGGAGCCGCCATGTTCGCACTCATCACCCTGCTGTTCGCCCAGATCGCCCTCGCCGGAGATGCCCACCACGCCGCCGCCGCCGAGGGGGTCGCCCCCGACGCCGCCTTGGCGAAGCTCGTGGAGGGCAACAAGCGCTTCGTCGCCGGCAAGCTCACCAACCAGGGCGAATTGCCCGCCGATCGCGCCAAGGTGGCGGGTGGCCAGCATCCGCACACGATGGTGCTCACCTGCGCCGACTCGCGGGTGCCGCCGGAGATCATTTTCGATCAAGGCCTGGGCGAGCTCTTTGACGTGCGCGCCGCTGGCAACAACGTGGATGGGCACCTCGTCGCCAGCCTGGAGTACGCCGAAGAGCACCTGGGCAGCCGCCTGCTGGTGGTGATGGGGCACACCTCCTGCGGCGCCGTCAAGGCCGCGGTGACCACGCCGGCCGGCACCTCGCTGGGCTCCAAGGCCTTGGATGAGCTGGTGCACGACATCCAGCTCTGCATGGGCCCGGTCAGCGCCGAGGCCGCCAAGGACCCCACCTTCAAGGCCGCCGTCTGGGCCAATGTCCACGGGGTCCAGGCCCAACTGCTGAACGAGAGCCCCATCCTCAAGCACGCCGTCGAGACCGGCCACATCGACCTGGTCGCCGCTGTGTACGATCTGGCCACCGGCGAGGTGAGCTTCGAGAAGCCCTACCACGCCGTCGCCGGCCACTGATCAGCCCTGGCGGCGCCGCCGCAGGCTGAGGAGGAGGGCGGCGGCGAGCCCGGCCGCCCCCGAGAGGCCGGGGGCCACGCTGCAGCCGCCCTTGTCTTCGCTGGTGGTCTCGTCGATGGGGTCGGTGCTGCCGCCCTCATCGCCGCCGCCCCCGTCTCCGCTGCCGTCATCGCCGGCACCGTCGGCGCTGCCGCCGTCGAGGCCGGCGTTCTCCTCGATCCAGTCGAGGTAGAGGTCGATCCGCACGTCGCCCGAGGTGCTGCCCTCGCAGAGGGTGCCGTCGTCGTCGCGGCCGAAGGTGTGGATGGCCAGGAGCAGAGGGGGCTCTACGCTGAGATCGAGCACCGCTCCGCCGGAGTCTCCGCCGCAGGTGGCGGCGCCGCCTTCGTCGTAGGCGAGCAGGTACTCGGTCTCCAGGCCCACCACGGTCATGTCGGCGTAGCGCTTGACGTAGCCGGCGTCGTTGGCGAAGTCGCCGGTCGCCCCCCAGCCCACCCAGCGCAGGCGCTCGCCCACGACGCTGTCGTCGAGCTCCGCGTCGTTCAGGGCCAGCGGCGACAACCCGGCGATGGGCGCCGTGAGGTGCACGAGCCCGAGGTCGGCCTCGATCACCGAGGCGTCACCCGACACATAGTAGTCGGGGTGGATGAACCAGTCGTCGGCCGGCACCTCGGTCACACCGTCTTCCCAGGTGGCCCCGGAGAAGGCGGTCATCTCGGTGAGATCGTAGCCCTGCACCTCTGAGACACAGTGGGCCGAGGTCAACACCCACTGATCGGCCACCAGCACGCCCGAACAGACAAAGACATTGACCCAACCTTCATCGGCGAAGCGCAGCAGCACCACCTCGGGGTAGAGGTCGGTGGGCGTGCCGTTCACGAGGGGAGGGGAGGGGAGGGCGGCGGAGAGGGAGGTCCAGAGCAAGGCGGTGATCATGGGCCCGCCTATCTTCCTGGGCGCTACGCCGCTCTCCCGGGGCCCCAGGGCAGGCCGGCGATCGGCCAAGGCGGAGTACCCACGTTACAGAACCTGACCCTGCGCAGGGAGCCCCCGTGAAGATCAGCCAACGCGCCCTCTCCATCCAAGAGTCGGCCATCCGAAAGCTCGACGCGGCCGTGCTCGCCGCCGCCGACACCCGCTTTGTCCGCCTCAACATCGGCCAGCCCGACGTGGTCACGCCGCCGGCCGTGATGGCCGCGCTGGCCCAGGCCGACGGCCCCGTGCTGGCCTATGGCCCTTCCAGCGGCCTGCCGGCCTGCCGCGCCGCCGCCGCCGCCTGGCACGCCCGCACCAGCCCCGGCCTCGGCCCCGAGCATGTGGTGGTCACCCAGGGCGGCAGCGAGGCCTTGCTCTTCGCTTTCGTCGCCTTGTGCGATCCCGGCGATGAGATCATCGTCCCGGAGCCCTTTTACACCAACTACAACGGCTTCGCGACGGTGGCGGCCGCCACGGTGGTGCCCCTGCGCGCCAGCCTCGACGACGGCTTCGCCCTGCCCAGCGACGCGGCCCTCGACGCCGTCAAGACCGACCGCACCCGCATCCTGCTCTTCGCCAACCCCGGCAACCCCACCGGCGCGGTCTACACCGAGGCCGAGCTGCGCCGGGTGGCCGCCTGGGCCCGCCGCAACGGCGTCTGGCTGGTGGCCGACGAGGTCTACCGCACCATCTGGTTCAATGAGCCCCCCTTGAGCGCCCTGCAGCTCGAAGGCCACGAAGATCACGTCGTGGTGGTCGACTCCACCTCCAAGACCTTCTCGGCCTGCGGCCTGCGCATCGGCTTTCTCATCAGCCGCAACACGCTCTTCATGGAGAAGATCGAGCGGCTCGGCCAGGCCCGCCTCGGCGCCCAGCCCCGGGCCCAGCAGGCCGCCATCGCCGCCTTGGCGCTGCCCGCCGCCTTCTACGACGAGGTGCGCGCCACCTACCGCGCCCGGGTCGACGCCATGATGGAGGCTCTGGCCGCGATCCCCGGCGTGCACTTCCACCGGCCCGAGGGCGCCTTCTACACGATGGCGCGGCTGCCGGTGCGCGACACCGAGGACTTCGCCCGCTTCCTGGTCACCACCTTCCGCGATCACAGCCGCGGTCAGCCCGAGAGCGTGGTGGTGGCCCCGGGCCCGGGCTTCTACGCCGACCCCTCCCAGGGCCGCGACGAGATCCGCCTCGCCGCCGTGAAGAACCCCGAAGAGGTGCGCCGCGGCGTCGAGCTCATCGGCCTGGGGCTGGCGGCCTATCGAGGCTGAGACGGTGGTCTTCGACCTCCCGCAAGAGGTCATCGCGGCCGGCCTGGCGCAGTCGCTGGGCGACGCGATCGAGGGCCGGGCCCTGCTCCTCGGGGGGCAGGGCGTCGATGAGCATGAAGGGGGCGGGGAGATCGTGCAGCAAGGCCTCGCTCGCCTCCTCACAGGCGGCGCCCACGCGGCGGCGCAGCCAGGCGGTGACCGCGCCCATCACCGCGATGCCCAACACCGCCAGGACCATTCCGTTCATGTGTGCTCCTCTCTACACAGGTAGCGTAGAGGCAGCGGCGGGGGGCGTGGGTGCTGTGGGTGCTGCGCCCGGTCAGGTCTTCTTGAAGATCAGCGAGGCCGAGTTGATGCAGTAGCGCAGACCGGTGGGCTTGGGGCCGTCGTCGAAGACATGTCCCAGGTGCCCCTTGCAACGGGCGCAGACCACCTCGCGGCGCACCATGCCGTGGCTGCTGTCCACGATCTCCTCCACGCGGCCGGGCTTGCTCATGCGGGTGTAGCTGGGCCAGCCGGTTCCGGAGTCAAACTTGTCTTCGCTGCGAAACAGAAAGAGCCCGCAGCCACGGCAGAGGTAGCGGCCGACCTCGTGGTTGTCCCAGTAGGTGCCGGAGAAGGCAAATTCGGTGTCGGCCTCGCGCAGCACGGCGAAGGCCTTGGCGTCGAGCCCCTTTCGCCACTCTTCGGCGCTGCGCACGATGGGCTCTACCTTCTCGGGGTCCTCGGCGAGCCCCGTGACCGCAGGTGTGGTGGCGGTTGGGTTGGGGGCGGTCGAGCCGCCGGCCCGCGCGTGGCAGGAGAAGAGGGTCGCCGAAAAGACGACGAGGAAACAACGCCGGTTCATGACAAGGGCTCCGTGGGCGCGCCGGCGGGGAGGGCGGCGCACCCATCGTTATGCCGAGGTCGGCAGAATGGTCACCGCGGGGGGACGGGGCAGCCTGGCCTGGGCTACAATCGGCCCATCGTTGGGTACAGGAGCCCTCTTGACGCGCATCTCGCCTCTCTGGTTCGTCCCCTTGCTCGCCGCCTGTGTCAAGCCTCCCGAGGCCCCCGACAAGCTCGAGGAGCTCTGCGGCTTCATCTACGAGCACTTCCGCGATGAAGACCCGGCCGCCTTGGAGAGCGCGGTCACCAAGCTCGACACCTGGCTCACCGACAATTTTGCCGCCACCCAAGAAGGCTACACCGTCGACGACCTCGACGATGACGCTGTGGCACCCTTGGATGCGCCCAAGGTGGACATCTCCAACCTCGCCGGCGCCGCGGTGGTCACCGACATCGACCACTCGGTCTATGCGCTCACCAAGACCATCCTCACCACCGATCCGCGGGTGGTCTACAACAGCACCTACACCCTCTACGATCGCGAGTGGATCACCGACATCGACTGCTTTGTCGAGGGCTTCTGCGAAGAGGCGCGGGCCTACACCCACTCGGTGAGCGACTGGCCCCTCAACATGACGGTCGGCGTTCACCTGTACCAGGACTACCGCTGGGTGGACGGCGAGTTGGGGGAGTCGATGATCCAGCGCACCTGGCTCGACGGCCCCGCCGAGGTCACGGGCTTCAACCTCTCGGTCGACGCCCAATACTACATGGCGGTGAACATCCCCCAGGAAGACGGGGGCCTGCACCGCCTCCAAGCGATGTGGGTGGTCGCGGAGATCGGCGACGCCAGCGTCCCCGAGGCCGCTGCCCTCGATCTGGTCATCGACTCGATGCGCGGCGAAGACGTGACCCTCACCTACTACCTGGACTCCCAGGAATTCATCGAAGAAGAGGGCCGGGGCGGCCAGTTCAAGGGCGGCTCCTGCAGCCACGCGCCGGCGGGCGCCGGGCTCGGAGTGAGCCTCGCCGGCCTGCTGCTGGCCCGCCGGCGGCGCGCGAAGGCCTGAAGTCGGCGCGGCGAATCCCGAAGCGGTGGTTTACCTTGGGTCGCGCAGCGGCCACCCCTGGTCCCCGCTGGAGTGTTGGATGATCCTCGCCCTCTTGTTCGCCTGCGTCGCCCCTGCCGAGAAGAGCCCTCAGAGCGAGGCGTCCGACCTGCCCCCGGGCGGCGACGACACCGCGCCAGATCCCAGCGATGACACCGCCGACACCGCCGACAGCGCCGATCCCGCTGACCCCCGCGCCGAGGCGGTGCGCGCGGCGGTGGAGGCGGCCCTTGGGCGCGGCCGGGCCAGCGGCGCCAGCGTGGCCATCTGGCACCGCGGCGAGATCGTCTTCGCCGAGGGCTTCGGCTCAGCCCACCCCGACGAAGATCGGCCCGTGGGCATCGACACCCTCTTCGCCATCGGCTCCGACACCAAGAAGATCACCGCCATCGCCTTGCTCCAGCTCGCCGATGAAGGAGCGGTCGACCTCGACGCCCCCCTCTCCGCGGCGATGCCCGATCTCAGCCTCGCGCAGAGCCCGGGTTGGGCCGCCGCCGTCACCCCGCGCCAGCTCATCGCCCACCAGGGCGGGCTCTGGGACTACACCCCCTGGGATGACGCCCCCGCCGACGCCGAGCTGCGCGACCGGGCCTATGGCGAATTCGCCGGCCGGATCTGGCAGCAGTCGCCCCCCGGCGCCTTCTTCAACTATTCGAACCCCAACTTCTCCGTCGCCGGCCTGCTCACCGAGCAGCTCGCGGGCCAGCCCTGGGCCGATCAGGTCCGCGCCGCCGTCCTGGAGCCCCTGGGCCTGCGCCGAACCTTCACCCGCCAGGCCGAGGCCGAGGCCGACGGCGACTTCGCGGTGGGCAATGGCTACGCGCTCGCCGCGGACTGGGACGCCGCCGACCCCTTCCTGCCCTACAGCGACGAGGCCGCCGGGGCCTACACCGTGGGCACCGTCGAGATGGCCGACAGCGCCGACAACGGCTTCACCCGGCCGGCCGGCATGCTCTGGTCGAACGCCACCGACATGGCACTGTTGGGCGCCTTCCTCGTGAATGGCGACCCCGCCGTGCTCTCCGAATCCTCGCGTGCCGCGCTCACCACCGCCGCGATGCCGCTCTACCCCTCGATCCCCGCCGAAGATCTCACCGGCTACGGCTACGGCCTCTTCGTCGGCCACCGCCTCAACCTGGAGAGCGGCGCCTATGACGTGGCGCTGTGGAGCCATGGCGGCAACACCCTCTGCCAAACCAGCACCTTCTACGTGCTGCCCGATCAGCAGCTTGTCATCGCCATCCTCAGCAATGGCTACGGCGATGACATGGTCGGCCCCGCCGTCGCCGCCATGGAGGCCTATGCCGGCGAGGAGTTGGGGGAGCCGATCGCAGGGGCCAGCTACCCCACCGAGCAGGACCCCTTGGAGACCTACGCCGGCACCTATGTCGACGCCTGGCTCGGCGAGATCACCGTCACCACCGATGGCGTCGACCTCTTCGTCAGCATCCCGGCCGCCGCCGCCGCGGGCATCACGGTGCGGCCCAAGCTGACGCCGGCCCTCACCGACGTCTGGACCGTGCGCTTTGGCGGCGGCGACGCCGAGTTCACCTTCGTCGATGGCGAAGACGGCACCCCCAACCGCTATGTGCGCAGCCGCGGCTTCGTGGGCACCCGCGTAGACGAGGCCCCCCCTGCGCTGCCGACCCCGCCCGCCGCCGAGCTGCGCCGCCGCTTGCTGGGCCCCGCGCTCGACGGCGCCGTGCCGGCCTTGATGCGCCCGGCAGCTCTGCGCGCAGCGCTGCCCTAGGGGCGATCGTCGCCCGTGCCCACCATGGCGGCGCCCCCGATCTCGGTCGCCGAGATCGGCGCTGTGTCGCAGCTTGGGCGCCGACCCGTAAAAATAGGGATTGCGCTATTTTGCATACCGCTTGCAGCGACGAAGGCCCCTGTCAAGGGGGGCGGGGCCCGCCCAGGCCGGCTCGGCGCAGGGTACCCCTGGTGCGTACCCCAGCCCTCGTAGGGCCGCTCTGTTCGTCCTGACCGGGTTTCTGCGTGAATCTACTGTCTGACTGGGCGCGCTTCGCCGCGGACGCCAACGAACGCCGCCTGAGCGCCTGGGAGGGCGACGATGAGCTCGCGCTGATCGACGCGCTCGAAGAGGCGACCGTGCTGGTGCGGCGCCACGCCGAGCAGGAGCCCGAGGCGGCCGCCGCGGGAGCAGGCCCCGAGGGCGCCTTGGCGGATCTCTGGCGCTCGGTGGCCCAGGATGAGCGCGGGGAGCTGCTCAACGCGCTGCATGCCGTCAACGCCGCCCTGGATCGGGAGGGCCTGCCGCGGGCCCTGGTGCTCTTTCTGCGCATGCAGCAGGGTCGCCTGCTTGTGATGCACGGAGACGCTGTCAAGGCCGCCCCTGCCTTGCTGGAAGGCATTGACCTCGCGCGGCAATTGGGTGCCCTGCGACAAAAGGCGCGCATGCTCGGCAACCTGGGCTTTCTCTACGGCGAGGTGCACGGGCCCGCCTACGAGGCCTACACGCGTCGGGCGCTGGAGATCGGCCGGCAGCTTGGCGATGGGCGGCTAATCGCCCACAGCCTGTGCAACCTGGGCAGCGCTCTCGTGATGCAGGACCGGCTCGACGAGGCCGAGGCCTGCCTCCACGAGGGGCTGGCCCTCGCCGAAGCCTTGGGCTGGGCCTACTCCATCGCGCTGTTCCGCGCTGGAATCGGCGGTCTGCGGATCGCCCGGGGGCAGCTCGACCTTGGGATCGCCTCCTACGCGGGCTCCATCGCCTACTTCGGGGCCGCCGGCGACGCCTTTCAGGTGTCTCGGCAGCTGCTCGTCGTGGGGCGGAGCCTGCTCCAGGCGGGCCGAGCCGACGAAGCCCAGGCGACGCTGGAGCGCTGCCTGGCCTCGGCGGGGCCCTCCACGGTCCGCTCACCCGCCTGGCAAGCGCTCCAGCTCCTGTCGGAGATCCATGAGGCCCGGGGCGACGCGAACACCGCGCTACGCTTGTTGCGCCAGTCCGAGGCCCAGCGCGGCTCCTACTACGACGAGCAGTTCAACCAGCGTCTGCGCATGTTGGAGCTGCACACCGAGGCCGAGCGCTCGGCCCGCCTCGCCGCTGAAGAGCGCGATCGCGTCGCGGCCTTGGAGGCGGCCCTGCAAGAGGCCAACCGCCTGCGCGCCGAGATTGAGCAGCTCGTGCGCATCGACACGCTGACCGGACTGTTCAACCGCCGGCACATCAACGAGGTGGCCGGCGGCGCCATCGCCCTGGCCCGACGCCACGGTCGGCCGCTGGTCATCGCCCTCCTCGACGTGGACCACTTCAAGGCGATCAACGACCGCTTCGGCCACTCGGTGGGCGACGCGGTGCTGGTGACCCTGGCCGGTCGGCTCAGCACCCACCTCCGCAGCCCCGACGTCATGGCCCGGTGGGGCGGCGAGGAGTTCGCCATCCTTCTGCACGAGATCGACGAGGGTGTCGGCGCCCTCGTCCTGGGGCGCCTGCTCCAGCTCCTGCGCGCGAGGCCCCTCGAAACGGCCGTCGGCCCGGTTTCCGTAACGGCCTCGATCGGCTTCACCGCGCTGCGACCCGCCGACAAGGGCATCGACGACCTGCTGCATCGCGCCGACCTCGCCCTGTACGCGGCCAAGCGCGCCGGGCGAGATCGGCACTTCTGCTTTGTCGACCCTGCGGGGCCTACAGGCTGAGGTTCGGCTCGTCGATGCGGGCCGGCTTCTTCACGGCCTCGTTCTTGTGCTCCTTCAGCACGCCCTCCACCCAGGTCTCGTAGGCGGCCTGGCCGGGGAAGGGGGTCTTGGGCACCACGAGCTTGGTGGTGCCGGTGCCCTTGCAGCCCTCAGCCAGATCGGTGGCCCACTTGCCGGTGATCGCGGCCTGCACGGCGCCTTCGACCTGGTCGCCCCAAAGATCGCCGTTGTCCAGGGCCTTGGCGACGTGGAAGCGCTGGGCCGGGCCCTTCTTGCACTGGGCCACCTCCACCAGCACGGCCCCCCAGATGTAGGTGCCGTCCTTCTGGCGGTCTTCTTTGTAGCGGACGCCGGCCAGCTTGTTGGCCTCGCCCTCGGCGTTGAGCGAGGTGAGGGTGAGGCGGGCCTGCTCCACGCCCTTGACCTTCAGGTCGGGGGCGGCGCCGACGATGGCCGACACGGCGAGTTGGGCGATCTTGGGGTCGAGGCCGCCGGGGGAGCCGACGCCCGAGGCATCCGGGTACAGGTTGATCACGTTGGCCTGCAGCTCACCGTCCTTCGATTCCTTCAAGACATCGGTGAGCTTGGGCACGGCGGCGGCCCCGGCGCTGCGCGCGTAGGTCTCGAGCACCGAGAAGTAGCGGGAGCGATCGCCGCCCGGCCCCTTGGCGACCTCGGTCCAGAGCAGATCCTGGACGGGCTGGCTGTGGCACTCGCCGAGGGCGCGGAACCAGCGCTGGTCCCAGAACTCATTGGGCTTGGCGGCGGCGCGGCCGAGGAAGAACTGCTGCACGGCCGAGGACTCGTTGCACTTCTGTCCGAGCAGGCGCACGGCGCTGGCCCGATCGTCGCTCTGCAGCTTGTCGACCCAGGCGATGGCCGCGTCGGTGGCGCCCACCTCGATGGCGGCGATGGCGGCCTTGGTGGCGGTCTCGTTGTAGGGCATCTTCGGCAGCTTTTCGGGGGCTACCTTGGCGGCGATGCGGGTGTCGCAGTCGACGATCTTGAGGAAGGCCGCGCCGATCTCGGCGATCGGAGCGTTGTTGTAGGCGGCGACGAGCGGCTTGGTGTCGCAGGCGGGCGCAGCGGCGGGCGCGGCCTGGGCGGCCGACAGGCCGGCGGCGAGGGCGAGAAAGGGCATCATGGGGGCACCTCCGAGGTCGCCCGGTCTAACCAGTCGCCGCAGCCTTGCATTCCATGGGCAGGCGCGCGCGACCAGACGAGATTCGCACAAGCCGGCGGGTGCGCCCGCGCAGGCGCTGGGGCATGATGCGGCCAACGGAGGCGTCATGGCCCTGTTCGATCTCCATCCCCACATTTCGTCCGCCCTGGTGGCGGGCTCCTTGATCCTCGCGGCCTGCGGACCCAAGTTCGACGTGGCCGAGGGCGGAACGGGCGACGTCGCCAACGCCGACGACACCGCCACCGAGGTCGACTCTGGCGGCGCCGACACCGCCGAGGTCGACACCAGCATGTGGGATGGCGCCACCCTGGTGGTGCGCTCCCCGGCCTCGGGCGACTTCCTGCCCCTGGGCGAGGCTGCCACCTTCGAGGCGCAGATCTACGGGGCCGACGGCGCCGAGATGGAGTTCGACGAGATCGTCTGGAAGTCCGACATCGACGAGGCCTGGTCGCTCACCGGCGCCGCGGTTGAAGACGCCAGCCTCGGCGTCGGCTCGCACACCATCACCGCCACCGCCCTGCTGCCCAATGGCGACCGCCTCACCTACGCGCTCGGCGGAATCCTCGTGCAGCACGAAGACGCCGGCATCTACGTCGGCGACCTGATGGTCGACATCGTCGTCACCTACAGCGGCACCGACTACACCGCGACCTGCATCGGCGCCGCCACGCTCATCATCGACGCCTACGGTGAGACGGGCGTGGGCGACAGCGCCTGCACCGTGTCCCTGCTCGGCTACGACATCGACGCCGCCCACAACTTCGACTTTGAGCTGGCCGACGGCGCCGTTGGCGGCGAAGCGAGCGTCGACCTCTTCTTCACCGCCTATTCCTTCGACGTGGCCGGCGAAGTGGGCGACGGCGGGCTGACGGCGAGCTGGCTGCAGGAGTCGGACTTCATCGACATCGGCGGCGAGCTCGCGCTGGAGCGCATCACGCGCAGCGTCGAGGCGGCGGAGTAGCGGTGACCGGCGCCGGGCTTTTCCTCGCCCTGGCCTGCGCGCCGCGGTTGCTTCGCGTCGAAAACGAGCTGCTGCGCATGCAGAACGCCGAGCTGCGGAGCCGGATCGACGCCGCCGAGCGCAGCGCGCGCCCGTCCGACTTTGCGGCGGAGGTCAACGGAGAGGTGCTGCGCAGCTATCTCAGCCGCGTAGGCCACCCCAATCCCGAGCAGGGGCCCGGCGATCTGCTCACCGTGCCCATCAGCGGCCGCAACGCCCGCTTTCGGGTCTCGGTGCAGCACTTCCCGCGCGAGCGGGTGCTCTTCATCGCCACCCACGACTACATCCGGCTGGAGGAGGTCACCAGCTCCAACGCGATGGTGCTGGTGCTCACCCAACTGGCGGCGCTCAACTACGACCTGCTCCTCGGCAAGTTCCAGCTCAACCCCCGCTCGGGCGAGATCTCGCTGTCGGTGGAGATCAACCTCGACGACGGCCTCGGCTTCGCCACCTGGAGCGCCGCCTTCGCCCACCTCGTGCGCACCGCCGATGAGCGTTACCCCGACCTGATGCGGGCCGTGCAGGGGCAGGGCTTATAAGCGAGGTCGACCATGCTCTGTCTTACTTCTTTGTACATCGGCCTCGCCCTCGACGGCGGCCTTGTCGACCCCCTGCCGCTCGACGACCTCCGCCCGGACTTCGTGGGCTCCCTCGACAGCAGCGCCTACCCGATCCGCTGTCACTACGCCGACGCGAGCAAGGCCGACACCTGCGCCATCGTGATCAGCAGCGCCGAGGCAGCCTGGGCCACCCAGGTCGACGAGCTCGGCTTTCGCGCGCCGGAGCCCGACGGCGACGGCATCCTCGACTTCTACATCGCCAACGATGGCACCGAGGGCGGCGCCTACACGCTCGGCTCCTACTTCGACGCCGATCCGCTCGACCACTACCTCTCCTGCCCCTCCTTCGTGGTGCTCGACCCCAGCATCCCCGACGTCGACATCCCCTCCTTCGTCGTGCACGAATTCCAGCATGTCTCCCAGTACGCCACCGACTTCATGGAGGCGACCCTGCCGGTTTGGGAGGCCGTCGCCACCGAGACCGAGCGCTACAACCTCGACGACGGCAGCGTGCTCGCCTACCAGATCGCCGACTTTCAAGAGACCCCCTGGCTGGGCCTGCTGGGCGATGGCTACATCCTCTACGATCGCGACGGAACCTGGTCGGAGTACGAGTACGGCGCCGTGTTGTGGATCCTCGATCTGAACGCCCGCCTCGGCCTCGCCGAAGGAGAAGCCGCCCAGCTCCTCTGGGAGACCCTGGCCCAGGGCGAGCTGTTTAACGAGCCCGACGTCCTCGACGCCTGGGAGGTGCTCACCGGCGACTGGCGCCAGTCCCTGCTCGACCTCAACGTGCTGCGGGCCCAACTCGGCACCGCGGCGGCGCCGGACTGGGAGAGCTACCTGAACAATGGTGGGATGCGGGTCACCTACGACGAAGAGCTCGACGCCCCCGCGCTCCCCGTCGATCTCACCCCCAATCCGCGACCCTGGCCCACCGGCTCTGTCTTCGCCCGCTTCACGGGTCTCACCCCCGGCCAGCCCCTGCGCCTCACCGTCACCGCCGACGAAGACGCCACCTTCGGCCTCGTGGTGGTGGAGGCCGACCGCTCGCTCACCAGCCTCGATCCCCAACTGGAATTCACCCCCGCGGCTGCCGAGCTCGACATCGTCGTCGTCAACTTCGGCCCCGATGGCTACGACGCCGATCAGGACTGGCACGGCTACGGCTACACCCTGCGGGTCGAAGTTGCGACCCCGGCCGGGGACACCGGCGAGGAGCCCGAGCCGGACACCGACGCCCCCAAGGCCGAGCCCGCCGATCGCCCCGCCGACAAGGGCGGCTGCGGCTGCGCCCAATCCGGCGGCGGCGGCCTCTACGCGGCGCTGTCGGGGCTGCTGTTGCTGGCCCGTCGCTCGGCGCGGATGCGCTCCAGAAGCGCCTCGGCGGCCTCCCGCTCGGGGTGATCGGGCCGGGCGGCGCAGAGTTGGGCCAGGGCCGCCGTCCGACGGGCCTCCTCCCGCTCCAGCCAATTCAAGAAGGCCGGGCTGCGCCGCGCCCGCAAGAGGGGCCCGAAGAAGGCGTCGGCCTCGGAGAGGGGAGGCTGGTCACCTTCGGCGGGGCGGAGGGCCATCGCCCAGTGCCGAGACTCGCCCTCTTCGATGATCCACTCCTCCTCGAAGGCGAGGCCCATCCGCACGAGGCGCTGTCGCAATTCTGGCAGGTTGCGCTCGGGTTGGAGGAGCACCCGCTGGGCCTGGGCCACCACCGCCGGCGCCGCCTCCAGCAGCGCCGCGATGAGCCCGCCGCCCATGCCGGCCAGCACGATCACATCGACCTCGCCCGGCGCCACCGCCGACAGGCCGTCGCTTTGCCGCACCTCCAGACCGGGCCCCACCGCCGCGGCTTGCCGCGCCGCCAAGGCCAGCGGCGCCGCCTTGTTCTCCAGGCCAATCACCCGCGAAGCCCGCCCGCTGCGGATCAGCGCCGCGCCGAGCAGGGCGTGGTTGCAGCCCACATCGGCCACCCGCGCGCCCTGAGGCACCGCATCGAACAAGGCGCGCAGCCGGGCTGACAGGGGAGGGGCGTGCGGCATTAGGGGGGGCTCCACCGGCGGGAGTACCATGCGGATCGTCGTCACGGGGGCCGAGCACCCCAGCGCCCAGCGCTTCATCGCCCGGATGGCCCTGGGCAACGAGATCTTCGGCATCAGCGAGCAGCACGGCCTCGATCTGGGGGTGCCGGTCTTTCCGGGCGCGGCCCGCGATCTGGCAGGCCTGATCGGCTTTCTGCCCGGGGCCGAGGTGGTGGTGCACGCCAGCCGCCGCTTCGTACCCGAAGACCTCCTGGCCCTCTCGGCGGCGGCCCAGGGGGCGCGGGTGCGGCGCATCGTCGCGCTGGCCTGCGGCGATCTCCCTGCGCCGATCGAGATCCCCGCCTGGCCGGGCCCGGCGCCGGTGCTGCTCGCTGCCGCACTGCCGATCGGCGCCGACGATGTCCTGGGCGTGGAGGCGGCGCTGCGGGACTGGGCCACCCAGCACCGGGCGGGCCCCGGTGAGGTCGATCTGGTCGATCTGGCCGACGTCGATGGCGCGGTGGAGACGGCGCTCTCACGCGGCCGGCCTGGGGCCCTCTACCCGCTCTGCGGGCCGCGCCTTCGCTGGGAGGCGCTCCAGGCGCTGATCCTCGGCGGGGCGCCCCCGCCTGTCGCCGGCGAGGAGCACCCGCTGTTTCGGGGCGACGCCACCCTCGACGACGCCCCGAGTCGGGCGGAGCTCGGCTGGTGGCACCGCGACCCGAGCCGCAGCCTGCGCGGCCTGCGGCGATCTACAGCCGGCGCGGGTCGGTGAGGGTGCCCGTGACGGCGCTGGCGGCCGCGACGGCCGGCGAGACGAGGTAGACCGGCCCGGCCGAGCCCATCCGGCGGTCGAAGTTGCGGTTGGTGGTGCTGGCCGTGACCTCGCCGGGCAGGGGGATGCCCGGCCCGTTGCCGATGCAGCTCCCGCAGCCCGGCTCGCTCACCACGGCGCCGACCTGGCGGAAGAGGTCGAGCAGGCCCTCCTTCTCGGCGTCGGCGGCCACGGTGGCCGAGCTGGGGGTGACGGTGACCCGCACGCCGGCCTTGAGGCTGCGCCCGCGCAGGACGTCGGCGGCGGCGCGCAGATCGGCCAGCGAGCCGCCGGTGCACGAGGCGATCACCACGTTGTGAATCGCGATCTCTTCGAGGCCGGAGAGGGGGGCGCGGTTGCGGCTGTCGCCCGGCGTGGCCACCGTCAGCGGCACCGTGGACAGATCCACCTCGATGACCCGCTCGTACTGGGCGCCCTCGTCGGGGTACACCATCCGGTCGGCGTAGTCGGTGCCGCGTCGGGCCTGGAGGAAGTCGAAGAGCGGCTTGCAGGGCTCGACGATGCCGGTCATCAGGCCGCCCTCGACGGTCATGTTGGTGATGACCGACAGCTCATCGACATTCCACTGATCCAGGCCCGGCCCGCCAAGCTGGATGACGCAGGTGTCGGTGGGGCTGGTGCGCCACTGCTCTTCGCGGAAGTAGGGGTCGCCGATCAGGTGCAGCACGAGGTCTTTGGGGGAGACGATGCCGCCGGCGTCGCCGCTCACCACCACGCGCACGACCTTTGGCACGGTCACCGGGATCAGCCCGGAGCGCAGGGCGAAGCTCATGGCGGTGCTGCCCACGCCAAAGGCGAAGGCGTTGAGCACGCCCGAGGTGGGGGTGTGCGAGTCGGTGAGGACGACGATGTCGCCGGGGCGGGCGTAGTCCTCCACCACGATGCGGTGGCACACGCCGGCCGGGTAGCCGCGCCCAGGGCCGTGCACGCGCAGGCCGTGGGCCTCGGCGGCGTCGATCATCTCCTGGGCAAGCTGGCGGGCCGGTGCGAGGCGGGCCTTCTTCACGTTGGCCGGCACCGTCTCGTGGTCGATGAGGACGAAGTGATCCTCGAAGCAGGCCACCTGGTCGGGGTCCTTCACCGGCGCCTTGCCGAAGGCCTCGGTGTAGAGCGCCATGCACATGCCGGCGGTGTACTCGTGCATCCCGCGGAAGCCCACCTCGCAGAGCACCTGGTCATTGGGGTGGACCTCGGCGAGGCCGAAGCGGGGCGCGCCGGCGGCGTCGTGGCCGACCCAGGCCCGCGCTGCCACGATCTTCTCGACCACGTTCATCGGCCGGGCCGGCCGGGCGGTCTCGTACCAGGGGCTCAGCTCGCCGCGCAGCCAGGCGTTGCCATAGTGCAGCAGGCCGCCGGCCAGGGAGACCTGGCGGAAGAAGGGGGGCAGGGCCTCGTAGAAGGAGGTGACGTCGATCTCTTCGCCGGCCCGCAGGCGGTCCACCACCCCCAGGTCGGTGGTGAAGGGCATGCCGCCGTAGACCATGTTCTCCTGGAAGATGCGCTGAAAGCTCCGGGCGACGATGAGCTCGATGCCGGCGCCCTGATGGGCCACTACGGCGACCTCGCGGCTGCTGCCCGAGCCGTAGGCGTCGCCGCCGACGATCACCTGAAAGCCGCCGTTCTTGACGGTGTCTTTGGAGAGGGTCTCTTTGAAGTTGTCGAGGAACCAGGGCCCCAGGATCTCCGGCGTGTAGCCGAGCGTGCAGGCGGCCCCGGAGATCATGGCGTCGGTGTTGACGCCATAGTGCAGTGGGTTTGCCTCGGCGGCGAGGTCGGCGCCATCGAGCTGTTCGCGGAGGAGGGCGGGATCGTCGGTGAGGACCAGGACGCGGCCGGTGAGCTTCATGGGGAACTCCGAGGGGCGTGGCCAGCGGGGGCCGCGCGGCGAATGATGACGATGCGGTTGAACAGTTCGGCAGGCGCGGCGATGTCGGTGGGGGCCAGCTCGATGCGGCGGCCGACGCCTTGCAGGAGGTGAGGGGACCCATCCACCCAGACAAAGCCCTTGGCGCGCAGGGCGCCCTGGCCGGCCACCTGGGCCAGGAGGTCGTCGGCGGTGGTGTTGGGGGCCACGGAGAGCTCGAAGCTCTCGAAGGCCTCGTGGTGGTGGTGGTGGTGGTCGTGCCGATCGGGGGGCGCGGCGCGGTCGTTGAGCGGGCTCAGCAGCAGATCGGGGTCGACCGCACCCTGAACGGCACGCACCACCGGCATCCCCGGGTTCATCGCCGCGAGGCGGGCGGCGAGGGGGTCTGAATCGGCCACGAGGTCGACCTTGTTGAGCAGGGCGAGGTCGGCGGTCTCCACCTGCTCGGTGAAGGTCTGGTCGAGATCGCGCTGCTGGTCGATCTGCTCGGCGTTGACCACCGTGACGATGGCCTCGTCGGCCAGCCAGTCGCGGATCGGCGGCTGCCAGAAGGTGATCTGCACATCGCTGGGGATGGCCACGCCGCTGGTCTCGACGATGATGCGGTCGGGATCGATCTTCTCGCGCAGCGAGAGGATGGTGTTGTACAGATCGTCGTTGAGCGCGCAGCAGACGCAGCCCCCCGACAGCTCCACCATGCCGTCGTTGGCGTCGGCCAGCATCGCCGCGTCGAGGCCCAGCGCGCCGAACTCGTTGGAGATCACGGCCACGCGCTCGCCGCGGGCCTGGGCGGCGGCGAGGAGGTGTCGCACGAGGGTGGTCTTGCCGCTGCCGAGGTAGCCGCTCACCACCAGCGCGCTCACGCGCTTCACGCGCGCTCCTTGAGGTCGAGGATCACCGGGGCGTGGTCGCTGGTCTTCTCCAGCTTGCGGGTGGGGCGGTCGATCTCGCAGGCCGCCACCCGGCCGAGCAGCGAGGCGCTGGCCAGGAAGTGATCGATGCGCAGGCCGTTGCCGCGCTGAAAGCCGCCGCCGCGGTAGTCCCACCAGGTGTGGGAGTAGCGGCCCACCTCATCGGGGTGCACATGGCGCCAAACGTCGGTGAGGCCGAAGGCGCGCAGCTCCTCGAAGCGCGCGCGCTCGGGCTGGCTGCAGAGCACCTTGTCTTTCCAGGCCGCCGCATCGTGGACGTCGCGGTCGTCGGGGGCGATGTTGAAGTCGCCGCAGAGCAGCACATCGTCGTCCGGGGCGGCGTCCTGGCGCACCCAGGCGTTGAGGGCGTCGAGCCAGCGCAGCTTGTAGGCGTACTTGTCGCTGCCGACCTCCTCGCCGTTGACGACGTAGAGGTTGACCAGCCGGATGCCGCCGGTGATGACGGCGATGCCGCGGGCCTGCGGATCATCGGCGAGGGGCAGGCTGCGGGTGACCGACGACATCGGGTAGCGGCTGGCGATGGCCACCCCGTTGTAGGTCTTCTGGCCGAAGGTCTCCAGGTTGTAGCCGGCGTCTTCGAAGAGGGCCCGGGGCACCTGCTCGTCGACGCACTTCAGCTCTTGGAGGCAGATCACGTCGGCCTGAGTGGCCTGGAGCCAGGCGGGCAGCAGGTGGACGCGGGCCCGAACCGAGTTGACGTTCCAGGTGACGATGCGCATGGGGCGTGCCTTGGTGGGTGAGTTCAGCCGATGTCGAGGAGTTGAGCGTCGGCGCCGCGAACGGCGCTGGGGCCGAGGGCGGCGCGCAGCTCGCGATCGAGGAGGTGGCTGGGCACCACCCGTGACAGGGCGGCGAAGAGGTTGGCCGGGATGGTCTCGTTCTCGGCGGCGAGCTCGGCGACCATGCGCTTGACCCGCTTGCGCTGGAGCTGCTCCTGGCTGCCACACAGGTCGCAGGGGATGATTGGGAAGGCCTGGGCCTCGGCGAAGGCGGCCACGTCGGCCTCGCGGCAGTAGGCCAGCGGGCGGATGACCACGTTGCGGCCGTCGTCGGAGACGAGGCGCGGCGGCATCGACTTGATCTGGCCGCCAAAGAAGAGGTTGAGCAGCAGGGTCTCGATGAGGTCGTCCCGGTGGTGGCCGAGCGCGATCTTGGTGGCGCCCAGCTCGACGGCCGCATTGTAGAGGATCCCGCGGCGCAGGCGGCTGCACAGCGAGCAGAAGGTCTTTCCTTCTGGGATCTTCTCCTTCACGATGCTGAAGGTGTCTTGCTTGAGCATACGGTATTCAAAGCCGCGCTCGACCAGCCAGCCTTCGAGCAGGTGGCCGGGGAAGCCGGGGTGGCCCTGGTCGAGGTTCACGGCGATGAGCGTGAACTCGAAGGGCACCGTGCGGCGCAAGCTTTCCAGCAGGTGCAGCATCGCGTAGCTGTCTTTGCCGCCGGAGAGGCAGGCCATGACGCGATCTCCGGGCTGCAGCATCTGGTGGTCGATCGAGGCCCGCGCGACATCGGCGAGCAGCTTCTTCTCCAACTTCTCGTGGCGGGACATCCACCCTCCGACGCGGCGCCGCACCCATCGCGGCGGGAGGGCCCGTTAGCGCAGCGCCCGGCGCGGGTCCATGCCGCCGGGCCTTTGGCGCGCTAGAGCGGCGGCGCGAGGGGCTCATGTCGTCGGCCATCGAAGTCAAAGACCTGCACAAGTCCTACGGCGATCACGTCGCCCTGCGGGGCATCAGCTTTCACGTCAAGGAGGGCGAGGTGGTCGGCTTTCTCGGCCCCAATGGCGCGGGAAAGAGCACGGCGATGAAGATCATCACCGGCTTCATCGCCCCCTCGGCCGGCCAGGCCAGCATCCGCGGCTTTGATGTGCTCGAAGAGCCGATTGAGGCGCGCTCGCTCATCGGCTACCTGCCCGAGAACGCGCCGATCTACCCCGACATGCGCGTTCGGGACTACCTCAACTACATCGGCCAGATCCGCGGCCTGGGCACGGCCGAGCGGGAGCGGGCGATCGAGCGGGTCACCGGCGAGTGCGCCATCACCGACCGGCTCTACCAGCGCATCGGCGACCTCTCCAAGGGCTACCGCCAGCGCGTGGGGCTCGCCCAGGCGCTGCTGCACAGCCCGCCGATCCTGATCCTCGATGAGCCCACCACCGGCCTCGATCCGAACCAGATCATCGAGATCCGCAACCTGATCCGCGAAATCGGGCGGCACAAGACGGTCATCCTCTCCACGCACATCCTCTCGGAGGTGCAGGCCACCTGCGATCGCGTGGTGATCATCAACCGCGGCACCTTGGTGGCCGACGGCACCACCGACGAGGTCACCACCCGCACCCAGGGCGGGCAGCTCCTTCAGGTGGTGCTGGCGCCGGGAAAGGTGGCGCCGACCGCCGAGGCGGTGCACCGCGCGCTGGCGGCCCTGCCTGGGGTGGAGCGGGTGAAGGCGCTGGAGGGCGCCGATCCGGGGCACTTTGCTGTGGAGCTGCTGGCCAGCGCCGATGTGCGGGCGGCGGTCTTCGCGCTCGCGATCGAGCAGGGGCTCGTGCTGATGGAGCTCACCCGCGAGCGCAGCAACCTCGAAGAGGTGTTTCGCCGGCTCACCCACCCATCGACGTGACGATCATCACCACGGCGACGCCGGCGAGGATCAGCAGCACGGCGCCGCCGATGAGCATGCCCAGGCTGGGACCGCCCTTCGAGGCCGGGCTCTGGGGCTGGGCGACCGGAGCGCGGCGCTCTGGTGCCTTGGGGGGCGCCGGGGGCAGATCGGGCTCGCCGAGGCGGACGGTGGGCTCGGGCGCGGCCCCGGCGGTGGCCGGGCGAGGCTCGGCGGGGCGCGGCGCGG
>Ga0164294_10001219_pt1 | contig 23997 bp, 26 predicted proteins | sample GEODES005metaG_FD_111479 | JGI IMG/M metagenome (GOLD analysis project Ga0164294, IMG submission 111479) | Oligotrophic lake water microbial communities from Sparkling Lake, Wisconsin, USA - GEODES005 metaG | ecosystem: Environmental > Aquatic > Freshwater > Lake | place: USA: Sparkling Lake...
AAGGTTCGTTTCTCTGATATTCGGTTGACATCGACAGCAAAGGCTTCGTTCAACTAAAAACCCAACTACATTTTTAACGTGCCACGCGAGATTACCTGTAGCCAATTTTTTGATGGAGACAGCATCCAAGGTCCACGTCGAATCGTCGTGGCAGAGGATGGCCTCGTTGAATCTATTGAAGAGCACACTGGTGCGGCTGAATACCCAGTTCTGTGTCCAGGTTTCGTGGATGTGCAGATGAACGGCTTTGATGACGTTTACGTAGCGACTGCATCTTTGGATGAATTGATTCGCCTTGACCAGTTGCTTCTTGGTCGAGGAACAACCAGTTGGTTGGGAACGATAGTTACGGCTCCGCTCGAAAGAATGGCACGTTCATTGGGGTCGCTTCACGAGTTGTTTCAGTCACAACAAGTACATGGTTTCGCTGGGATTCATGTTGAAGGGCCTTTTCTTGGCGATGCCCCTGGGGCTCACCCAGTCAGATACATTGTCGCATGTGATTTGGATTGGATTTCTCAGTTAGTTCCATCGGTGCGCCTAGTAACTGTTGCACCCGAACAAACCGATGTCATTCCCGCTATTCGTGCACTGGTAGATCGGAACATAACGGTGTCCCTCGGTCATTCACGGCCGACCAAGAGACAATTTGTAGATGCTGTCGATGCTGGTGCGTCTATGGTCACGCACCTTTTCAACGGAATGAGTGGTGTGCACCACCGTGATCCGGGTCTTGCAATGTGGGCACTAAATGACGAACGAATTTCTTGCGGCTTGATAGCCGATGGAGTCCATGTCCAAATAGATGCTCTCGCTTTGTCCTTTCGTGCGGCGGGGCCCAGAATCTGTTTGGTATCCGATTCCGTTTCATGGAGGAATCATTCAGGCTCTCGACCCGGGGTTGAAATTAGAAATGGCGCACCTCGGCTGTCAGACGACACACTGGCCGGGTCGTGTACGCCACTTGGGGAATGTGTGCAACGAGTTGTTCAGGAATGCGGAGTTTCTCTTGAATCGGCTCTCGCGAGCGCCACTTCTTTGCCAGCTGATTTGGTTGGACTGGCAGATGTTGGACGTATCAAAATTGGTCAGAAGGCAGACCTCCTCGCACTCGACTCCGAGCTTTCCGTTCTGAAAGCCTGGCGCCGATTACCATCATGAGGTGCCTACACAATTGAGCCCCGAACAAGACGCCCTCGCTATTTCGATCATTCGAGGTATTGCGATGGATGCACCACTAGCTGCCAACAGCGGTCACCAAGGAACAGCCATGTCGCTTGCGCCACTCGCCCATGTTCTCTACAGTCGAATTTTAAAACACGATCCGACATCGCCTGACTTCATAGATCGCGACCGTTTGATTCTTTCTAACGGGCATGCATCGATCTTGCAGTACGCAATGTTGTTCTTGTCCGGCTACGGATTAGAAATGTCTGATCTCAAATTATTCCGTCAATGGAAATCGGCAACACCTGGTCACCCTGAAGTTGGCCATACAGCGGGCGTTGAAGTAACTACTGGTCCACTTGGTCAGGGGTTTGCGAATGCTGTTGGAATGGCGATTGCAGAATCGCATTTGCGCGCAGTACATGGACAAGACGCAATCAATCACCACACGTACGTAATTGCAGGCGATGGTTGCCTTATGGAAGGCATCAGCCATGAGGCCGCTTCACTAGCTGGGCATCTCAAACTTGATCATTTGGTCTGCATCTTTGATGACAACAAGATCACAATTGACGGCAGCACTGCATTGGCATGCAGTGACGATGCGCCGGCACGATTCCGCTCTTACGGATGGAATGTCATTGAAGCTGGTGAAATTGCAAACGATTGCGACGCACTTGAGAAAGTGTTGCTTGCAGCACGCGATCACACTGGGGCACCTACTTTGGTTGTACTCCGTTCTCACATTGGTTTTCCTTCTCCAGATCTGACTGATAAGCACGAAGCACATGGAAACCCATTTACAGCTCCACTCGTCAGTGCCACTAAGAAAGTGATGGGAATTCCCGACGAGCCCTTCTATGCACCTGAAGCGTTCGTTTCTGAGTATCGGGCATTTTGCCGTGCTCGTGGACAAGACGCACATGCAGAATGGAAGAAGCGCACACAATCACTCTCTCGCGTGCTAACACCAATTTCCTTCGGTATTGCGGACAAACAAGAGATTGCATCAGTGCTTCCTGTTTTTCCTTCCGACACAAAACTGGCGACACGCCAAGCCTTCCAAAAAGTGTTGGAGGCCACCGGAGAAGCTCTACCGTTCGTGCTTGCTGGCGCAGCGGATCTCACTGGCAATACCGGTGCCAAACTGGCCGCAACAAGTGGATATTCAGCGGAGAACCCCTCTGGCAAACAGATCTATTACGGAATTCGTGAGCACGCGATGGGTGCCGCAATGGTTGGCATGGCGCTTCATGGTGGCGTGCTTCCTGTCGGTGGCACATTCTTTGTGTTCGCCGACTACATGCGTCCTGCAATTCGATTAGCAGCTCTATCTCGTGCACGCACAGTTTTCGTCTTTAGTCACGACTCTGTTGGAGTTGGAGAAGATGGTCCTACTCACCAACCAGTTGAACAGTTGGCGTCATTACGTGCCATCCCTGGCTTACAAGTAATTCGTCCTGCCGATGCAAATGAAACAGCCCAAGCTTGGGCTATTGCTGCAACTCATGACGGTCCGACCGCTCTTATTCTTTCTCGTCAAACAGTTGTGGCGCTCACAGATGGCTCAGCAGTCGCAGAAGGTGCTGGCGTAATTGTAAAAGTTGACAAGCCGCAAGCAATCATCATCGGAACCGGTAGCGAATTATCGGTTGCTGTTGACGCTGCAACTCTTTTGCAGAAAGAGGGCATCAACGTCAACGTTGTGACGATGCCATCGTGGGAACGATTTGCCTCTTTGTCGAAAGCTCGACAAGAAGAAATTCTTCCGCGATCACTCCCCCGTATCAGTGTGGAAGCAGGAACAACATTTGGTTGGGCCGCTTACGCAACCGACAGCGTCGGAATTGATCGGTTTGGTGCAAGTGCTCCAGGCAATGTTGTCATGGCCGAATTGGGAATTACAGCTGATCACGTTGCTGATGTAGCTCGAAGTGCGATTAATCGATGAGCGACACTCTGAAGCGATTGTCATTGGAACATGGACAGAGTCCGTGGCTTGACAATTTGCAACGCGGTTATCTCACCTCCGGCGCCCTTGTGGCGCTAGTCGAACGTGGTGTAAGAGGTCTTACATCGAACCCGACAATTTTTCAGAAAGCCATTCAAGGAAGCGCTGATTACGACGATCAATTCCGAAGCGAGATTTTGAAGGGCTCCAGCGCACGAGAGGCGTACTGGGAATTAGTTCTGCAGGACATTCACGGTGCACTTGATGTATTCAGTGACTTGTATGCACAATCAAGCGGCACAGATGGCTTCGTCAGTGTTGAAGTTGACCCATCTCTAGCCCACGATACGAGCGGTACCTTGTCAGCAGCACGCCTACTTCATGAGCGCATCTCTCGTCCGAATGTAATGATCAAAATCCCTGCTACTCAGCAGGGGCTCCCTGCTATTCGGGAGATGATTGCCGAAGGCAGAAATGTAAATGTGACTTTGATCTTTAGTCTGTCGCGCTATCAAGACGTGATGGACGCATACATAGAGGGTCTCGAACAGAGAATGGCTTCAGGATCCCAAGTGTCAAACATTGCGAGCGTTGCGAGTTTCTTCATAAGTCGTGTCGACAACGAGATTGACAAGCGACTTGATCAACTCGGAACACCAAGCGCTTTGGCATTGCGAGGTACCGCTGCTGTTAATCAGGCACGTCTTGCATACGCTGCGTTTCAAAAGACCTTCAGTGGCCCCCGTTGGGACGCGTTGGCAAAAGCCGGCGCCTCAGTGCAGCGTCCATTGTGGGCTTCAACTTCTACAAAGAACCCGACGTATCCGGACACAATGTATGTCGACCAATTGATTGGGCCGGACACCGTCAACACTCTCCCTGATGCCACTTTGGAAGCATTCGCAAATCATGGGACAGTAGGTCGCACAATTGACCTGAATGTGGGCGTCAGTAAGCGCCAGTGGGCGGAACTAGCGATGAATGCAATTGATGTTGATGAAGTCGCGGCTCAACTGGAAGCTGAGGGTGTCGCTTCTTTCATAAAGAGTTTCGATGAACTCATTGGCGTCTTGGAAGAAAAAGCCATCGGAATTTCGTAACAGTGACTGTCTCATCCAATACACGTAAGGCAATTGAAGACTTGCTTAAAAGTTTTGAGGCTGCACAACGCACACCTTCAGATGTGCGCCTGTTGAATCGCTCCATCAACACAATTTCTGATTTGGTGAACGGCCCGTCGTCTTCTTTAGACATCAAAATCGCCAGTTCTGCAATAGAAGAGATGAGTCGCGCCTTCACGATGTTTGCACCGTTTAGAAATGTTCGGAAGGTGTCAATCTTCGGCTCAGCGCGCACAACACCAGACAGTCCGATTTATGAGTTAACAGCCGCCACTGCAAAAGCATTAGCCGCGCATCATTTCATGGTCGTCACCGGAGCAGGTCCGGGAATCATGGAAGCTGGAATGGTGGGCGCCGGGAGAGAGAACTCAATCGGGGTTTCGATACGACTTCCTTTCGAAACAGGTGCTAACTCCGTAATTGATGGTGATGACAAATACGTCAGCATGCGGTACTTCTTCACTCGCAAGCTGATGTTGGTGAAAGAGTCGCACGCTTTTCTTTGCATGCCGGGCGGCTTCGGAACTCTCGATGAAACCTTTGAGCTTCTCACTTTGGCTCAAACAGCGAAATCTGTTCCAGTTCCAATAGTTTTTTTGGAAGTTCCTGGACACCCTTTTTGGACTCCCTTGATGAAGGTGATGGAACCATTACTGCTTGATCACGGGCTTATTTCTGAAAGTGACACTTCGTTGTACACAATCACTGACAACATCGATGATGCAGTCAACGAGATAACGCGTTTCTATGCCAACTACGATTCGATTCGTTTCGTTGATGACATTCTTTATATCCGTATGCAACGGGCTGTACCAGATATGCAATTCCGTGAAATCGCGAGTCGGTTCGCTTCGCTAGCAGTTGACGGTGCAATCGAACAGACTTCTGCAACTCCTGAAGAAGTAAAAGATGATGACGTTCCGAATTTGGCGCGCGTCAGCCTGAAGTATGCCGCCAAGGGTTATGCAGACCTGCGCGGATTAATCGACGCACTCAATCAGTTCTAAACAGCGCGAAGGATGTACAGGGCCTTGTCGACAGACCGTCTGGCCTGAGACATCTTTTTCTCAAGTGGTGGCCGGTCCTTTTCACCGTTTCGAATAGCCTCAGTGATCAACGACATGGCGGCGTCGTTCAGTGCTTCGCTAGCTCGCTCGAGGTCAGAGATGATCTCGTCTATGTCGCTCATGGTGCCGTCCTTCCAGATGACTGTTAGGTAAACACTGTGCCACAGCCGCGGCGGTTGGTGCGTGGAGGGCGCCTATGGCGTAGCGTTACCCCTTGTGCCTAGAGAAGACCAACCCCACGAATGGATCAGTTTTGAAGATCCCGATGAATTGCGAACTTGGATGCTTGATGCAACATTTTTGCGTTCAAGTTATAAATGCATTTACGGACAAGGGTGCCAAGGAATTCTTGATGATTCCTCGCCGGAATTGATGCACGGTTGTTGCTCCTTTGGTGCCCATTTTCTTGACGAAAAAGATTTCAAGAATGTCACCAAGTATGTGAAACGTCTCAAGGGCCGCCACTGGAAAAACAAAGACAAGGCCAAAGACAAAGGCTGGTTCGCCACTGAAAAGGACGGCGAGAAAAAGACGCGCGTAGTAAACGGTGCATGTATCTTCCACAACCCTCCCGGATTTGAAGGTGGAACTGGCTGTGCATTCCACATCGCTGCGGTTGAGGCTGGCGAGCGTCATATGGACTGGAAGCCAGACGTGTGTTGGCAAGTGCCCATTCGGCTCGAGGAGCACATTGAAGATGGCGGTTACGTGGTCTCAACCATTCGTGAGTGGAAACGTCGCGATTGGGGCGAAGGCGGCGACGACTTTCATTGGTGGTGCACCGAGTCTGCCGATGCTTTCGTTGGTAAAGACCCCACCTATACGTTCTTCACTGACGAATTGACTGAAATCATGGGCAAGAAGGCGTACGCCATCTTGGTAAAAATGCTTTCAGCTCCTGTCGGAGTTCCGTTGCCGCACCCTGCTCTTCGCAAGAAGGATTAAGACGTAGGGCTCTTTAGCCCTTTTTCGAAGTTTTGCGGCGCTCTTCAATGCTGAGCCCACGCTTACGGATACGAATGCTCTTTGGAGTCACCTCTACAAGTTCGTCATCACCGATCCACTCGATAGCAGTTTCCAAAGTGTGGTCAACCGGTGCTGCAAGTTTCGGGCCGTCATCATGGCTGTGCGTACGAATGTTGGTTTTTTCCTTTGCACGTACAGCGTTTACAACCATCTCTTCACCGCGAGCGGCTTCTCCGATGACCATTCCTTCGTACACCTCAACACCAGGCGCTACAAATAGCTCTCCGCGTAATTGAAGGTTGTCAAGTGCGTAACCAGTTGTTGAGCCGATGCGGTCTGCAATCATGGCACCACCCAAGCGGTGAGGAAGTTCCCCGACCCATGGTGTCCACCCGGCATGAGTCTGATGCAGCAACGCAGTTCCACGCGTGCTGCTCATCAGCATCGAACGGAACCCGATGAGACCACGAGATGGAGCTTCGAACGAAACAATGGTGCGCCCAGGGTCACCGGGGCGAAGGTCTGTCACACGGCCCTTACGAGGAGCGAGTCCTTGCGTAATGGTTCCTACGTGTTCATCAGGAACGTCACATGTGCCAGCTTCGAGAGGCTCATGACGCTTGCCATTGATTTCCTTGGTGATTACTTCGGGACGACCAACCTGAAGCTCGAACCCTTCACGACGCATGTTCTCAATAAGAACTGCAAGCTGAAGTTCTCCACGACCTGCCACACTGGTGACGTCTGGCGAATCGGTATCAGCAATCTTGATCGATACGTTTCCGAGGATTTCCTTCTGGAGACGATCGCGCAAGTGGCGGCTAGTTACAAATTTTCCTTCGCGACCTGCATATGGAGAAGTGTTAACTCCGAACGCCATACGAATTACCGGTTCATCGACTTCAAGGCGAGGCAGGGGTGTCGTAACAGTGATTGCTGAAATCGTGTCGCCAACTTCTACTTCAGGAATACCCGCAAGAACGAAAAGGTCACCTGCTGAAATGGATTCGACTTCGGTTCTTCCGATTCCGTCAAACACGCTGAGTTGCGCGATGCGGCGCTTCAACGGATTCCCGTCAGTGTCCTTGCCCCACAACGCAACAGTTTCGCCCTTTTTCATGACGCCACTATGAACGCGACCAATTGCGAGACGACCCAAGTATTCAGAAGCATCAAGGTTTGTCACCAACGCTGCAAGAGGAGCAGTTGGGTCACCTGTTGGAGCTGGAACTGTAGTGAGGATTGTGTCGAGGAGGCATGACAAGTCGGCATCTGCAGCTGGCATTCCGATACCTATCATTGCGCGACCTTCACGGGCTACTGCAGAGATAACGGGGAACGACAACTGATCGTCGGAGCTAGCAAGGTCAAGGAACAACTGCTCAACTTCGACGAGCACCTCTTCAGGTCGAGCGTCATGACGATCGACTTTATTGATGACTAAGATGACTGGCAAACCAAGTCCCAGCGCTTTTGAAAGAACATAACGAGTTTGAGGCAGTGGACCTTCAGCAGCATCTACCAAAAGAACGATTCCATCGACAAGAGCAAGTGCTCGCTCTACTTCCCCACCAAAGTCAGCGTGACCTGGGGTGTCAACAATGTTAATCAAGGTGCTTCCGTAATTGATTCGTGCAGCCTTGGCAAGAATGGTGATACCACGTTCACGCTCTTGATCGTCTGAGTCCATGACTCGGTCAATCACTGCAGCATGAGATGCGAAAGCACCTGTCGACCTCAAAAGAGTGTCAACAAGTGTGGTTTTGCCGTGGTCGACGTGCGCCACTAGGGCAACATTACGTAAGGAGTTTGTCATGGGGGTATTTCGTTTTCTTTCCGGTTATCCGGATTAATCGATGTCGTCTTCGGATTCGTCTTCGTCTTCGTCGAAGCGCACCCCGTAGCGCTCGGCAATGGCTGCATACTCATCATCATCGGTAGCACTCACTCGTGGTGAGTCACCAAGACCTAGGTCTGCGGCACTTGGGCCTGCTTGCTTCAATTTCCGCGCTTCTTCAAACCGGCGATGTCGACCTTTTTTCATGGTCGGTCTCCGAACATTTCATTGGCATAAATGCCTACTGGACAACCGAAACGAGTGTACAGGTCGGTGAGACAAAAAGATGACTTATGCCTCAGGAAGGGTCAATATCAACCAGTTTTAAGCCAGAACCAGAGGTTCCTGTAAATGTGAGCGCCTTTCGGCCAGCTACGAGGTCTTCGATGTCGGCTCCGACAATGTCCTTGCGCCACCCATGACGAAGTCGTGCTTCAGATGATCCGCTGAGAAGGTCAACGATGTCTTTTCGCGTAGCAAGGAGCCCTGCGTCAAGGTCGCTTTGCTTGGCAAGTTCTGTAATCCAGGCAGAAACGAGAGTCACTGCTGGTCGCATTGACTTCTCAAGATCATCACCATCGCTAGTTGGAAGGTTGAGTTCACCGTCCACTGAATCGGCCACCCCGAATTGGATCGCTTCGAGCAGAGCTTTACCGTGAGCACCGTTTGCGTGACGATTGTCAACTCCCCTGCTCTGCAACAGGTCGTCGGCTGTACGCGGAGCACGTTGTGCCACTCCAAGAACCGCAATGTCTGACAGAACATGACGAGGGGGAAGATCAAGGTCCATCGCACGTTCTTCGCGCCATTTGGCTACAGCACGGGCGACGAAACGAGACTTGCCTCGCAAAGTTCGAACATCTTTAACACGTAGCCATGCATCTTCTGGTGCGTTAGGTCCAGTCGGTCTGATGCGCAACTCTTCACACGCTTCTGTAGCCCACTCCATGCGGCCCCGTTGTTCGAGGTCCGAAAATATGATGGATGACAGTTCAGCGAGATAAGCCACATCAGACGCTGCGTATCGCAACTGGTCCGATGTCAATGGTCTGCGCAACCAATCAGTCAGACGATCTCCTTTAGGCACGACTATTTTTAGGAGCGATTGCAACAACGAAGCGAGAGAAGGTTGCGTATATCCGAGAAAACTGGCACACAACTGCGTGTCGAGAATTCGTGACGGGACAAAACCAACGCTTTGAGTCAGCACATCAAGATCTTGCTGCGCTGCATGAAGGACACACAAAGAAGGTCCGTCCATGAGAGGTCTCATCAGAGTGGCATCACATGACACTGGGTCAATAACACCAAGCCGATTACCAGTGGCAATTTGAATCAATGCCAGTTGTGGGAAATAGGTCTTTTCCCTATGGAATTCAGTGTCTAAGTAGTACACGTCTTGGGAACACGCATACGAGACGAACTCAGTTAATGAAGAGTTTGTATCAATCCATTCGAAGGAAATGTCAGGACGCTGTGTCACCTGTGGTTACCTCGTGTCCTTCAACAATCCACATTCCGGTACCACCAGCAACATTGATGAATGTTGTGCCACCTAGGGAAGGGACAGTTGCCAAGTGACCACATGCACGCAAACTGCGACTACCAGCCTGGCAAATCACATACACAATTGGTCCAAGTCCACACTCGTCTTCTCGACCTACTAGCTCGGAAAGAGCAATGTTTATAGCTCCAGGTACGTGGCCCGACACGTACTCATCTATTTCGCGAACGTCGATGACCACCCGATTGCTAAGAGCGGCTAATTCAGATACTGAAATTTCAGAGATCGACATGGCTAGATATTAGTTGTCTCGTCCGACGGGTTCAGGTCTGCAACCGAGTTGATATTTCGAACAGCATTTGCTGGCACTGGGACTTCGGCCACGTCGAGAAGCACAGCGGCACGATGAACTGCTCGTTCATTCCTCTTCCACACAGATTGAAGTGTTGATGAACACTCTTCTTTAGACCACGCAGCGCACAACCAATTCAGTCGATCTGTGCGGCCAACGGTTGCTTGAGCGTCTTCTAAACCATTCACCAAACTAGAAATCACAGCACTTGTAATAAAAGGCATGTCACACGACAAAACAACGACCGCGTCATGCTCTGCGTACTTCAAAGCGGTGATAACACCACCGAGTGGGCCTTCACCCGGATATCCGTCCTTCTTCCAGGTGCCGGTGATGGACTTGGCTTTGGCGGCTGTGCCGCCGATAACGAGCACCTGTGTTGCTCCCGCTTCATGAGCTGCGAGCGAAACACGATTTGCCATCGAGATGCCATCCACTTCAAAGGTGGCCTTGTCGACGCCCATGCGCGAACTGTCGCCGCCAATGAGTATCGCGACCGTGAAATGCTCAACAGACATAATGACAACGCTACGGGCTGTTCGGCATCTATGGTGAAGGAATGAACTCCTTATGGGCAACTACTGACATCGAAACCCTCAAAAACATCGCTTTGGGCCTCTCGGGAGCCTCAATAGTCGTTGGCCTGATTCTTATGAAAGTGGTCTCATCCATCGTTGGAAAGATCATCTCCCTTGTCATCTTCGTGGCTATTGCACTTGCTGGTTATTCACAACGAGTTCAAGTAATTGACTGCGCTAATGCTGTAAAAGCCCAAGCAACAGCGACTGCATCAGTCGAGACAACCTGTACTTTTTTTGGACAGGACATTAAAGTCACAGTGCCTCAACCTTCGCTGTGAGGAAGTACTAGTTCGTGTGCGAACTGCATTGGGTGTGTCATCGGCGCACTATGAGCAGCATCTTCCAATTCGACTAAACGTCCGTTACCCAAGTTCTGAGAAAGCCAACGGGCGCCGTCCGCATGATGTTTCATGCCTTTAGCTCCATAGCCGCAAAGAACCGGACACGAAACATCTTCAACGTTCCACGGCGCACACGTTCGTAACGATGTGAGTTCTCCGACTAATGCAGGACCTTCACGCCGACGTTCTTCTCTCGTTCTCTCCGGAAGCGAGTTCCATCGTTTGTGACCGATTAAGCGAACCATAAAGTTCTCAGCTGCGTCTGCTTCAGAGGATGCAACTGCCATTGCTCCTGCAGTAGTTCCTGGCCACCACTCCATCCACGACAGCGGAGTCTCATACGTGGTGACGCCAATAACTTGGCTACCGAGCCGGCCTGAGGCAGCAAGGGCAATGTTTCCTCCAAACGAATGGCCAATAAGGATTGCCCTTCTGTCACCAATGAGGGCTTGTAGATCATCCACTTGGTCGGCAACAGTAAACGGACCTGCATGTGGCCATGATCTGCCGTATCCGCGCCTGTCGTAACGCAAAACCCGATGAGAGGTCTGAATGTGCCGCGCTAAAAGCGCCATACCGCCACTTCGATCGAGCGATCCGTGAATGAGAACAACCAGATTCTCCGATTCAGGACCAGATTCTGTTGAGAACAAGGGAGCTGAATCCAGTCGATGATGCTGCTCGCGAGCCACTTCCCTATTCTTTCATAGTTGTGGAACTAATTCTTGTGCGTCATGGCCTCCCAGTGAGGAAAGAAAATACTGATGGGCCAGCTGACCCTGAGCTCTCGATTGATGGCCATGCCCAGGCAGCTCTGTTCGCGGCATACATGATGTCCGAAAATGTTGATGCAATTTATTCAAGTCCATTGCGTCGCGCAGTACAGACAGCTGAACCGTTATCGGCAGCTACTGGTATTGACCCGATCCTTGTGCCCGGTATTGCCGAGTGGGATCAGCATTCAAATGAATACATCCCCGTAGAAGAATTGAAGGCTGCAAATGACCCGCGTTGGCTAGAAATGGCTAAGGGTGGTTTCAGTTCCGACGAAATTCCAGAAGATTTTCATAATCGTGTTCTTGAATCCATCGAGGAAATCATCAACAAGCACAGAGGCGATACTGTTGTAGTGACTTGTCATGGCGGCGTCATCAACGATTACCTGTCACATATTTTGGGAATTGCAAACTCTCAGTTCTTTTACCCGAACTACACGTCAATTCATCGAATTGCGGCGTCGTCATCGGGACACAGAAGTGTGCTTTCAATCAATGAGACTTCACACCTACGTGGTTCTGGTTTACCCACTGGCCTATTTCATGCCTGAGCCAACCATTAATGGTCTGTTGACATGGCTTGATCAGAGTCCCACTCCATTTCATGTAGTGCAGACCGCGTCCGCATCGCTCGACACGGTTGGTTTCACACGAGTCTCGGAACTTGGCAATGAAATCCCCGACCTTGGATACTTGGCACACGACGGCTGCATCATCGCATGGAGGCTTGGCTCTGCAAAGGGTTCGTTACGAATCATTGGGGCGCACACTGATTCACCAAACCTACGAGTGTTACCTCAGCCTGATATCCATCAAGTTGGGTGGTCGCAGTTGGCAATTGAGATTTACGGCGGAGTGCTTCTCAATTCATGGCTCGACAGAGATTTAGGTATTGCAGGACGTGTAATTGACTCGAGCGGAATTTCGCACCTTTATTCGGTGCCTCATGCCCTTGCCCGTATTCCACAATTGGCAATTCATCTTGATCGAGAAATTGGTGACAAAGGACTTCATCTAGACCGTCATCAACACATGACACCAGTGTGGGGATCTACCAAGCAATCGTTTTTGCAATGGATACAAGAAGTGTCTGCACTTACCGATGTTGCAGCCTTTGATGCTCATCTATTTGACATTGCAAAAGCCACAGTAATGGGCGCAGACGAGTCACTTGTCGCCAGTGGCCGCTTAGACAACCAGGCATCTTGTTGGAGCGCTATAGAAGCACTGCGTAACGCACCCGACTCTGAACACACTGCAATTCTTGTGTTGAATGACCATGAGGAAGTTGGAAGCAACAGTGCAACTGGAGCTGCTGGACCAATGCTCTCCAGTGTTGTTTCGCGCGTCTCAGTACAACACGGACTACGTGAAGGGCAACAGTTTGATCGTCTCTCCACTTCCTGGTGCTTGTCTGCAGATAATGCTCATGCAATCCATCCGAACTACCCAGAGCGACATGAACCACGCCATGCACCACTGATTAATCACGGCCCGGCCGTCAAGGTGAATGGAAACCAGAGATACGCAACATCTGCTCGTGGCTTGGCGCACATCCGTTCGATTGCTGAATCGAATCACATCCCGCTTCAGACATTCGCATCGCGTAATAACGTTCCGTGTGGCTCGACCATCGGTCCAATCACGGCAACACAATTAGGTATCGAAGCTATTGACATTGGAATCCCACAACTGTCAATGCATTCTGCACGAGAGATGTGCGGCGCAAATGACCCACTCCACATGGTGTCATTAATGGGCGCTTTTTTACTGCGCTAACTGTCAGTAATTATTCGGGCTACCAGCCATGCGCTGTGCTTCATCAAATAAACGTTGAAGTTCCACCGATAGGTTTCCGCTCAGTTCTTTTAATGCAGATCTTGGCAAGCGTTCTGAGCCACTTACGGTTTGAATCGGCGCACCGATAATTACCACACACTTGCGTGGATAAATCATCTTCGAGCCCTTTGGCATTACGCGTTCTGAGCCGCCAATTCCTACAGGAATGATAGGAACCCCAGCCTTGGCAGCAACATAGGTTGCGCCGTCGAAGAGCGGATGCACAACAGGGCCACTCTGTCGGGTGCCTTCTGGAAACAACACCAGGGGCTCACCGGCTTCAAGTACAGCGACACAACGGCGTAAAGCTTCACGATCAGCAGTGCCTCGACTGACTGGAAAGGCACCGAGCGCTGAGACTATCCAGCCAATGGGACCATATTTCCAGATTGTGTCCTTGCCCATGAATCGCATACGACGTGTTGTAACCGCAGCTGCGAGTGGAGTGTCGATGTTGGAGCGATGAATTGGTGCCAGAAGGAAAGCTCCGGACTTGGGGATGTTCTCTTTGCCGATAATCGTCGTTCGTGTGTACGAGGTGCAGACAAACACGACCAACCCGCGAAACAATTTGTAACAAACACGGCTGAGAAGACTCTGGCCTGCCATAAACGTGTCGACCTCAGCCATGATCAACACTTTCGAAATGGGCAACAATCTCGGCTACGACCTCTTCAATCGTTTTGTTGCTGGAGTCCACAACAACAGAATCGTTTGATGGCTTCAATGGTGAATCGAGTCGTGTTGAATCAAGATGATCACGCTCGGCAATACTGCTAGCTACGGCTTGAATGTCGCCTCCACTTTGGCCCACACGACGTTCTGCACGAACTTCTGGAGAGGCAGTGAGAAAGACTTTAAGAATCGCTTCTGGAAAAACAACAGTTCCAATATCGCGACCTTCCACTACCCCGCCTTGTTGATCGCGAATCCACGAGCGTTGTTGTTCTCTCATAGCATCGCGAACTGGCGTATGAGCAGCAATGATGCTGACAATGCCATTGATTTCACTGGATCGAATTTCAGTTGAAACGTCTATTCCGTTCAACATTGATGCATCTCGTCCAATAACTACTGAGACTTCGCGCGCAATCTTTCCAACTGCTTCTGCATCATGGGCATCGGTTGATGATTGTTGTACTGCTAACGCCACGCATCGATACATTGCTCCGGTATCGAGATACCGAAGTCCAGTCGCTGTGGAGACCAATCGAGCCACTGTCGACTTCCCTGCCCCGGCAGGACCATCGATCGCAATAACGCGCACAGTTACCAACTAGTGCCGAGTGGTCGACCTTCGTCGTATCCGGCTGCACTTTGCACGCCGACAACAGCGCGGTCATGAAATTCTTCGATGCTAGAGGCACCTGCATATGTACACGCAGAACGAAGGCCAGCGACAATCTGGTCGATGATGTCTTCAACACCAGGGCGCACGGGATCCAAGTACATACGAGAAGTACTGATGCCTTCTTCGAAAAGTTCTTTCTTTGCGCGTTCGATGGCGGTTTCTGCACGCGTACGATTTTTCACTGCACGGTTCGAAGCCATACCAAAACTCTCTTTGTATAAGCGACCTTCAGTATCGCGCAACGTGTCAGCAGCAGACTCATATGTACCAGCAAGCCATGAGCCAAACATCACATTGGCCGCACCCGCCGCCACGGCCAGGGCAACGTCGCGCGGAAAGCGAACTCCACCATCAGCCCACACATGTTTGCCCATCGAACGCGCCATCTCAGCACTCTCTAACACAGCACTAAATTGAGGTCGCCCTACGCCAGTCATCATTCGCGTGGTGCACATTGCTCCGGGTCCGACTCCAACTTTCACGATGTCCGCTCCTGCGTTTATCAAGTCTCGAGTGCCTTCACGAGTGACAACGTTGCCGGCAACGATTGTTGTGGTTGGCGCAACTGATCGAACAGCTTCGATAGCGCGCAACATTCGATCCTGATGACCGTGTGCGGTATCGATGACCAACACGTCGACTCCGAGCGCCACTAAGGCTTTAGCCCGCCTCGCAGGGTCCGCATTGATTCCAACGGCCACAGAGGTCAAGAACTGTCCGCCCGCATTGGTTGCTGGTGCGTAGATGGTGCTGCGAAGTGCACCTTTACGAGTGATTGCACCTACAAGGATTCCGTTCTTATCAACAACGGGCGCAAAGGAGAGACGTTGATCAATGAGTTTGTCGTGAATGTCTGCAACAGGCATTGAATCTGTGAAACAAACCATATCTAGGTTCATGACGTTCTTCAATTGAGTGAAACGATCAAACCCGACTGCGTCGTATTCAGTAAACACACCAACCGGGCGATTGTCAGTATCAACAACAATTACTGCACCGTGCGAGCGTTTGTGAATGAGGCTTAACGCTTCACCGACAGTGTCTTCAGGTGCCAAAGTGATTGGAGTTTCAAAGATTGGGTGTCGCGACTTAACGTGTTGCAACACCATCTCAATAATGTCGAGAGGAATATCTTGCGGCAAGACCACAAGACCACCGCGGCGAGCAACGGTTTCAGCCATGCGTCGACCGGCAATGGCTGTCATGTTGGCGACCACGATTGGCACGTTCGTGCCCACCTGATCGGGGGTACTGAGATTCACATCGAATCGGGACGATACCGATGACTTGCTCGGGACCATAAACACATCGTTATAGGTCAAATCGTGGGCTGGGAGATCATGTAAGAACCGCATAGGGCATGACGAGACTACCGTGTAGCCATGACATCTACCGAGAACGTCCCTGTCGTCCTAGTTCATGGCTGGGGTGGCAGTTTCCGAGAAACATGGCAAAAGCCCGGAATTGACGCTCTCCTGTCAGATGTGGGTCGCAATCCCGTTGGTCTTGATCTTCTCGGGCACGGTGATCAAGATAAACCCCACGACCCTGAGGCTTACGTAGAACTTCCTGCGTGGCTTCTTGCCCACCTGCCTGAAGAACCAGTCGTAGACGCCGTCGGATTTTCTCTTGGCGCTCTGACCATTTTGCGTGCCTTGGTTGACGCGCCACATCGGTTCGGCAAAGTTGTGCTGTCCGGAATTGGAGATGGGGTCTTCACGAAATCTCCTCCAGACGGGAATAAGCGAATAGTCGATGCACTGGAGGGTCGAGCTCCTGAAGAAGACACATTTGCGCGCATGTTTGCCCACTACGGGAACTCCCCTGATAATGATTTACTGGCTCTGACCGCAATCATGAAGCGCCCGCCATCGGAGCCCGTAACTGAAAAAGAGTTATCGGCGATTACTAATGAAATTCTTATCGTTATCGGTGATGCTGACTTTGCAGCGCCTGCAACTCGTCTCGCCTCAGCCTTTCCAAACGCCAAGTTGACTATTCTGCGTAATACGGACCATTTCGCGACTCCAGAGGCGTTTTCATTTATAGACGCGATTCTCGACTTCCTCGCTGCATGAGTAATTCATCACGTATTACGCAGGACGTTGGACTCGCGTGTGATGTCTTACTTCGCGGTGGGCTTGTTGGCATTCCCACAGAGACTGTTTATGGTCTAGCTGCGATTGCGTTGAACGAAGATGCGGTGGCGCGTGTCTTCAAGGTGAAAGCCAGACCTACATCGCATCCGCTGATCATTCATGTATCTCCGAATGATGACCTCAATCGGTGGGGCATGATGAACGAACCGGCGCAACAGCTGGCAAAAACAATCTGGCCAGGTCCGCTCACCCTTCTTGTACCACGCACATCTCTCGTCCCCGACTGGGTTACTGGTGGACGCAACACAGTCGCCTTGCGTATTCCTGCACATGACATGACCCTTGCCTTGCTGGATGCCGTTGGTGATGCTGTCGTAGCCCCATCTGCCAATCGCTTTGGTCAAGTGAGTCCGACGATTGCCAAACATGTCATTAACGATTTGGGTGAGTCAGTTGACCTTGTACTTGATGGCGGACCCTGCGCAATTGGAATTGAATCGACAATTGTTGAGTGCACGGATTCATCAGTACAAATTTTACGTCCTGGAAAAATAACCGCTTTAGAGATAGCCACTATTACGGGCATAACCATTTCAGAAATGGATGGCCCCTCTCGTGCACCGGGAATGTTGCTCGCTCATTACGCGCCCAAGGCAAAAGTTGAACTGACCTCCTCGATCAATGAAGCACAAGAACGTCGCGACCACTACACAAACAGCGGCGTTACGACACAGATCGTGCACCATGAAGATTCGGCTATATACGCACTGAGTTTGTATGACGATCTTCGCGCAGCGGACATCAACGGTATAGAAGTCGTTATTGCAGTGTTGCCGCCTGATGAAGGCTTAGGAACCGCAATTCGTGATCGACTATCCAAGGCTTCCGCGTCGAACTAGTTCGGCCATTCAATAGCGTTAAGGTTCGCGACCAAATAGTCGCGTACTTCCTCAACTGATATTCCTTGAGAAGATTCCTCAGTGCCAACGAGAAGAGACACTGTGGTCGCTCCTGCTTCGGGTACCAAATCACAACGGCACCATCCGTGTAAAAATCCTTCAACTTCAGCGTCGTGGAGAGAAAATTCCAATTGATACGGGGGCTCATCGTGGGAAATTGCCCCACAGATTCCCGCTACAACGAGCAAAGCTTCAAAACATTCTGCCGGAAGTGCATCAACTGTAAAACTTGAGACGTCTCTCTCTCGCCGCACCAATACAGGGGAAACCGCTTTAGAAACTTTTGGGAGTCCAACTAGGTCCAAGGCATTCTGTAAGGCCTCATTAAGTTCCTGCATGGCCGAATCAGAGCCGCCCATATCTGGGTGCGCTGTGCGAGCTTTCTCACGCCACGCTCGGCGAATTTCTTGAGGGGTAGCAGTGCGATCTACTGACAACAACAAAAATGGGTCAGCAACGGCCATGCCAAATCTTAACGGCCTATGAAATTAGGAGGACGTTTCTCGATAAACGCAGCGACGCCTTCCTTGAAGTCTTTTGTACGGAAAAGTGGAAGTAATTGAAGAAACACATGGTGAACATTCTGTTCGAAAGTTTCGGTCTCAGCAGCTCGCATCATTCGTTTAATGGCGCGAACAGCCAATGGAGCATTTGAGGCAATTTCTCCCGCCATGTCCATAACGTGATCCATCAATTCGTCAGCCGGCACCACTTTGTTCACTAGTCCCAGCGCAAGGCACTCATCTGCCATCAACGTGCGGCCCGTGAAAGCAACTTCTGCTGCTCTGGCATAACCAACCATGCGCGGAAGCAACCATGTACCTCCACTTTCCGGCAAAATTCCGCGCTTAGCGAAACCCGGAGCCATTTTGGCTGTATCTGCTGCAATGCGAATGTCGCAACCAAGCGCGATATCAAGGCCGTACCCAGCTGCGCCACCGTTCAATGCGCAGATGACGGGCGTATCGATGCCATGAAGCACAATCGGCGGAGCCTCTCGCAAATCAAATTCGGCCATGTTTGCGCCCGTGTCGTCTAGGACTCCAAGCGATTCCGTCTTGCCTGCTTGTGATCCCAGGTCTAGACCAGCACAAAAAGCGCGGCCAGCACCTGTAAGAACGATGCACCGAACCTCGGGGTTGCGATCTGCTTCAAGAAGCTTTTTCGAAAGCAAATCAAGCATGACACCAGAAATGGTGTTCATCCGCCCAGGCGCATTCAACGTAATAGTTGCGATTCGATCGGATATCTCTAGGAGGACTTCATCTTCTTTGCTCATACCAATAAAGATAACAACTATGGAATCTCAGAAATCAGTTGGGTCTACAGACTCAACAAGTGTCCCCCAGCCCACGCTCGATGGCTCAATCGGCGATGGGTGCAGAGTTTTACTCATTCGTCATGGCAGATCCGCTGACATAGTGCCGGGTTCAGCTGAAAGTGCTGACCCACCATTACATGAAATAGGTCAGATGCAAGCTCTTGCTGTCGGCTCACGTCTTTCAAGTGCACGTATAGACGCTGTGTACTCGAGTCATTTATTGCGAGCACTACATACAGCAGAGGCCATTGCTTCTCATCACGACATAGAAGTTGGAATCTTTGAAGACCTTGAAGAAGTTCGGCTTGGCGATTGGAGCAATGGAGAATTTAGACGGCGTGCCGCAACCGGTGATCCCGAATATGTCGAATGGGTGAAGAGTGGGACATGGGATGGGATCCCGAACGCAGAGGGCGATCAGAACTTTCGCTCTAGGGTCTCGAATCGAATCAACTCCTTAGCTGTGCAACATGATGGCGGGTGCATAGCTGTTGTGTGTCACGGCGGTGTCATCAATGCGTATGTGGCTGAAATGCTCGGCACGCAACGTTCATTATGGATGATGGTGGAAAACACAAGTATCACTACCATCAAACTAAGTGCGACACCTAGTGTGTTGACACTGAACGACTGCAGTCATCTATACGACTTGCTTCTGAAATAGACACGCGCTTTTAAATTGCGCGTGTTGGAGTCACAGCAAGATTGCACACTGCAAACCACAATGCTGTAGCGCCAACAATGTGAACCGCCACAAGCGCAACAGGGACGCCCGTGAAATATTGGGCATACCCGATTGCACCTTGGAACACCGCGGCGAAAAGTAGTGCCTGAATGGCATCGGTGGTGTTGACATCACTGTTCAATTGTTTGGCACGAACAGCCAGAAAGATGATGAGGGCAATAGTGAGGAGAACGCTCACGCTGTGCACACGAGCAACACTCGTCATTGCAAAACCTAGGCGTACCGCGTTCTCATCTCCCGCATGTGGGCCGGACGCAGTCACAACAGTGCCAGTCACGAGAGCTAGTGAACTGCTACCCACTACCAATCGAATAGCTGTAACAATGCGTCGAGGCCCTGAGCGAAAATAAGTGTCCGGCTCTCCACCCGAACGCCGGAAAAGAATGAAGGCGTTCGCGACCAGCACGAGAGATACCAAAAAGTGCGCCATGTTTGCGTATGGATTCAGTCCGGTTAGAACCACAATTCCGCCAATAACGATTTGAACTAAGACGCCGATTACCAATCCCCACGCAAGAAGAATCAAGTCCTTTCTCTTCGGCGTGCGGAAATATGCAAGCAAAACAGCGGCAATAACACTGAATGACACAACACCGGTAAAAAGGCGGTTCGCTTGCTCAATCAGGGTGTGGCCGGTTGAGACATCGACAAATTTGGTTGAGTTACAACGAGGCCAATCCGCGCAACCTAACCCTGAACCCGTGAGACGCACCAAAGCTCCAGTAAAGATGATGACCGATAGTGACCCTAGGGCCGTACCAAGAACAGCACGGAACGTCTTGTGAGAAACGGTAAACACGTTCTCTACTGTACGACAGCAATCACGCTGGACTCCGTCTAGCGTTGGCGGTTCAATAGTGGCTACGGTCACAGTCATGATCACTTCCTTTGACGACTACCCGATTCATCAAACGTCTGAACCAATCGCTCATACCGAGTCCGGAGACCCAGGCGCCTATGACCGCTACTTCTTCAATGGATACTCCCGTGATGGAAAACTATTCTTTGCTGCTGCCATGGGTTTGTACCCCAACCGTCACGTCATCGATGCATCATTCAGTGTTGTGCGAAACGGAGAACAAATAAACGTTCATGCCTCCGGTCGCGCACCTGTTGACCGCATGGAATGCAATGTTGTCGGGCCGATCAAAGTTGAAGTGATTGTGCCAATGAAAAAGCATCGCATCACAGTTGATGCCCCTGAGCATGCGATACGCGCGGACATTACTTACGAGGCATCGTCCTTGCCCTATGAAGAGCCGCCATTTCTTGTTCGTGCGGGAAACAGAAAAGTAATGAGTTACACGCGCTTAACACAATTAGGAACATGGACTGGTTGGATAGAAGTTGACGGTGTTCGAACTGACTTAGTGGATGGAGACGTAGTCGGTTCACGCGACAGATCATGGGGCGTGCGTGGTGTTGGTGAACGAATTCAACTTGGAGCGCCGCTAAATTCGCCTCCCCAGTTCTATTGGCTGTGGGCTCCAGTCTGGTTCGATGGTTTCGGCACAGTCTTTGATGTCAATGAATTTGCCGATGGGCAACGTTGGCACGAATCTGGAGCAATGCTGATTGGTGCAGACACAATCAAACATGCACACTCCGTCTCGTACGACTATTCCTGGGAACATGGCACGAGACGGGCAGAAAAGTTTGGACTCACGTACGAGTTCGCTAAAGATTCTGCAGAACTGACCTTCACTCCCCTTGTGCATTTTCAAATGAACGGACTCGGCTATCTGCACCCCGAATGGAATCACGGAAACTGGAAGGGTGAATCTGTCACCGGCGGAGATCGATTCACAGTTCCTGTAGATGACCCATTGCAAATGCATAATCTGCACACACAGACCCTGAGTTCAGTGACGTGCACGCTCTCAGATGGAACCGTTCACAACGGAATTGGAATACTCGAGACTTTGGTGCTCGGCGCGCACGAACCGTCTGGGTTCGTAGGAATCAACGACGGGTATTCGAAGCACTAGCCATGTTTGACGGACATGCCTCCGTCTACAACTACCGCGGCACCGTTCACGAACGAGGAGGCAGGTAGGCACAGACTCAGCGTTATGTGAGCCACTTCTTCTGGGTTTCCATATCTGCGTAAAGGAACTTTCCTCTTCGCATACTTTTCTTTTGCGTCGTCATTGATTCCGGCCGTCATACCAGTCTCAATCGGACCAGGGCACACTGCGTTCACTGTCACGTTGTGCCGTCCGAGCTCAACAGCGAAACTCTTCGTGAGTCCGATCACTGCATGTTTGGAAGCCGTATAGGCAGAGAGTCCCCCCGTAGCAACAACCGATTCGGTCGAAGCAATATTCACTATTCGCCCGCCGTTTGGAGCCTTCAACAGATGCGGCAAACAAGCCCTAATCATGTGCGCGTGTGCTGACACATTGATTCCCAGAGTCTGATCCCAATTGCTGGCAAAGATCTCGTCTTCAGAGAACACCGAAGAAACCAGACTGACTCCAGCATTGTTCACAAGGACATCGATGCCGCCCCACGCTTCAACGATGATGCCAACCATCGCTAGACGGTCAGAGGCAATTGAAACATCCCCACTCGCGCCAATTGCAGAACCTGGGCCGTGGGCTGACTCGATTTCATCCACAACCTGCTGAACTGTGGCTGGATTTCGATCCACTACGAGCACTAGGGCTCCCTCATCGGCAAATAGATGGGCTGTTGCTCGACCCATTCCACTGCCCGCCCCCGTAACGACCACCCGTGCGCCTGTGACGCTTCTCGACAATGTGCTCAATCTCATAAAACTCCCCTAACAGGACCAAATGTGGCAAAACCCATGTTCTCACAGGGATTCAAGGACTTATGACCATATTTAAAAGAAAATATTGAACACTCCTTGTGTTGTACTCATCACTTACCTCACTCTCCGTAGTTACATAAACATTTTCTGTGAGAAATTCCTCAAGTTTTGCTCAAACCTGCCGATCCCTATTGCGGATCAAAAACAGGGAGCAGACATATGTCTCACAACCACACACAAATCATCAATCGCATCATCGTCGCAACAGCGGTCGCAACCATGGGTCTCGTAATGGCCCCTACTGGTGCACATGCCTCAACTGAAGTCGTTATTGCCGCATCATCTTCAGCAAAGACAGCCCCTGGTCAGCCTGCATTTGGAGACAAGGGGCCGCACGTTGTTGCGGTTCAAACTGCAATCATGCGCAATGGCTTCACCTTGAAGGGCGGAGCTACCGGTGTATTCAACAAGTCAACTCGAAGCGCTTTGAAGTCATTTCAGAAGGTTGTTGGTATCAAAGTAACTGGAGTAGTTGACACTGCCACAGCGCAAGTTTTGAAAGTGGCTACTGCCTCAACAACGACAGTCCAGGCCACAACCACAACAGTTGCTGCAGTCACCACCACCGTTGCACCGACCACAACCACCACCCCTGCTGTCGTATACCCACTCACAACATCGACGCTTCCAGTGCGTGGATCAAAAGGGGACGCAGTCATCGCGGTGCAGAAAGCTCTAAAAGCAGCCGGCTTAGAAGTTAAGGGCGGCATTGATGGTGCGTTTGGTTCAGGTACATCTTCAACAATTTCATCATTTCAAACAAGCAAAGGCCTCCCAGTTAGTGGTCTTCTTGATATTCCAACAGCCGTTGCACTCGCCCTGATTGCTCCGGTAGCTGCCCCAGCTCCTGCACCTGCCGTTGTAAGCGTTGCAAGCGCACCTGCCCTTCTGAATCCGTCATCACTTCCCATCCGCGGCAATCGTGGCGATTCAGTCCGTGCATTGCAAAAGGCATTAATCGCTGCTGGCATTGAAGTTAAAGGTGGAGCAGATGGAGTTTTCGGCGGAGCAACATTTGTTGCACTTCAGAAATACCAGACCGCCAATGCCATAAATGTGACAGGAACACTGACAACACAGACCGCCGTAAAGCTTGGTCTCATTGCTGCACCCGCCGTAGCGATCTCGGTGTTCCCTGTTCAGGGTGTCTGCAGCTACGAAAATACATGGCATGCTCCTCGCGG
>Ga0164294_10001220_pt1 | contig 23989 bp, 17 predicted proteins | sample GEODES005metaG_FD_111479 | JGI IMG/M metagenome (GOLD analysis project Ga0164294, IMG submission 111479) | Oligotrophic lake water microbial communities from Sparkling Lake, Wisconsin, USA - GEODES005 metaG | ecosystem: Environmental > Aquatic > Freshwater > Lake | place: USA: Sparkling Lake...
GCAGCACGCGCGAAAACGCTTGTTCCAGATGGTCCAGCGTGTAGGGCTTGAGCAAGAAAGGCCTGTCGCGGCGCGTGTCCTTTGGAAGCTCCGCGTCCGACCAGCCCGATGTGAGGATGACCCGCAGCGACGGATACAGGCGCTCGACCGTCTGGGCCAGCCCCAGCCCGCCCATGCTGCCGGGCATCATCATGTCGGTGAAGACGACGTCGAACGCCGAGTCGTCCACCAGCACGGCGAGTGCGTCGTCGGCATTGGCGCAGGTCAGCACCTCAAAGCCGAGTGATTCCAGCATGGTGCTGCCGATCAGGCGCACCACGTCGTCGTCTTCGACCACCAGCACCCGGCTCAAGGGCGCGTCATGGGGGGCATTCGACAGCTCAAGGGGCATTTGCCCAGGCGGCGGTGCAGCGGGTTGTGCCGCCGCCAGCGACATGATGAAGCTCGAGCCCTGCCCGGGCTGGCTGCGCGCTTCGATGTTGCCACCCATCTGGGTGATGAAGGCGTGCACCATGGCCAGACCCAGGCCCGAGCCGCGGCCGGCTTCCTTGGTGGTGAAGAAGGGTTCGAAGACGTGGGCCAGCGTGTGTTCGTCCATGCCGCAGCCACTGTCGCTGACCTCCAGATGGACCATGCGCCGGCCGTCTTGCTCAAAGTGGCGCGTGGACAGCACCACCTGACCCGCGCCTTGGATGGCGTCTTGCGCATTGATCACCAAATTGAGCAGCGCCGATTCGAGCTGCACCGCGTCGGCATCGACCCAGCGAGCCTGCTCATCGAGGTCAACCTCGAGCTTGATGTTGTCGTGCAGCGAGTGCCGCAGCATCAGCACCAGCTCGTTCAACAGCTCGTGCAGATCGACCGGCCCCCTGTTCAGCAGCGGGGTGCTTGAAAAGCTCAGCAGCCGGCGCACCTGGCCGCTGCCGCTGCGTGCAGCGCCACGGATGGCCTCCACGAGCTTCACCGATTCAGCATCTTGCGTGACGCGCGGGCCCAACAACTCGGCCGCGCCGCTGATGCCGGTGAGCAGGTTGTTGAAGTCATGGGCGATGCCGCCGGTCATCTCGCCCACGGCCTTGAGCCGTTGCGCGTTCACCAGCTCGCGTTCGCGCTGTTTGGCCTGGCTCACATCGCGCTGCACCGACACCCAGAAGCGAAAAATGCCACTCTCGTCGGCCACCGGCGTGATGCTCAACTCGGACCAGAACTCGCTGCCGTCCTTGCGGTAGTTCAGCAATTCGCAGCGTATCGGTTGCCACTGTTGCAGCGCGTCTCGGATGCGTGCGCGCGTGGTCTGGCAGGTCTTCGGGCCTTGCAGCACGCGGGGTGTCAGGCCCATCACCTCTTCGCTCGAGTAGCCGGTCATGCGGGTGAAGGCCGGGTTGACGTAGACGATGCGCGGGCCGGGTTCGTCGATCGACTCGGTGTCGGTGACAAGGATGACGTCGTCGGTCATCTCGGCGATGCGGCCGAGCAGCTCGCTCAGACTCGCCACGAAGGGTGCGGCCTGGTTGCCGGTCGCGGCGTCGCGCAGGGGCGAGTTGTTTGCAGTCTCGACAGTCACGCCCCACCCCGAAGAAATTTACACGCGTCGCGCGATGTGCACAGCCATCGCCGATCCCCCGCCGACCAGTTTGCACCACAGAGATAACAGTCCACCCGCAGGTTTTCCTTGCTGTGCGATGGATTCGTCACGGTGTTCGCATTCTTCGGCCTGACATTCGATCAGCATGTCGCGCAGCGCCGCGTGCTCGTCGCGGCCGGCCAGCGTGTCGATTTGCTGCTGGTAGTGGTGATTGACGAAGGTCTCGACCGCCGCGATGGTGGCGTAGACCGCCCGAGGGCCAAAGATCGCAGGCAGCGCCCCGGTGGCAAATCCAGCCGCCCGCCAAGGCACCAGCAGCCAGCTGTGGCGAGGCCACGGCAGCACTTCGGCGATGCGCTGCAAGTGGTGGCGCTCGGTGTCGCGGTGGCGGCGGGCGAAGTCGCGCACCCGCGCATCGCGCGAGAAGGCGAGCACGCCGTGATAGATCCATACCGCTCCGGTTTCACCGGCATGGTCTGAGCGCATCTCGCCGATCAGGTCGGTGGGAATCGCCGCCGGCGGCTCGAAATCGCGCGCCAGTCGTTGCAGTGCCGGTCGCCAACGCAGGAAACTGACATAGGCGATCTCGAGCAGCGGCGTCACCCCGGGCAGCGCTGCGGCGCGCGCGAGCCAGCGCCAGCCGGGCAGCGCCGACCACAGCGCGACGAAAGCGCGAGCGCCGCTGAGCACCTCGGTGCCGCCGCGCAGCACATGAAAGCGCGCCAGGTAAGCCTCGCGTGTCGCCGATCCAGGCAGCGACGTGGTGGGGTCACTCACATCGCACCAGGCCACCGGCGCCCGCGCAGCCAGACCCTGGTAGAGGCCGACTTCGCGGCGGCACAGCGGACATCCACCGTCGTACAGCACGGTGAGCGATGCGGGATCGGCGCAAGCGCCAAGGCGTGGGGGCTGAGCAGTTGGGGTTTCAGGCGATGTCATGACGCCAATGCTGCCAGCAGTGCGTCATGAATCGAGTTCGCCACGGCGATGCCCGTTGGCGCGCGAGGGCTTGTTCGAGGACCGCGCCAGCATGTGGGCCAGCGCACAGACCGCCAGCGGTGCTCGCCTTACAAACTCCTATCGGCGTCGACGGGCTCCGGACTTTTCAACTCCCAAAGGTTCGCCATGAAGATGTTTTCTGATCTGCGCGCCTTGGTGCCGACCGGCTTGGCTGCCGGTCGCGTCGCGCTCTGGGGGGCGCCGTGATGCCCCAATTTTCGATGTGGAGCACGTCTTCTCACGGCGAGGCCGCTGACACGACGTCGGCCGAGTTGTCCGCCTTGGGCGAGCACCTGGCGGTTTGCAATGGCGACGGCGCGCGCCGGGTGGCCATGCACTGCGGCGTGCGTTGGCTGCACGCTCTGGTTTTGGGTCGGCGTGTCAGCGCCCTGGCGGTGGCTGCAACGATGATCGGTGTCACCTGGCTGGTGTTGTAGTTCATGGCGGCCGGGGTCTTGCAGCGCCTGCTGCCCGGGGTGCCGCAGGCGCTCGTCCAATTTCTGGATCCGGCAGCCGGGGTGGTGGCCCAGCCGATACGCTCCGAGATCTTCGGGCCGCAGCGCTTTGCCCAGCATGGGCGCAGTTTGGGCGCGACCCACCGCGCCGAGCGACCGGGCATGCGCCACGCGACCTTCTTTCCGCGCCTGAAAGACAACGTCCGCATGCTGCGCCAGGCCCATGCGGTGATCGGCGATCAGGTCGCTGCGGGCTACGACATCAGCCCGGCGGCGCAATGGCTGCTCGACAACTTTCACCTCATCGACGCCCAGCTGCTGGCGATCCACGAGGGCTTGCCGCGCAGCTACTTCCGTGACCTGCCGGTGCTGCTTGACGAGCCGCTGGCCGGGCTGCCCCGCATCTATGGCGTGGCATGGGCCTTCGTCGCCCACACCGACGGCGCTCTTGACGAGGATCTGCTGGTGCCCTTCCTGGTCGCCTACCAGGAGTCGCGCGAGCTGCGTCTGGGCGAAATGTGGGCCCTTCCGACCACGCTGCGCGTGGTGCTGATCGAGAACCTGCGCCGACTCGCCGAGCGCCTGGCCACCCACAAGGCGGCGCGCGAGGCAGCCAACCTCGTTTGCGATCAGCTGCCGGCTTGCAGCGTGGAGTTGCTGGAGGAACTTCGGTGCTTGCTGGAGCGGCGCGGCGTGGCCGTTTGCTTCCTGGCCCAGATGGCGCAGCGCCTGCACGACGGTGCCCTTGAGGTCGATGCCAAGGTGCCCGTTGCCGTGCTCGACTGGCTGCACGCTGCCTTGCCCAACCTGGCCATCGTGCAGGCGCAACAAGCCATGGAACAGACGGCCGACAACCTGAGCGTGAGCAATGCGGTGACCTCGCTGCGCCAGATCGGCGACACCGACTGGCCCGACATCGTCGGGCGCACCAGCGCCCTGATGCAGCTCATGCTGTCTTCGGCCTCGTTTGCCGCAGAGCACGGTGGCACGCGCGACAGGACGCTGCACGTGATCGAACATCTCGCGCGCCGCAGCCGGCGCAGTGAAATTGAGGTGGCGCAGGTTCTGCTCGCTCTGATGCGGATGCCGTGCGTCGGGGGCGAAGCGCAAGCCGCGGCCGAGCCGGCCGAAACGCAGCCGGTGGTCGATGCCACGACGGCGGCTCACTGGCTGGCCGGCGGCGGTCGCGACACGCTCAATCACGCCCTCGGCCTGCATGCCGATCCCTGGCTGGCGTGGCAGGCGGTGCTGCGCGATGCCGCGCTGCCGCTGTACCTGGGCGCGGCAGTGCTGGGCACCTTGGCGTTGATGGCCTGGGTTCTGCTCCCCGAATATGGCAGCAGCGCCTGGATGGCGGCGCTGGTCGCCGTGCTGGCGCTGGTGCCGGCCTCGGAAGCCGCGGTGGCGGTCATCCACCGCCTGGTCAGCGAGTCGACGCGACCGCACTCGCTGTCGCGTCTGGCGCTGGTTGACGGCATTCCCGCGCAGCACCGTGTGATGGTCGTCATCCCCGCGCTGCTCACCGATGCACACGCCATCGACCACCTCGTGCACCGTTTGGTCCTGCACTGGTTGGCCAACCCCGAGCGTCACGCGCAGTTCGCGCTGCTCGGCGACTGGGTCGACGCCGCCACCGAACATGTGCCCGGCGATGAAGCTTTGCTGGCGCATGCCGTGGCGCAGATCCGCGATGTCAATGCTCGCTACCCGATGGCCGACGATGCGCAGGCAGGCCCGCGCTTCATCGTGCTGCACCGCCAGCGCACGCGCAGTCACAGCGAGCAGGCGTGGATAGGCTGGGATCGCAAGCGCGGCAAGCTCGAACAACTGGTGGCCGCGCTGGCCACTGGCGACCATTCGGCTTTCACCGACCTGGGCGAGGCCTCGTTGATCGCTGCGGGCACGCGCCATCTCGTCACCCTGGACAGCGACACCCAACTGCCCCCCGGGCGCCTGCGTGAACTGGTGAGCGTGGCCGCGCATCCGGACAACCAGCCGCGACTGGATGCCGCGGGCACCCGCGTGGTCAGCGGCTACGGCATCTTGCAGCCGCGCATCGTCACGCCGCTGCCGACGCCGTGCGAGGACACGGCCTTCCACCGTCTGTTCGCCGGCCAATGCGGCATCGATCCCTACAGTTCGGCCAGCTCCGAGGTCTACCAGGACTTGTTCGGCGAAGGCAGCTTCACCGGCAAGGGGCTGCTGCAGGTGGATGCAGTGCATGCGGTGCTGTGCGCTCGGCTGCCTGAGGGAAGGGTGCTCAGCCACGACCTGCTCGAAGGATCGATCGCGCGCTGCGCTGCCGTGTCCGACATCACGCTGATCGAAGACGCGCCTGGCCACGCCGAGGTCGCCGCGTCGCGGGTGCACCGCTGGACACGGGGCGACTGGCAGTTGCTGCCCTTCTTGCTGCAGCCGCGGCGCTGGCCGCTCGGTGCGGTCAACCGCTGGAAGTTCATCGACAACCTGCGCCGCTCGCTGTTGCCGCCAGCGTCGCTGGCCTTGCTGACGGTGATGATGGTGGGCCCGGGGCTTTCACCATGGCGAGCGCTGGTGCTGGTGTTCGCGGCTTTCTGTGCCGGACCGCTGCTCGGGGCCTTGGCCGGTGTGGTGCCCACACGTTCGTCGGTGGCCAAGGTGCATTTCTACCGCCAGGCCGGGGTGGATCTGGTGCGCACATTCGGCGCCGGTGTGTGGCATCTGGCCATGCTGCTGCAACATGCTGCGGCCGCCGTCGACGCGATCGCGCGTGCCTTGTGGCGGGTGGCGATCAGCCGCCGCCATCTGCTGCAATGGACAACGGCCGCGAGCGCGCAGGCGGCTTCGCGCGTGGACTTCGTCTGGGCCTTGCGTCGGCACCCGCTGGTGCCGCCGGCCGCGCTGTTGCTGTTCGTTGCGCTGGCTTTGGCCGGCACACCCCATCTGATGCTGGGGCTCGCGCTGTGCCTGCTGTGGGCCGGTGCGCCGGTGTGGAGCTGGTGGGCGAGCCGGCCGGTGCCGGCACCGCTGTCAACCACCGTGCGCGAGGAGGACCGTCCCTACCTGGCCGCGCTGGCGCGTGACACCTGGGGCTACTTCGAGCGCTGCGTCACGGCGGCCGACCGCCACCTGCCGCCCGACAACCTGCAGACGGCGCCGCATGACATGCTGGCGCGGCGCACCTCGCCGACCAACATCGGCTTGTACCTGCTGAGCGTGGCCTGCGCGCGCGAGTTCGGCTGGATCGACACGCCTGAGTTGCTCAGCCGCTTGCAGGCCACCCTGGACAGCGTCGATGGCCTGCAGCGCCACCGCGGCCACCTGCTCAACTGGTACGACACCGCCAGCGGCGAGCCGCTGCTGCCGATGTACGTGTCCACCGTCGACAGCGGCAACCTCAGCGGCCACTTGCTGGCCGTCGCGCAAGCCTGCCTGGCGCTGGCCCAAGGCGCGCCGCAGGCGAGTCCTTTGGGCCGCCCGACGCCACCGACACATGACGACAAGACGCAGCAACTTCTGCGCAACATGGCCAGTCGTTGCGAGCAACTGGCCTGGCAGCCTGATTTTGCCTTTTTGTACCACCGCAAGCGGCATTTGCTGCACATCGGCTGGCGCGTCGCCGAGCAGCAGCTCGACGCCGGTTTCTACGACTTGCTGGCTTCGGAATCACGGCTGACCAGCCTGCTGGCGATCGCCAAGGGTGACGTGCCGGTGCGTCACTGGGCGGCGCTCGGGCGCCCGTTTTACGCCGTCGGCGCGGCCGCCGCATTGCGCTCGTGGTCGGGCTCGATGTTCGAGTACCTGATGCCGACCTTGGTGCTGGCCGAGCCGCGCGGCAGCGTGCTTCACGAGGCAGGCACTGCGGCGCTTATCGAGCACTGCCGCCACGCGGCGGCAAACGGCGTGCCCTGGGGAATTTCAGAATCGGCCTACGCCGGCTGTGACCACACCCTGGCCTACCAGTACGCGCCGCAAGGCGTGCCGCGACTGGCGCTGCGCCGCACACCGCCCGGCGAGCTGGTGATCGCGCCCTACGCCACGGCGCTGGCGGCGCAGATCGCACCCCACGACGCCTGCTTGAACCTGTCTGCGCTGGAGCGCCTTGGCGCGCGCGGCAGGCTCGGATTTTTCGAGGCCTTGGACTTCTCGCCGTCTCGCCAGAACAGCCGGCAGGTCGACGGCACGCCGCTCATTCGGGTCCAGACCTTCATGGCTCACCACCAGGGCATGACGCTGGTGGCACTGGCCAACGTGCTGCTCGACGGCGTGGCGCAGCGCTGGGGCATGGCCAACCCGCACATCGAGGCCGCCGGCTCGCTGCTGCACGAGCGCGCCCCGCGCGAGATCTCGCGTCTGTATGCGCCGCCGGCCTACCCGCTGCCCGTCACGCTGCAGTCGCGTGCGCCACTGCTCATGCGCGTGCTGGAACCGGGCCAGCATGCGGTCGAGCCGACGCAGCTGTTGTCCAACGGCCACTACAGCGTGAGCCTGCGCGCCAACGGTGCCGGCACCAGCCAATGCGGGGGCGTCAGCATCCACCGCTGGCGCGACGACGCGCTGCGCGATGCCTGGGGTCACTTCATCTACCTTCGCCGATCCGAGGGCGGACCGCTGGTCTCGCTGACCCAGCACCCGGCCCCCGACCCGGCGGCACGCTACGAATGTGTGTTCCATGCCGACCGTGTGTGCCTTGAGGCCCACTGGCCCGACCTGCGCGCGTGCATCACGGTGTGGGTGAGCCCCGAGGACGACATCGAGTTTCGGCAGGTCGAATTGCACAACCTGGGCGACGCGGAACTGGCCATCGAGATCATCTCGGCCTTCGAAGTCACCTTGGCGAACCCGCGCGCCGACGAGGCGCATCCGGCCTTTGGCAACTTCTTCATCAGCGCGCACGCCCAGCCGCCCCAATGGGCACTGCGCTTTGAGCGCCGGCCGCGCCTGGCCGGCGAGCCCGGACTGCTGGCGGCGCACTTCCTGTGCGACGGGAGCGCGCAGGTGGACAGCTTGCGCCAACAGACCGACCGGCGGCTGTGGCTGGGGCGCAACCACGATGCCAGCGCACCCCGCGCTTCGCTGTCCGAATGGCCCACCGGCACCGACGACGTCGCGCTCGACACCGGACTCGACCCGGTGTGCGCGCTGTCCGCACGGCTGCTGCTGGCGCCGCAGGGCAAGGCCGGGCTGACCTTCGCGACCACGGCGTCGATGCACGCAGCGACCCTGCAGGCGGTCATCGACAAGTACCGCCAGCACAGCCACATCGAGCGCGCGTCCCTGATGTCGGCCACGCTGGCCGGCATCCGGCTTCGCGACCTGCATCTGGCGGCTGACAACCTGTCGGCGATCCAGACCCTGACCACCGCCTTGGTGCAATGCCTGGCGCGGGCGATCGCCTTGCCGGGCGCGCCTGTCGCCGTCGAGCGCCGATTGCTGGCGCGGGCGATCGTCTTGCCGGGCACGCCTGCGGCCTTCGACCGCCGATTGCTGTGGCGCTACGGCATCTCGGGTGACAAGCCGCTGATCCTGGTGTCGATCAGCACCCAGCCGGGGTTCGGCATGGTGAAGGTGCTGGCGCAGGCGCTGCGCCTTTGGTGCTGGGCTGGCGTGGCGTGTGATCTGGTGGTCGTCAACTCGGAACCGGCGTCGTACCTGATGTCATTGCACCGCGCCCTGAGCGCACTGCGCGACCAGCACGATGCCGACGCCTGTGTGCGCGCCGACGGTGGCGCCGTGGGGCTGCACCTGTTGCGCGCCGAGGACCTGGACGCACAGGCCCTGGCCACGCTGCACGGTCTGGCGCGAATCCGTTTGCTGGCCGACGGGCGCCCACTCGCCCGTCACGCCCGCGAATGGGCCGAACGCCACGAGGCGGCGCGCACGCTGCGCCTGCATGACGTGTCGGTGGTCGCGATGAAGGTGGACGGCGGTGGTGTGGACGGCGACGAGGACAGCGCCACGCCGAGCGGCAGTTTCGCGAGCGACAGCGGCGCGTTCAGCTTCGAGGTCTGCGGCGCGCGGCGCCCGCTGCGACCGTGGATCAACGTGCTGGCCAACCCGGGCTTCGGCGGCCTCGTTTCCGAGTCCGGCAGCGGCACGAGCTGGGCCGTGAACAGCCGGCTGAACCAGCTCACGCCCTGGTCCAACGACGCCCAGGCCGACACCAGCGGCGAGTGGCTGTTGCTGCAGGACCGGCGCACGCGCGAGGTGTGGAGCCTCACGCCGTCGGTCTGGGGCGACGCGGCCTGCACCTATCGCGTCGTCCACGCTCAGGGCCGCACCACGATCAGCCACCGCCGCGGCCAGCTCGAGATCAGCGCCAGTTGGTGCGTGGACGCCGAGGTGGCGGTGCGGCAGGTGCGCGTTCTCATCGTCAACCACGGGTCAAACCAGCGCTCGCTGCGCCTGGTGGGCATCGTCGAATGGCTGATGGGCGCGTCGCGCAGCGACCGTCGCACGGTGCACACCGCGCTGCAGCGCCAGAGCGCGCCGGGCGCACCGTTCGCCGCGCTGCTGGCCACACAGCAAGACGACAGCGCCGGCTTCGGAGGCGGCACGGCCTTTTGGGCCCTTTGTGGTGGGGCCGGTGACGATGATTCCCCGGGCTGGACCTGCGACCGGCGCGAATGCTTCGACGTCCGCGGACGGGCGGTCCTGCCCGACCATTTCGGCCGTCACCAAGGCGGCGGTGGCGAGCCCTGCGCAGCCCTGGACACCGACCTGACGGTGGCGCCGGCCAGTCGGGTCGAGCGCGTGTTCCTGCTCGGCTGGGCGGCCAGCCCTGCGGCAGCGAGTGAACTGGTCAATGCGTCGGCACGGGTGTCCGCAGCCGACCGCTTGCAACGCGCTTGCACTGCCTGGGACCGGCTGCTTGGCGCCGTCACCGTGGCCACCCCTGACCCGCTGTTCGACGCGCTGGTCAACCACTGGTTGCTCTACCAGACCGTGGCCTGCCGGTTGTGGGGCAAGGCGGCCTTTTATCAGGCCGGCGGTGCGACCGGCTTTCGCGACCAGTTGCAAGACGCCATGGCGCTGGTCTGGGCCGAGCCGGCCATGCTGCGCGAGCAGATCGTGATTTGCGCCTCGCGGCAGTTCGCCGAGGGTGATGTCCAGCATTGGTGGCACGCCCCGTTGGGCGCCGGCGTGCGCACCCGCTTTTCGGACGACTTGCTGTGGCTGCCCTACGCGCTGGCCCATTACCTGAACGCCACCGGCGACGCCGCCTTGCTCGACCAGAGCGTGTGCTTCATCGAGGGCCAGGTGATCCCCGAGGGCGCCGAGGACAACTACGGCACGCCTCAGCAGAGCACGCAGCAGGCCACGGTCTACGAACATGCGGCGCGTGCCATCGATCGCAGTGTGCGCGTGGGCGTGCACGGCCTGCCGCTGATGGGAAGCGGCGACTGGAACGACGGCATGAACCGCGTGGGCATCGAAGGTCGTGGCGAATCGGTGTGGCTGGCCTGGTTTTTGTGCCGGCTGGTGGCCGACTTCACGCCCTTCGCACGCCAGCGCGGTGATGTCGTGCGCGCCGAACGCTGGGAGCACGCGGCGCTGGGCTGGCGCGCCGCGTTGCAGGGCCCAGCCTGGGACGGTGGCTGGTACGCGCGTGCGTTTTTCGATGACGGTCAGCCGCTCGGCTCGCGGCACAACGAGGAGGCGCGCATCGATCTCATTGCACAGGCTTGGGCGGTGCTGTCGGGCGTGGCGCCGGCCGCACGCCAAGCCCAGGCCTTGGCGGCGGTGCAGTCGCTGCTCGTCGACGAAGAGGCCGGCCTGATCCGCCTGCTGGCGCCGCCTTTCGCGCACTGCAAACCGAGCCCGGGCTACATCCAGGCCTACCCGCCGGGGGTGCGCGAGAACGGCGGCCAGTATTCGCACGCCGGGGTCTGGGCGCTGATGGCGCAGCTGGCCTGGGCCAAGACCCAGCCCGATCCCGGCCCCGGCCTGGCGCAGGCCTGGTCGTGGTTCGAGCACCTGAGCCCAGCGCACCGCGCAGCAGATCCGGCGAAAGCCGCTGCCTATGAGATCGAGCCCTACGTGATGGCCGGCGATGTCTACACCGCACCGCCTTATGTCGGGCGTGGCGGCTGGAGCTGGTACACCGGCTCGGCGGCCTGGATGCACCGCGCGGCGGTCGAGTCACTGTTTGGCTTGCAGCTGGGCCCCGACACGCTGTATTTCTCACCGGGGCTGCCGCCGCACTGGCCGCGCGCCGAACTCACGCTTCGCCGCGATGGCCGTCATTTGCGCTTCCTGCTGCTGCGATGCGAACCAGCGCAGGCGCTGGCGCAAGCCGCACCCTGGCGGGCCGCGCAGTCCCCGACGCTGCTGCTGCCCGGGGCCACGCTGCGGTGGCGTGCATTGGCGATGGATGCTTGCTACGTGGTGCCGCTGTCGGCCGTATCGGAGTTGCAGTCGCTGTCACCGCTCGCGGCAGCAACGTCACCTTGAGTCGATGACGCGCCCAGGGGCTGCCAGTGCGGGGCAGCCCAAGCTCAATCGATGAGCTCTTCGACCATGAGGGTGCGGTAGTGCACCGCCAGCGTGGCACCGCAGTCACGGGCGACTTTCGCCGCAGCCGCAGCGGCCTCGGCGTTGTCTGCCTTCACCAGCAGCCACCGATAGCCCTCCAGCGTGAGGCTCAGGTAGCGCCGCAGCAGCGCGATCTCGTAGCCAAAGCCTGCCATCGGACCGGCCTTGTCGACCATCGCCCGCAGCTCGGAAACGCTCTCACGTGGCGAGAACTGCTGCACGTTGGCGCCCGGCCAGCCGGCACCGTGCAAAGCGGCCACCAGCGCGTCGACTTGGGCTTGCGTGGGCAAGCCCATCATCACGTAACCCACCGGCTTGAAGACCCCGAAAGAAGTCGGCAAGGCGTCTGCGTGGGCGGCGTCAATCAGCGGACCGCTGGCCGCGCAGTCTGCCGGCTCTCCCGGCGCAAGGATGGCCGAAGCGGCGTTTCGGGTGTCGAGATCGTGCTGGGGGGCGGGGGCGGTCATGGTGTGCCTCGTGGTGTGCGGCCGTGTTCGGTTGTGCCGGGGCAGGGCGCCCGCGCGCAGGCGAACAGGGCTTGAATCTGCCCACGCGGCCAGGCCACGCAATGCGTGGCCTGACTGGGCTGGGCCCGCTCTATTTGTGGCGCGCGTCCTTGATGACTTCCTTGACGTCGCCGAGCGCTTTTTGCGTTTGGCCTTCGGCCTGCTTTTGCTGGCCCTTGAGCTGCTGCCCGGGGCTTCCGGTCACCTTGCCGGCACTTTCTTGTACCTTGCCGGCTGCGTTCTTGAAGGTTCCCTTGATCTGATCGTTGTTCATGGTGTGGCTTTCAGTGGAGGTTGGAAAAAAGCGTGGCCATGGCGGCGCACGCGTACGGGTCACTCGGTTGCGTAAGACGTTCCATAGAACTTGTGCACACCGCTTGCCCACGTCTGATCCGACATCGAGGGCCAGTGGTCCTTGTCGAAGCCGGGCGCGTCCTTCAGGGCTTCCTTCAGAACGCTGAGCGTGAATCGCTTTTTCGCTGTGTCCAGCGTCAGCGCCGACCAGGGCACAGCGAAGAGCTTGTCGCCCATGCCCAGCAAACCGCCAAACGACAGCACCGCGTAGGCGACCCTGCCGGTGGCCATGTCGATCATGAATTCCTTGATGTCGCCCAGATCCTCGCCGTCCTTGTTGTAGACGTCGTTGCCCAGGAGCGTGTTGGCCCCCATCAGCGCAGGCCCTGGATGGGTGGTGCTCGTGCCGTACATGCCGAGACTGTCGCGAGTGAGGTAGTTGGTTTCCATGCTGTTTCCTTTGAGGTGAACCTGAGGTGGGGCATCCCTGTGCCGAAGCGTCCCGGCGCGTGCTGCATCGGACTGCCGTGTGCCGCACGGCCCGACCGCTGTCGAGCCTTGCAAGCACCTTGAAGACCATAGTTGGCCAAGCGGTCGCTGTCTGTGCGGCAACGAACCCAGCCCGCGAAGACAACCGGCCGCTCGCTGGCAAATGTTCGATAACGAACGGACAGCACCGGCAGCGATGCCTACCGTGCGTTTGGGCAGTTGCATCTGTGCTGCCCAAGGCACCGGCACAGGCCGTCGCCGCTCGAGCGCCATGCGCTGAAAGTCATGCCAACGAAGGAGTTGCGATGAAGGGCTTTGTGCAAGACATCGAGGGTCTGGCCATCACCAACGACGAGTTCCGCAAGGTGCTCTACACGTCCAAGCACTGCCAACTGGTGCTGATGGCCTTGATGCCGCACGAGGAAATCGGCGCCGAGGTTCACCCACTCGATCAGTTCTTTCGGGTTGAACAGGGCGAAGGCGAGGCCGTTCTGGATGGGGTTCGCACCACGATTCGCGCCGGGTTCGCCGTGCTCGTGCCGGCAGGAGCACGCCACAACATCATCAACACCGGCGCCGCACCCTTGAAGCTCTACACGCTGTATGCGCCGCCGAACCACCGCGATGGTGTCGTTCACCGCACCCGTGCCGGCGCCGAGGCCGATGACGAGCACTTCGACGGCAAGACCTCGGAGTGAGCCGGATGCACCGGCCGGGCCGTTCGCGATGGCAGCCTTCGCATGCCCGGGTGGAGCGCCCATGACGTCCGAGCAGCGACGCGCTGTATGGATGCCAGACGATGCCGAGCCAACGCGCTCGGAAACCGTCGCGCAGCGGCGACTCACGGGGCCCCTGGCCGGCAGGGTCGACGACGACAGCCGTGCCGATCAGATTGCCGCAGCCTGTGGCGATGTGTGGCTGGAGCTGGACGTCGCCTTGTCTCCCATCATCGGCACCCGCGGTGTGACCGCCTTGGGCCAGCGCAGCTTGCATCTGGCCAGCGCCGTGCATCCGTGGCTGGCCGAACGGCAACCCTCAGGCCCGACCCTGTTCGATGCTGCCCTGCTCGTGTCGGCGTTGGCGCAGCGCAGCCGCGATGAAGCCGCGGCCGCTGCCGACACCTTCGTGCAGACCTTGCGCGAATTGCTCACCAGCCTGATTGGCAGTGCCCTGACGCAGCGCCTGCTGGGCGCTGCCTGGGCCCCGCCTGCCCCCCCATTGAACCGCCCCAGCGCCCAGGACCCCAAGCCATGACCCACCACGTGACGATCCAACGCCTGCTCACGGGCATACCCGGGCTGGACGAGGTGCTGGGCGGTGGCGTGCCCGAGTTCTCGTTCAACCTGATCGCCGGCCGACCCGGTTGCGGCAAGACGACGCTGGCCCACCAGATCATGTTCGCGCTGGCCACGCCCGAGCGTCCGGCGCTGTACTTCACGGTGCTGGGTGAGCCGCCGCTGAAGATGTTGCGCTACCAGCAGCAGTTCGACTTCTTCGACGGCGAGGCACTGAACCGCCGCGTGCGTTTCGTGAGCCTGTCGGAAGAGGCCATGGGCGGCGATCTCGAGCGCGTGCTCAAGCGCATCGTCGACGAAGTGGCGAACCATGCACCGGCGCTGGTCTTCGTGGACTCATTCCGCTCCGTGATCCTGGCCGGCGAGGGCGGCCAGGATCACAACGGACTGCAGCATTTCGTGCAGCAACTGGGGATGCTGATGACCACATGGCAGGCCACGACCTTTTTGCTGGGGGAGTACTTTGACGACAACGACGCCAACCCGTTGTTCACGGTGGCCGACGGGCTGATCTGGCTGCGCCAGATCGTTCAGCGCAACTCGATGGTGCGCAAGATGGAGGTCTTGAAGATGCGCGGCCAGCCCACGCTGCCGGGTCTGCACACCTACCGGATCAGCACCGCCGGCATCAAGGTCTTCGCGCCGGCCTCGGCCGTGGTGCCTTTGCAAGCGGGCGTCAGTCGCGGCACGTCGGGGGAGCCCGCCGGGCGCGCTTTGATGGGTGTGGCGGGGCTCGACGAGATGCTCTGCGGCGGCTTGCCGCGCGGCTATTCGCTGCTGGTCGCCGGCCCGTCGGGCTCGGGCAAGACCATCCTGGCGGCCTCCTTCCTGGCCGAGGGCGCGCGCGTTGGCGAGACCGGCGTGATCGCGGCCTTCGAGCAACGCCCCAACCGCGAACGCAACCGGGTGCTGGCAGACCTGATCTCCAGCGGCCGCGTCACGCTGGTCAACAGCCAGGCGCCCGACCTGTCGATCGACGAAGTCGTGTTTTTGCTGGTGGCCGAGATCAGGCGCCACAAGGCCAGCCGGGTCGTCATCGACTCGTTGTCGGGCTTTGAGCTGGCGCTGGCGCCCACGTTCCGCGACGACTTCCGCGAGTCGCTGCTGAGCATGGTGACCGCCTTGTCCAACGCCGGGGTCAGCGTGCTGATGACGTCCGAACTTGAAGACCGCTACACCGACCTGCGCTTCAGCCCCTACGGCACGGCTTTCCTGACCGACGCGATCATCGTGCAGCGTTACATCGAGGTCGAAAGCCGGCTGCGCCGCGTGACGGCGGTGATCAAGGTGCGCGCCAGCGCTCACTCGCACGATCTGCGCGAATACACCATCGACACCGCGGGCATGCACGTCGGTCAGAAGTTGCCCGAGCAAGAAGGCCTGCTCGGCGGGCGGCCCACGCGCAAGGTCCACGCGCAAGTGGCCGACGGCGGCAACTCCAACGCGCACCCGCTTTGGCCATGAGTCGCCGTATGGATCCCCCGTCTTCGGCCCCGGCCGACCGCGCTGCCGCGGATGCCGAACTGGACCTTCTGCGTGTGCAGCGCAAGGTCGATGCGGCACGCACCGTGCTGGAGGGTTTGCGGCAGAAAGTCATGGCGGCCGAGAGCCGTCTGCACCACAACCTGGCGGCCCGCATGCTTGAGGCCAACGAGCAGCTGGTGGTCTCAGCGCTGCGCGATCAGGCCGACGCACAAACCGCCAAGCTGTCGCTGAGCGACGCGAGCCGAGCCGCCGAGATCGACCCCTTGACCCACTTGCCCAACCGCACTTTGATGCGGGATCGACTGGCTCAAGCCATCGCCGGGGCCAAGCGCCGCGCCACCCACCCGGCGCTGCTGTTCCTGGACCTGGACAACTTCAAACAGATCAACGACACGCAAGGCCATGCGGCCGGCGACGAAGTCCTGAAAGAGGTGGCTCAGCGACTGAGCCATGCCGTGCGTGAGGCCGACACCGTCAGCCGCCATGGCGGCGATGAGTTCCTGGTGCTGCTGGGCGAGGTGTCGCATGCGGCCGATGCGGCGTTCATCGCCGGCAAGCTGCTCGCCGCGCTGCGCGAACCTTTGTGGGTGGGCGATCGCGAGCTGCATCTGACAGCCAGCGTCGGCATCAGCCTGTACCCCGACGACGGCGACTCGATTGACGCTCTGATCGAACAGGCCGATGCGGCGATGTACCGCGCCAAGAGCGCGGGCCACGGCAAGATTGCCTTGCCTGCCGCAGTGGTGCAGCCGCAGCCATGAGGTTTGCTGCAGCGGCGCACGGGCTTCAGGGCGCGGTTTGGCCGAGGAACTCGAGCAGCGGCGCCAGTGAGCGATCGGCAGCTTCTTCGTGCGGCAGGTGGCCCACGCCCGCGAACGGCACCAGCCGGGCATGCGGCAGGCAGGCCACGTAGTCGGCCGAGTTGGCAAACGGAATCATCGCGTCGCTCTCGCCCCACAGCAGCAGCGTGGGAGCCGCAATGCCGCGCAGCAGCGGTCTGGGGTCGACCAGCGTGGTCTGCTGCAGCCGACTGAGCAGCGCATCGCGGCTGCCCGGCGCCAGCATGAGCTCGTGATAGCGAGTGGTCAGCGCATCGGTGAGCACCTCGGGGTTGGCGTAGGCGGGCTCCAGGCTCATGCGCAGCAGCGGCTTGGGCAGCACATGGCGCATCAGCTGCATCGACATCGGCACTTCGGGGGGTGCGCCGTACTCGAAGCCCGGGCTGGCAAAGCCGTCGGGTGCCACCAGCACCAGCTTGTCCACCCGCTCGGGATGCTTGGCCGCAAAGGTCCAGGCGATGCGCCCGCCGATCGAGTGCCCGATCAGCGTGGCGCGCGCGATGCCGCGCTGATCGAGCAGGTCTAGCAGCAACTGCAGGCTGCGCGCGTCGGTGTAGTCGCCGCTGGGGTCGGGCTCGCTCAGGCCGCAGCCCGGCAGATCGAGGCGGATCACCCGGTGCTTGCGCGCCAGCTCGCGAGCCCACGGCTCCCAGGTGTGCAAGCTGGCGCCGAAGCCGTGGATCAGAACCACCGCGGGCGCGTCCTTCGGGCCGCTGTCGCGCACATGCAAGCGCACCCCGTCGACCACGACCATGTCCTGTGGCGATTCAAGGTAGCGCGACTCGAGCGATCGGCGGTCGATGTCGGGTGTCCACAGCCAATAGGCGATCAGCAAGGCGATCAGGACGGTGCAGGCAACGATCGATGGGGTCTTCAAGGTGCGCTTTCTGGCAAGGTACGGCGGGATGCGGCAGCCCGTCAGCGTAGCGGAGGCCGACCCTGGCCGCGAAACATTCGTCGCCCGGTGGGCGGAAAGCCGCAAGAATCGGCTGGCGCGGCGGCGCCTTCGCGGCTACGCTGGGGGTTGCGGCTGAAGCGGTTTGGGGAGAGTGTGTGGCGATGAATGAATACCTGCTGCCTGGGGCCTTGGTGCTGCTGCTGGTGCTGCTGTGGGGCGCGCGCGCGCTGCAGCGTCGAGGCGGGCGCCGTGCGCGCTCGGCAGCGCCTGACACCGTGTCCCGGGCTTGGCAGCGTGCCTCGTCGCTGTTCGAGATGGTCAGACCGGTGCGGCCCACGCAACCTGGGCTGGACGACGAAGAACTGCGCGCCCAGCGAGAGGCGGCCGAAGAGGCGGCCCGCCTCGAAGGCGACCGTGAAGCTGCCGAATGGGAAGCGCGGCTCGCCGCCGAGCTGCAAGCCGGCTTGTTACCTGAGGCCCCGGCCCAGCCCGATCCGGCATCACAGCCAGAGCAGCCAGAGCCACCCGCGCAGGCCGAGCCTGCCGAACCCGCATTCGAAGCGCCGGCAGACCCCATGCCTGCAGCGCACGACCCGAGCGTGCCAATGGACTTTGAGGCCGCCGAGCTGCCGATCGCTCCCGAGACGCCGCCGTCGCTGCCCGCGCCCGCACTGCCCGTGGTGATGATCGTCGAGCCGTCGAAGGTGGTGCGCCTCAAGACCAGCCGATTGCTTGAAAAGCATGGCTATCGGGTGGTGCTGGCAGTCGACGGCTTCGATGCGGTGCAGCAGATCGACGATCTCATGCCCCATGCGCTGATCATCGGAGTGGAGATCACCGGGCTCGATGGCTTTCAGCTGGCCACGCATCTGCGTGGCGATGCGCGCACCGCGCAGCTGCCCATCGTGATGATCTCGGGCGACGACGACAGGCTGCGCGATCAGGCCGACCAGGCCGGCATCAACGTGCTGCTGGGCAAGCCCTATTCCGAAGAGCAGTTGCTGGCCTTCCTCGATTCGATGCCGGCCGTGGTGGCCCAGGCGCACTGAAGCGCCGCTGCACCACCCTGAGAAACTGTCGTGGACGACAAGGTCATCGTCACCCACCGCGCGGCGCTCAGGGCCAAATATGGCGCTGCCGGGCTGGCCCAGATCCGCAGCGCCTTGCGCCGGCTCATGGCGAGCGACAAGCAGCGCGGCATCCGCAGCCGGCTGGTGTTTCTCGATGACGCCGCGATGCTGAAAAAAATGGGCGGCTCGTCGGCCACGCTGGCGACCAGCGCAGCCCAGGCCAAGGCGGCCATCGACACCGTGTTTCGCGCCACCCAGCCGGCTTATCTGATGATCCTGGGCGCGCCTGATGTGGTGCCGCATCAGGATCTGGCCAACCCGATGCACGCGCCGCCGGCCGATCCGGATGTGCTGGCCTGGAGCGATCTGCCTTACGCCTGCGAGGCGGGCTACTCGCGCAACGCCCCGGACTTCAAAGGGCCGACGCGGGTGGTCGGCCGGCTGCCTGATCTGACGGGCGCTCGCGATCCTGCGCATCTGATCGGCCTGATCGACGCCGCCGCCGGCCATGTGATGCGCGACGTGGCCGAGTTCGGCGAGTACTTCGGCCTGTCCACGGCCACCTGGCGCGAGTCGACGGCGCTGAGCTTGTTCAATGTGTTCGGCCAATCGAAGGCACTGAGCGCGTCGCCGCCGGCGCGCGATGCGCATCCACCCGCACGGCTCGCGCCACTGATGCATTTCATCAACTGCCATGGCGGCCTGGCGGATCCACGCTTTTACGGCGAGAACGCGCAAGGCGAGCAACCGGTGGCGCTGTCGAGCGACGGCATTACCGGACGCATCCGCTCCGGTACCGTCGTGGCCGCCGAGTGCTGCTACGGCGCAGAGCTCTATGACTCGGTCACCCTGGGCCTGAGCGTGCCCATCAGCCAGCAGTACCTGGCCCAGGGAGCCTGCGGCTTTCTCGGCAGCTCGACGATTGCCTATGGTCCGGCCGAGGGCAATGGCGCGGCCGACCTGCTGACGCAGTACTTCCTGCTCGCGGTGCTCGAGGGGGCCTCGATCGGGCGCGCCACGCTGATGGCGCGTCAGCGCTTCGTGCAGCAAACGCGCGAGCTCGATCCGACCGATCTGAAGACGCTGGCGCAGTTCAGCCTGCTCGGCGACCCCTCGCTGCACCCGGCGCGCGTGCCCAGTGCCACCGGCGTGCCCCAGGGTCTGGCCGCGCTGCAGGTGCAGCGGCTGCAGCGCCGCGAACGGCGAGCCGAGCTGCGCGCGACAGGCCAGTGGCTGGCCGCGACCAAGCCGGCCACCTCGCAGCCGCAGCCGCCGAGCAGACCCTCGGCTTCGTTGCGCCGGGCCTTGGCGAACATCGCCGAACGTGCCGGGCTGGCGGTCGATCAGGTCTTCATGACCTATGCGGTCGAGCCGCCTGCCGGGTTGCCCGATGCCGCACCGCGCGGCAAGCCGGTCGCCCCAGCCACGCTCGCCACGCGATACCACCTCGCGGTGTCGATGCCGCCGGGTGCCTTGCGAAGCTCGGGCGCGCCACGCTCGGCGGTGGCCGCGCTGGCGCGAGAAGTCGACGGCCGCATCGTGGGCTACCGCATCTACCTGCAGCGCTGAATGGGCTCATCACCGCAGCGCGTCGACGGGCTCACCGGCAGCGTGCGGTGCGGCACGCTCGGCTGCGGCAGCAAGAGCGAGCGCGAGGCAGTCTGGCTCGACACCGACCAGGGCTGCTACGCGCTGCGTTTCAAGAACGCGCCGAGCTTTGGAGACACCACGCTCGATGGCCTGGTGGGGCATCGCGTGTCGTGCAGCGGCTTCATCGTGGACAGCGTGCTGCTGGCCGAGCGCATCGAGCTCATCGACTGAGCCAGCGCTTGGCAGCAAGCCAAACGGCCAGGACGTTCGGCGAGCTACTTGGTTGTGGTGCTTGCAGGGCTCGCGGCCAGCTTCAGCGTGCTGCCGTCGACCACCACCTTGGTGCCGATGGCGTAGGCCTGTGATTCCTGCACGGTGCGAAGGCTGCCGTCTTGCATGCGCACGTTGACGTCGTAGACCGTCTCGCTGCGCACCTTCTTTTCGACCGCATTGCCTGCCACACCACCGCCGACGGCGCCGACCACCGTCATCGCCGTCTTGCCCTTGCCGCCGCCGAACTGGTTGCCCAGCAGGCCGCCCGCCACGGCACCGCCCACGGCGCCCAGGCCGGTGCCCTTGCCTTCTTTCTTCACCTCGTTCACCGATTCGACGGTGCCGCAGTTGGCGCACGCTGGCGGTTTGGTTTGGGCCTGCGTCTTGGTGCTGGTGGTGCTGGCGCTGGATTGCGCGTGCGCACTGGATTGAAAGAGCAGCGCCCATGCCACGCAGGCCACGGCGCACAAGGCCTGACGCACGGGGGTGGCGATTTGACGGCTTTGGAGGTTCGAGGAACTCATGGGGTTCTCCTGAAAGGGTGGGTCTGCTTGAAATTGTCGCCCCGCGCGTGCCGCAGCGCGCCAAGGGCCCGTTGCTACACTTCGCCCGCCTTTTGCACCGGAGTCCCCTTGGAAGCTTTTCTCGTCTCGACCGGTGTGGTCGCCCTGGGTGAAATGGGCGACAAGACGCAACTGCTGGCCATGCTGCTGGCTGTGAAATTCAAGCGCCCGATGCCCATCATCCTGGGCATTCTGGTGGCCACGCTGGCCAACCACGCGATGGCCGGCGCGATCGGCGACCTGGTGGCCAAGGCTTTGGGACCTGAGGTGCTGCGCTGGGTGATCGGCTTGTCCTTCCTGGCAATGGCCGGCTGGATGCTGATCCCGGACAAGTTCGACGCTGACGAGAGCAGCCTGAACCGCTTTGGCGTGTTCGGCACCACCGTTGTTACCTTCTTTCTGGCCGAAATGGGCGACAAGACGCAGATTGCCACCGTGGCGCTGGCCGCGCGCTACACCGACCTGGTGGCTGTGGTGGCCGGCACCACGCTGGGCATGATGATCAGCAATGTGCCCGCGGTGTTTCTTGGTGATCGCATCGCCCGCAAGGTGTCGATGAAGTTGCTGCACGGCATTGCCGCGGCCATCTTTGCCGCGCTGGGCTTGCTCACGCTGTTCAACGTGGGGCGGCTGTTCTGATGGGCGTTTGGCGCGAACCGTGCATCATTGGGTCACGGTCGTCGCTCGCGACCGGCACACGCCACGGAGAACGCATGTCCCGACTCACTGCCACCCTGGCCGCCTGCCTGCTGGTGGGATGTTCTTCCAACCCCAACATCGGCAATTCCGGCGATGTGGTTCGAGCCAACCCGCCGGTCAACTACGCGTCGACCATCAGCAACTACATCGATCTGACCGTCAAGGGCGCCCAGACCAGTCGCGATCTGAACATCGGAACACCCGAGCGCGGCTCATGCCCGATGGGCAATGCGGCCAATGGTCACGTGGGCTGGGTGGTGCCCGTCCAGTACAGCAGCCTCAACAAGGACGGCTCGACGGTGTCCATCACCAAGTACTTCTTCTGGTTCGCCGACGAACGCCTCAAGGGCGTGACGCGTCGCATGGAAGTCTGTCCCTGACGCAGGCGACGAAGGTGGCCGCGTTCAGGTGAAGCTGCCCTCGCTGGGTTCGACCCTGCAGCCGGCGATCCGCCATGGGCCCTTGGTCTGGGGCTGAACCCGGAAGGTGGCCAGCCAGCCTGAGCCCTCGGCGTCGGTCATCTGGACGCCCTGCATCAGATCGCCGCCTTCCCATTGCGGTCTCAAGAATGCCACCGAGGCCGGCCGAAAGACCATCGGATAGCGCATGCGGATCATGGCGATGAAGCGACCGGGCGAGCCAAACCGCTCGCGCACAGACGGGCTGCTCAGCAAGAACGCTTTCACGGCGTCATCGTCGGCGAACGCATCAAGCTGGGCCTGGACCACAGCACGTGCCTGGCTGACCTGGGCTTCGTTGACCTCTCGGGCCCACGCGAGGCGGCTTGCCAGGCCGGCGCCGACGATCAACATCAGTTGCCTGCGGTGGATGAAAGGTCTGCTCATGAAGGGCCTTCGCATTCGGATGTTGCACATGATGCCGACATTGCGCTGGCTGCTCGCATGAATCAGCCCGCTGCGGCGGCAGAACCCCCTGTTTGAGGGGGGTACAAAACTGGGTTTCTGCACCAAAATCGACCGCAACCGTGGAAGTTAATCCGATGCAGGGTCAACAGCGGTGCCCAATCTCAAGTCCCCCTTTTCCTTTCACCACTGACCATGCTGCCGCCGGCCTCCTTTCCGGGCAATGAATCACTCGGCGCAGCCACGCCGGTGCGAGCCGAAGCGTCGTCCCGAGCCTTCCGGCGTCGCGAAGATCGCGATCCGGTGGCCGATCTGCAATCCCTGATCGATCGCCTGCCCGGTGTGGTGGCCAGGGTGCACCGGTCGGTCGACGGTCACTGGAGCGTGCCCGTCGCATCCAGCGATTTCGCCCGGATCTTTGGCATCGGCCTGCCTGCGCTGCGCGAAGACGCCCGCTTGCTGAGCGCTCGCGTCCATGCAGATGATCTGGCCCGACTGAACGCCGCCTGGATCTTGCACGGCGAGTTGCTGCGCAACATCCATGAGCGCATCCGCGTGCGCAAGCCCGATGGCCATTGGCTGACGCTCGATGTCAGCGGTACCGCCGAGCCCACCTTGGACGGGGGTTTGCAGTGGAACTGTGATTTCACCGACATCGCCAACGAGGCCGCGCTCGATGAGGACCTGCGTCACCGGCTCAAGCTGTGGCAGCAGGCCACGGCGGCAGCCGAAGTCGGGGTGATCGATGTCGATGTTTCCAGCGGCATCTTGTCGCTCGACAAGGTGGCATGCCGGCTTCATGGGGTCGATGAGTTTGCCGAGCCGCTGAGCGTTGAGGCCTGGCTGGCCGGCGTGGTGCAAGCCGACCGTCAGGCAGCACGCGCCATGCTGGTGACGCCCGCGCGAACCGCCGATGTGTCTCGTCAGGCGCTGCGGTTCGCGGCGCGCGGTGGCCTGGACGAGCGCACGCTCGAATTTGTCTTGCAGGGTTCGAGCGACGGGCAACGGCTGGTGGGCACCTGTGTCGACTGCCGAGACCCACGCGGCGCGACAGCGCCCCAGCCCCTGAGCTCCGAGACCGCCAGGGCCGCTTGGGGCAAGCCCGATGTCATGTCGCGCATCAGCCATGAGTTGCGCACGCCCCTGAACGGTGTTCTGGGTTTTGCGCAACTGATGGCACTCGATCAATCGCACCCGCTGGCCCCCGTGCAGCAGCACCGGCTGGAAATCCTGCGGCAGTCGGGCGCTCGCTTGTTGTCGCTGATCGACCAGCTGCTTGACGTGTCGCGTATCGAGCAAGGCCGGCTTCGGCTGCGCAGTCGGCCGATCGACTTGCGCTTGCTGGTCGAGCGCTGTGCAGTCGACATCATGCCTTTGGCGCAGCAACGCGGCATCGAACTGCGTGTCGAGATTCCTCTGGCTGCGCCGGCGGTTCGGGCCGACCCCGAAGCGCTCGAGCAGGTGGTGACCAACCTGCTGTCCAACGCCATCAAATACAACCGTGCTCAGGGACGCGTGCGCATTCGCTTCGAGACCGTCGAGCAAAGCGGCGTGCTCAGCGTCGACGACACC
>Ga0164294_10001221_pt1 | contig 23984 bp, 27 predicted proteins | sample GEODES005metaG_FD_111479 | JGI IMG/M metagenome (GOLD analysis project Ga0164294, IMG submission 111479) | Oligotrophic lake water microbial communities from Sparkling Lake, Wisconsin, USA - GEODES005 metaG | ecosystem: Environmental > Aquatic > Freshwater > Lake | place: USA: Sparkling Lake...
CGCGGCGGCGATGTGGTTCTTCCGAGACCTGCTCTCGGCGTTCATGGTGCTCATCATCGGCACCGGCCTAGTCGGCCTGCTCCGCACCTTGGACCGGGTCAAGCAGTTTCTGCTGAGCTAAGGTTTTCGCGGTCCCGCAAGATGAAGCGCACTTTCTGAGCTGCGCTCAGAATCCAGCCAGGGCGCGAATACGCTCGAGTACGAGGATCTCACGCCCTGCATCTACGTAGTCGCGAAGGGCTTCCTCAAGGTAGTCGTACTTCAGAATCGCTTCGAACTCTGTTTGCAGAAAGGCGTGGAGTCGTTCGTTCGCTTGCCTTACTTCGTCCACCACCGTCGGTCGGCCGTCAATGACGCGGACCATGTCGCTGAAGTCTCGACTGAGGAAGATATCGTCGTGATGCTCTCGCGATGGTGAGCGGAAGGCCGTCATCTTCGTTCCCAAGAAGCACACGGGTTCAACCACTTTGATCGAAATTCCATTCTCAAGCTTATACGGCCATGCCGTATTGATCGCGAGGGGATACCAGGGATTCAGCTCTTCCGTGGACTGCGGGTTAACCGGGATCACGTCGATGACGGTGATCCCATGAAGGTAGCGGCAAATTGGGCCGTCCATGTCGTTCCTAAAGCCAAGCGCTAAGAGGCGGCGGTCGAGGGCGTGCAAATCTAGCATGCTTGTGCCCATCTCGATTGCTACATCAACGTCTTTGGTTACGCGGGGTGGCAGGCCACCTTTGTCGGTCACAAGCAACCCGACGACCGCGCCACCAAGAAAAACCACCTCTTCGACAAGTTCCCCGAGTTGCTTGGCGGCAAGATTGATCAATTCAATCGGAGGAAAGTTTCGCAATTCAGTCTGCTCCCGGGGCCGTAAAGATGCGGTGAAGCTCTTTCCCAGCAAGGTCCCGCTCTCGGTTGTCGCCCAACCGGAGGGCATCTACAAGGGCCAGGACCGCGTAGAAATCCGGGTCGCGCACCGCAACTTTAGGAGCACTCGGATGCAGTGGTTCGATCGAGAATCCGCGCGTCTCGCCCAACGGATTGGGCCAAACGGGGGGTAGCGGATCCGACGATGCAATTTCCGCGTCCAATGGTGGGGCCGCCCAGGCCGTAAGGGTTCCCCTCGATTCTCCGCCCCTCTCGGGAGCCAGGAAGTACCTAGATCCATGCACTAGAGCTTCTTCAAGGCTTCGCAGGTTCATCTTCTTACTCGCGGGATGGTAGAGCTTTGCGATCGCGGCCCGCTTGAGTGCACGGTTCACGGTAGAAGGACTCACACCGATTTCTGCGGCCAAGACGCCCTGCGTCCAGTCGCTACGCCCCTTGAGGGATGCGATTTTGAGGAGCACGTACATATCCGTGGAATCGATCACACCTTTATTATAGACTATTCGCTATTCGCGATTCGCGAATAGCGAATAAATCTATTGAGGGTTGTGTGTCTGGACCCAGAGCGCAACGTCTCAGTCATACCGGAGATACATGCCTGCGGCCAGACTGCCAGTCAAGTGAAGTCTCCTTTTCACCAGACATGCTAGGACACCCATAATAGATTCATGCCGAAGCAAGAACTCACGCTGAGAGTCCCCGCGAGTTGCCGACCTCGCAGCGAAGATCAGAAGCAGCGCGCTTTCAGCGAAAGCGTAGAGGAGTACGTCGAAGGCATCTTCCGGCTCCAGAAAGAGGTCGATTCGGTTTCGACAGGCGAAATTGCGACGTACATGCAGGTGAGCGCTGGCAGTGCTTCGACCATGGTCAAGAAACTTGCCGAGATGGGATTGGCCGAGCATTCGCCTTATCAAGGCATTCGGCTCACCGAGTTTGGCGAGAAGGTCGCGAAGCAGCTCACCCGGGCGCATCGGATTCTGGAACGATTCTTAGTCGACGAGCTCGACCTTCCGTGGGACGACGTCCATGAGCTCGCTTGCAAGCTTGAGCACTATTTGTCCGAGGACGTGATCGACAAAATGGACACCAAGCTTGGGCACCCAACGACCTGTCCACACGGCAACCCGGTTGACCCAGACGCTCCCGATCCTAGTTTTCGCTTGCAAGAAGCCCCGGTCGGAAAGCTCAAGGTATTCCGAATCTCGGACGAGCGGGTGGAGTTCCTTCGACGCCTGGATGATCTCGGCCTTCGCCCTGGAGCAGAGTTTGAGGCAACGGGCAGCACCCCGGTTGATAAGCTGATCCACCTTAAGGTTGGCGACCAAACGCACACGGTCGGAAACGAAATTGCTCGTCACCTTTGGGTCGTCCTAGCGTAGAATAAGGTTATGGTAGACGATGTTCTACCCATAGAGAAGCAGTCGCGCCCCCTGAGCACGCTGTTCTTGGACCTCAATTCCTACTTTGCGAGCGTTGAGCAACAAGAGCGGCCAGAGCTTCGTGGCAAACCGGTTGCCGTCGTTCCCGTGGACGCGGACACAAGCTTTGTAATTGCCGCGAGTTATGAGGCCAAGCGGTTCGGGGTGAAGTGCGGAACCATGATTCGCGACGCTAAGCGCATGTGCCCGGGAATCGCGATTGTCAAGGCGAGACCGGCCGTGTACGTGGGCTACCACCATCGGGTCCTGGAAGTTGTAGAGAACGTGCTGCCGGTGGACCAAGTCTGCAGCATCGACGAGATGCGGTTTCGGCTCATCGGGGCCGAGCGCGATCCTGTGCACGCTCAAGAACTTGCGTTGAGCCTAAAGCGGAAGTTGCGCGAGGATATTGGGCCCGAGATCCGGGCCAGCATCGGTATCGCAACCAATCCATTCCTCGCGAAAATCGCGACGGAGCTTCAGAAACCGGATGGGCTCGTTGTTCTCCAAAAAGAGGATTTGCCGGACCGTTTGTACGGGCTCAAACTGACCGATTTCACGGGCATCAACAAACGCATGGCGGCACGCCTGAATGCGGCGGGAATCTTTACTTCCCAGCAAATGCTGTCGACTAGTCGGGCGGATCTGCGGCAAGCGTTTGGATCGATTATTGGCGAGCGCTGGTGGTACCTGTTGCGCGGCTACGAACTGCCGGAGGAGGAAGTGGATCGAAAGACGCTTTCGCATAGTCACGTCCTGGCGCCAAAACTACGCACCGAGCAAGGTTGTCGCGAGGTGCTCATGCGTCTGATTCAAAAGGCTTCGGCACGGTTACGATCTCAGAACCTTTGCACCACCGCCATGTCGGTCCGGGTCAGCGGGTTCGAAAAGACGTGGGAAGCCAAGGTAAAGCTGCCTCCAACTCAAGACACGATCACCATGAACGACAACTTTCTCCGTGTTTGGGAAAGTCGGGATTTTGTGAAGCCCAGAAGCGTGTCGGTCTGCTTCTACGAACTCCATGAACCGGGCCAAGTCACGCCTAGCCTATTTGAGGATGTTCAGGAGCGAGCCGAGCTGATGAAGGCCATGGACGGAGTGAATCAGAAATTTGGAAAGAACACCGTTTTCTTGGCCGGAATGGAGAAGGCTAAGGACTCGGCAGACGAGAAGATTGCGTTCCAAAAGACTTGGCTGTTCCAAGAAGGGAAGGGCGATAACGAATGGGTCAATACATTTCGCGGATTACGCGACTGAAAACGTTATCATGAATATGTGATCGTCCTTGGGCTCTGCCTGCTTGTCACCCATCCATTATTCGGTCGCCCGATACTCGTCGGCGCGCATCGAGGCGGGGTGTTTGAGGCGCCAGAGAATACGATTCCTGCTTTCCGGCTTTGCGCCAAAAAATGGCCCGACATGCTGGTGCAAGTCGACGCCCGCATGACGGTGGATGGCGAAGTCATTCTGTTTCACGACGACACCCTCAACCGCACGACGGACGCCGCCGGAACGGTTGCTCGGATGAAGGCACCTGAGCTGTTTCAACTTGATGCGGGACACCAGTTCACAACGGATCTCGGAAAGACTTTCCCCTTCCGCGGAAAGGGGGTGCGAGTTCCTACCCTTCGCGAGGCGCTGCTCTCGATGCCGAAACAGCGGTGGATGATTGAACTCAAGGACGGCTGCGATCCCGACCGCGTGATTGGCACTATTCGTGAAACCAAGGCGACGGAGCGGACGCTGATCTCGAGTTTTGTGCCAAGCACGATGTTGCGCGTCCGCGAGCTTGCGCCGGAAGTTGCGCGATGTTTTGATTTCGGATCGATCCTGCGGCTTCTCACCGCCCTGCGGGGAGATGACTGGGAAGACTACAAACCGACGGATCAAGTTCTTTCCTTGGTGACGGAGCAGATCACGCAGTATCGGCTCACACCCGAGGAACTTCAGACCATTCGGAAGAAAGGAATCTACGTTCAGATTGGAGTCTTAAACACCTCGCCCGACATTCGCCGCTGGCTAGATGCCGGGGTGGATAGTATTCTCTCTGATCGTCCCTCGCTCCTTGCGGAAGAGGTAACTCGGATGCAGCAAGGTCGTCAGGGAATTGGCGTAGGTAAAGAAGATGATGGTGGCAGCAACGATCGCAATGCTGGGGCTAACCCAGCAGTTTCCAACGCACTCGAAAGCGGAACTCACGCTTGCAAGTCCAACCGTCATTCCTGGCGCAACCGTTGAGGCAAACCTGCGCGTTTCGCTCGATTCGGGCTGGCACAGCTACTGGGTGAACCCGGGCGAGAACGGTAGTCCACCGGAGTTTAATTTCACTCTCCCGACGGGTTGGAAGATTCTGCGAACTCGTTATGAGTTGCCAGAAATGGTGATCGCGGGCGAAATGGTGAGCTACGGGTACGAGGACCACTTCAACGTTCGGTACACGCTCCAAGCCCCGAAGCAAGTCGGCAAGGGGCAAATCACCGGCAAGCTGGAATTCCTGGTTTGCCAAGAGACGTGCATCCCGCAATCGCTCACCGTCGCGGTGCCAGTGACGGTCGGCGCAGAGTCTGCGCCGAAGAAAGCGCTTCCGGAAGCCTCGTTCCCGGAGTGGGATCCCGCGGTTAAGGCAGAAGCGCGAGTCTCGGGCAGTGATTTAGAACTTCGCATTACCGGACTGAAGACAGACGGCTTGGATCTGCCCGGAATCCAGCTGTTTTCGGAGTCGCCCAACATCGTCAACTACGCCAGCCGTACCGATGTGCGGACTTCCAACGGTGCGTTGATCGTGAGGATCCCTAAAAGCCCGTATTGGGACGCGAAGACCAAGTCTTTTCGGGCCCTGATCGTTGCGCCAGAAAATCAATATTGGTCGGCAAAAGTGCGCGGCCTGGTACTGAACGTTCCGGTTCGTTCGTAGTCAGTACTAGAGACGAGTATCCAGCATGCTAATCACCAGTCTTTTCGCCCTCGCCGTTGCAATGCCGACCGTCGCCGCCGAGCCGCCGAAGATCGGAGAGATGGCACCTGAGTTCAGCCTAGTTGACACCAACGGCAAGTCTCACAACATCTCCGACTTCCGCGGCAAGATCGTCGTGCTTGAATGGACAAACGACGGCTGCCCGTACGTGATGAAGCACTACGGAACCGGCAACATGCAGAAGGTTCAGAAGACGGCAACCGATCAAGGCGTGGTTTGGCTTTCGATCGTGTCTTCGGCGAAGGGCAAACAGGGCTACGTGGACGGCCCGCAAGGAAACGCGCTGATGAAGGAGAAGGGATTCAAGTCAACGGCGCTTCTGTTGGACGCTGATGGCAAGGTTGGCAAGCTCTATCAGGCCAAAACTACCCCGCACATGTTTGTGCTCGATGCTTCGGGCAAGGTGGCCTACATGGGCGCCATCGATGACAAGGCGACCCCGTTCCCTGAATCGGTCAAGGGCGCAAGAAACTACGTGCTCGAAGCGATCACCGCATTGAAAGCGGGCAAGGCACCCGCCATTTCTGCAACCCAGCCATACGGCTGCGGCGTGAAGTACGGCAAGTAATCACGTAGTAGGACCCAATGACGGTTGGGCTCGTACTGGGTGACATGTTGTTCGATCGCCTCCCCGGCTTGGATGCCGTGGAGGCGATTTTCATGTCCGAAGATCTCGGCTTGGCGACGCGCGTTCGGCATCACCAACAGAAGATCGTGCTGTTCTTCAGCGCGATGCGTCACTTTCGCGACGCCCTGCGGGCCACGGGCAGGGAAGTCAGATATTTCGAACTGCAGGACGACTCTCAATCGCTCCTCGACCGGCTGAAGACTCTCGGGCCGAGAAAGGTCATCACCTATGAGATCGCGGACCAGTTCTTTCGGGATGCGCTGATTGCCTGGGGAGAAGAGAATGGGGTTTCCGTCGAGTTTGTCCCCAGCTCGATGTTTCTGACCGCTACCTCCGATTGGCTGGCGTACCGTAAGCGGGCGAAGCGGCTGCTCATGCGCGATTTTTACTTGCAGCAACGAAAGCGGCTTGGAATTTTGCTGGAGCCAGATGGCTCACCGGTTGGCGGGAAGTGGAGCTTTGATGAGGACAATCGCCGGGCCTTGCCAAAGTCGGTACTTCCGCCCGCCGTTTGGCGTCCGATGCCCGATGCGATCACGCAGGAAGTCATTGACCTTGTTAGGGGCGAATTTGCTGCGCATCCGGGTGATGCCGCCGAATTTGGCTATCCCGTGACGCATACAGAAGCGGCGAGCTGGCTGGATGCGTTCTTGATCGAGCGCCTCAGCCGATTTGGGGACTATGAGGATGCTCTCTCGCTGCGATCGGACTTCGTTTTTCACGGCGTTCTTACTCCGATGCTGAACATCGGCCTGCTTACGCCTGCACAAATCGTGGACCGCACGCTGGCGTTCCATGCCGAGACCCCGGTTCCGCTGAACTCTCTCGAGGGATTTCTTCGCCAGATCATCGGCTGGCGCGAGTTCATTCGCGGCATGGCGGACGAATACCCGCCCATTGGTTCGGGCAGGATGAACGGCTTGGGACACACCCGAAAGCTGGGTGAGGAGTGGTGGACCGGAGCGACCGGGCTTTTGCCGCTTGATCACGCGATCGGTAAAGCGAATCGGTACGGCTGGTGCCACCACATCGAGCGGCTAATGGTCATGGGTTCCGCCATGCTGATGTGCGAAGTCGAGCCCTCAGAGAGCTACCGTTGGTTCATGGAAATGTTCATCGACAGCGCGGAATGGGTGATGGGCCCGAATGTGCTCGGGATGTCGCAGTTTGCAGACGGCGGGCTATTCGCGACCAAACCCTACTTGAGCGGAAGCAGCTATCTGCGAAAAATGGGTGACTACCCGGCGGGCGATTGGTGCGATACGTGGGATGGTCTGTACTGGCGCTTCGTGGATCGACATCGCGACCTGTTTGCGGCGAACCCCCGAATGTCCGTAATGGTCGGAAGCCTCGACAAGCTCGAGCCGGTCCGGAGGGACCGAATTTTCTCGAGTGCCGAGGCCTTTATTGAGCGCGTAACTAAGCCTTACTGAGCCGGGGCTTGGATCGTGATGACATCCGCTCCGAACGCACGGATCTGCGAGGAAGGGATGCTCGACTTTTGGGCACCGAGACCAAACACGCCGCCCGCTTTGAGTTCGATGGTGTTGAGGGCACCCGTGGTCAGGTCAAAGTCGATATCGGCGACTTGGCCCAATTTCGTGCCTTCGGAGTTCATCACTTCCATCTTGGAAATGTCAGCTACCAGCAGGCTACCGTTGAGCTGGTTGGCAGGCTCGACTGCGCCGTTGCTTTCCACAATGATCGCATCTGGGCCAACCTTGCCCAAACGACCGAACGGGAGGAAGGAATCGGCACCGCCCGTCTCCAAAACAAAGCCTTCGATCTGCCGGTCACCGGGATGAAGGACGAGATCTTTCACCGCACCCAGTTTTTCACCTTCAGACAGAGAAATTACAGCGCGCCCGCGAAGCTCGGATAAGGTAGCCATATCTCAGTGTAGGCGCGAAGGAGGCGATTTTGCCCGTTTTTTGCGGTGATATTCACTCGTTCGCCGAAGATCGCAGTGCATCGCCTAAAAGCCAGCCGATCAAAAATCCGAGACCGCCCGGCGCGGAGAGAACAAATGTTCCCACCCCAAAGCTAAACGAGCCGTTGATTGCCCCGGCTAGCCCGAATAGTAGCGCGAGGACGAGAAGCCCGGGAAGTATCAAGTGCAAAACGACGATCCGAACTTCTTGGAAGAATGCAATGAGCGAGTACACGAGCGCGCCGGCCCACACATTCAGGACGGTAACTCCCATGAGCAGGGCCGCGACGCCGAAGCTTCCGGTAGCCGATTTGAGTACCGACTCGGATCGCTCAATCCAGCGACCGCAACTCATGCCGATTCCCAGGCTCGCGGCGGCGGCAAAGTACAGAATCGTCCACACCAACTGAACCGAATCGCTGTGGACGAAGAAATTGCTGATCGCGATCAGAATCGCCATCGTGGCTCCCCCGGCGAGAGCCTTGCGGCTCGGTGCAAACGTACCGAGGAACTCCCCGCTTCGGCCTGAAACCATCATCGAGCCGTTTAGGAGTTCCTCGTACCGACGCTGGTAGACCGGGTTCCCCGGTTCAAATTGGGCCGCATAGGCATACCGCTTGGCGGCTTCGTTCAGGTCTCCTCGGGCGCGCGCAATGTCACCCAACACGGCGTGGGCCATGGGTTGCCGGATGGACGACTGAAGCAATTCGATTGCGAGCCGCTCCGCCATCGCGGTCTGGCCCCGAGCGAACGCGACCGACAGTCGGTTCTGGAGATCGGCGAGATCCGACTTCGAGCGCTGGACGATGATTTCCTCTCTCGCGTCGGCACGGGCGGCCGCTTGCTCAATAAAGGCGATCTCCTCTCGCTTGCGCTCGTCCTGCTTCGCCAGTAGTTGGTTGTATTCCCGCCTTGCGTTGGGATCGTTAAGAACCGTGTAGGCATCCGTAGCCGCGAGAAAGATGCGTTTCGACTCGGCAGAGCCGGACTTATCCGGGTGGTGATTCAGCACAATCCGGCGGTATGCGGATTTGATTTCGTCACCGGAGGCGGTGCGGTCTATGCCTAGGGTTTCGTAATGATCAGCCAATCCACCGCTCCTCCCGAACAATTTAGTATTGTTCCCTTTCGGAGCGAGTTATTGCTACGATTACGGCAATACTCTATATTGAATTTTAAGAGAATTTAGCCGACATCAGTTTGCCGCACGTTGGAGCCCGCTGAAGTAGCCGGTATAGAAGTTGATGACGATGTATCCGATGTAGATCGCGACACAAAGGCCGAGCAGAACGCCAACCAGGTAAGCCAATTGCGTTGACTTCGTCGTCGCCTCTTGCTCGTAGAACTCGCTCATTTTGTTGAGCATGTGATCCAGATTTCCGGTCGTTTCTCCGGTTGCAATCATGTCGAGCACGATGGGGGAGAAGGCACGGGTGTCTTTCAGGGTCTCCGTGATCCCGGCTCCAGATTCAAGTCGATCGACCGCGGGGTACATCAGGGATCGGAGATACTCGTTGCCGCACGCATCTGCGGAAATCTTCATCGCGGACGAAAGCGGAACGCCGCTCTTGGTCATGGCACCAAATGCCCGGCCGAACCGTGCCATCGCGAGTTCCTGCATGGTTTGTCCGAAGACCGGCAACTTGGTGGTGAATTGATCCCACTGATAGCGAATCCGAGGGTTCGCTAAGCCGACCTTTCGGAACAAAACGATGATGATGATCAAAGGCCCCAGCCAGATCCAAGTGGATGGTGTGGTCAGTGGCGAGCTGAGCTGTCCGGCGCTTGCATTCACGCTGGCAATAATCGCGTTCGCGGCGAGCACGATGATAATCGAAGCCCAAACCTGCAACTTTGGATAGAAAGTCAGTCGCTTGTACAGGTTGCGGATCTCGAGCTCGCGTTCGAGATAATCAGCAATATCGCTCATCGCCTGATCGAGAAAGCCGCCTTTCTCGCCTGCGCGAAGCATGCTGATGATCACGCCGTTGAAAACCTCTGGATACCGTTGCAGGCCGAACGAGATTGGGCGACCAGCTTCGATGTGTCCCGAAACTTCGCGAAGAATCCCTTGGAGCTTTGGATTCTTCGACTGATTGGCGAGCGTGTTAAACGCCTGCACCATCGGCACCCCGGCGTGCAACATCGTGCCGCCTTGCCGGAAGAAGAAGACGAGATTTTTGAGCGGCACCTGGCCGACAAGCGGTCCCCAAACGCTGGTGGCAGCATACGACCGTTCGCTAAAAGCGTCCTTTTCGGCGATCGTGCTTGATGTCGGAACTTCGAACGGGCCCTCCGCTCGGACTTCTGCTGGAGCAGCTGTCAGCACCGGTTCCGCAGCAAGCGGGTCCGCGGGGAAGCCGCTGGCCGTCGCGACCCCAATCTGGGTGACGTTCAAACCCTTGTCGGCGAGATCCTTAAGCACCTGCTCCAAAGTCGCACCGAATTGCAATCCACGCGTGGATTCCCCGGTGGACTTTGTGGCTTGATACTCAAAGGTAGGCATAGGCTTCTTTTATGACGGTTCTAAACCGGACAGTACTTCCTTGGGCAGATCGACATACCAAGCTTTGGCTAGGATCATGGCAATGAGCAGACCGGTAATGATAAGCACCGCCCAACCCATAAGTCCGAGCCTGAACTTCGCATAGGTTTCTTTCGCAATGTAATCCGCTGAGCTCATCTGGGTCAAATGGTCTAGGCCACCTGGTAAATCGCCGGTGTACTCGGCGGTCACCATCGTCGCGCCGAACTCTTCGGGAAAGTTTCGGTGGCGAGCAAAGATATCAGAGAGGCGATCGCGCTCGGTCATTCCCCTTGCGGCTTCTTCCAGATTGGCCGTCAGTTCGCGGTTAGGCACAGAATCGGTTGCAAGAAGATAGGCAGTGCCGTGCGGCAGGCCGGCTCGGCTCAAACGGGAAAGCACCCATGACAGTCGCGCATAGCCTTCGTTTCGAGCTCGCGGTCCGAGAATGGGAAGCTTTAACCCGAGCCGATGCCGCAACGGTGTTGCCTTTCGCGACATGAAGATCTCTTTCGCCAAATACAGTAGCAAGCAGATGGAGAGAATGATCGGTCCGTCTGGCCACAGGAATCGGCTCCACATGATCTGGCGATTCGCCGCATAGTAGTCCTGACCTACGCCGCCCGTTTTGTCCGCATATCGCCACATATCAAACAGCGAGTTCATTGCGTACTGCATGAAGGTGAGGCCAAGAACCGCATTTACGACGAGGACATAAACCCATCGGAACCAGCGCTGGAAGTGATGCGCCGCGATGTTTTGTCGGGCGATCTCATCAAATGCTTCGGGCAAGAAGCCGCCCATTTCTCCGGCGCGAGTTGTGCCCACGACATCGGGTGGAAACAAGTCCGGGTACCGCGCCATGGCATCGGCGATGCTTCCGCCTTCCGTAACCCGGGCAGCGATTTCTCGTAACGCTTCTGGAAACGGTTCTTGAGTTCTGGCAGAGATATCCGATATCGCGGCACTCGGCGCGATTCCAGACCGAATTGCGGCGGCGAGCTGCGTAAAAAGGAAGTATCGCGTCTTATTCGATCCGATTTTGGTTCGGATGGTCGTTGGCGCGGCCGGTATTGCAGCCTGTGGTTGACGTACCGCAATCGGGGTGATGACAGCCGGCGACGTACTTGGGGCGGATGCAAGCGAGGTTGGGGCAGGTGCTGTCGCGCGCTTCACCGTTGGGCCAACCCCGATCGCCGACTTGCCCACAAAGCTCACCCTTTGGAAGCCCTGCCTTTGCAAAGCATCTTGGGCCGAAGCCTGGCTATCGGCCTGAATGCTGCCTTTCACGGACTTGCCTTGGTTATTCGTGGCTTGGTAGGAGTAGAACGGCATCGCGCACTTCTAAGACGGATTCTGCTTGATCTTCTGTCCGCTCCAGTAGCTCCGGAATGGAAAATCCTGCAAATTGCCAGTGTGGAGCTACGTCGTAGATCGGCACAAGGACGAAGCGACGCTCCGACACCCTTGGATGCGGCAGGACCAATTGCTCAGTCTCCATGGCCACCCCTCGCATGTCGATCAAGTCCAGGTCGATTTCCCTCGGCCCGAACCGCAGGCCGGGCTTTCGTCCGAGGTCGCGCTCGGTCTGCTTTAACAGCGCAAGCAGGGCAATCGGATCGAGGTCCGACTCGCCCCGGGCGGCGGCGTTGAGAAAAGTCGGCTGGTCCGCAACGTACATGGGCGACGTGCCATAGATTCGGCTGACGTCATGCCACCGGATCGGGCCGGAGAGAGCGTTGATCGCGGTCTGAATTTGCCCAAGCCGGTCGCCGAGATTGCTTCCGAAGGCAATGAGAACTTCCGACACGTGGCAAGTCTGGCACGTCCCGAAATGCCGCAGCTTCAAAAAGCTATATTGCACTTAGGGTGAACAGCCGCAAATTCATGGGGCCAGGGTGCGTGATTGCGACATTGATATTCGATGTCGCGGGAATCGGTGTGTTGTACTTGATGAAATTTGTCTTCGACCGCGAGCGTGAGGGCGGAGTCTACGGCGAGTTGCAGTGGCTAGAAGCGGGCGTCGATAACGTGATCACCTGGACGATTTGGATTCTAGTGGCGACCGTTGTCGTGAAGTTGGTCGCCCTGCCATGGATCACGGCCCGGGCGAAAAAGAATGCGACGGAGCCTCCGCCACTGCCCGCAAACTGGTCTCCCAAACCGCGCGAGCGCGATCAGTAATTGCCCCGTCGTTCGGCTTGGGTATCATCTACGGGTTCGGCGGGTATAGCTCAGGGGTTAGAGCGCCTGACTGTGGCTCAGGAGGCCGTGGGTTCGAGACCCATTATCCGCCCCAAGAAAACGCTCCTTACGTTTCTGTTCAACCCCCAGAAACAAAATTCCAGAGGAGCGCAACGTTTCGAGCGTGGTCCGTCTCAGCATCAGGTGTTTCCACCGTCATAGGAACACCAGTGAATCTCGGATCATTCACCAAGCACCGAAATGCGGTCGGTCCGATCTCTCCCTCGCCCAAATGATCGTGTCGATCAACCCGGGTTCCGAGCGCTTTCTTGCTGTCGTTGACGTGGATGGCCTTGATATGGCTCGTGCCGACGACTCTTTCGAACTCGTCAAACGTCGCGCCGTAGGTTTCCTCGGTGCGGATGTCGTATCCCGCGGCGAAGATGTGGCAAGTATCGAGGCACACGCCAACCCGGGCGGAATCAATCTGCTCCAGCATGCTGGCGATTTCCTCGAAGCGGTGGTTCAGCGCGCTTCCTTGCCCTGCCGTGGTCTCCATCAGCAGCATCACGTCATCTGGGGATTCGGCCAAAACCTCTTTTGCGGACTCCGCGACCGCGCGGATGCCTTCTTCGACGCCCTGGCCCATGTGGCTGCCCATGTGCGACACCACGTACCGAATTCCGTAGGTGGAGCATCGGCGCAGTTCGTCGGTCAGCCCTCGAATCGATTGGGCGCGTTTGTCCAAATCGGGCGCGCAAAGATTCACCAGGTAGCTGTCATGGCTGACGATGGAGCTGATCCCCGTTTCCACCTGTGCCGCTCGAAAGTCCTCGACCATCTCTGGCGTAATCGCCTTTGCTCGCCAGGTTTGGGGCGAACTCGTAAAAACTTGGACGGCGGTGCAGCCGATGGCTTTGCCAGCACGTACGGCGTTGCCGAGGCCCTTGCCGGTTGGCATGTGAGCGCCGATCAGATGGGACTGATTCACGCTTTCGAACGTACCAGACCCGGTCGAAAGTCACCTGAAGCTTGCCGTCTGGCGCAAGGTGCTCGCGGTGCCGGGTTACAATCAGCGCATGGGTAAGTTCTTTCCGGCTTTTAAGGCGTATGACGTTCGCGGCGTAGTTCCAACCGAACTGAATCCTGACCTTGCCTATCGAGTCGGACGCGCCTATGCCGATGCGATCCAGCCGAAGGTTGTTTGCGTGGGCTACGACATCCGGCTCAGCGGACCAGAGCTCTACGAAGCCTTTGCCCAGGGACTGAACGATGCCGGCGTGGACGTCGTGCACCTGGGAATGGTCGGAACGGAGATGGTCTACTTTGCCACCGCGTTCTACGGCTACGACGGTGGCTGTATGATCACGGCAAGCCACAACCCACCGGAATACAACGGCCTCAAGATGGTTCGCGAAGAGAGCCGCCCGATCAGCGGAGACACGGGCCTTAACGAAATTGAACAGCGCGCCTTTGAACAGAAATGGGAACGAACCGGAGAAGGAAAGCGGATCGAAAAGGATGTTTATGCCGACTTCACCCAGCACCTCCTGAACATCGTTAGCCCAAGCTCGCTCAAGCCGCTTAAGGTGCTTTGCGATGTCGGCAACGGCGCAGCCGGAGTTGCCCTAGAGCAGCTTCTGCCTCATCTCCCGCTCCAAGTTACGAAGCGCCTATTCGAGCCAGACGGCACCTTCCCGCATGGCGTACCGAATCCGATCCTGGAAGAATCCCGCGCGGATACCGAAGCCCAACTGAAATCCAGCGACCACGACTTTGGCGTGGCTTGGGACGGCGACTACGATCGCTGCTTCTTCTTTGATGAGCACGGCAACTTCATCGAGGGCTACTACATCGTTGGCCTCTTGGCCCAGTCGCTGCTCACCGACGGCACGAAGGACACGATCGTCTACGACCCACGTTTAACCTGGAACACGCTGGATATCGTCGAAAAGCTCGGCGGAAACCCGGTCATGTGCAAGTCGGGCCATGCGTTCATCAAGGAAAAGATGCGCGCGGTCGATGCCACTTACGGCGGCGAAATGAGCGCGCATCACTACTTCAAGTCCCACTGGTACTGCGATAGCGGCATGATTCCGTTCTTGCTGGTCGCCAAGCTGGTTTCCAAGACCGGTCGATCCCTCGGCGACCTCGTGACGGAGATGATTGAAAACTATCCGTGTAGCGGGGAAGTGAACAGCAAAGTGAACAGCGTCGCCGACGTTTTGGCCGAGGCCGAGGCCGTTTATGGCCCACAGGGCACGGTGGACCACACGGACGGCCTCTCGATCGACCTCGGAACGTGGCGATTCAACCTACGCGGTTCTAACACCGAGCCCGTGATTCGACTGAACGTCGAGTCTCGCGGAGATCGGGCGCTGATGGAAGAAAAAACCGCCGAATTGGTTGCGCTCATTCGGCGGTAAGCGGGCGCGGTTACTGGCAGGTCTCTAGGGCCTCACCTCCCGTCAGCAAGTTCTGCGCGATAAGCGCCTCGGGCTTGTACCACTTGGCGTGTCCGTCTAGGAAAGTCGAGTTGCTGCCTCCGCTGTGGCGCGTGGACAGGTACTTGATCGGATAGACCAAGAAGCCGTCCGGCGTTGAAGACTGGGAGAGGAAGGAGGCATCGCCGGCGCTTTCGTCGTCGAAGACCTCCTCTCCAAACAGCACAAACTGGGCCGGACTTGAGGCGGCGGTGGAGCTTTTGCCGACGGCGAAGCCAAAGGTGTTGATCGTCGTCAGGCAGCTATTGATGGCATAGGTGTTGCCGCTGTTCCGACCGTTTACATCACTCGGGCAGACAAAGACCTCGGCCGACTTGATGTACGGGTACAGCGAGCCGCGCTTTGCGTCGAATCCGTCAGCACGCTGGGTGACGGTATTCGCAGGGAATGTCCCGAAGTAAATCCAGCCCCCTGCCGCGGATGCTCCTGGTGGTCCAAAAACGGCGTTCATGAGTTGGTCGTCGTTGTCTCCAAAGTAGAGGTATGTGGCGGTTCCAAGCTGCTTGGCGTTACTGAGGCAAGTGCTCTTTTTCGCGGACTCTTTCGCTTGGGCAAACACGGGGAACAGGATTCCGGCGAGAATGGCGATGATCGCGATGACGACGAGAAGCTCGATGAGCGTAAAGGCGTTGGTCTTTTTCATGGTCTTGGTGTCGGTTCTTCTGCGGTTAGAGAGGGTTGGCGGTTAGTTCGGTCCGCCGGTTGGAGGGCCACCCATCGGAGCTTCTCCCATCGGTGGTCCACCCATCGGGCCACCGCCCATTGGGGGCATGTTGGCCATTCGCTCCTGCTGCTCCTTCTGGAATTGGGCGAACTGTTCGGTGGTCAAAATTTCCTTGAGCTTCGCTTCTTGCTTGATCCGCATTTCTTGCATTCGTGCGAACATTTGCTCCTGATTCGCACCGGAAGATGCGTCAGGCCGGGGGCCGTTTCGCATTGCGGTTTGCATTTCCTTCATCACGGCATCGACCTTTGTTTTTTGGTCTTCGCTGAGTTTGAGGCTGGCAAACATTTGGCTCGGTCCTCGGCCAGACGTAACGTTCTCTGGCACTCCGGCGGCTTTCTGTTGCGCGCGCAGCGATTCGGCGTCTCCCGTGCTTGTGCTCTGTCGAACGGCAAGGTTCACCCCTATTGCAATGAGGACTCCGGCAACAATGACGGCAATCGTGATCGATCTGTTGTTCATAAGCTGACTCCAATCTGTTTGGAACGATTAGAGTTAACGCCGTTCAGTGGTGGAAGTTGTGAAGACAATCTGCATCTTCAGATTTGCGAATTTGTCCCGATAGCTAATCATTAAGGAAATCTGAAGATGCCGATCAAAGGTCCTTCGGGCGGTTTTGCGGCGCGTATGATTGATGCATATGCGAGTGCTAGTGGTAGAGGACGACCAAGAAATTTCTGCCGCGCTGCGGACGGGGTTAGAAGACGTGGGCTACGACGTCCACATCGTTCGTGATGGCGAACGAGCCATCCGTTTGCTGAGTCGTGCGAAGTTTTCGGTCGTGCTGCTGGACCTGATGTTGCCCGGAGCCGACGGCTTTCGAGTGTGCCAATCGATGCGGGAATCTGGCGACACGACCCCGGTGTTGATGCTCACCGCGCGAGACGGGGTGAAGGATCGAGTGACGGGGCTGGACACCGGGGCAGATGATTACCTCGCGAAGCCGTTCGAGTTCGAAGAGCTTTTGGCCCGAATTCGCGCCTTGCTTCGTCGTGAGCTGGCGGCGAAATCCGCCGTGGTTCAGGTCGAAGATCTTGTGGTTGACACCGCCAAGCGGCGAGTGGAACGAGGTGGCCGGCCGATCCATCTGACGCCCCGAGAATATGACTTGCTTGTGGCGCTAGCAATGCGAAGTAGCCGGATACTTACCCGGGAGATCATTCAGCAGATTGTATGGAATGCTGATGATACGAGTTCTAATACGGTCGATGCCCACATGAGAAATCTGCGTAAAAAGATTGATCATGCCTTCCCGAAAAAGCTCATTCACACGATCTACGGGGTCGGCTATATTCTCAAAAGTGAGGCTTGATTGATCCGCGTCCGCCTGACGGTAGCAAACTCCGTCGTCCTTGGGCTCATTTTGTCTGCCCTGTGCCTAGCCATATATGTAATGTCCAGCTGGCACTTGGAGAACCAAGTTGATCGCGAGCTCGGTGCCGGAGGGGACGCATTTTCGACCGAGTGGGTGAATCTTCCGTTCCGAATTGGTATGCCGCCAGACGCGGAGAAGCGGATCGCGGCGTTCAGCGAATTCGGGGCCGATCCTAATGCCGTCCGTAACTTCTTGGTTGAGCGGGAGTTCCTGTTTCCGCGCATGAAGCTAATCGATCCGAGCGAGATGCCAATGCCTGGACGACCAGTTTGGGACGCTGAACTCTTCAACCAATCGCTCAAAGGGAAGTCTGGTTTTATCACGGCCACCGTCCCAGAACAGATCGAAGGCACTGGACCTACCGAAATTCGAATCTATTCGGTTCCGCTGCTGCGAAAGGGAAAGATCGTCGGTGCAGGTCAAATTGCGCGTCCAATGCGCAGTGTAAGAGACGAGCAGGCACGACTGAGAAGGACCCTTCTCACCTTGTTACCAACTGCCATCTTCACCTCTCTGATTGCGGGCTACTTCCTCACGCAGCACGCGCTCTCGCCAATCTCAAGTTTTGCGGCTGCGGTGGCAAAGATCGAGTCTCAGAACATGAACGAGCGCCTGCCCGTGACCGGCAATGATGAGCTCTCCACGCTCGCGATCGCGTTCAATTCCGCCTTGGACCGCATCGAGAGCAGCTTTGCCCGGCTGCAAGAGTTCACCGCCGATGCTTCGCACGAAATCAAGACACCACTGACCGCGATCCTCGCGCGGACGAGCAGCGCGTTGCGTGCGCCGCGATCGGCCGAACAGTACTTGGAGGTTGTTCAGTCTGTCGACCGATCCGCCAAGCAACTTCGCTTGATTACGGATGACCTGATGTTGCTGGCTCGGCATGACCAGAATGCGCAGTTGGGCATCACCAGCACGGTGCAGTTGAGTCAACTCGTACTCGGGCAATCGGAGTGGGAAGGGCGGATTGAACTGTCGGTCGACTCAGAACAGCCGGTCAAAGGTGATGCGATTACGCTGGGTCGATTGCTGAGGAACCTGATTGAAAACGCGCTGAACCACGGCCACTCGGATCGAAAGGTGAAAGTGCGGCTGTGGGTTGAAGCTGGCGAACAATACCTGAGCGTTCAAGATTTCGGCCCGGGCATTTCCCCTGAACATATTCACCGAGTATTTGACCGTTTTTACCGGGTGGATGCGTCTCGAACGCGCGCCTCGGGAGGGAGTGGATTGGGGCTTGCGATCGCCAAAAGTATCGCGGAATCCCATGGTGGAACTTTGGCCCTCATCAGCAACGTTGGAGAAGGAACAACGGCCACCGTTCGCATTCCAATCGCCCAAAAGTTAGGGTAAAGAAAATTCACTTTGTTAAGGCAGAGTTATCAATAACCCTTCCGTTTAGTGGCCTGCGTTGAATAAACTCCATGTTTAATCGTATTTCCGGGCGAGGAGCCCAATGACGCGTTGAACATAACCACCAGCTACTATGAAGTCCTAGGCGTCGGTCCAAGTGCCGAAGCCGAGACCCTGCGCAAAGCGTATCGCCGTCTTGCGCAAAAACATCACCCAGACGTCAGCACTGACCCGCGTGCCCATGAGAACATGGCGCGGATCAACGAGGCGTTTGAGACGCTCATTGATCCTTCGCGTCGAAACGAATATGACGCGCTCATCAGTGGGCATGGGGTTGCAACGGCGGCAGAACCCGAGCGACAACGCAAGCCAGTCAAAATTCGACTCCGCCAGCGTCTCGAGGGACACAAAACACCGGTTTACGCTGCGGCGTTCTCGCCCGACTCCGGTCAGCTTGTGACGAGCGGCTTCGATAACGAACTGATTTGGTGGGACGAAGCGGGCTACTCGGCACGCAAAGCCAAAGTCGACCAAGGCGTCATCGCCACGCTCCGAGCATTTTCTTTTGATCGCGTTGCGGGAGCAGGCTCAGCCGAGAACCAAGTGAACTTTGTCCGCCTCGACGAAGACAAGGTTGAATCTTGGAAGACGGCAATCGAAGAGTGGGTTGGCGCGGTGGCCATCTCGCCCGATGGCACGCGCGTCGACACAGGAAGCATTTACAACACGGTCAGCGTGATTGACACCGATACTGGTGACTGCCGATTCCGAAATGCGCTGCATGACGGCAGCGTGATGGCGGTTGCTTGGAGCTGGGACGGCAAGTTGCTCGCGAGCGGCGGTGCCGATGCAAAGGTTCACCTCTTCAATGGAGAGACCGGCGAAAAGATTGGCACGCTCGTTCAGCTTCGAAGCGCGGTAACCGCGGTTGCTTTCTCGGCGAACAGCCGCTACTTGGCGGTTGCCGGAGTTGACCTCAGCATTCGCGTCTTCGACCTTTCTAAGGGCGAGCTCGTGAAAATGATGTTCGGCCATACGAAGGTTGTCGAATCGCTCGCCTTCCACCCGAATTCATGGCTCTTTGCCTCCGCGTCGCGAGACGGCACGGTAGGCATCTGGAACGCGGCCAAGGGTATCGGCAACGTGAGAATCGAAGCCAGCAGCCGACCGATCAATGTGGTCGCCTTTAGCTTCGATGGCACGCGCCTCGCGGCGGGCGGACAGGACAAGATTGTCCGGCTTTGGGAAGTCACGGCGAAAGACCCGGAATAACCCTCACCTGCCATAATTTAAGATGATGAAGGTAAGCATCATCGGCGGCGGCGGACGTGTAGGGTCGGATGCGGCCTACGCGCTCCAACTTGGCGGAGTAGTTAGGGCAATTGCTCTTCTGGACATGAATCCAGACATGGCAGCGGGTGAGGCACTCGATCTTCGACACGGAGCTTCTCTAACCGCAAATCAGGTCTTTACAAGCGGTTCGGATTATTCCGTTTGCGACGGCAGTGATGTCGTTGTCATCACGGCTGGTCTTCGACGAAAGCCCGAAGAAAGTCGACTTGAACTGATCAACCGAAACGTGACCCTCTTCAAGGGGATTCTTGAGAGCCTCAAGGGCGTCAAGCTCAACGAGGGCGCGATCATTCTCGTGGTCAGCAACCCGGTGGACATTCTCACCCACCTTGCGACGGAATCGGGAATCGTCCCTCAGAAGCAGGTTCTGGGTCTTGGAACGGTTTTGGACACCGCACGCTTCCGAAGCCTCCTAGCGGATTACTTCAAGATCAACGCGACCGACGTGAAGGCTCTCATCTTGGGCGAGCACGGCGATTCGATGGTTCCCATCCTGTCCTCGGCTACGGTCGGCGGCGTTCCTATCCTCAGCTACCCTGGCGTCACTCCCGACGAAGTCCAGGGCGTCTTCGACTTCACCAAGAAGAGTGGAGCCGAGGTCATCAAGCTCAAAGGCGGCGCGGGTCGCGCGGTGGGTATCTCGATCAAGGAAGTTGTCGAGTCGATTGCTTTGGATCAGGAGAAGATCCTTCCGGTTTCGGCCAAGCAGTCCGGCACCTTGGGCATCTCCGACGTCTCCCTCTCCCTGCCAACTCGGGTTGGCCGAAAGGGCGTGATGCAGATCGTCACTCCGGTGGTCACCGAAGCAGAGAAGGAACTCCTTCACGCGTCTTCGGACTCGCTCAAGGCGATCCTTCGCCAGCTGGGTTAAGCAGACACAAGAAAGCCCTGGCACCGTTTGGTGCCAGGGCTTTTTGGTGCCTTACTTCTTCAGATTTCGTGGTGAGAGGATGCTCACGGAACCGGCAAGACAAGTCTGGTTGCCGTACGAGTACCAAAGTCCATCGAACTTGCGAAGCACGAGAGTTCCGGTCTCGGTGTAGTTAACCGGACCCGTCACGCTGTTTCCGGTTACCCGGAAGCGAACCAGTGCGCTGTAAATCGTGTTTCCAGACGAGAATGATCCGGGGGCCACTTCGAGGATCTCAATGCGTAATTCGGTTGTTCCGGCAAACAACGTTGACGTGTTGTTTAGGACCTGGGTTTTGTCCGTGCAGTCGTCCAAGAACGTGTCGGCGAAGAGGTCGCTCACTCGCGTCAAGTTCTCGGTCTGCATGGCGCCTCGGTAGTCCAAAGCCCACTCGTAAGCTGGATCGTCCTGTAAGGTATCGCCTCCACCAGCGCCTCCGCAAGCAACAATGACAAGAACGGCTGCGAGCAACAGCACTCGAACCGGATTGAACCAATCGCGTAGTTTCATTTTTCCAACCTTTGGACGGTCACCATTTGATGAGGTTAGCACCCCATACAAGACCTGCTCCAAATCCTACCGTCATGACGTTCATTCCCTTCTGAAGTCGGCCCTCCTGCTCGGCTTCGTACAGCGCGAGTGGAACCGAGCCACCGCTGGTGTTTCCGTACTTCTGAACGTTCGTGAAAACGCGATCTTCGGTGAGTCCGAGCCGCTCGGATGCCGACTCGATGATCCTGAGATTCGCTTGGTGAGGCACAAACAGGTCGACGTCGTTGGTGGTCATTCCTGCCTTTTCAAGGACGCGCTCGCAAGCGTCGCCCATTGCCTTCACGGCAAAGCGATAAACCTCTCGGCCGTTCATCGTGATGCAAGCTTTCTTGCCTTCGGCTTGCGGAGAACCAAATGGATACTTGCTGCCGCCTACTTCGATGGCAATGTGGAGTGCACCCGCACCGTTGGAGAACGTTGCCGTTTCGATGAGTCCGCGGTCCGTGTTTTCCTGACCCTCAACCACCACCGCACCGGCAGCGTCGCCGAACAGCACGCATGTGGAACGGTCCGTCCAATCAACTTGCTTGCTCAAGCAGTCGACGCCCACAACGAGGGCATGCCGCACACGGCCCGACTCGATAATGGCGGCCGCGACGTCCATGGCATAGATGAAGCCGGCGCACGCGGCGCTAACGTCGAACGCGCTGGGGCACGGGATTCCAAGGGCATCCTGCACGTTACAGGCCGTTGCTGGCCAAGGGTAGTCGCCCGACACCGTCGCGCACAAAACGAGGCCGATGTCCTCTGGAGAAACGCCGCTTCGCTCGATTGCCTCTCTCGCTGCCACCGAGGCCAGGAATCCGGTGCCTTCGTGCGGCAACTTGCAAACCCGCCGCTCCTTGATTCCGGTTCGCTGAACGATCCATTCGTCGTTGGTATCGATGAACTTGGAAATTTCATCGTTGGTCAGCACCGTTTCTGGGAGCGCGTGACCGATCCCTTTGATTACCGTTCGGAGTTTCATGATGTGTGTAGGATGTCGCGGGAAACGGTCTCGCGGATTCGACCCATGAGGTCCGATTCGATTCCGCGCTGGGTAAGAAGCAAGGCGTTCTTGATGGCTCGGGAGTTGCTACGTCCGTGGCAGATCATGCAGATTCCGTTCAGACCGAGCAAAGGCGAACCGCCGATCTCGGCGTAGTCCATGTCTTTGCGGAGCGGCTCCATGACCTGTCGAACGGGCCAGTATAGCGGCCGCATCAGTGGGTGGTCGGGCACGTTTTCTTTAATGACTGAAACGATGAGCTCGGCGAGGCCTTCGCACGCTTTCAGCACGATGTTGCCAGTGAACGCGTCGCAGATCACGACATCGCAAGGCTCAAAGAACATGTCTTTGCCCTCGATGTTGCCCGCGAACCATGGGTACTGCTTCAGCAAGTCGAAAGTCTGTTTAGCAACGGCGTTCCCTTTCCCTTCCTCTTCGCCCACGTTGAGCAAGTGAACCTTCGGGTTTTTGCGCCCGTAGAGCCGCTCGGAATAGGCTCGGCCCAGAACGGCGAACTGAACCAGGTTGTGAGGTTCGGCGTCTGGAGAAGCACCGGCGTCGAGCAATACAAATCCGCCGTGCTTGTTCGGGAACAGACTAACGATGCCCGGACGATGGATACCGTCGACTTGGCGCCAGGTTAGGAGCGCGAACGCGGTCGTTGCGCCGGTGTTGCCCGCAGAAACGAGGCCAAGGGCTTCGCCATCTTTGATCATGCGAGTCGCGACCATGAGGCTCGAATCCTTCTTCTTGCGGTAGGCGTCCGTTGGCTTGTCCTCCATCGTGACGACCTGGGTGGCGTGGCGCAGGAAAACGTTGCTTGGCAAAGTGCTCGGCAACAGCGGCTTAAGGACGGCAAGATCACCCACTAGGTGCAGTGGCATGCGCATTTCCGGCGCGGCTAAAAGGACGCCTTCTACAATCGCCTGGGGCGCGTTATCGCCCCCCATGGCATCAATCGCAATACTCATTCGGTTTCCTCTCCAGAATCAGACTTTTCGCTCGGCTCATCTTTCAACAGCCCCGCAAGCTTCTGAAATTCTGCTCGGGCGGCCTCATTTTTCGTTTTTTGTAGGCCGCGCGCAATGGCGATAGGGCATTCGCCATCCCAGCCGTAGGTGCAGAGCGGCTGGATCGGAATTTCGAGGAGCAGGTTCTGTCGAAGCAGGTTCTCGACAATGAGTGAGTTTCCTTCGAAGAGTTCAAACGGTTCGTCCGGAGAGACCTTCGCTACATCTTGATGATTGAGCGAACTCGGGACACCGACAACCGGAAACTGTTCATCCAGTTGGAAAGAGATGGGTAGTTCTAGCGGTTCGGTGCATCGAGCGCATTCGAGAACCGCGGTCGTAGAGAATTCTCCACTGATAAGTAGTAAGTTGCCGGTACTCACGGCCTCCAAAAAACCGTCCAAAGGGGTGACCAGGTCAAGGTCCTCCTCTTCGTCCATTTCCGTGGAGATGTCAACTTCAATCCGTCGACCAGGGTGCTGGAGCACATCGTTAAGGTCGAGAAGTTCATCCCGTCGCATGGTGCGCGCGGAGTGTACCATTCACATCGACATCACACCTTAAGTCCCGTTCTTGCGTCGGTACGGCGTGGAGGCTGGTGCGTTTGTGTATAAGTAGGTTCCGCATGAAGTCACTCCATATCGCTCGCTTGTTCGTCGTTGC
>Ga0164294_10001222_pt1 | contig 23968 bp, 24 predicted proteins | sample GEODES005metaG_FD_111479 | JGI IMG/M metagenome (GOLD analysis project Ga0164294, IMG submission 111479) | Oligotrophic lake water microbial communities from Sparkling Lake, Wisconsin, USA - GEODES005 metaG | ecosystem: Environmental > Aquatic > Freshwater > Lake | place: USA: Sparkling Lake...
AGCTTCGGCCTTATTCAGCGCGGATTCAACTGTTTGCAAAGTCAGGCCGGTGCGCTCGCTAAACTGCCTGACTTCAAAGCCGTCTGTCAGTCTAAGCGCGTTAATCATGAACTCAAACCCCAGTTCTTCACGGCTGATTTCAGCTTCTTCGTAGACGGCATGGCCACTGGCTGTTTGCTGCATGTAGCTATCCGGCTGTTTGTAGCGCGATTGTCGAATTATTCGATGTGGAAATGAGATCTTGGAATGCGCCCCCGCCCCTATGCCTAAGTAATCGCCAAACTCCCAGTAATTAAGATTGTGTCTGGCGCGTCGACCTGCACGTGCATAGGCAGAGATTTCATAGTTTTGATAGCCAGCTGCGGCTGTTTTTTCAATCAGCATCTGCTGCATGGCCGCTGTTGCATCATCATCCGGTAAGTTGGGAGGATATTTTGCGAAGACGGTATTGGCTTCCATCGTTAAGTGATACAGAGAGAGATGATTGGTTTCAAACGATAGTGCGGTATTCAAATCATGTTCTGACTCAGCGAGAGTTTGCTCTGGCAGCCCATACATCAAATCAAGATTAATGTTTTCAAAACTGTTTTGTGCGATAGCGATTGCGCGCCGCGCTTCTTCAGCATCATGAATTCTGCCCAAGACTTTCAGATGTTTATCATTAAAACTCTGAATGCCAACGGAAAGTCGATTGACGCCGCTGTTAGCAAATGAAATAAATTTTTCTGCTTCGAAGGTCCCCGGGTTCGCTTCCAATGTGATCTCTGCGTTCGGCTCTAAAGGCAGCAAACTACGGATGTCGGACATTAACTGATCAAGCCCCGCTGCTGACATTAAGCTAGGAGTGCCACCACCGATAAAAATACTCACAATCCTACGACCCCAGATTAAGGGGAGTGATTGCTCGAGGTCGGAACGCAAGGCGTTTAAATAGGCTTGCTCTGCTAACTCGCCACCTGCTTCATGCGAGTTGAAATCGCAATACGGACATTTACGAACGCACCATGGAAAATGCACATACAGTGATAACGGCGGTAGCGCTGCAAGATTAAGCAAGCCCGGTTTTAAATAGCTATCCACCACGTTGCGAGGAATCGCTTGCAGACGTTCAGGGCGAATCGGAATCATGCAAGCTTAGCGACTAATTGACGCAGCGCTTGCCCGCGATGTGATAGCTGATTTTTTTCAGCAGGATCAAGCTCGGCGGCGGTTTTACCCAGACTAGCTATCCAAAAATGTGGGTCATAGCCAAAGCCACCCTGCCCGCGCGCTATTTCAATAATTTCGCCATCCCATCGACCTTCGGCAATGACCGGCTGGGGATCATCGGCACTACGGACATAAACTAACGCGCAATAGTAGTAAGCGCTTTTATTTGATTGTGAGCGTAGTTCTACAACTAACTTCGCGTTATTTGCCTGATCAGATTTTGGCTCACCAGCAAAGCGTGCAGAGTGCACTCCAGGTGCGCCACCTAATGCGGGCACACAGATGCCTGAATCATCGGCCAAAGCTGGCAAACCACTTTGGCGTGCAACATGACGTGCCTTGGCTAAGGCATTTTCAATGAAGGTGAAATGCGGTTCATCGGCTTCACTGATGCCGAGCTCGGTTTGATTGCACAACTCAAAACCGAGTGGCTGCAGAAAGCGACTAAATTCGGCGAGCTTGCCGAGATTGCCAGAGGCTAAAACGAGACGCTTCGTCATACAATTTGATTTACTAAGCCTGTGTGCTTCAAGCCGCGCATAAAGCTGAGAATCACGTCGTTAATCCAAGCGCTTGCTTTTGCAGACGAAGCAACTCTGAAATGCCTGATTCAGCTAAATCGAGTAGTTGATTCATGGTTTGACGATCAAACGCATCGCCTTCAGCGGTGCCTTGCACTTCAATAAAGTGTCCTGCGTCGTTCATGACAACGTTCATATCGGTATCGCAATCAGAATCTTCTAGGTAGTCAAGATCAAGAACGGGAAGGCCTTTGTACACACCCACAGAAATCGCCGCTACAAAGTGGCGCAATGGGATGGCTTTGATGGAGCCCGCATTGAGTAATCGAGTGAATGCATCATACGAGGCCACCATCGCGCCTGTAATGGCAGCTGTGCGCGTTCCACCATCAGCTTGCAACACATCGCAATCGATTTGCAAGGTACGTTCGCCAAAGGCTTGTAAATCAAACGCTGCACGTAAAGAGCGGCCTATCAGACGCTGAATTTCTTGCGTGCGGCCTGACTGCTTGCCTTTGGCCGCTTCTCTATCCATGCGCGTATGAGTTGATCTGGGCAGCATGCCGTATTCCGCCGTTAACCAACCTTTGCCCTGCCCGCGTAAAAACGGAGGAACTTTTTCATCGACGCTGGCGGTGCACAGCACGCGGGTATCACCAAATTCCACCAATACGGAACCTTCCGCATGACGGGTGAAATGGCGTGTTAAGCGCACCTCGCGCAAACGGTCAGCGGGGCGACCACTAGGTCGTAATGCATTTGAATTTGACAACGTATCCTCGAATTTTTATGTTTTTTGATTGGCGGTTCGTATCTGTGCCATCGCTTGCTCAATCGCTTGCGCTCCGCTTCGATCAGCCTCCGCAACGCTAGCATCTTGTGGCGCAGGCTGAATGCTGGTGATGACTCGATCGCGCGGCAAACCCTCGGTTAAAAACGTGCCGCCACCCATCTCGTTATCCGCTCCCAGCCACGTCAGCGCCAGCGCGGTGACATTATCGCCGGTTTTGCCGCCGATCTGAACCGCACTCCTGACCATCTCCGGAACCGCTTCTTCAAGTGGCCGCGCTGAAAGCCGATATGCAAGCTCATGTTCTGGGATGCTGCCCCATAAACCATCTGAACAAAGCAGCAACTGATCCCCTTCTTTTAGATTCACGGCAGATGACTTGGTGATGATGGGTAAGCTCGGTGCACCGAGGCAGTTATACAGTTTGTTGCGATCGGGATGCTGCATGCGTTGATGCGGTGACAAGCGCCCCATGGCCACCAATTTTTCTACATGCGAGTGATCGGTGGTGCGCGACAATATACGGCCACCACGTAGCCAATACAGACGGGAGTCGCCGCAATGCGCCCATTGTGCTTTGCCCTCTTGCACCAGACAGGCGACGATGGTTGTGCGAGGCGTATCATCGAGTCGATTCTGCGAACGATATCGATGTAATGCTAGGTGCGAGGAATAAATCAATTCATCCAAAAAAGCTTCGGGGTCGGCTACCACCAGGCTAGCGGCTTTCTGAAATAGAGAGCCCATGGTTTGCAAAGTCAGCGTAGCCGCTAATTCACCATGCAAATGCCCGCCCATGCCATCGGCTAGTAGCAGTAGCAAGGATTCGCGCGTAAAGCAGTAACCCATACGATCTTGGTTCGTCGCACGACCACCCGCCTGACTTTGTTGATAGATTGAGAAACGCATCGTCAGTTCACCATTTTGCGTAAGCGCGACAGCAACGTGTTCGGAGCTTGAATTGAGTCGGGTAATAACCGCATGGCTTTTTGTAATGCGAACACGCTTTGTGGACGCTGCAGTGGGTCTAGCATTAAGCTCCAACGCACCAGTTTTAACAAGTCAGGCGTGTAGATGGATTCAAGCTCAGCATAAAATTGATCCATGCGATCGTCCCGTTCGCGTTCAATCGCCGACTGTGGCGGCACACCCACCATGCAATTAAAAATCGACGCACCTATGCTGTAGATGTCGGTCCAAGGGCCGAGCTCTTTTTTAGCATGCAGCTCGGGGGCGGCAAAGCCCGGGGTATACATAGGATGAATCGTTGATAGATCGGTTTGCAGGGTTTGTCGGGCCGCACCAAAATCCAGCAATATCGGCGTGCCATCGTTACGCAAATAAATATTCGCAGGCTTGAGATCTAAATGCAGCAATTTATGGGTATGCACTTCACGCAAGGCATCCATGATTTGCGCAAACATGCCTCGTATCGCAGATTCAGATACTAGCGGTTTATCACCCTTCTTCCGACGCCTAGCAACATGCTGTTGCAACGAACGTCCATGCTCGTAGCTCATGACCAAATACACGGTCTCATTCGCGCGGAAAAAATTCAGCACGCGAATCACATTGGGATGAACAATCGATGCCAGTGCACGACCTTCATCAAAAAAATACTTCAAACCTATTCGATATAAATCGCGATGCTCGCGCGCGACGACCGGTTCTAGATCACCAGGCATGCGTCGCACTAACGCGGCGGGAAGATATTCTTTGATCGCCACTTCATTGCCTTGAGCATCCTTCGCAAGATAGACAATACTGAAGCCGCCGACAGCAATCTTCTTTACAATGCGATATCCGCTGATCTCCAGCCCGTCTGGCAGTGCGGCGTTGTGTTGAACGACCATTGATCTCTTTGCGCAGTGAATTTCCCGGGTCGGAATTGTGTGGATTTATTAATGTTTTGTAAAGACAAAAGCACCTGATAGGAACCCTATTTTGAGTATTCGCAGCATGACAGGCTATGCGATCAGCGCCCGCGAGAGCGATGCCGGCACGATCACCCTCGAGCTAAAAAGCGTCAACTCACGGTTTCTCGATCTTCAATTTCGCATGAATGATGATCTGCGCTCCTTAGAGCCATTGTTGCGTGAAGCCATCATGAGCAAGGTACAACGCGGCAAGGTGGAGTGCCGTTTGTCCTTTGGGCGCAAAGCTAACTCAGGCACCAGTTTGGCAATTAATGAAACGTTGTTGTCTTCACTGGCAAAGGCTCAGCAGCAGGTATTAACCCAGTTTGACCAAGCTCGCCCACTAACGGTAAATGAATTACTGCGCTGGCCAGGTGTGCTGTCGGACAGCGAAGTCGGTGAGGATAATCTTCTGGCTGATGTCCAAGCAAATATGGCGACAGTTTTGGACGCTTTTGTCGAGTCGCGCGAGCGTGAAGGCGCCGCACTGGAAACGATGTTGCTTTCGCGTGTCTCTGATATTGAGCAAATTGTTCAACGAATCACACCACTGATTCCCAAAGCGATTGAGCAATTCCGCCAAAAAGCGATTGATCGCATGCAAGAAGCGCTGGGCATTAGCCTGGCTGAAGGCAGTCCAACAACTTCTATCAGCAAAGATGAAGTGCAAGACCGCATACGTCAGGAAGTCACGCTGTACGGGATTCGCATGGACGTGGCAGAGGAATTGACGCGTTTGTCCGGCCACTTAACTGAGACGCGCGCTATTTTGAAAAAAGGCGGCCAAGTCGGCAAGCGTCTCGACTTTATGATGCAAGAACTTAATCGCGAAGCCAACACTCTGGGTTCGAAAGCCGCCTTAAAAGAACTCTCCGACGCCTCCATGCAAATGAAACTGCTGATTGAGCAGATGCGTGAGCAAGTACAAAATCTTGAATAAGTCCGATGACCCATTCCGTATCTCATGACTAGTTCAACCGCCTCATCCGGAAGCTTGTTCGTCATTGCCGCCCCCTCCGGTGCCGGTAAATCGTCGCTGGTGAATGCCCTGTTGCAGCGCGAACCCTCGGTTAAGCTCTCCATCTCGTGCACAACCCGAGCACCACGACCAGGCGAACAACATGGCCGTGAATATTTTTTTCTGAGCGAATCGGATTTTTTAAAGCGTCAACAAGAAGGCGAATTTCTTGAATCGGCTTCAGTGCATGGGAATAATTACGGGACATCACGCACGACGGTGTCTGAGCACACTAATGCGGGTCATGACGTGGTGCTAGAAATTGATTGGCAAGGCGCACAGCACATTAGAAAACACTACCCCGAATCCGTCGGTATTTTCATTCTGCCCCCATCGTTGGCGACGTTAGAAGAACGACTACGCAAACGCGCACAAGATACTGATGAAGTCATTGCTAGACGAGTGCAAGCGGCCGGCAGCGAGATAGAGCATGCCCCTGAGTTCGAGTATGTTATTATCAATACAGAATTTGAGTTAGCGTTGAATCAATTAATCGCTATCGTACAAGCCTCACGCTGCCGGTTCTCGCAGCAGGCCGAGCGTAATCGCTCTCTATTTGCCAATTTCGGCATTCACGTTAAACAGAATTAATCTAGTCCGAACTCTGGAGACATCATGGCACGTATTACTGTCGAAGACTGTTTGAAACGCATCCCTAATCGGTTTCAGCTCACGCTGGTTGCCACCTATCGTGCTCGTCAACTGCTTCAGGGTCATACCCCAAAAGTACTGTCCGACGATAAAGCCACCGTTACCGCATTGCGCGAAGTCGCTGCGGGCCTGGTCGGCATAGAAATGCTGAAAAAAGTACCCGGCTAATTACGATAACCCCGTGAACACGGGTCGGCTCTGATGAATCCGACATCCGCTGATACCACTACTCCCTCCGCTGCCCGGAGGACATCAGCGGCTGCGCCATCGAAATTCCCCCCACTGTCTGAAAAAAGTCCACCGAATGCGGTGGGCGTTGCGTCCGTTACCGAGTTAACTGCGACGCTGGCTGAATACCTCAGCCCAGCCGAACTCAAAAAAATCAAAGAAGCCTACCGCTTCTCAGATGAGATGCATCTGGGTCAGGTGCGCAAATCTGGCGAACCGTACATTTCTCATCCGATTGCTGTGGCCGAAATCTGCGCCGAGTGGAAACTCGATGCGCAAGCGATTATGGCTGCGCTGCTGCATGACGTCATGGAAGATCAGGACGTTCGTAAAGATGAGTTGATCGAGCGCTTTGGTGCGCCCGTAGCCGCTCTGGTCGACGGTTTGTCTAAACTAGACAAAATTGAATTCCAAAGTCAGATCGAACAGCAAGCGGAAAATTTCCGCAAAATGCTGCTGGCGATGGCGCGTGATGTGCGCGTTATTTTGGTCAAACTGGCCGATCGTCTGCACAACATGCGCACCTTGGATGCCATGTCATCCGAAAAACGTCGACGCATTGCGCGCGAGACCATGGAAGTGTATGTGCCGATCGCGCATCGCTTAGGTCTCAACAATATCTATCGCGAGCTGCAAGAGCTTTCTTTCGCTCACTTATACCCGCTGCGCTATCGCACGATTTCAAAAGCACTGCGTGCTGCACGAGGGAACCGTCGTGAAGTGGTCAGCAAGATACTGACATCCGTCAAAGAATCCCTTGATCGCGCTGGCATTAAGGCCGGTGTGTACGGTCGCGAAAAAACCTTGTATGGCATTTATCGAAAAATGCGCAACAAGCAACTGACTTTTTCACAAGTACTTGATGTGTATGGGTTTCGCGTCGTGGTCGAAAATTTTGATGGCTGCTATAGGGCGCTCGGTAACTTGCATGCGCTGTTTAAGCCTATGCCGGGTAAATTCAAAGATTACATCGCTATACCCAAGCTCAACGGGTATCAGTCACTGCATACAACCTTAATTGGCCCGTATGGCACACCGGTGGAATTTCAGATTCGCACCGAGAATATGCATGGTGTGGCTGAGTCAGGTGTTGCGGCTCACTGGCTATACAAAAACCAAGACGGCCAACTCACCGATCTGCAACAGCGCACGCACGCCTGGCTGCAATCACTGCTGGATATTCAACATCAAACTGGTGACTCGGCTGAATTCCTTGAGCATGTCAAAGTTGATTTATTTCCCGACTCTGTCTATGTGTTCACCCCAAAATCTATCATCATCGCACTGCCTCGAGGTGCTACTGCTCTGGATTTTGCGTACTCCATTCATACCGACATTGGCGACCACGCGGTGTCTGCACGCATTAATCACGAGCAAGCAGCACTTAAAACCGAATTGCGTAACGGCGATATCGTGGCCATTGATGTATCGGACGATGCACGCCCCACGCCGAATTGGTTAGCCTTCGTTCGAACTGGAAAAGCACGCTCTGCGATACGCCACCACTTGCGCACTATCGACAGAGAAGAAGCGATTGATCTTGGTCGCATGCTCTTAGAACAATCGCTGGCGGTACTTGATCTACCTTCAAAAATATCTACGCAAATTGCTGAACGCCTGTTGAATGAAACCGGCGTGAAATCCGTCAGTGATCTGTACGCAGAGATAGGCGTTGGTAAGCGCATGGCGATGCTGGTTGCGCGTCATATTCAAGGCTTGGAAGCAAGCCTGGCTGACAAAAACCAACCACAACAATCTATCCCAAGCGCTGAAAGCAAAATCAAGCCCGTTATTATTTCAGGGCGCGAACCCAGCACGTCCGTACAGCTTGCGACGTGTTGTCTGCCTATTCCAGGTGATGCCCTAGCAGGCCAATTGCGACGCGACCAGACATTGCATGTTCATGTAGCCGATTGTGAAGTGGCAAAACGTCAGCGTGCTAAAGAACAAAGTCGTTGGATTGATGTGAGTTGGGCGGCAGACCATGCTCGTCGTTTCGAATGCCGTATCCAAGTGCTTTTGCAGGATGAAAAAGGTGCTCTGGCGCGATTGGCTGCAGAGATCAATGAATCCGACTCAAATATCGTTCACGTCAGCATGGATGAAAACCACACTGGCCTAATGTCTGAATTGAAATTTACCGTACAAGTTGAAGACCGAATTCATCTCGCGCGACTGATGCGCAATGTTAAACGCGTCAAAGGCGTTGAACGCATCTTACGCGAGCGCGGTTAACATACACTTTACGTTTATTGTTGCGCTTGCATCGCCGCGTGAAGATTTAACTCAGATTTTTTTTCATTTGCCGCAATCCAACCCACACAAGCAATGCCAGTACAGGCAATGAGATGCCCGTCACTAGGTCAGTATCAATGTGTAGGCCTGCAGCTTTGAGTGCCTTTCCGGCATAACTCACTAAACCAACTAGGTAGTAGGAAACAGCCACTACCGATAAACCTTCAACGGCTTGCTGCAAACGCAATTGTTGCGCCGCGCGCTTATTCATTGACTGAAGAATTTGATTGTTTTGCTGCTCTTGACGGATACCTACGCGTGTTCTCAGTAAGGAATTCGTATTCGCAATTCGTTCTGCCAAAGTTTTTTGTCGGCGGTCAGTGGATAAGCAGGTGTTCATTGCAGGGGTAAGACGGCGCTGCATAAATTCACTGATGGTTGGCACGCCTTCAATCCTGCGCTCTCGTAATTCTTCAATGCGCGAATGAACTAGTTTAAAGTAGGCATTCGACGCAGAGAATCGGTAGCTGTTATCGACAGCTAGCTGCTCTAGTCGTGCGGCTAAGCTAGTAATACGTTCAAGTAGAAGCTGCTCTTCTGCCATGCCTTCTTCGTCACCTTTGTGACCCGTCTTATCCATGTCGACCATGGCGGCCGTTTGAGACGCGAGCTCAGCCTCAATAATGTTGAGCATTGGACTAGAGCGCTGCGCGTTAGGTAAGCCCAGCATTGCCATCTTGCGGTAGGTTTCAATTTCAAGAATTCGTTGCACTAGTCGACCAGCCTGCTGGCCTTTCAAGCCAGCATCACGAATTACAAAGCGAACGAAACCACTGGCATGAATCTGAAAATCTGTCCAAACCTGTGCCGCCTGTGATGCTTCGCAACCTACAATCGGATTACCTTCGAATAAGCGACGCATGTGCGGTACAGCTTCATCAGATGGCATCGCTCCGCTCTCAAGCACGATGTGGGTTGCCACCATCAACTTACCTTGCAAGCGCAAAAGCCATTCATGAGGGAGCTCTTCGGAAGGCATCCGTTCAAATAATCCCTCAGGTTTTGAATCGCCATGCACACTCGAAACAAAGGTGAAACTAGAAAATTCGCTGTGGCCTTCCCACTTCAAGCGAAAACGACCAAAGTCATGAAAAAAATATTTAGCCTCCACCACAGGTGGAGTAACACCGAAGTGTATGCATAAGTCAGCCAGTAATTGAGTCTGCACACCGACTGTTTTGTTTTCTTCAGGCTCGTTACTACCGAAGATACCTAAATGGGTGATGCGCTCGGGCGCTTCAAGCCGTATCGGTGGGCGCGAATGAATTTCCGCGGAGAGAGGTACTCGCAACGGGTGATTCAATGTCGGGAAAACGATAGCCATGTATTTCTAGGGTTATGAATTTTGGAAATACATTATTTTACGTCAGACAGGCGCAGGGTACTCAACGGCAATTATTTCAAGCTCGTCCAGACCCGAGGGCGTATTCAGCGTGACAACATCGCCTTCTCTTGATTTAGTCAGTGCGCGTGCCACCGGTGAAACCCAGCTAATTTTTCCATTCAAGGGATCGATCTCGTCGATACCGACAATGCGTATCGTTTGCTCAACGCCCTGACGATTAAGGTAGGTTACGGTCGCACCAAAAAATACTTGATCGCTGCCGTGATGAATCGCGGGATCAACCACCTCGGCAAGATCCATACGTTTCGTTAAAAAACGAATTCGTCGATCAATCTCACGTAAGCGACGCTTGCCATAAATGTAGTCACCGTTTTCAGAACGGTCCCCGTTCGATGCAGCCCAGTGCACAATCTTCACCACCTCGGGACGCTGATCATCAATCAAACTGAACAGTTCTTCGCGAATACGCTGATAACCCTGCGGTGTGATGTAATTTTTAGCGCCCGCTGGAATCGGGGGCAGACCTTGACCCAGTTCGTCATCATCCTCCTCGCCAGACGATTCTTTAACAAAGGCTTTGTTCATTCGTCGCGCTCTTTCTTAACCCGTGCTGCAGTGCCCGATTGCAGCACGAAGCTACCGGTTCCCTGACCCAGCACATCCGCCAACCACGGCATTGCCTGCTCTAATGCGGCCTTTAATGTCCAGGGCGGGTTGATGATGAACATGCCACTGTTATGCAAGCCCAGACCTTCGACATAACCATTAATCGACAAACTGACATGCAACCAATCCGAGGCAGCGCAGCGCTTAAGGCGTTCGGGCAGCTGCTGAGATTCAAGTCGACCTAGGGCTGGATACCAAACTGCGAAGGTACCGGTAGCGAAACGCTTCTGCGATTCTTCAATGGCCACTTTCACTTTGCGATAGTCATCTTTATCTTCATACGACGGATCGATTAGTACCAAACCCCTGCGTGAAGGTGGCGGCAATAAAGCTTTCAGACCCGCGTAGCCATCGGCACGCTGAATCATCACCCGCTTGCCACGAGTCGTTGCGTTAACACCGTTGGCCACTTGGTGGGCATCGAGTTTGCGAAAATTCTCTTGTAGTTGACGCACATCGGTAGGATGCATCTCAAACAAGCGCAATCGATCTTGCTCGCGCATGATGTGTTCAGCCAAAAAAGGCGAGCCGGGATAATGCCGCAAGCGGCCAGAGGGGTTGAGTGCCCGGATCTGCTCGAGATACTCTGACACTATGGTCGGGGCATCGTCCCTGTCCCACAGCAGTCCTATGCCAGATTCGGCTTCGCCGCTCTTACTGGCGTATTCGCCATCAAGCTGGTAGGTGCCTGCACCCGCATGGGTGTCGATCACCATATACGGGGTTTCTTTTTGGTTCAGATACTGCAATAGCTGGATTAAGACCATGTGCTTGAGCACATCGGCGTGATTCCCAGCGTGAAAGGCGTGTCGGTAGCTGAACATGAAAGAGCCGTAGCGGCGAGTGATAAGACATAGATTCTATCAAGCCCCATGAAAAAAGCCGCACCCTTGTGAGGTGCGGCCCTTCTTTAAGGCATTGTCTCCTCTGCCTTTCGCTGATCAGGCGGAGCGCTTGAGCGCTCTCTAAGCCTTAAATCAAGCGACTTTCTTATCGAAGAATTGCTCGTCTTCGGTTGAACCGTGCAATGCCGTCGTTGACGACTGGCCTTGCTGAATAGCTTGAGTCACTGCGTCGAAATAACCGGTGCCGACTTCGCGTTGATGCTTAACGGCGGTAAAGCCTTTTTCTGCAGCGGCGAATTCAGCTTCTTGCAATTCAACAAAGGCTGACATCTGGTTGCGTGCATAGCCGTGAGCCAGATTAAACATCGAGTAGTTCAGTGCGTGGAAGCCAGCCAATGTGATGAACTGGAACTTGTAACCCATCGCGCCGAGTTCTTTCTGGAACTTAGCAATCGTTGCGTCATCCAGATTTTTCTTCCAGTTGAATGATGGTGAGCAGTTATATGACAGCATCTTGCCTGGGAATTTAGCGTGAATAGCTTCTGCAAATTTTTTCGCGAAAGCCAGATCAGGTTTACCTGTTTCACACCACACTAAATCCGCATACGGTGCGTACGCGAGGCCGCGTGAAATCGCTTGATCAGCGCCTGCACGAGTTTTAAAGAAGCCTTCAACAGTGCGCTCGCCAGTACAGAAAGGCCTATCGATTGGATCAACATCTGATGTCAAAAGATCAGCTGCTTCAGCATCGGTACGAGCTACCAAAATAGTTGGTGTGCCTGATACGTCTGCTGCCAAACGTGCAGCGTTTAACTTCTCTACAGCTTCACGTGAAGGCACCAATACTTTGCCGCCCATGTGACCGCATTTTTTTACCGAAGCTAATTGATCTTCAAAGTGAACGCCTGCAGCGCCGGCTTCGATCATGGATTTCATCAATTCGAATGCATTCAACACACCACCGAAACCAGCCTCTGCATCAGCAACGATAGGTGCGAAGAAATCAACATCATTTTTACCCTCGGACCACTGAATTTGATCAGCGCGTTGGAAAGTATTATTGATACGCTTAACCACCATCGGTACCGAATTGGCGGGATACAGCGATTGGTCGGGATACATTTCACCGGCGAGGTTTGCATCACCCGCAACCTGCCAACCAGAGAGATAAATAGCTTTCAGACCCGCTTTAACTTGTTGCATCGCCTGATTACCAGTCAACGCGCCCAGCGCATTGACGAACGGCTCGGTGTGCAGCAGATTCCAGAGCTTTTCCGAGCCACGCTTAGCTAAGGTGTGATCGATTTGAACTGAGCCGCGCAGATTAACCACTTCTTCAGCGGTGTAGTTACGCTTAATACCTTTCCAACGTGGATTTTCAGCCCAATCTTTGTTTAGTGCCTGAATTTGCTGCTCGCGAGTGGCCATAATGCATTCTCCTAGAGTAAGTATCACAAGGGGTATCAAAGGAAATCCGATGAGAGAATCTTAGGCGTTTTTTTGCACGGCAACAAGGTCTTATATAAGACATATAAGATAATTTTTATTGTTTAAAATCAGTTACTTATGACTGTCGTTTTGCGATGTGGAAATTAATTTCTCCTAATGAAACAAATTACTGCTACCGCGAAGCTTGTTTTATTTCACAATATAAAAATAATTTTTCATATTATGAAATATCGGTGGCTGATCAATCGCAGGCCAACCAAGCATCAATCAAGCTTCTCACGCGCGATCAAAACACCATCCACATCCGCATAAATCCAGTCGCCAGGATGTACGATTACACCCGCAATCGTGACGGCACTGTCTTTGTCTCCAACACCTTTACGGGCGCTGCGTCTGGGGATGGTTCCTAGCGCAAAAATGCCTACGTTACAGGCCTGAAGCTCTACAGTGTCGCGTACGACGCCATACACCAGCACGCCAGCCCAACCATTTTTCTCTGCTAACGCACCCAAATTACCGCCCACAAGAGCGCTGCGCATGCCGCCGCCGCCATCCACGACCAGTACGTTGTTATCCCCTGGTGTCTCCAGCGTAGAGCGAACCAGCGCATTGTCTTCAAAGACCTTTAAGGTACGTGCGGGTCCTGCAAAACTGCTGACCTTACCGAAGCTATGAAATCCCGGTGGCAAGACACGCAGGCTGCCATTGGCTAACTGCTCTTCATGGGCATCGCATAAATCACAAGTTGAAAAACTCATTCAAATCTCCTTTTAATTTTTAGATCTGATTTGTAAAGCGTGTTCTCTATTACAAAAAAAACGACAGCACTAAGGCAGTCGGCTATTGCAACCATAAAAACTAAACTCGTATCAGGCTGCTTTTCTAAAACCTAGCTCAGAACCTGCGACATCAATTTCAATTGTATCCTTGGGACCGAATTGACCTTGTAGTATCGCTTTAGAAAGTGGATTTTCTAGCTCTTGCTGTATTGCTCGCTTCAGCGGGCGAGCACCGTAAACTGGGTCGTAGCCAGCTTCGGCTAATTTGCGCAATGCTGCTTCAGAAATCGTAAGCCCAATATCCATTTTGGCTAAACGTTTTTCTAAAATGCCCAACTGTATCCGTGCAATCGAGCCGATGTGTTTGTCATCTAACGCATGGAAAACAATTAATTCATCAACGCGATTAATAAACTCGGGTCGGAAATGACCGCGCACTTCAGCCAATACCGCCAGCTTAATTACTGCCGTATCGCTACCCTCCATCGATTGAATTTTGTGTGAACCCAAATTCGATGTCATCACGATGACAGTATTTTTAAAATCAACTGTACGGCCCTGACCATCAGTCATACGACCATCATCCAGCACCTGTAACAGCACGTTGAACACATCGGGGTGGGCTTTTTCAATTTCATCCAACAAAATCACGCTGTAAGGTTTGCGCCGAACTGCTTCTGTCAGATAGCCACCTTCTTCGTAGCCCACATAGCCCGGAGGAGCGCCAATCAAGCGCGCTACCGAATGCTTCTCCATAAATTCACTCATGTCGATACGAATTAACGCATCTTGACTGTCAAACATAAATGCGGCGAGCGCTTTAGTCAGCTCAGTCTTACCAACACCCGTAGGGCCTAGAAACATGAACGAACCATAGGGCCGGTTCGGATCAGACAAACCAGCGCGAGAACGTCGAATAGCATCAGACACCGCGCTAATCGCTTCATCTTGACCTACGACGCGCTTGTGTAAATCGTCTTCCATGTGCAAGAGTTTTTCACGCTCGCCTTGCATCATTTTAGATACTGGAATTCCGGTCGCGCGCGACACCACTTCAGCGATTTCTTCAGCACCCACCTGAGTCCGTAATAAGCGTGGTTTACCAGACGGTGCTTCACCTACATCAGCCTGTTTTAAACGAGCCTCAAGCTCTGGCATGCGGCCATACTGAAGCTCAGACATTTTTTGCCAGTCGCCCTTACGCCTCGCCTCCTCCATCTGTAGGCGAATTTTTTCAATTTCTTCCTTGATTGTTTGACTGCCTTGAACGGCTGATTTTTCAGCTTTCCAGACTTCTTCTAGGTCAGCGTAATCACGTTCCAGTTTGGCGATCTCTTCTTCGAGCAAACCAAGGCGCTTCTGCGAGGCTTCATCTTTTTCTTTTTTAACCGCTTCACGTTCAATCTTTAGTTGAATGACACGGCGATCGAGCTTGTCCATCACCTCGGGCTTAGAATCAATCTCAATTTTTATCTTGGCCGCAGCCTCATCAATCAGATCAATCGCTTTATCAGGTAAAAATCGATCAGTAATGTAGCGATGTGAAAGCTCAGCCGCTGCTACTATCGCTGGGTCAGTAATATCTACGCCGTGATGGACTTCATATTTTTCTTGCAGACCCCGCAAAATAGCAATAGTGGCTTCCACACTAGGCTCATCGACGATAATTTTTTGAAAGCGCCTCTCGAGCGCAGCATCTTTTTCTATGTATTTACGATACTCATCCAAGGTGGTCGCGCCAACGCAATGCAACTCACCACGCGCGAGCGCTGGCTTTAACATGTTGCCCGCATCCATGGCGCCTTCGGCTTTACCCGCGCCCACCATGGTGTGAATTTCATCGATAAATAAAATCGTTTGACCTTGATCTTGCGATAGCTCTTTGAGCACCGTTTTCAAACGCTCTTCGAATTCACCACGATATTTAGCACCTGCCAATAACGATGCCATGTCGAGCGAAAGTACCCGTTTATTCCTGAGACTATCGGGTACTTCACCATTGATAATCCGTTGGGCTAAACCTTCTACGATAGCGGTTTTACCTACGCCCGGCTCACCAATTAATACGGGATTATTTTTACTGCGACGTTGCAGTACTTGGATTGCGCGACGAATTTCATCGTCTCGACCAATCACGGGATCTAACTTGCCTTGTCGAGCACGCTCGGTCAGATCCATGGTGTATTTTTTTAACGCCTCACGTTGCCCTTCAGATTCTTGCGAATCGACATGAGCTCCGCCACGCAGCGATTGAATAGCTGCTTCCATGGATTTGCGTGTGAGTCCGTTTTCTCGCGCCACGCGACCTGCTTCCGACTTATCGTCGGCCAAAGCAATAAGAACCATTTCACTGGCGATAAATTGATCGCTGTGTTTTTGCGCTTCTTTATCCGCAAGGTTGAGCAAGGCGGCCAGTTCACGACCGATCTGTACCTCGCCGCCGCTACCACTTATTTTGGGTAAGCGATCCATCCCTGACTTGAGTCCACTGGCTAATCCCGGTACGTTCACGCCGGCACGCTGTAGCAAAGAGCTCGATGCTCCATCGTCCTGATTTAGCAGGGCCGTTAAGAGATGGACGGGATCGATATATTGATTGTCGTTGCCCACAGCAAGGCTCTGGGCATCGGCCAGTGCTTGCTGCAACTTGGTAGTGAGTTTGTCGAGACGCATGAATAGGACTCCAGTAAAAGCTGATTTAGAGTCATTATTGGGCCCGACGGACAGAAATCAAGGCTAAAGCGGTAATAGCCCACTAAATCAATCCAACTCCTCCACAAAACGCAAAAATACTGGCGCTTTATTGAACGTTTTGGTTAGCTAATATGCGTACTTATTAGCCCACTAGCCAGCGCCACGTGGCCAAGCCGGCGATACAACACGCCACCGAACCTAGCAGATGGGTTCCGGTATGCAGAAACGCCCAGCCGTAGGTACCGCGTTGAAGCAGCATCATGGATTCAGCGGAGAAGGTGGAAAAAGTGGTCAAGCCACCTAGAAAGCCGGTGACGACGAGTAAACGCCACTCAGGTGAAAGATTGGGGAAATCCTGAAAAATGCCGACGGCAATCCCTATCAAGTAACCGCCACCCAGATTGGCGATCAAGGTACCTAAAGGTAGGCTTTCAATTCGCGCATTGAGCCAAAGGGATAAACCCCAGCGTGACCACGCGCCAACGGCAGCGCCTATTGCCACAGCTAAAAAACTTAGTGCGCTTTGTCCCATTTTTTCATCGCCTGATCATCAGAAACACGCGCATCAACCCAGCGCGCACCTGAGGGAGTTTGTTCTTTTTTCCAGAACGGAGCTAAGGTCTTGAGGTAATCAATAATGAATTCACAGGCAAGAAATGCCTCACCTCGATGGGCCGAGGTTACGGCCACCAGCACAATTTGCTCCAACGGCTTGAGTGGCCCCACGCGATGAATCACTAGCGCATCAAAGATATCCCAACGCGATTTAGCTTGGCTAACAATATCCTCCAGTGCTTTTTCTGTCATGCCGGGGTAATGCTCAAGCTCCATCTCTGCGACGTGCTCTCCTTCGTTCAAATCGCGCACCGTGCCAACAAAGGTCACGACAGCGCCAACCTTGGGTGTATCAGCACGTAGTTGAGCAATTTCTGTCGTCAGATCAAAATCGTGAGTTTGCACGCGAACGGGCATGTGTATTCCTTTATCCGCCTGTCACTGGCGGGAAGAACGCCAGTTCACATCCATCAGATACCAAGGTTGAGGCATCCGCCATATCTTGATTACAGGCGATCCGAACTGCGCGCCCTTCTGCCAGCGCATCGGCCCACACACCACCACGCTGGCAAAGAAATTCTCTCACTTGACCAGCAGTTTTAAGCTCGCTAGGCAAAACGAGCGTCTCCTGACTAGTGCCTACGGCTTCACGCAAGCTGGCAAAAAATTTAAGGTTGATCTGCATAATCAAAAACTTAATTCAGTAAACGGGATGAAGTTTACGATATCACCCACAGCGATCGCTTGGCCCGGTGGATTATCGACAAGTCCATCACCCCACACGGTTGAGGTCAATACGCCTGAACTCTGGTTAGGAAAAAGATCGAGTCCACCCGCATCATTCAAACGCACACGCAAAAATTCATTCCGACGATCAGGCTTCTTCCAAACAAAGTCGGCACGCATAGCGTAAGCCTTGTGAGGCACGACCTTGGCGCCTTGTAAGGCAAGGATGAACGGTCGAACAAACAATAAAAAAGTAACGAAGCTAGATACTGGATTGCCGGGCAAGCCCACGAAAAAAGCATTCGCTGCTTCATTCTCACGGCGCACTTCACCAAAGGCGAGTGGCTTGCCTGGTTTGATCGCAATCTGCCAAAGATTGAGTCGACCTTCGGCTTCAACGGCAGGTTTGATGTGATCTTCTTCTCCCACCGAGACGCCACCGGAAGTCACGATCAAATCATGGCCCTTGCTAGCCTGACGCAGCGCCTGACGCGTCGCCTCTAGTGTGTCGGGCACATTACCCAGATCGGTCACTTCACACCCTAATTGCTGGAGCAAGCCGCGCAACATAAAACGATTCGAGTTGTAAATCGCACCGGGTTTCAGAGGTTCACCGGGCATGGTTAATTCATCACCGGTAAAAAATACGGCAACGCGCAATTTACGAAATACTGATACGTTGGCCAAACCAACCGAAGCCGCCAGACCTATTTCTTGAGCTCGCAAACGGGTACCCAACTCAAGAATAATGCTGCCCGCTTGTATATCTTCACCCGCGCGTCGAACCCATTCACCTGATGCCGGTGTGTGATTCACGGTCACCGAACCACTGGCTTCATCAAACTGACATTGCTCTTGCATCACCACGGCATCGGCACCTTCAGGAATCAGAGCGCCAGTAAAAATTCGCGCCGCCGTACCTGCTGCTAATGGCTGGCCCACATGACCGGCCGGTATGCGCTGTGAGACTTTCAGACGGGCGCTACCGCTAGCGCAATCACTTGCCCTGACTGCATACCCATCCATCTGGGTATTGTCCATCGTAGGTACGTTTAATTGCGACTTTAAATGCTCAGCCAATACACGACCCGTCGCATCAATGGTCGGGATGGTTTCAGCATCGACTAACGGCTTGGCGGCACTTAAAAGTGATACTAGCGCCTCTTTGGTGCTCAGCATGGGCGGCTTTGTGTTCATGTTCATGTTCATGTTCTTGCTAGTTTCTGTCTTGGCGAGCGTGGAATGGACGCATCGAATTACAAACCCGTTCGAGCCGCAACATAACGCTTAACTTCTGCGGCATCAGCTGCCATCACATCAAAGCGTTGTGGCAGCGATTCGATATTTTCAAAGCCGGCAGGACGCTCTGCGTCACGGCCTAATGCTAAACGAATGGTTTCATTAAACTTCGCTGGTAGCGCTGTCTCAAGCACGATCATGGGTACGCCTTGTTCGATATGCTCACGAGCGACTTTAATGCCATCGGCGGTGTGGGTATCAACGATTAATTGATAACGAGCTGCAGCGTCTTGAATTGTTTTTATGCGATCTGCGTGGGTTGATTTCCCAGAGGAGAAACCAAAACGATCGATCCCAATAAATTCATTGCCATCGCTACCGGATTTACCGGAGAGATCAAACCCACCATCTCGCTCAACTTTATGAAAAAGCTGACGAACGCGATCCGTGTCACCTTGAAGCAAATCATAAATGAATCGCTCGAAATTAGAGGCCTTGCTAATGTCCATACTCGGACTACTGGTGTGCAAGGTCTCGGACGACTTACGTACACGATATATGCCGGTTTGGAAAAACTCATGCAGCACATCGTTTTCATTTGTAGCCACCACTAATTTTTTAATCGGCAGACCCATCATTCGAGCAATGTGACCAGCGCATATATTGCCGAAATTCCCAGACGGAACAGTAAATGACACCTGCTGATCATTCGAGGTTGTCGCCGATAAATATCCACGGAAATAGTAAATAACTTGCGCCACAACTCGCGCCCAGTTAATTGAATTGACGGTGCCTATTTTTTGATGCGCTTTAAATTCCAAATCGTTGGATACGGCCTTCACCATATCCTGGCAATCATCAAACACACCTTCTACGGCGATATTAAAAATATTCGGATCCTGCAGACTGAACATCTGAGCCGTCTGAAACGCACTCATCTTCTTATGTGGCGATAGCATAAATACTTTAATCCCACGCTTACCGCGCATGGCGTACTCAGCAGCACTTCCGGTGTCGCCCGAAGTGGCGCCCAAAATATTTAGCTCCGTTCCTCGTTTATGCAGGGTGTACTCAAATAAATTACCCAACAATTGCATCGCCATATCTTTAAAGGCCAAGGTTGGGCCGTTGGATAAGCTCTGTAAAAGAAGCAGCTGCCCACTGGCTTGTTCCAGTGTGCGCAGTGGCGTAATTCCACTTGTGTCTTCGCCAGCTCGACAATTGCGGTACACCTGGGGGGTATAAGTCTTGGTTACCAACTGCTTCAGGTCGGCATCGGGAATGTCCGTCGCAAATTTGTGCAGTACCTGAAAAGCCAACTCCGCATAGCTCAATGAGCGCCAGGCATCCAACTCAGCGCCGCTGACCTTTGGATAGGTCATAGGAAGATATAGGCCGCCATCCGGTGCTAATCCACCCAGAAGGATCTCGGAAAAAGAAGGTCTGGCCGCATGGCCGCGAGTCGATAAGTAGTGCATGTCCCAAGAGTTTCAGCATTGAAATAAACGCCATTATAAGAGGCGCATAGCGATTCGTGCCGAGAACACCCCTTTGGCAGTCTCAGGCTGCGAAAAGCTAGAGCATCCAGAACGATATTCCATCAGCGATCTGTAATCCCTAGTCTCCATTCCATCTGTGTAGCGAAAGCACGGCAACTCTTAAGACACAGTCGACTAGGTAAAGCAAAGATCCATCAGCAAATTCGAACAGCCGCCTTGATCTACTGCAACCCTTGGCCGAGGTAATCAGCACTTTTTTCACATTAAATCCGGGCACATGAGTTTTGCGAATGCCAACTGACCAATTTGGCATTTCAATTTTTATGGTACCCAACTCGCACTAATCTGCGTTTGTCAATCCCACGAATTAGGTAGTTTCTGAAGATTTTTTGATCTGGGTTCGAGTTTTTTCTTTCCTAAAAAAAGATCAGATTTGTCTCAGCAAAAACAGAAGGTTCTTGGTTTTTCAAAGGTCATAGTCCGCGATAGGAGCAGCTCCATGAGCGCGAATCCCGTTTTTAGTGCCGAAGCTTACCTAGAAAATCATTTAAGCACCGATGATCTCGACGATATTTTAAAAGAAGATGTCGATATCCATTTTGGTGATTTACCAGACGATGAATATGACGATCAGGAACCAGAAGAATCGCTTGATCTGCCACTGGCAAAAAGAGCCACACGGCCGATCTATGCTGACGAAAGTGATACCCCTCCATCCGAGCGCGATCAGGAAATATTATTCAAAGAATTAATGAAGGAGCATCAAAAGCGCCTGTATCGATTTGTCATACGCTACATTGATCAAGCCGAAGACGCTGCCGATATTACTCAACAAGCATTCGCCGAAGCTGCACGTACCATTCACTGTTTTCGTGGAGACTCTAAGTTATCAACGTGGCTTTACGGTATAGCTATGAATATGGTGAGGAATTATATACGAAAAATGATTGAGCAAGATTTGTATGAGCTTCCCGTACTCTCCTATCAAGAATTAACTCAAGATATCAACATACAACCACTTGCACGAGTGGAATTAGGGTGAATGCTATGACTTTACTCGTTAAATTCACGGCAAGCTTATTCACTGTCTTGGTCAATTTCAAGCAGCGATTCCATGGCGGTGTCTATGTCGCGGAAGGATTCAATCAACCTAAAGAATCCCGCCACTTCCAGTGCCGTTTCAACCTGCTCCAGCATTCCCGTAACGACTACTTCCCCATCAAGGGATCGAACTTCATTCACCAAATTAAGAATGACACGCAGCCCATCACTGGAAATTTGATTAATCAGAGAAAAATCCAACACGATCTGGCGAAAACCTTCGTCGAGTTCATTCGTCAGCAATTCTTCCAGCTCGCTCGAAATAGCCTTATTCAAGCTGCCTTCTGGACGAATGATCAAAATCGGGCCACGAATTTCAGTTTGTATAGACATAGATTTTTGTCTTAAGTTGATTCAGAGATGACGTGACCAATATTATCAAATAATTATCAAAAAAACCACAATGAAACTCGAACCTAGTCTTGAAACCTTACAAGCTCGCATAGAACTGCGCGTTCTCTTCGGCCCCCAGGCGGGAAGCCGACTTCACGTTACACCTGGGAACTATGAGCTTGGTGAAGGAGATGAATGCGAAGTCATACTCAGTGGCCCAAAAATGTTGGCACGACATGCCCAGTTGAGTTTTGATGGAGAGCAACTAACTATTACCCCTCGCGACGGCAAAGTCTGCGACGCCCAAGGCAACGAAATTACAGAAAGCTTCCCACTGGGATTGGGTATGCCAGTGGAGATGGGCGGCATTTGGATATCGGTTGATGATGTGGATGCGGAATGGCCAGACCCCACCGACGTTGTTTCTATCATGCCCGCACCGGCAGCACCCGCTGCTCCAACTACCAGCGCTGAAGATAGTAGCGGCATAAAGAATGATCCCGCTGACGAAACACCGCGCCGTCGAGCTCAAGCCGCGCTGATCATATCAATCACCGCGCTTACCGTAATGGGTATCGCCGGTATTACGCTTGCGGCATGGCTCGTCAACCATCCTAGCGAGCAAGCTAAGACATTGGACGTCACTCCCAAAGTGGCGTTACCCGACCCACCTAATCTTCACAAAGTCCGTCAAATTCTTGGCACAACTGCTGTCGGCTCATCGGTTGAAGTGATCATTACTCGCGATCGTCGATTATTGATTAAAGGTTTTGTACCTGATCAAGCGAGCAAAACTGCACTGACTACCGTACTGGAAACCTTAACTCCACCACCGCAGATTGAATTGCTGGTCGATGCTGATATATCTGCAGCTGCCGCCACTCTACTGGCCGAAAGAATTGATCCATCCAGTGCGAAGCTAAAAGTTGAAAGTGTCAGCGGCGGCGTACTCACTATCGAAGGCGCTGTTTTAACGCAGCGAGCGCGCGATGCGGTAATGGATTTGTTGCAGACGTCCTTACCAGGCCTCAAGCGCGTGAATGCCTCTATCGTGATGGCTGAGGATCTGCCTCAGCTATTACAAGATCAATTAGCGGCATCAGGGCTTTTGAAAAAAGTACAAATCATCGATAAGCAACCTGAATTTATTCTTCGAGGCGCGCTTACTGATGATGATATGCGACGATGGGAAAACTTAATTGTTAATTTCACCGACCGCTATGGAAAGCTTCTGCCTGTTAAAGCTGTTTTCAAACTTGCGACGAGAAAACCGCCCGTCAATATACAAGCGATTGTGGGAGGTACTACACCGTTTGTTATTACAGAGAGTGGCGATCGCATAACTCGTGGCGGCGATGTCAATGGCAACACGCTCATAATAGTAAAAGACACCGAAATAATTTTTGAAGGTAGTGAGCGATTTAGGATATCCCGATGATAAATCACGAAAAAATATTTATCACACAACTGCAAGAAGCCTTGCATAACGACACTACCGGACAGCTAGAAAATGAAGTTAATCAACGCTTAGAGGGTATTTCGCAACGACTAGAAAAAAAACAGCAACATCTTAATTCAGTCGAAGTACACGCAGATATTAAAGCAGCACAACAGGCCGTTGCAGGCGCTCAGCGCGTCATGCAATTATTTAGCGGTAGAGAAATAATTTAAAGGGAAAATACCATGCCAATTACAAAAACCACGCTTGACCAGCTTAATTCCTATATAACCGCTCCGGGTGGCGCGCTCGCCACGGGTGAGACTGACGTTGTCGCACAGATTAATGCACTTAACGGCGGCGGCGAAATCACCCAAGTCGACCTTGTTAAGCTGCAGTGGAGCATCTCGCGATATAGCATCACGGCATCCGTATTCGGGAACGTGATGAAGGAATTTGCCGACTCGCTCAAGCAAGGTGCAAATCGACTCAGCTAATGCTGAACAGTACGTAATAGCAGAAGTAGTGCGAGCTAATCTAAAAATTAGCTCAGTTCTTCCAGACGTATGCGCGTGACTTTAGCAACCACGGTTGATAAAGCTTCGATCGCAGCGATGGCGCGATCGACATGCTTTTCTTGGGTTTGATGGGTGAGGATAATGATGTCAGTC
>Ga0164294_10001223_pt1 | contig 23964 bp, 25 predicted proteins | sample GEODES005metaG_FD_111479 | JGI IMG/M metagenome (GOLD analysis project Ga0164294, IMG submission 111479) | Oligotrophic lake water microbial communities from Sparkling Lake, Wisconsin, USA - GEODES005 metaG | ecosystem: Environmental > Aquatic > Freshwater > Lake | place: USA: Sparkling Lake...
AGAGTAATTGGGGTTTTTTGTAAACATCAACTCACCAAACTGGGTAACTACCCACTCTCCAATAGGATAGATTTCACCATTGATGCTTATATAAATGGTATTTGAACTATCTATTACATTGAAATACCTCTTTTCGCCCACTGATTGTATTCCATTATCTCGAAACTCCACTACAATTGGAGATGCTAAAAAAGCGTTTTTTACTTTTCTATATTTCCACCCATACTCCATCGAAATGGGGGCATTTAAATGTAAATGATCCACAACTTCATTGAGTAGGGCATTGGAACGAATAATTTCAATTTCATTTTCAAGGATATTTTTCTGACCAAAACGTTTAAGGCATCTTCCATTTTAGATTCCTCTTGACCTCTTTTTTGGTCTTTTACTAAAATGGAGGCATGCGACTCATACAAAGGTGGGGCAGCGCTAAGGTAAACAAATGCTAACGATATGCTGATCACCAGCAACAAGAGAAATACGTACCAATAGGGCAGAAATTTATAAAATATTTGCTGAAACATTGATATTTCTTGCACATCAATGTGTTGATTTAGTGGCTTCATAGTGTTTATATTGTGGTTTTAAAATTTTACTCTATCAATAATGATGATGCCTAATGATACCATACTAAAAACTATAGGTATCAATTGCCCATATGTTTCTTTCATCACCCTATTTTCACTGGGTTCAACATATACAATATCATTAGATCGTAGATAATAATAAGGCGATGTAAATACTGAATCTGTATGCATATTTATCCTAATCATCATTTTATTTGAATTTTCGTCTTCCCGGATAATCAGCACATTTTCTTTTCTTCCATAAATTGTCATGTCGCCGGCCAATCCCAATGCTTCTAAAATGCTGAGTTTTTCATTTGGTATTGTATATACGCCGGGATTTTTCACCTCCCCCAAAACACTTACCCTAAAGTTGAGGTGTCTAATAGTTATAATGGGATCAACCAATAATTTTTTATCTACTAATTGTTTCGTGAGCAGTGTTGCCAGCTCAGATTTTGTTATTCCAATTACTTTTATTATTCCTAATATGGGGAAAACAATCTCACCTTTTGGATTGACCAAATACCCCGATGGCTGCGAAGAACCAATTGTAGTTACAGAACTTATTCCCGTTGTTGCCAAATTGGGGCCGTTAAAAAGTGATGAAGCTTCTGCATTTAAACTGTTGACAGAAATACTCAAAAGATCATTTTTTTGAATCGTTGGCTCGATATTCATTTCACTTGCCGGAAAGCTTTTCTTTGTTGAACCATTGAAATACACCAACTTTTGGGTATTTACACAAGAACCCAACACAAATACCCCAATAATAAGCCAACTCAATGAAAAGTAACAGCGACAATATTTTGCAAAATCACCCATAAAATAAATTGAAAAGTATAAAAATGATAAATGTATTATTCGGCGTATTCTGTACGCTGCTTAAAAATCATATGCCAGTAGATGGTTTCCGATACACAATGATTTTAAAAATTGGATATATTTATTGTGTAAAAAAATTATGATGAACTATTTTTATATAATTTTATATGTATGAATAAAGCCTTTACCGTAAAATGCACGTATATATTTGTTTTATTGTCTTTATTGATAGGATGCACAAAAACTGGGGAAACGGTTCAACCAATAAGCAAATCTTCTTTACTTGTGAAGAAATGGAAATACACAGATATTATGGCAATAGCCCCTGGGTATCCACTTACAAGTATTTACACGTCCTTAGAATCTTGTAAAAGAGATAATTATTGGGAATTTAAATCAGACGCCACGTTCACAGTTGGTGAAGGATTGACAAAATGCAAGCCTACAGACCCAGACGCCAATTCTACCGGCACATGGTCGTTGTTCTATAACGACACTAAAATGATTATGACAGAAGTGGGTAAACCGGCTAAAAATGTAGACATTTTGGAACTTACCTCCACTTCTTTGAAACTCATTTACAACGATAGTATCCAAGGTTTACCCGCTACTATCACGGCAATTTTTGTTCCTTACTGAAAAAGCTGAACGGTCTGGCACAATATTTGGAGTTTTCATAGGGTATTCTTTTATAAACAAAAACTATGCACTATGAAAAACTACCTTACGCTAAAGATTGGCATCCTCGCAGTTTTCATCGGTTTATTTTTTTCCTGTAACAAAAATGAAGACGAATTACCCACTGTATTAGCTGCTGAATTAATCTCAAAAAAATGGAAAATAACAGATGAGCTGATTACTTATCCAGGGCAACTGGAAATTAGTATATATGATTCACTAGACGCTTGTAGTAAAGATGATATCTACGAATTTAAATTAGACAGATCATTGGTGATTACCGAAGGTTTAGTAAAATGTGATACCTCTTTACCTGATTTTTCTATCATCTTACAATGGCAGTTATCCAATAATGATACTCAAATTGATATTACAGATACTAGCAAATCAGGAATTCCCATTTTGGGTTCTGCTGAAATGCATAACTTCAAAATGGATATCCTTGAATTGACGGCAATGTCCTTGAAAGTTAAATACTTAGATACCCTTACCGGTATTACAGACAAATTGTATTTTGCACCATACTAATTTTAATATTTTAATATTTTAATATTTAGGGGGTAAATTTGCGTATGGATTTATCACTTATTCAGATTCGCCCCCTAGAAAAAAAAGATAATGCCGCTATAGCCACCATCATTAGAAATGCTTTGACTGAATTTGGTGCAAACAAACCAGGCACGGTATTTTTTGATCCTACTACCGACAACCTATATCAACTTTTCAAAACGCCAGGGTCTTTTTATCAGGTAGCGGTATTTAATAATGAAGTTATTGGGGGCGGAGGCATTTTCCCTACACCCGGTTTACCACAAGGAACATGTGAATTGGTTAAAATGTATCTCAAACCAGAAGTAAGAAATATTGGGCTAGGTAAAAAGTTGATGAATGATTGCTTACTGTTGGCTAAAGTTTTTGGCTATAAGAATGTGTATCTTGAATCGATGCCAGAACTTAAAAAGGCAATTTCAGCCTATGAAAAATTGGGGTTTACCTATCTTGATGGCCCATTAGGTGAAACAGGCCATTTTGGCTGTGACCTTTGGATGATTAAAACATTGGTTGATTAAAGGTTATCTTATACCTGATACTACTAGCCCAAATAACAATCCGGCTGAAAACACTTTTACCTTTTGCTTGAATTATGGCTTTATAAATTCATCTGCATCAGTCATTTTATACACTTCTGCAACCGGACTGAATAGATAGATTTTTTTGGTATGTACTTCAAGGCATTTATATCTTGTACGAATTTTTTCTCCACGTTTAAACAATCTGCCGCCTTTAATGATAAAATAATCATCCAATTCCAAATCTTCTACAAATAATTCTAAAGAAGATTTTTGTTCATCATAATTTCTAAACACTCTAATAATAGCAGCATCTGCACAGCTGCTTGCCGCAAGATTTTCTAAAGATTGCTCAATAGCATTTCTTATATCTTCTGGGAATATGTTAAGCTGCAAAAATTGCTTGAGCACCTCACGAAATTGCATTTTCCATTCAACGCCATGGGATGCCACTCGATGTGCGTGCTGATTAAACACCAACAGATGCGCAATTTCATGCAATAATGTGTATAAAAAGGCATACTTATTTAAGTTGCCATTTACTGAAATCCGATGATTTGAGGATGGTGTTGAATTTCTATAATTTCCTAAAACGGTCAATCTTTCTCTGGTAATGGTTAATTCTACTCTATGGGTTTGAATATATGCATACACCAACTCAAAAGTACCTTGAGGCAAATAATTTGCTAACAAACTAAAAGAAACCGATTTCTTAGACACTACTTTTCTTTTTTCCAATGTGCAACAAAGATTGAATTTCTAAAAAAGTATATACTAAGTATAGAAATAATAAGGTAAATAATGAAGGCTTATTCAAGGCGCCTTTGTGTGTAAAAGCATATCCAAAAACAACAATGGCCACAAATAATAATTTGATAATAAAACTTCCATACACGGCGCCCAAAAACTGGGCAGTAGAGGGTGCATTCATCCCTTTTTTCAAAAAAAAGAGTGAAACAATTGTTACAGCACAAAGAATCACATTCCCTATAATGAGCATTAATGTATCAAATCCCCAGTGTTTTAAAGTATTTTCACCTGCAAAACCAGCTATTATTACGCCTACACAAACCCAAATAATTGGATTGAACTGAACAATTTTTATCATTTACCTAGCTTAATTTTTTTTTATCTTCTCCAATACCACAGGTTGATCTGGAGTAAGTTTGGTTTCCACCATGTGGCATTGTCCATTAAAAATTACAGTAGGTTCAATTTGAAGTTTCACGGCAAAAATATCGCCTGTAATTACAGCCTTACCCCTTAAATTAAGTAAGTCTTTAACCTTTATATTCCCTTTAATTTTACCTAATATATCTGCTTGAGCACAAGTAATATCGCCTTCTACATTACCATCCTGACCTACAATCACTTTGCTGTCTCCTGATATATTTCCCTTAAAAGTACCATCAATTCTAATATCAAATTTACTTGTAATATCACCTGTAATTACGGTGCCGTTGCCTATCAATGTATTACCTGTTGTCATATTTATTTCAATTGCTGGTTTTGATTTACTATTAAACATAAAATTATTTTAATCTGTTATCTGCTCCATGTGTACATCCATAAGAAGCATTGTATCTAAATTGCTTGAACTAGAGCCATTTAATACCATCCGAACATCATTCCAATACTTCTCATGGTACTTCAACTTCTGTTCAATAGAATCAGAACGTAATTTCATAGCCATTAATTGTCTTCTTTCTGTTTGACTTCCATATCCTGGAATATAATACCGCATTGGGGTAAATACAATCAATGCTACGGTTAAACCCACCAATATTACAAAAATAGAACATATTATAACGTACACACTTAATCTATCTAACCTAAAAGCGGCTACTTCCTCATAGGTTTCATCATTCATAATCACCAATCTATACCGATTTCGCAATTGATTAAATATCGAATTTTTTTCCTTTAAATTTGCCATATCTTTTATAAATGAAAATAAGGTGGTAATTTAACATAATTTTTTATCATTGAATAAGAATGAATGAATTAAAAAATTTGTAACCAATTCTTGGCATTTTTAACACCATAATGGTACAACTTCTATAATTCAAAACTATTTTTACATCAAACTTTAACCATTGTTTACTTTATCACGATTCGCACAACACATTATATTGCTAATATTATTTCTTACTGCTATACATTCATTGTCTTTGGCTCAAGTTGATGCTTCAATTTTACCCACTAAACCTGCAAATTACGAAAAAAGATTGCTTTCTTCAGACAAAATATCCGATAAAAAAATAAACCCTGTAAAAAAATCACTAGAAAACCTAAGCTCACGGTATAATTTTTACTTTAACGCACAAAATAAATTAAATGGTATAATTGATGCTGCAACAGCACAAAATAAAGACAATTACACCTCGCTTTTATCTTTTTTCCCTTATAATCTAGAACAAATTTCTGGCAATAAAACAGAACTAGATTCAGTCATTTTTAAAGCTAATAATGCCATATTATTACATGATTTACGTTCTGATTGGGTGGATGATTTTTTTTTATTAATGGGCAAAGCATACTTCTTTAAACGTGATTTCGACTCAGCTGCTATTGCCTTTCAATATATTAATTATACGTTTCAACCCAAATCAAAAGACGAAAAAGGCTACAACAAAACAATTGGCTCCAATCTAAATGCTTCTGGCAATGTTTTCACCATTTCTACTCTTGAACCACAAAACCCCCTTGTACAACTTGTAGCACACATTTCTGCAAGAAATGAAGCCATTCTTTGGCTAATTCGTAACTACATAGAACAACATGATTTTTTTAATGCAGCAAGTTTGATAGAAACTTTAGCAAGAGACAAAAACTTCCCCAAAAGATTGATTCCACAGCTCCAAGAATTACAAGCTTATCAATTTTATTTGCAAGAAAACTTTGATAGTTCCGCAAATTATCTGGCAAAAACAATTAAAAGTTATCCTAAATCGGAAAAAGCTAGAGCAGCTTTTCTTACAGCACAACTTTTTGAAAAAGCAGGTAATTTCCCCAAAGCCATACAAAATTACAAAGTGGCTATTGAATCTACCAACGACCCCATTTTGGAAGCTTATGCAAGGGTAAATCAAATTCAATTGTTTCAAGGGGAAGAAGGAGAGAAAAATGCAAAAGAGAACTTGAAAGTATTATTAAAAATGGCTAAAATGGATAAATATGAAGATTATCGTGCCATGATTTACCATGCAGCAGCAAAAATTGAATATTTCAGCAACCATTTTAATGAAACAATACAATTAAGCCAAAAAGGCACTACATTCAATAGAACAGATATTCATTACCGCGATATAAACTTTCATTTACTTGCTGATGTTGCGTTTACCCAACTCAAATATGAACTTGCAGCAAATGCTTACGACAGCCTAGATTTGACAGATACCGCCATCCATGATGTTGAAACCATAAAGGAACGTAAAGTGGTTTTGAAAAAACTAACGGCTTTATTAACTACAAAAAAAATTCAAGACAGTTTGTTGCGCATTGAAGCCATGCCTGAAAAAGAAAGAGAAATATTCCTGAAAGCCCAAGCAAAAAAATTAAAGAAGGCAAAAGGTCTAAAGGAAACAGAAAATACCGGCCTTGATGCTGGATATGGAGAAAGTAGTGTAGTAGCAGCCTCCGGATTAGCAGAAAAACCAATAAATTTATTCGCAGGCAATGAATCGAAAGGAGAATGGTACTTCTACAACAACACGCTAAAAACACAAGGAAACAAACAATTTAAAACAGTCTGGGGAAACCGACCAAATCTCGACAACTGGAGAAGAATTAAAGCCATTGCTCAAACTATAGCGGCCCAAAAAGCATCTGGCGATTTTATGCCTACGCCAGGCCAAGACAACTTTAATGATGCTATCCCCGAAACAGATACTGTTGCAGAACCTATTGTAGCTTCAAAAGACACGCTATTAATCACTTTATACAAATTAAGTAAAATATACAGAGAAGAACTGAACGATTGCATATCACTCACCGGCAATAATGAAGAACTGCTGAACCAGTTTCCTTCATCTTTATACACCGAAGAAATTGTTTTTGGATTATACAACTGTTATAAAACAGCCGAAAACAAAGAAAAAGCCGCTTTCTATAAAAAATATTTAGATGAACACTTTCCGCAAAGCAAATTTTTCAGGCTAGCAAACAACCCTCAATCTGTTGCAAAAGAAAGAAATGCAATGAAAAATGCGGCAACGGCATCTTACGAAAAAATCTACAGCACTTTTTTAGAAGGGGACTTCGCAAAGGCCTTTGCAGAAAAGAAGAAAGCCGATACCCTCTATGGAGAATCTTTTTGGACCCCTCAACTACTCTATATTGAAGCAATTTACCATATTAAAAACAAGAATGATAGTATTGCCATCAATGTTTTAGAAAAAATCATCTCGTTATTTCCTGCATCAATCTTATCCGGAAAATCTGCAACATTGATTAAAGCCTTAAAAGACAGAACAACAACAGAAGCCTATTTGCAAAATCTACAAATCAATAAAGCAGGCACAGATAGCATTGTCACCAAACAAAAACAAATCGAAATAATAAAAATAACAGACACTGCAACAATGGTTAAAGTCCAACCTAGTAAAGTAATTCCTACAAAAAAAGGAATTATTCAAACAGATACAACGGCGTCAAAGCCCTTAATTGTTATACCTACAAATAATTTTGGTTATACTTCAAATACAAATGATGAATACCTATTCATTATAAACTTGGAAAAAGTAGATAAAGTGTATATTTCTGAAGCAAAAAATGCAATAAACAGGTACAATAGTCAACATTATTATAATGAAACATTAACTATTTCTTCAGTTAGTTTAACCCAAACTACAGAGTTGATTATTATTTCCGCTTTTAAAAATGCAATATCAGCTAATGAATATTTAGAAAAGACTAAATTAGCAGCGTTAAATGAAATTTTCCCTTGGATGCCTAAAGAAAAATGTTCTTTTTTTATTATTTCAACACCCAATTTGGAGATTTTGAAAAAATCAAATGATGAACCACAATATCTTGAATGGTTAAAACAACACCCAATCGGCAAATAATCAATTTCAAACAATCAATATACGATATCAAATAATTATGTCAAATTCTATAAAAACTTTCTGGAAAATATTCCTTTGGGGCTTGGGTTTGTTCGTTGTATTTATCATTGCCTTAAATCTAGGTTTATTTGGCAAGCTACCGTCATTAGAAGAACTGGAAAACCCATCAATGCTATCTTCCTCAGAAATTTTAGCCACCGATGGCACCCTCATGGGTAAATATTATACCAAAGACCGAACAAACGTACAATACAATGAAATCTCTATTAATGTAATTCACGCATTGATAGCAACAGAGGATGAGCGATTTTATGGACATTCTGGCATCGACATTCGCAGTTTGGCGAGAGCAGTTGTATATATGGGTAGAGAAGGCGGAGCAAGTACCATCACCCAACAATTGGCTAAAAACCTTCTGAACCAGGGATCCACCAATTTTGCAATGCGCTTAACGGAAAAATTTAAAGAATGGGTGGTAGCTATTAAATTAGAAAAAAACTTCACCAAAGAAGAAATAGCAGCGCTCTATTTAAATATGGTCAGTTTTGGCGATGAAATTTATGGCATCAGAAATGCCGCTAAAACGTATTTCCAAAAAGAACCCGACCGCCTTTCTGTAGAAGAAGCTGCCGTTTTGGTTGGTTTACTTAAAGGCAACACCATATACAACCCCAGAAGAAATCCTAAGGCTGCATTAGACAGAAGAAACACTGTAATGAACCAGATGGTGAGAAATGGGTACCTCTCCGCAGATGAAGCGGCTATTAATAAAAGAAAACCCATCGAACTAAAATACAAAAAACTAGATGAAAATGCGGGTATCGCACCGTATTTTAGAGATGTTTTAAAAGAAGATGTCAAAAACTGGTGCAAAAAAAATATCAATCCCAAAACCGGTATCCCTTTTGATATGTACAAAGATGGTTTAAGAATCTATACAACCATCAACACCCGCATGCAAGAATATGCAGAAATCGCTGTTTACCGGCACATGCAAAGCTTGCAAACCGTTTTCAATAATCAATTTAATATAAAAAACGGTACGGTATGGGCCTCAAAAGATGGATTAAAAGTGTTGGATAATGCCATTAAAAGATCAGATAGATGGAAAAACCTTAAAGAGGAAGGTGTAGATGAAGTGGAAATCAGAAAATCATTTGATGAAAAACTTTCTATGAAAGTATTTGCTTGGAATGCAAAAAGAGAAAAAGACACCATGATGTCTCCTCTAGATTCCATAAAATACCACAAACAGCTTTTGCAAACAGGTTTTTTAGTAGTAGATCCGTTTACTGGAGAAGTTAAAGCTTGGGTTGGTGGTATCGATTTCAAAACATTTAAATTTGACCACGTTAATATTAGAACAAAAAGACAAGTAGGTTCTACTTTCAAACCATTTTTATATACTTTGGCGGTTACCAATGGATATAAACCTGAAACCATTTTACCTCCTGGCCCAATAGCTATGGGAAATAAGTTCATCACCGGCACGGGCGGCCCAATGGCTATTTGTTTGGCGTATTCTAAAAATCCAGGAGCAGCTTACTTAATCAACCAACTGGGTATAAAAAGAACCGTTGATTTTGCAAAACAATGTGGCATAACCAGCAATATCCCTGAAGTTCCTTCAATTGCATTGGGATCCGCAGATATCTCCTTAACAGAAATGATTCAGGGATATACCATGTTCCCTGGAAGAGGTTTTAATGTAGAACCACATTATATTGCTAGAATTGAAGACAAAAACGGAAATGTATTGGCAACCTTTAGTTCAAAAAGCAAAGAAATCATTAGTGAAGCGGATGCCTATGTAATGACAAAAATGATGCAAGGTGTGGTAGATTTTGGCACAGGTAGAGCATTGCGTTCAGCATTTGGACTTACCAGCGAAGCCGCCGGAAAAACGGGAACAACCAATGATAACACAGACGGTTGGTTTATAGGATTTACACCGCAACTATTGGCTGGTGTTTGGGTTGGTGCCGATGATCCATTTCTCAGATTGATGTATACCACGGGTGGCGCTCAAATGGCAATGCCTGCTTGGGGATATTTCTTTCAACAATTGTATCAAGATAGAACCCTAGGCATTGACCCTGCTGCACTTTTCCAAGTACCTGAAAATATCAAAAATGAAGAAATTTACGATTACCAAGAACTTTCTGGAGGCGAAAAACCACCACCAGCAGAAGGCGAAAATACTGCAGCTGGTTCATCTTCAGATTTTATAGACGTTCCCATCAGTTCGGGCAATGAAAAAGTAACAACTGAATCTAAAATCATTCTACCCGACACAAAGAAACTTACAGACAAACAGCTTGATTCAATAAAGAAAAAGAAAAATTAACCATTAAAGTTAAAACAAACCTTTTCTTGATATTATAATACAACAAAAAGCTCCATTGATGATATCAAATGGAGCTTTTTTTTGTTGCAGTTATCCAAAAAATCAATGCATTCACCATTAATCACAAATTACACATTTTAAAAACTGAAAGGTATTCTTTCAATAGCCCCTAGCTTTAGCTAGGGGTTATTGGGTATTTTTGAAATGGCTTTAGCCACAAAATTTGCTTTTTACTTCTAATGCTTAATTCCATCTAACTAAATGATAACACCTTGATCATCAATTATTTTCAACCCATTTTTTTTAGGCTTTGCTTTTTGCTCGTGAATGCGCAAATTAGCAAAACAAATGCTGCAGACAACGCCATAAATTGAAATCTGGGTTAATCCACATACCCTCATTTTCCCCAATTTATAATGTCAAATAAAAATAATACTTCAAATAAAAAATGGCGGTTTACCCAAAAGGTAAACCGCCATTTCAATATGAAAAAAAATCAATTATTTTCCAATATTACCATGGAAACCAATGCTGTAAAACAATTGTCTAGTAGTAGTATTTGAAATTACAGGGAAACGATAAGCTGATTGCAACACTAAAAATGTTTCATTAAACAAATTCACTTGTAATCCCAATCCAATAGGCAAATAAGAACCTGCATAACCTTTCCAATTGATTACACCAATTCCTGTGGTGATAAATGGAGAAACAGTGTAATCGTCAGACAATAACTTGAAATTCAAGTTGGCACTTGCATCAGTCAAAAAAGATTCATCAAAAGAAACTCGTTTGTTTGGTAGTGGGTAACTCAAACTTGAAGCACCTAAACTCGCAGAAAAATCGATATTATCGGTAAGTCCTTTGGTATAGGTTATAGACAATCCCATTGACTTATTTTTAATCTGATTCCATTTGTTGTCTAACAAAACACCACTTAAACCCTTTGATTTAAGATCTGCAGCAGTTGCGAAATCATGAAAGGCAAAATTTAAGCCTAATGTTTGGCCTTTTTTTGATTTATAGATCTTAGAAGTCGTTTGGCCAGAAGAAACAAAAAACAAACTTAAAGCGAAAGACGCTAGTATTAATTTTCTCATAAAAAAGTTAAATTTTCGTAATGAGCAAAAATAAAGGGTATGTAGTTAATCTAAAAAATTATTTTATCCATTAACCCACATAAAATGCAATAAATTGAAATAAATTTATCTTGTTTGCCCTTATTTGACGATTATACCTCCTGAAATGTATAAACGTGTACACAATTATTTCGATAATAACATCACATCTGCTAAAACCATTGCCGTAACCGCCTCCAAAACGGGCGGTACCCTTAAGGCAATGCACAAATCATGTCTTCCTTTCACCGAAAATTTCTCCGCAACACCGGTTTCCCAATTTAATGTTGTTTGTTCCTTTGGTGTGGACGAAGTTGGTTTGATGGCAATCCGAAATACCAATGGATTACCATTGGTTATACCCCCCACGGCACCACCGGCATGATTAGAAAATGTTGTTCCCTCTAAGTTTAGTATCGCGTCATTGTGCTCAATGCCAAACATCCTTGCAGCTGGAAATCCTGTACCAAATTCTATCCCTCTTACCGCAGGAATAGAAAAAACGGCATGCGCCAGCATAGATTCCAAAGAATCAAAAAAGGGCTCGCCCCAACCTATCGGCAAACCAAGAACTTCACAAGCCACTATCCCTCCAACCGAATCTTTTGCATCAATTGCCCGTTGTAACCCTTTTTCAAGATCCGACTCGCCGGCAATTTCCTTTATATGTGCTTTTACTTCAATTCCTTTTAATATTTTTTTTGCAATTACACCCGCAGCAACTAAACATACCGTCAACCTCCCACTAAAATGACCGCCACCCCTAAAATCCTCAAATCCTTTAAACTTCTCTTTTGCTACAAAATCTGCGTGTCCAGGCCTGGGAACTTCCCGCTGCTTTTCATAATCGGTTGAACGCGTATTGTTGTTCTCAAATAAAATGGTAATGGGTGCACCAGTAGTTTTTCCATTAAATAACCCACTTTTTATCAATGGAAAATCAGCTTCCTGCCTTGGTGTTGTCCCCTTTTGCTTGCCACCCTTTCTGCGTTCAAGATCTTCAAAAAAATCTTCTTCAACCAAAGCTATACCCGGAGGACAACCATCAACGGTTATACCCACCGATACCCCATGCGATTCCCCAAAAATATGCACCCTAAAAATTCTGCCAAATGAATTCATAACGAAAAATTATTTCAAAAAATTATGGTCAAATATGGTTAACTATTGCGCCTAATTGAGCCAAATGAAGATAAAAATCAGGATAGGATTTATTAATCGCTTCTGCACCGCTTATTGCAACAACGCCTTCCGCCCCTAACGCTGCAACCGCACAAGCCATTGCAATACGATGATCGTGATGCGAATATACTTCCGCTCCCACAATCTTTCCACCGCCTGAAATATACATCAAATCACCTTCTAGCCTTATAGAAACCCCCAACTTGGCAAACTCTTCTTGCAAAGTTAAACCACGATCGCTTTCCTTATGTGCCAATCGATTTACACCCGCAATGATTGTTTCCCCCTTGCAATAAGAAGCCAGTGCTACTAGTGGCGGAAACAAATCCGGACATTCAGTAGCATCAAACGAAAAAGCCTGCAAAGATGATTGTTGTATATGAATACTATTTTCCCCCACTTCCATCTGCGCACCTGCTGATTTTAAAGCCTCCAATACCGCTCTATCCGCTTGCGTAGAATGAATATCCAACCCTTTCACTTCAATCGATCCAGCTATGGCCCCTGCCACCAATAGAAAAGCAGCACCACTCCAATCGCCTTCTACAGCATATTCACGACTTTCCTCAATGGGCAATTGCAGGTTATTGAAATAAAACGAACGGTAATGATCATGTGTAACAATCCAACCAAAATCTGCTAACACCTTGATGGTCAAATCAATATATGGCTTACTTTTTAAATCGATAACATGTATTGCAACGCCATCTGCCTCACTAGCAGCATAAGCCATCAACAAACCTGTCAAAAATTGTGAACTCAAAGAACCATCCACTTCAATGGTGGCGGGCATCAAAGGCCCTTTTATTACCAAGGGCAATTTACCATCCCGCGAGGTTATATTAATCCCTAATTGAGGAAAAATTTCATCAAAAAAATACATGGGTCGGGTAACCAAACTTCCTGTTCCCGAAACGGTTACTGTTGTATTGCTTAATGCCACAATGGGTGTAAACATCCTAATACCCAAGCCACTTTCCCCACAATTTATCTCTTCCGAAACCGGCACAACACCTACACTATGCACCACTAAATCAGCACCTTCCCATCGTATAGTGGCACCTAATTTCTGCACCGTATCTAAAGCAGATTGATCATCATTACTCTTTCCGGGATTGTGAATTACCGTTGTTCCCTTTCGCAATAATGCAGCTGCTAATACCCGCTGCATAGAACTTTTTGAAGCAGGTGCTACCACACTACCCCTTATAATCGATGGACGTATTTCTTGATTCATGATACTGAATTTTTTTGTTGATTTCCCTCATCGAACATTACCTAACTTAACCTCGCTCACATAGGTCTTTACTTAACTGGGCAACTTGATTTTTTGCAATATTTTTGTCAGTTGCACCATCGGAATACTTTGTATCACCCCCTTCCCTATCTTCTCCAATAAAATATAATTCATGCTGTTATCCACACGTTTTTTATCCATTTTCAAGATTTCCAATACCTTTTTCATATCATATTCGCCATATACAGGCAATTGATATTGCTGGATAACTTCCCGCACTTGCGCAGCATCTTTAAACCCAATAAGTTGTTCCGACAATTGAACCGCATAACTCATTCCAATGGCAACTGCTTGTCCATGGGTTAATCCATATTGCGTTTCAATAGCATGACCTAAAGTATGACCAAAATTCAACAACTTTCTATCGCCTCTTTCAAACTCATCTCCTTGTACAACTTTTGTTTTCAGTAAAACATTTCGCTCAATGATGGCTGCTAAAATTGCGGGTTGCCTTTGTATAGAATGTATATCTTCATCCGCCAATTGCTTAAACGCAACAGCATCTTTGATACATGCATGCTTGATAATCTCGGCAAACCCATCACTCCAAACAGATTCAGGCAAAGACTTTAAAAAACTATAATCGTAAAACAAAAACTTTGGCTGGCGAATGGTGCCTACCATATTTTTGTACGCCCCTACATCGATTCCATTTTTCCCTCCCACTGATGCATCTACCATACCCAATAAAGTGGTTGGAACAAAACCACAAGCTATACCACGCATAAAAATTGCCGCAACATACCCCGTCAAATCTGTAATCACACCTCCCCCAACACCAATCAATGTAGTGGTTCTATCTGCGGCCATTTCAATCATCAAATCAATTACCTGGTCTACAGTAGATTGCACCTTGTTCTCTTCCCCAGGCTCTATCACAATCACTTGCCAACCAATAAACTTTTCTTGATGGGCATCAAATACATTTTCATCGGTAAGAACAATAGTCTTTTTCTTATCCAATATTGTACTTAGTTGGCGAAAAGAACCATTGAAATAATAGTCAACACTAGTAGTAAAAAATTTGAAATTAAGTGGTTTCATTCCAGTTGATAATTATTTTATTAAAAAGAGCCAACTCTTGTTCTACTGTTTTGGTAACATGATATTCTTCCTGACGATCAATAAAATCAATAGTTTGCTGCAAATTACCCGGACTTACCGTAAAAGCAGTATAGGGTTCTTGCCACGAAAAATCAGCAGAAACCATTTTAGAGGTATTTACAAATTCGGCAGTTTCATCTTTTAATAGTCTGCTGATTTGCATCAGGTGTTGCGAAGGCAACATTTCTACCAAAAAATGGATATGATCTTCACCGCCGTTCATTCTTACCAATTGGATTCCTTTTTCTGCAAATGTTTTTTTTGACCAAGCCACCAAAAGTTGCCGGAAGGATTTTTTTAATACAGCCGCTCTTCCGGCAACTTCAAAAATCAAATGAACAAAAAGATATATTTTAGTTTCCTGCATATTAATCGTTCATAATCTTATTCTGAAGATTAATGGATTCCATGTGCACAGCATCTAAATATTTGGTAATAAATTCGCGGCTTAACGCTAATTTATCTCCTTTTGCAAATGCACGCTCCAATATTTCGTTCCAACGATTGGTTTGTAAAATGGTTACATTATTATTTTTCTTGTAACTACCAATTTGAGCGGCAATTTTCATTCTTTGTCCTAGTAACAACATCAATTCATCATCCACCTGGTTAATTTGTTCTCTAAATTTATCTAGGGCAAGATGGAAGCTTTCAGATTGAACATCTTCACTTCTCCACTTGATACCATCTAATAAAGTAGCCAATTGTTCTGGTGTAATTTGTTGCTTGGCATCACTCCATGCATTATCTGGATCGATATGGGTTTCTATCATTAACCCATCAAAGCCTAGATCGATTGCCTTTTGAGACACATCACCCAAAATATCTCTTCTTCCAGAAATATGTGAAGGATCATTGATCAACAACATATTTGGATTTCTTCTTTTCATTTCAATGGCCAAATGCCACATTGGAGCGTTGCGGTATTCTGTATTTCCGTAAGATGAAAATCCTCTGTGGATTAAACCCGTTTGTTTGATTCCTGCTTTTTCGATACGTTCAACAGCACCAATCCATAATTCAAGGTCTGCGTTAATTGGATTTTTGATCAAAACAGGTACATCTACACCCCTAAGTGCGTCAGCAATTTCTTGAACGCTGAAAGGATTTACGGTTGTTCTAGCTCCAATCCAAAGGATATCGACGCCAAAATGAAGGGCATCTTCCACTTGTTTTGCAGTGGCTACTTCCACTGTTAAAGGCAATCCTGTAATTTTCTTTGCTTGTTGTAACCAAGGTAATCCCTTTGTACCGATGCCTTCAAAACTTCCCGGACGAGTTCTTGGTTTCCAAATACCTGCACGTAAAATATCTACTTTTCCGGTTGCTGCCAAACGTTGTGCTGTTTCGATTACCTGCGGTTCTGTTTCCGCACTACAAGGACCAGAAATGATTAACGGTCTCTTGTTCCATTTTTCTTGCAGCAATGCTGATTGATTCATAAATGTAATGGTTTGTTGGGGTTGACTATTTAAATATTTGTTTGCTTTTATTGTATGATTCGTTTAATTCGGTTGGCATCTTCCATCAGTTGTTGTAAGTATTCCCAATTCTCTTTCTCCAAGCAGCTTTTAAACTTCCGCAATTGGGTGATGTGCTCATTGAGTACATCCAAAACGTTTTCTTTGTTTTGCATTAATATCGGTACCCACATTTGTGGATTGCTTTTTGCCAATCGTACAGTACTTTCAAATCCGGCACTTGCCAATGCAAAAATGGCTTGATCTTCTTGCTCTTTCTCCAATACCGTATTGGCCAATGCAAAGGATGTTATGTGTGATATATGACTGATATACGCCGCATGTATGTCATGGGCTTCTGCCGACATTTCCATTATATTCATTCCGATGGCCAAAAAAAATGATCTTACCCATTGAGCTGCATCATTATCAGATTCTTCTGCATTGCAAATGATGACTGTTTTATTTTCAAAGGCACCTTTTACTGCTGCTGCCGGACCGCTGTATTCTGTACCCCACATAGGATGTGCTGCCACATACCGTGGTCTTGAAGGATGATTTTTTACCGCTTCTACCAATGCCGATTTTGTAGAACCCAAATCAACCACTATTTGTTGATCAACTTGATCTAGAACCATTGGTAAAATATGCTTGGTGGCATCAACCGGAATAGCAAAAAATAACACATCGGCAGCAGAAATGGCGGCATCCAATTCCATCATTTCATCTACCAAACCCAATTCCATTGCAGTAGCCCGGTGTGCCGGATTGTTATCCACCCCTATAATTCTTTTGGCAATACCCTTCTCTTTGAGTTGCAAAGCCAATGAACCCCCAATTAACCCAATCCCTATAATAGCTACACATTGGTTTCCCATCATGAACAAGATTTTATATTATATCGTAAATGGCTTAACATCATCTTTTCTTCAACTTTATATGCTCGAAATAATTCGATCTTTTGCTGCTTGTAATTTTGCTATATCTGCACAAAGACTTACCCTTATATACTGAAGGCCGGCAGTACCAAAAATGCCTCCTGGCGTTATAAACACCTTTGCAGTAGCCAACACTTCATCGCTCAAAGCATATCCATCAGCATATCCCTCAGGAATAGAAGCCCACACAAACATTCCAGACTGACTTTTGTCATAGGTACAATGCAGTAAATCCAACAATGCAAACACCTCTTCTCTACGGGCTCGATAAACCTGGTTTAAAGCGTCGTACCATTGATGATCCAGTTGCATAGCTTTCACTGCTGCCAACTGAACCGGCAAAAACATTCCGCTGTCCATATTGCTTTTAAAACCAAGCACCTCACTGATTCTTTCCTTTGCGCCACACAACATACCCACACGCCATCCTGCCATATTTTGGGCTTTACTCAACGAATTTAATTCAATCGCCACGTCTTTTGCGCCTTCTACTTGAAGCAAACTCATCGGATGTTCGTTTAAAATAAAGCTATATGGATTATCATGACAAATTAATATGCCGTGTTTTTTTCCAAAAGCCACCAATTGTTCAAACAATGCTATTGTTGGCAATGTACCAGTAGGCATGTGTGGATAATTCACCCACATCATTTTTACCTTCGATAAATCTTTTTGTTCTAGTAATTCAAAATTGGGCATCCAATTATTGGATGCTTCCAATACATAATCTACACCGATACCACCAGCCAAAGAAACGGCACTTCGATAAGTAGGATATCCCGGATTAGGCAATAAAACTTCATCACCGGCATTGAGATAGGTCATGCAAATATGCATAATTCCTTCTTTACTGCCCATCATTGGTAAGATTTCGGTTTCTGGATTTAGTTCCACTCCGTACCAATTGGCATACCACTGGCTCATGGCATTGCGCAACAAGGGAGAACCCTTATAACTTTGATAAGCATGCACTGTTGATTTCTCACTTTCTGCCCTCAAAGTGGCAATTACATCAGGATGGGGCGGCAAATCTGGACTACCAATACCCAAATTAATCACCGCATGCCCGGCATTATTGAGGGCATCAATTTCCCTTAATTTTGTAGAAAAATAATATTCCCCAATACCGTTGAGTCTTTCAGCAGGTTTAATTGATAACATGTGCGCTTGATTTTATCATCCCGTTGCGATAAACGCCATATACATTAAGGCCTTCGGTTAGAGATTCCATAATAGAAATAACTTGATTAAATTGCTCCATTGATTCAAATTCCATATCTGCATGAAAATTATATTGAAAATCTGAACCAGGGATAGGAAAACTTTGAAGCTTTGACAAATTGATGTCTGCATTGGCAATAGCGGTTAACACCTTAGACAAAATTCCCTTAGAATGGTTTGTATAAAAATTTATGGAGGCTTTGTTGGCATTTTCAACCCAAACAGCATCTTCTGCACGTTCCAAAATGAGGAAACGGGTATAATTATTAGACATGGTGTGGATATTGGGCGTAATAATATCAAGGTGAAATAAATCAGCTGCTAATTTACTGGCTATGGCCGCCGTATGTTTGTTCCTGTATTGATGTAATAATTTAGCAGAAAGGGCGGTATCTTCAGTTTCAACCAACTTCCAATGGTATTTATCCAAATAATCCATGCATTGTAAAATGGCCATGGGATGAGAATGTACTTCTTTTATGTCTTCCAACTTAACACCCGGATTTACCAATAGATGTTGTTCTATTTGAAGATAGACCTCCCCTGTTACTTTTAGGTTGGCGTTTTGCAAAAGGGAGTAATTGGGTAAAATGCTGCCTGCAATAGAATTTTCAATTGCCATAACCCCGCCAGAAGATAACTCTTTTGCTGAAGCAATTCGAATAACCTCTCTAAATGTGGCACATGGAATCACCTCAACGTCTTCCCCAAAAAAACTTTGGGCGGCTACTTGGTGAAAAGATCCTTCATATCCCTGAATGCTAACTTTAGTTCCCTGCCTGTCTCTGGCTTTTTGCTTCATCGTCTTAATCTTCGGGATTTTTTATCCCTCATTTTCTTAAACAAAAAAATCCCGCTTTTCAGCGGGATTACTTAAGTTGATTTTATTATTATTGGTTGGTCAACACAAGAAATCCCGCTCTATTACTAAAATAATAGTTAAAATAAAAGTAACGGTATAATTTGCTCTGTTTCATCTAAACAAAGATAGGATTTGTTGAAAATAAATAACAATTTTCCCTATTTTTTTTTAAACCTTCCAACATCATTATAATTTTTGTACAAATTAATCTCTTCTGCGGCCACCTCCAGTATCCGCATCATTCATTCTGATGGCACGACCCTTAAACTTTTTACCGTCTAAGGCCTTAATCATGGTATTGGCAGCTGGTGCTTCAATTTCGATCCAGCTATTCATATCTTTCATGTCAATTTTACCAAGTACCTCTTTTTTAAGATCGCTCATATCCAATATAAACTGTAAGAAACTAGCTTTATAAAAACCGTCTTTGGTGCCAAGGTTTACAAAAAGTCTTTTGTATTGACCACTTCCACTACCACTAGATCTTTCTGATCTACGATCTCTATCTACACCGATTCCACCAGAAGAGCGGTCAGGACTAACCCTTTCGCGTCTGGTGTCTTGTCTCATATTGAGGTCTGCGGCATTTTCATAATATTGTAGGAAACGATCAAATTCCAATGCAGCAACACGTTGCATAATTTCTTCCTTATCAACGTTTGCGAATTTTTCTTTTAATAAAGGCAAATAAGCTTCATATTCACCATGGCTGATATTTGCATTCAACAATTTGTCGATAAAATGGAAAAACTGTTTTCTACAAACATCTGTACCTCCAGGAATATCTAACCTATTGAAACGGCTATTACTCATACGCTCCACTTGTTTGATGCGATGCGTTTCTCTAGAAGTAACCAAAGACAAACAAACGCCAAGGTTTCCGGCTCTACCTGTTCTACCGCTGCGATGTGTATACACTTCAGGGTCATCAGGAAGTTCATAGTTTATCACGTGTGTGATACCTTGCACGTCGATACCACGGGCTGCAACGTCTGTAGCGATCAGCAATTGTAGGCTTTTTTCACGGAATCTAGCCATTACTTTATCCCGTTGTTGTTGGGTAAGGTCGCCATGTAGCGCTTCAATATCATACCCTTCTCTGATGAGCGATTCTGTGATGTTTTGAGCGTCTAATTTGGTGCGGGTAAAAACAATACCATACATACCGGGGTTGAAATCAATAATACGCTTTAATGTTTCAAATCGGTTTACTGCGTTGGTTATATAATATTGGTGATCAATGTTTACATTACCAGAATTGACCCTTCCAATAGTCAATTCAAATGGTTCTTTCATGTATTTTTTGCTCACTTGCTTTACTTCATGCGGCATTGTGGCGCTAAACATCCACGTACTTTCACGTGCGGGTGTGTTTTGAAGTATAAATTCAATATCTTCTCTAAAACCCATGTTTAGCATTTCATCAGCTTCATCTAAAATGATGTAATGGATTTTTTCGAGATTGATTGCTTTACGCTCGATAAGGTCAATTAACCTACCTGGCGTGGCCACAACAATTTGTGTACCCCTTTTTAAATCTCTAATTTGTGTAACGATGGATGCCCCTCCATATACTGCCGTAATTGAAACCGGCATATATTTGGTTTTGTATTTCATCAAATCATTGGTGATTTGTAAACACAATTCTCTTGTTGGACAAACAATTAATGCCTGAGGAAACTTATTATCCTTGTTAATCAATTGAAGCGCCGGTATGCCAAATGCTGCAGTTTTACCAGTGCCTGTCTGTGCTAACCCCACAAAATCTTTTGTCCCTTGTAGTAACACAGGAATAGCTTTTTCCTGTATGGGTGTAGGTGTAACAAAGCCTAATTCTTTAATAGATTCTAATATCCCCTCTTCAAGACCGAGTGATTCGAATGTAATCATTTTGCAAAGATAAGTGAAATAGATGGGAGTAAAGTTTTCATCCTAATATCAATTAGGTATGTAATCAAAAATTTAACTCAAAAAAAAAGGCCCTTCCGTAGAAACGGAACGACCTCAACGATTGCTTGCCATATAAAAAAAAACTTAATTACTTCTTAGCAGCAGTATCAGCTTTAACAGTAGTGTCAGCAACTACAGTTGTATCAGCTTTAGTTGTATCAACAGTTGCAGTTGTGTCAACAGCAGTAGCGGTTGTGTCAACAGGAGCAGTTTCAGTTGAACCACCACAAGATGCGAAAGCTACGATAGCTAGGATTGCGATAACCTTTTTCATTTTGAATTTTTTGAATTTGTTAAAGTATTTCCTCTTAATACTGCTTGGTGCAAAAAGGTAACCCGCTTTTTTAAAAATTATTTTTTATTTTTTTTGGGTTACTATTTTAGTACTTTTCGTATTAATATTCGCATTGTGAGTAATTATTTCAAAGAAGCAGAATTATTGAAAGGACTCTCTTTAAATGAAAAGGAGTCCATAGAACAGATTTATAAAGACAATTACGGCATTATCCAACAACTAGTTATTAATAATAACGGCTCTGAGGATGATGCTAGAGATGTTTTTCAAGAAGCTTTGATTGTATTGTATCAAAATGCCAAAAAGGATGACTTCCAACTAAATTGTCAAATTAAAACATATCTCTATTCTGTTTGCAGAAGATTGTGGCTAAAAAAACTACAGTATAACAAAAGGTTTGATGTTTTAGTAGATAACCAAGAAGAAGTTGTTCCTACAGAAGAAGATCTTGAAGTGCATCAGAAATTAGATGCCCAATATGGTGTAATGAAACTTGCTATGGGGAAAATTGGCGAACCCTGTAAAAGTTTGTTGGAAGCTTTTTATGTTCACCACAAAAACATGCAGGATATCGCAAGTTTTTTTGGTTACACAAATGCTGATAACGCAAAAACCCAAAAATACAAATGTCTTATGCGGCTCAAAAAACTATTCTTCGCTCAATATAAAAATGCAAAATGATGGACCAAAAACAATTGTTAGAAATTACTGAACAATACCTCAAAGGCGAATTGTCTGCGGATGAAAAAGCATTGTTTGAAGAAATGAGAACAAAGACCCCTACTGCAGACCAATTTGTAGTTGAACACCAATTCTTTATTACAGAATTAGACAAATATGCCGATTTAAAGCGTTTTAAAGCAAATCTCTACGACATTCACCATACCATGAAAGAAAATGGTGAAATTGCTGAAGTAAAAACGCAAGACCGCGCCAAAATCATAAAATTCTGGGACAAATATCGCAGAACAATAGCTGTAGCAGCCTCTATTGCCGGATTAACAGCTTTAATGATTAGCGGAATTACCGTTGCTTTCGCTCCAAAAACACCTCTTGCAGATATTGAGGAACTGAGGAGAAAAGTAAGTAAACTCGAGGTAAAAACCAATAAGCAAGATTTACAATTAAAAAGTGTTAGACAAAAAATTGAACCCGGCGTGAATGTTTCTTTTGGAGGTTCGAGCTTTCTAATTGATGCAAAGGGATATTTAGTTACCAGTGCTCACGTAGTACATAATGCAGAAAGAATATTTGTTCAAAACAACAAAGGGCAAGATTTTATGGCCGAAATTGTATTAACTGATACCCAACATGATTTAGCTATTTTAAAAATTACTGACGAAGATTACAAACCATCAAACAATATTCCTTATAGTTTCAGCAAAAAAAAGGTGGCATCTATTGCAGAACCCGTTTTTACATTGGGGTTTCCTAAAGATGAAATTGTATATGGTGAGGGGTACCTTTCTTCTGTAACCGGATTATTAGGTGATACTATGTCTACCCAAATTACCATTCCAGCTAACCCCGGTAATAGTGGCGGACCAGTTTTAAACCATAATGGTGAAGTAATCGGCATTTTAAATGCACGTCAAACCACTGCGGAAGGTGTAGTATTTGCCATTAAATCAAAATACATATACAACGCAATTGATTCTTTAAAGCGATTAGATTCTAGCAAAATAGTTCATTTGCCAACAAATTCTACTATACGTAATCTGAATAGGGTTGACCAAGTAAATAAAATACAAAATTGTATCTACATGGTTAAAGTGGTGATGAAAAAGTAATTAGTGTATTCATTAATCCAAACATACTACATAAATAAAGCTTTCTGCAAAACAGAAAGCTTTTTTTATGTAGTATCTATATTTTACAATAATATATTCTAGATCTCATGTATGCAATTGTAATCGCATACATCACACATTGCTTCACGTCAATGCCACAATTAAAAATAATAATGGGTTTTATACCCACTTTCA